>JAEEGJ010007616.1_pt1 | contig 30845 bp, 7 predicted proteins | sample 8958761 | NCBI WGS metagenome assembly JAEEGJ01 (sample SAMN16246546, study PRJNA631951) | gut metagenome | biome: gut microbiome; feature: rumen; material: RS-attached | host: Bos | place: Iran: Karaj | collected 2018-10
CAGGGTGACCTCTTCGCCCTCGGTGGCAAATATGGCTATAGCTGGATCTTGGGTCGTGCCTGGCGCATCGAAGCTGAGGCCGGTGTAGCCGTCGGTTACGCCTGGTATAAGGAATATGAGTGTCCCCACTGTGGCACCTACCTCGGTGAGGGCAACCGCATCTTCCTCCTCCCGCAGTTAGGCGTCAATGTGGTGTATATCATCAACTGAAATCAAGAATAAAAACAATAAAAAGTTCAAAGTATGAAGAAATTATTCAATTTGGCCCTTTTTGGTGCGATAGCACTGACTGGCGCAGTAGGTTTCTCCAGTTGTTCGTCCTCCAATGACGAAGTGATCAACAATCCGGATTACAATCCGGAGCAGAACTCTGTGAAAACGCAGTTCACAATCTCTTTTCCTAAAAATGTTGCAAGTACACGTCAGTCTGCAACAACAGTCCAAAATGCTCAGACTATTGCTTCATTCCGAGGTATGGACAATATCGTTCTACTTCCTTTTGCTGCTACTGGCGCTGTTAACACGGATCCTATTACTTCCACTTCTTCAAAACTTGGCGATAAAATTTCGTTGACAACTATTCTCTTGCCAAGTGTTGCTACTGTTAATAATGAAATTCCTGCTTCTACTACGTCTGTTAACGCTCTGGTAAATGCAAGTAATTCTGTGTTGTATAATGACGTGACCATTCCTGTAGGAACAGGTTCTTTCTTGTTTTATGGAAAGGCAAAAGATTCAGGAACTGAAAATTTTGTGAATGGTGCTTTGACAATGACAGAAGGACAGCCTCAAGCAATAACGTTTGATCCTGTTCAGATTTATCCTTCAACAACCACGGCATCAACAGTTGGTGCTGCTTTGGCGAATTATCTTTCTTCTATCGCGGCTGCCGCTGATGCAACAGATGCAAACATCACGTGGGCTGGTTGTTCAGATGCTACTACAAATAGCAGTAAATCATGGTATAATGCGTCATTAGGCGATTTGTATACTAAGTTTATAGGAATGAAGGCAGGATCTTCACGGACAGTTCAGGCTGCAGTTCAGGATTTATACTCGACAATTAAGAATAATACAGATGCAGTTTCTATTGCCATAAAAACTGCTATTGAAGCCAATACATACGTCTCCAATACCACTAGTGGCGTTTTGACCTTCACAGCCGCAATAGGCAACTCTGAAGCTACATATTTCCCTAGAGATGTGAATCTGCCTGATGGTGCAGCATTGCTTTCATTTGATGCAACAACAAAGACGTTTACACAAACGATAGATGGTAATGGAAATACGGGAACTATTACTGCAAAATATGCTGACTATGTATACCCAGCCTCTCTTTATTACTATTGCAATAGCGGTATCAAGACATCCAATTCTTCACAGCAAAGTGCATATAATGGTACTGATGACTGGAGTACCATATCAGGAAAATATACAGCTGGTACTTCTGTAGGGACAGGAACCCGTTCTGTAGCGATATTGGATCCAATACAATATGGTGTTGGTCGTCTTGATGCAACCGTTAAACTAGAAAATGCAACAACTTTATATGATAAGAATGGTGATGCATATGCTGTTCCTGCTAGCGGCTTTACTGTGACGGGTATATTGATAGGGGGTCAGAAACAAGTTGGTTATGATTTCACCCCAATTACCACATCAGCTGATTATACTATTTTCGATAATATTACCAAATCGCAAAGTGGAACAACACTAACTGCAAAAGATAATACAGGTTCAGCTGTTAATTATACTCTTGCTCTTGAAACAGCTGCTGACCAGCCAGTTAATGTTGCGGTTGAGTTGTTAAACAATGGTGATGATTTTGAAGGTGCTGATGGTGTCGTTCCTGCTGGTTGCAAATTCTATCTTGTTGCACAGTTGACTCCTAACGCTAGTACTCAATACAATGCAACAACAATGAATCAGGTGTTTAGGCAGGATTATAAGACAATAGCTGCTTTTACAATCAAAGCTGGTTATCCTAAGACCGATACTACATATTTCCCAAATGGAGGAAATACTGTAGGACTTGCAAAAGCATATAATACCATTCCTGACCTACGTACTCCACAATTGGAGTTGGGGCTTTCTGTTGATATGACTTGGCAGTCAGGTCTGCAATTTAGTGTAGATCTCTGATACAATTTAGGTTGTAGTTAAATCTCACAATAGGGACAGTCCCTGTTGTGAGAAAAAGAGAAAAGATAGAAGAATGTTGAGACGAGTGACATATCTCTGGTGCTTGGCACTGACGGGCGCAATGATGGCGGGCTGTTCGGTGATTGACGAGGATTTGAGCGACTGCGTGGAGCAGGCGAAGATGGACTATGAGCTGCGGTTGGTGACGAACATGACCACCGAGCTGAAGACGCAGCTGACCACGGAGACAGATCTCCAAATCGCCGATGCCCTGAAGCAGGAACTTGGCAACATCTTCACCGACTATGCCCACGACGTCGACCTCTCGTTCTACGATACGCAGGGCGACTCTACCCGTCTACAGCACGATGAGCATTTCATGGACGCCAACCAGGCCAGTTATGCACTGAACCTGCCGATGCGACGCTATATGCACCTGGCGACGGCGAACATCCTCGACAACGAGTTGGTGACGCTGGAGAACGGCAATTCCTGTCACCAGGCGATGCTCAAGCAGGTTGCCAGAGATACGATCGATTCTCACAGTACTGGTCTGTTCACTGCGCGACAGCCGATGGAGGTGCTCGAAGGCATCGACCAGAATTTCAACGTCCACCTCTACATGGCCAACTGTTCTGCCACACTGGTGATCGACCCCAGAGGGCATGGACAGCTTGACAAGATACGTGTTTTCAGCACGGGATTTGCTACGGGCTTCAACATCTGCGACAGTGTTTATCAATTTGATGCTCGTTCGCCTATTATCAGGACAACCCGCACGACCATAGAAGACGAGGATAAGCTGGCTTTCAGTTCGGTGACTTTCCCGTCGAGGGAACCCCAGCAGACATCTACGCGCTCTGTCATCGAGACGGAGGAACCGTTTATCACTGTGCCAGGCGAGCCACTTTGGGAGATGCAGGTCTACGTGCCCCAGCCTGATGGTAGCATCACGAAGAATGTACTCACTATCAAGACGCCTTTGCGCGCCGGCCAATTTAAGATTATCAAGTGTTGGATAGGTGATGACGGTGCCGTTAATATTACGACGACCGATCCCGATCCAGGCCCTGGCCCTGATCCAGGTCCTGGCCCCGATCCTGGTCCTGGGCCAGACAATCCAGATAACCCAGATAATCCAGATAATCCCGACAATCCGGATAATCCGGATAACCCTGACAATCCGGATAATCCCAATCCTGGACCTAGTCCTGATCCAGGCCCCAGTCCCGATCCAGGTCCAAGCCCCGATCCTGGCCCCAGTCCCGATCCTGGCCCCAGCCCTGATCCCGGACCCAGCCCTGATCCTGAACCAGAGCCAGAGCATGAGCCCGACACAACAAATAGTGAGGTCAGTGTCTCAGTTACACTCAACTGGAATCCAGGAGGTGTCTACACCCCAGATTTATAAATTAAATAAGTACACGCGCATGAGAGAATATTCAACGATAGCAATGCTGAGTCGACATCAGATGATCAGTCTGATGCTCCTGCTTGTTGCCATCCTCTCAGGTTGCGCGTCAGAGAAGGCTGAGACCGATGTTCCTGTGCCTCCTGTTGTTATCGAGGAGCCCAAAGAGCCAGAGCCTATGAGTCTGCTCTTGGCCTGTGCGCCCGTAAACTCTAATAGCGCTTTGACAAGGTTGGCAGATGATGTGGTACAGTTGAATGATAATTATCGCCTTATTACGGATGTGCACGTTATAGCTATGAAAAGCGGTGCTCCTGTAAATGCTACGGTTGATCATAAGCAGTCATCTGAGCTTAAAACTGATAAAACGCAGTTCTATCACTTCAGCTATTGTGATATGCCGAAGTTAACGAATAACTGTCTGGTGTATGCCAAGGCTGTGGATGTAGACAAAGGAAGCCTGGAGGCGACCTCAAAATATAATGGTAGTCTGAATGCGGTTATTCCCAATCTTGTACAGTCAACAGATGACATCCGTTTCAGTCTTGAATCTATACTTAATGCTAAAGAGGCACGTCAGGTAGGTGGAGAAATCACGGAATCTGACCTTGCTGAATGGGAAAAAGAGGCTTGGGCGTTGGCGGATGCATTGACAGCAGTCGTCAATGATTCTCATAACGAAGGCAATACCCTCGTTTGGAAGACTTCCACAAATAGCATTTTGAGAAATCTTTTCCAAAGGTTTATCAACAATGATGCAGACCTGCCTGGTTCTGCAGCTAGTGTGAAGCAATGGATGTTGGATTTAGCCAATTCGGCAGATTATTATATTACATCAGGCCTTTCTGCTATAGAGGCTGATGAGATAATCTTACTTGGGATTATCAAGGAAAAGGCAAATACTGCAGCAGAAGCCATTGAAGTTACACAAACAAGTTATCCCCGCGATATCAACCTGCCTGATGGCGCAGCAGCTTTGAGATGGACTGAAGTGGAAGAGGGGGGCGTGAAAGTACAGAAGTTCGTGCCTCAGATGCAGACGACGACGCTCGATAACATCAATTCTGTGTCGCGATTTGTCTATCCGCCCGCGCTTTACTATTTTGTAGATAGCGATATCTGGACCTCTAATTCGGCGCTGTCGTTTGAACAATATAGTGGGAAAAGCCATTGGAAAGCAACCAGTGAAAACGATGCCAATGCTGTCCAGACCCTATTCTCTGATGGAGAGACGGTTTTGAGTAACACTAAGACCGTTGCCGTAGCGGATCCTCTGCAATATGCCGTGGCACATCTTACGATGGAGGTGAAAGCAAGTGCAGAATCTTTGGAATATGGAGAAGGAAGTGAAAAAACGATAAACATTTCAAATCTCACTTTGAAAGGTGTGATTATAGGTGGACAGCGACCTGTGGACTATCAGTTCAAGCCGATCAGCAATTCTCAATACGATGTGAATTTCGTATATGATAGTCAGGTCAATAGCGCTAATACGACTTTGAAGCACCCTTCAGAGTCTGAAAGCGGTGATATCTATCACACCCTTGCACTACAGAGTTACGATGGTGAAAATGTGAATGTCATCCTTGAATTTGAATATTCTGGAAATGAAGGATTCAAGTGCCACAAGGGCTATGTCTATCCTGACACCCGTTTCTATCTGGTGGGTGAGGTGAAACTCGCTGAAAATGCTCTTAATGAAACAGATGATTACAAAAAGCGCGTGTTTACGCAAGACTATACAACCACGATCAAGATGACGGTGAACTCGCTGGAGAATGCCTATCATGTATTGCCCAGTCTCCTGTCGAACAGTCTGGAGATTGGTGTGATGATTACGCCGCAGTGGTTCTCTGCGACGCCATCGGGACCAGTGGTGATGGAATAAAAAAAGTAAAAGACAATGAGAGACGACAGACGATATAAGTTCCTGTGGATGAGCGCCATACTGATGTTGCTCCTGCTGACTGCATGTTCGAAGTCTTCGTCTGAGGGTGGGGATGAGCCTGATCCCAATAAGCCTGTGCTTAAGATTTATGTATTCCCACCTGATCAGCCCATTGTCACCCGTGCTGACGATCTTGGAAATGTCGATGCCTCTTTGGAGGAGAATGAGATCCACAGCCTCCACGTTTGGGTGTTTGAGAGAAATGCAAATGATCCCAGTGCTAGCAAACTTGTCGGTCATGTCAGTCTGGGCAAACTCACGTTATCTGAAGCCGGAACTGGTGAGGTCACGATGGAGATTACCGATGCCTTTGCTCAGAAAGTGATGACATCAGATCCACGTCCGAAAGTGGATGTCTATGTCGCTGCCAACGTTACATCAGCGAATTGTGGCCTGACATTATCCGCTGATGCGCTCACGAGTACCAAGACTAATAGTGAAACGACAGAAAGTCAAGTGGATGCATTGCTCTTCGGGAGCAATGAGAGCATTGGCAGCGATTATTTTGGTGTTAAATCGCCCATTACGAAAGTTCCTTCGGATGGTCTGCCGATGTCAGGAGTGCTGAAGGACCAGCCAATCTCGGGCACTTCTCCTGTGTTCCGTGTAGGTACAGATGTACAGTTGGCTAATGTCCAGTTGGTACGTGCCGTATCTAAGATGAGGTTTATATTCTGTATGTCAACTTCCAATTATGACGATGTGGCCGTGAAGGAAATTAAACTCAATAGCAACGTGCTGCCACTGGAGGAATACCTCTTCCTAGATAATGATTATAAAAGTGCTACATCGAAATTGCGAATTACCAATAGCGGCTATGTGGAGGAAGCGAAGACGTTGGTTTCTAGCTCTGGCACTGAGATTGCGAAAAATGACAGCCCATTCTCTTACAGCTATGATGGAAAAATGACTGGTCAGGAATATGAGAATCTTATCAATGAAGGTGTGGAGAATAATGAGTTGTCTGATTTGGGAACGTTCTATCTGCGAGAGTCCGATAAGGCACTTTCGGGAACCATCACATATGCGATCACTCCAGTTGGTTCGACGGACGCTAAAGAGAAACCAGCCTCCTATTCGATGAGTATCTCTGGCGATTTCTCGCGTAATCATACGTGGATAGTCTATGGCTATTTCATCACGAGTGGCGATCTGGAGTTGAAAATCGTGGAGTTAAAGGACTGGACAAGTTCAGAAACCTCAGGGGATGTATATAACTGGTAAGAAGAGAACGATGATGACGGAGAGAATGACATATCGCTGGTTGTGGAGCTGCCTGATTGCAGGTGGTCTACTACTGCTGACGGGCTGTACCGACAATTTTGAGGAGGTACAGCAGCCATCACCAGTGCCTGAGCCCCAGCCAGAGGAGGGAGATATGTTGGAGCTGCGTGCCGTCACCCGAACCAGTGGCGCCTATCAGATACCAACCACAGAAAATCCGGCCACCAGTGTCCAGTTGTTCCTTTATACATTGTCACCCACCAATGAGAATCCGAATCATTATACAGCGGTGAATGGTATGTTCTCTTACAGCGGCAATTATTGGTCATCGTCCTCAGCCATCACAGTGAAAGAGGAAACGCAATACTATCTGTATGGCTATATGCCGTCATCTGTAACGGGCAGCGTATCAGCTGACGACCTTAATGACGACTATTCTAAAGGCGTTGACCTCACGTTGAGCAATCTGCCTGCCATTACAACAGATGATATCGGCGTGCTTGTCGGTGTGCAGCGAGTAGGATCAACAACAACAGAAGCACCAAATGTTAAGGAGGGTCAGTATGGTTTCCGCTCTGGTATCAAGGGAGAGAACTTCCTCAATCTGCTGATGGCTCACCTCTATGCGAGGGTGAAACTGAGTTTTAAGATCGATCCTGCCTATGCAGAACTTCGTAGCATTCACATAAAGAATGTGACATTGACATCGAAATATGAAGATGGTGCCTCCGTGAAGTTGAACCTCAGAGACGGGAAGGGGATAGGCAATCCTACTTTCCCAGCAGGTAGTGAAACACAAAAACATGACGTGATATTGTTTGAAAGTTCAACGACTGTTCCGGAAAAGGTGCTTGACAAATCATTGGGAAATAAGGCCATTGCCCTCGATATACCAGCCTATTGCAGACCTTTAAAAGTGGAAGATAATAAAACATATAATCTGACGCTGACTACTAATTACGATGTAAAAGATACGGCAGGTCAGAATCTAGGTACGAGGACATCTGTGAACAAAATCAAGTTCAATCTTGCAGAACTCAGTCCTGGTAAAGAAAAGGTATTGGTCTTGACAGTCAAGCCAACCTATTTATATATATTGTCGGATAATGACTTGGATAATCCAGTCATAACAATTAATTAAGAATTGAAAGTTGAGAATTAAAGATATCATAGTAAGTTTGTTGATGTTCCTCGCTGCCACGGCGGCGCAGGCCCAGATTACTATTGGCGGTAACGTCTATGGTGGCGGTAATGAGGGTAACACTGACGGGAATACTAAAGTCACCGTACGTGCCGGTGACATTAACGCAGTCTTTGGCGGTGCCCGAAAGGCTGACGTGGGCGGCAATGCTTTTGTCAATATCGATGGTAAATATGCCTCCAACTACATTATCATTAATAAAGTGTATGGTGGTAACGATATTTCTGGAGAGATAGGTAAAGGAAATTCCGAGCAACAGGAGAACACCGTAAAAACGCTACCCACAGAATTAGAAAAGGCAACGGAAAATAGTGTTACAAAAGACTGGGATGCCTTTGTGCGTGTTTCGACCAAGACCGATACCGATGGCAAGGAGACCAGCGGTGCCCAGAAGATTTATATCGGACAGCTTTTTGGTGGTGGTAACGGCGACTACGACTACACCTCTGATGATTATCAAGGATTGACTAATCCGGTATTAGGAAAGACCTATCTGGAAATTGTCGGTGGTTCCATTGTCTATGCCTATGGTGGTGGTAACAATGCTACTGTGACGGAGAATACCGTCATCTGTGTGGATAACCCCAGCAAGGTGGTCAACAGTATTTTGGACAAGGATAATCATGAATTGCTGACCAACGACCGTTTCAAGAATCAGATGGGCATCAACATCGGTTTCTCCTATCCCAGCAGCGATGCCTTCCAGATAGGCCGTTTCTTCGGTGGAAACAACAAGGCCGAGATGGCCATCCGTCCCACGTGGTATCTGAAGAGCGGTAAGATTCGTAATCTCTATTCCGGTGGTAATCAGGGCGATATGACCAGTCCGGAAGGTCTGCTCCTGAACATTGACGCCGACTCCAAGATCATCGTCGATAACCTTTTTGGTGGTTGCCGTATGGCCGATGTTAAGCCGATGGAGAATGGTGTTTTAACAACGACCGAAAATCTCGCAGGCTATAATTTCCCACGAGGGTTCTCGGCTCGTGTGGTTATCTCTGGCGGTGACATCAATAATGTCTATGGTGGTAATGATATCTCCGGAAAGGTCTATGGCGGTAATGCTGTCGGCATCCGCACCAGTGTCCGTGGCGACGTCTATGGCGGTGGCAACGGCTCCTACCCATATACGGATCAAGTAGACCTTAAAAGCGATGACATCTATGGCGACTTATACTATGGCGACTTTTTAAATGATGGAATAAATGATGAAAGATTTACGACTTCTGTCGAGGCCCTCAATGCTTTCCGTCCTAATGCCGATCAGGTGTCTATCCGCGTAGTTGGAACGCAGAATAAGCCAACCATCGTTCACGGCAGTATCTACTGTGGCGGTAACAGTGCCACCATCATGTCAACGGGAGATAATCCCACCGTGGAATTAAAGATTGGCTCGTATGTCATTGCCGACAATGTGTACCTCGGCAACAACGGCGCGAACATGGTGACAGAAGACATTTTGAAACATTATGCCTATTCTGTGGATGCCGACGGAAAAGTTGTCACTTCGGGCGGCACGGACTTCAGTTCGTTGAATTTGACAGATAAAACCACTTTCCAGACCTATATGGACGGTGTGGCCATGACCCTAAAGCCCAGTGTGGTGTTCGACAGAAAAGCCAATGGTGATGCAGCGGACTATAAAGATTATTCCTCTTACTTTGGTTCCTTCTTCTGCGGTGGTAATGTGGGTAGCATGAAAACAAACGGAAAGATCACGATCAACTTCAATAAACCCGTTTATATATATGATAAGGTGGTGGGTGGCTGTAACGATGCCAATATCTACGCACAAACAGGGCTGAATGCAGAATACTTGGGTGGCCTGTTGGGCGATCCTGATCCTGTTCCTGCGGGTTCTCCAGAAGGCACCATCGGCAACAAACTTGAACTTAACTTTGCAGGTCTGAAGATTCAGCCGAAGCGCTGGAAGTATCAAAGAGATGACGAGTATAATATCAAGAAAGATGAAGACGGCAATGCCTTGTACGAACTTGATGACTATGGCAACGCTCAGTTGGAGTGGAACACCATCAGCGCCTCTACGGGAAAAGATGTTGCCCCTGTCACCGAGTCAAAGGCATTTGAAAAGGCAACAGACCTTGACCGTCGTCTGAAGGGTGGAAATATTTATGGCGGTTGCTATAACCGAGGCCATATCAATGGTAATATCATCATCAACCTGAATGCCTCCATCCATGAGCGCGACAAACTCTTTGATGTCGTGGCGAATGAGGGAGAGACTCTCTATGAGAATGTTGAGAATGCTGAAAAAGAAGATAATTACTATACTATTACTAAGCGAAATACAGGTGTTATTCTCTCTCATCAGGGCATGGACGTGCTGGGTGCAGCTTTGAATGTCTTCGGTGGCGGTTATGGTGGCGACTCAGAGATCTGGGGTAGCACCACTATCAATCTGAATGCCGGCTATACCTTCCAAATTTTCGGTGGTGGTGAGGCCGGTGCTATCGGTCAGGCTAAGAGTTCCGAACCTGATCCTAATAATCCGTCTGCAGCCATATTGGAGTATGTGTACGACCAGAATTACAGCACCTATATTAATCTGAACGGAGATCCTACTCTCCCAGGCGTAGCGAGAGGAGCAGATGGTGACAGTCCAGACATGGCCGAGTGTGAGTTTATCTATGGTGGTGGCTTCGAGGGTAAGATTGCTGGCAACACCCATGTCAACCTTGGTAATGGTCGTATCTTCAACTCTTTCGCCGGTAGCTGTAATGCCGATATCCTCGGACATACGGAGACCTATGTAGGCCTGAACGGCTTCCCCTGGGTTCGTGACCATATCTATGGTGGTAACGACCTGGGTGGAAAAATCGAAAGAAATGTTAAGGAAGTGGGAGAGGCAACCTTCGCCTCTCGTATCCGTGACGAGGTGAAAAGCATGGTGGCCAAAAACTATGACGTTGCTTCTTATATGGAGTACACCCAGGGAAGGGTACGAAATATACTGGGTGGCTGTTTCGGTGACTATGATTACACTGATGAGGCCTATAGTTCTCGTATCGCCAACAAACCCTATCTACGCAATACTTTCGTCAATTTCAGACCTAACACGCATGTCAACAATTCGGTAGAGAAGGTCTTCGGTGCCGGTGAGGGATATCCTGGCGATCGTGATGGCGATAAGGGACAGGATCACAGCTACGTGCTGATCGATATCCCCGATGGTGTTGAGAATTTCGCCAACACAGAGGTCTTTGGTGCAGGAGCTTATAATGGATTGGGTATGCGCTATCCAGCAGCTGACACATTCCCGGGTAGCGAAACTTCCATTGATATCAACGAGGCTTCCGCTATCATCGATCTGATGCGTGGAAAGATAGGTGCCGCATACGGTGGCAGTTACGAGGAAGGTGTTACCCGTCGTACGATGGTCAATGTGCCCGATGGTTCTACCATCAAGATTGGTAGCATCTTTGGCGGAGCATACGGCAGTAGTGCCTATAATCCCTGTGATGTCTATGAGGCTAATGTGAACTGGCTGACAAAGAGTGAGGATGCCTACCTGATTTCTAACAATACAGATTTGACAAAGGGTTTCATCTACGGTGGTAACAATAATGCACGCCGCACCCTCTATAGTAAAGTCAATATCAGCGCCCCTGTCAGACAGAAGCATTACAAATATGGTATGACCACCGGCACGGTTTATGGTGCAGGCTGCGGTCGTTTGACCTGGAATGAATATACCGAGGTCAATTTGAACGAAGGTGCAAAGGTTTACGAGGTGTATGGTGGAGCTGAGGCCGGCAGTGTGATGAGTGCCGAGAGCGTTCAGGCCTACTATAATATGAATCGTGAAGGCATCGACGCGGATGCTTGGAAGGCTGCCTGGTCATTAGGATCTGGCTACGATCCTGAGTCGTTCTCTACCGGTTATGTGAACAATCATTACACCAACCTTGAAAACCCATTGGTCAGGAAGGCTGAAATGGATGATAGGGATACCAAGACCTATAAGTACAACACCAACGTCATCATCCATAAGGGAGCCTACGTAGGCAACTATGCTTATGGTGGTGGACTTGGTAAGGAAGGTCAGTCATTTGTCGGCAGTGGTGATGTCTACGGCACCACCTATATTGCCCTCCTTGGCGGCATCGTAAACAAGGATATCTATGCGGCAGGAACTTCGGGAGCAGTTTACAATGTCTTTGGAGCCGAGAATCTTACGGCTAGTGCCAACGCTTTCATTGCAGGCGGTTCGGTACGTAATGTCTATGGTGGTGGCTGGAAGGGTGATGTCGGCTATACGACGATGACCGTCAGTGCCGATGGCAAAACCGCGACCTTCGACGCCACCAACGAAAAGCCCGGCGAGACCCACGTGGTTATCGGTATCCGTCCTGACCAGACAGATGATAATCTTGTCGCAGAGTTGAAAAAGGTAACGGGCAAAAACAATGCCACCAAGAGTGACTATGGCTTCTATGCTGGTTTGCCTGCCATCCAGCGTAATGCCTACGGCGGCGGTGAAGGCGGTGCTGTTTACGGTTCTTCCTACTTGACTATCAACAATGGATACATCGGCTATGTCCATTTGAACGCTGATGAGGTGCAGAACGAGCAGGGGGAGATTGTGACCACTACGGAAACGACTAAGGAACGCTACGAGGAAAAGATCCATGATGACACGTATTATGTGGATGATGTGTGGAAAGGTAAGGATCGCTTGGCTGACTGCGGTAACCTGTTTGGCGGTGGCTACGACGTGAAGAGTAGTGTCGACTTCAGTCATATTACGATGTGGAACGGACTGGTACGCAACAGCCTCGTCGGCGGCGGTGAGATTGCCACCATTGGTCGCGGTGCCATTGATGCTAGCGGTCCGTCGAACTCCATTCGTACGCTGAGAGGTATCTATAAGGCCGGTAAGACCAACATCGAGATGTTCAACGGTCATGTGCTCCGTAATGTCTTTGGTGGTGGTAAGGGCTACAACACCTTTGGCTATGGTCAGCAGGGTACGCTCTACATGGACGGTTACATATTCGGACAGACTGAGGTACACATCCATGGTGGTGAGATTGGAACAGACGAAGGCCTGGCTGAGGGTTACGGCAACGTGTTCGGTGGTGGTGATATCGGTTTTGTTTACAGCCCCAGCATTAACTCGACGAAAACTAAGGCAGACAAAGCCGCTGGTAAGACCACCGGTTCCCCTGGTCATTACTACTATTATGATGATGGTGGCAACCTGACGGAAGACTGTAAGGTGGTCGTTTCGCCTTATCTACAGGTTAAGAGCGGCTCTGTCAATTACGACAATAAGACTTACGGCTTATTTGACTATGTACCGACCGACTATCTGAACACCCTGCCGAAGAAAAATGATGCCGGCAATTGGAGTGGCGGATGGGAGAATCTCATCATTGGTGATTCTCAAGGTGAGGAGGAACGCGGTATCTACATCCACAATGCCGTATTCGCCGGTGGTAACGTGTCGTCGAACAATGATCAGACCTATGCCAATGCCACAACCATCTTCGGCAATACCACAGCTACACTCTACGATGTCTATCACCGTGACTTCATCACCATTGGAACCGAGCATACCGGTGGTATCTATGGTGGTGGAAACCTTTCTGTGGTTGACGGCTACCGTGAGTTGAACATCACCAACTATGGCACCGACTATTACGGCCTGAAGCAGACCATCTCCATCGATGAGTACCGCGGGCTCTCTAACCGTGAGCGTGCTTACTTCCAGTTGGAATATAAGTGTAAGAACGATGTGACCATCAACGGCGTGGAATATAAGAAAGATCAGCGCCTGACGGAGGAAGAGTATCTGAAACTTTTGAGCAACGAGGATATCGCCAATCTGGTGAAGGCCAGTTTCGAGCCTTACGGTTTCTGCTCTATCTATGCAGGTCGTCTGCTGAATACTATTCAGCGTGCTGACCTCTGTGGTGTGTTTGGTTCGCGTATGGTGCTCCAAGGCTCTAAGGACCGTGTGGCTGAGGTGGGCGAGGACATCGACTATACCATCAATCGTGTGGGTGAACTCTCGCTCAACCAACAACATTCGGTAAGAACAGGAACAGGCTTCTCTAATCCGGATTCTGGCAGTGATGCCACTCATGGCAACTATTTCGGAATATACAGTCTTGTGAACTATCTCGGTAACCTGACCAGCGACGTTAAATTTGGTAGCGACTATGTTAATGGCGACGGTACCACTTCTACAGACGGTACTACCTATTATTCCTATAAGTCGTCGAAGCACACCAGTAGTGACCGTAACAAGGGTCAGAGCGCCAACCAGGTGGCATTGGCCTCTGGTGTGTTCCTGGAACTGACTACCGAGAACAGTACGAAGGATAAGAAAGACTATGGCTATGTGACGGGTGTGGTAGAACTTGACCTCATCAACGTAAAGAAAGACCTGGTGGGTGGCGGCTTCGTCTATGCCAAGAACGAGCACCGCGTGCCGAAGTATTATCCCAATAAGAGCAACGTGCTCCTGTCTGAATATAATAAGCCTAAGAGTGAAGGCGGTAAGCAGCCTGACGAGGCCCGTACCTATAAGCGTTACCAGTATTCACTCGATCAGTCAGGCGATTGGTCGGAGTCTGAAGGCTCCTATGTCATCAGTGGTGACAATTCCCACGTCTACAAGACAATGGAATGGCAGACCTCTGGTAACTTTATCCACCCGTCGAAGCGTATTGTCGACGACTGCTATCCCACGAACAATGCCTATATCATCAGCTCTGCCAATTACTCCGAGGCCCACTACTGGTATGTGAAGGGTGAAGTTTACATTTATGAACAGAAAGTGTCTGCCTATACGGGTTCTGCCAATGCTTACTCGAAGGAGGTACACCTGCCGTTGACCATCACAGCAGCCTCTAACGGTAAACTGCAGCTGCTTAACGTGAAGCCCAACCTTTATGCCTACTATACTAACAATAATGGCACTAGGGTGAAGATCGGCACGAATGATGCTCAAGGCAAACCTATCGACAAGGTAACGGTGAACAACGAGAGCGACAGCTACGGATTGAACGATGTCATCTCTTGGTGGGATTGGCACCAGATGTCGGCTTCCGACCGTCAGTATTTCGTCACCGAGACCTATGTGAACTGCGTCAAATGTACCATCGATGGTGTCGAATACGAACAGGGCACCTACGTTATGGATCAGACTGACTATGAAGCATTTATTGCTGGTACTCACGATATTAGGAATAGCAATGGCGATCACTTCAAGGATGACAACAACAATGACATCGGCAAGACCTATGTCTTCCGCTCATCGAACAATATCAGCCACGAGACGGGTTATCTGCTTACCTTCGACATGGACACACCAAAGGCGTGGGATGACTACTACACACGTACTCAGAACTCTTCAACAGAAACCAACAAGATTACGAAGGCTGAATATGAAGCGTTGTTCACCAATGATATGAGTGATGCTGAGAAGCAGGCCATTATTAATGCTTGGCGCGAGGGGCCGACCTTCACGCCGACAGAGACGGGTGTCTATGGCAAGCGGACGTACAAGTCAGGCGAGGTCGTTACCAAAGCCGTCCATGATAATGCCGGCGAAGGCCAGGAGAATATGGAGGAGGCCTTTGTGGCCACAGAGTCGGTGACCTATACTTATAAGGGTACGACGAAGACGGTGAACTTGGGAACTGCCATCTCCAAGACAGAGTACAATGCACTTCAGGGTACTCCTGCTTATAACTCCTTTGCCGCGGCATGGTTCTGCACTTACTCCCTGAAGCTGACCAACGAGAACTACCTGCTCTACGGCGAGCTGAAGACAGCCGACGAGATTGCTGCGATGAAGGCTATCGAGGGCAAGCTGGTTACTAATGACGAGATTGATGCCGCCCTCACACCGGCCTATATCTGTACGCAGGATGGTGAATACGGCGGACAGCGCTTTGAGACAGGCAAGAACTACAGTGCTATCCAGGCATGGAGCTCGCTGCCAGTGGCTGACCGTGAGAAGTTCAGCTATAACTACGATGCCCTTGACCTGTTGGTAAAGAGCAGCTACTTGACGGTTGATCCGGATATCACCACGTCACCGACGCATGAGTCGACCGTTGGTGCCTTCCATGCACCTTACACTGACCAGATGGATGTGGAATATCAGGCTGTGTATACGGATGAAACCACCCGAACTATTAAATATAACGATGGTACTTCAAAATCATTCACGAAAGATACGCAGGGAGCCACCATCATGAACACGGAGTTCGAGACCATCCGCAACGACAAACGGCACTACACCTATATAGAGACGAAGAACAACGGTGACGATGTCTATATCGCCAATAAAAACTTCATCTACCTCGGCACACCGTATGGTTTTGGTCAGGTGGTCGATGCCGACACCTACAATGCCAATAAAAACGATGTGGACTGTGTCCAGATTACGACGGCCGGCAAGTACCACTACTGCTATGAGGCCTATGAAGACGAGAATGGTTCTACCGTCAGCAAAGGCACCTTGAAAACCAATGCGGAATACGGCGCCGTGCCCAACTACCAGCAGTATTTCATCATTCAGGGTCAGGAGCCTACTGAGACCACTACGCTCTATGTCAGCCGTGAGTCGAATGCCTACGATGTGATGAAGGAAAAGATTGTCACAGTGGTCTACCAGTACACCTACTATGAGGATGAGGACGACGGCAGTGTGAAGCTCACCAACGAGTTGCACGTCATCAACATCCACCTTGACCTGCAGAGTGGTGTGCCGCAGATCGGACAGCTGAGTCCGCCTGCCACCGTGCTGCCTGGCAATATCGTTGGTCTGACTGCTCCGGATGTGAACCCCGGACTCTATGAGGTGATATCCAACGGTTGGGAACTCTACAGCACACCGGATGACGCCGACAACCACCGTAACGGCGTGCCCTTCGAGAATAACAATACGCCCGTCTATTGGTATCAGAACGGCAACAACTATATTGCCTTCTACTCGAAGACCTACCTCGGTAAGACCTATTCGAACCCCGTTCCGCTCAGTGTGGCCAACTACCACGACCTCGATAAGGTGATGAATGATAAGGAACACCATTTGTACGTGGATAAGTCGAACGTGGAACGTCCCTGTAAGATTTACATCGACAACCGTGACTGTGAGTCTGATCCGGCTAAGAGCGAGCTCGACCTGTTGAAGGACTTCTTCGACCTGAGTGTGAACAGCGGATCACCTGCTGTTGCCGGCCACTCCGCGCTTGACAGTCATGTCCGTGCAGGCCGCAACCTGGAGTTCTTCCTCGGCAGCGATGTCAGTCCGAAGAAGTACACCACATGGACACCTATCGGTAACAACAGTACGACGGGTGATAACGGCCAGTGCTTCGGGGGTAACCTCCACGGCGACGGACATACCATCAGCGGACTCTCCAGTTCGTTGTTCAACCACTTGTGTGGCGAGGTCTATAACCTGGGTGTCACAGGTTCGTTCACAGGAGCCGGTATCGCGGAGGCAGGTGATGGATATGTTGAGAACTGCTGGGTAAAGACCAGTGCCACTACCGCACCGGAAACGAAAGTCAAGTCCGTCTATGGCAATCCGGAAAGGAATAACGATACTACTCGTGGAGACGTCCAGGTTGTCAACTGCTACTACTCATCAGATAATGAGGCTATTTTCAGTAATACAACAGATGCTACTCATGGAAATGCCAAGATGATGCCCGCTGAGGCGTTCTATAACGGTACGGTGGCCTACGACCTGAATGGTTTCTACCTGCACAAGCGTTACTATCAGGGTACTAACCTGTCTTCCGGCACAGCCTACAGATACCTGAAGCCCAATGCAGACGGTACACTGCCTGAGGAGATGTCTACAGGTTATTATCCGAACGACTATGCCATCTATCAGCCTGATGTGAAGGTCGCTGAGGGTGAGTCAGTTCCATACCTCAGCTATGTGGAGAACCGCTTCTATGATGGTGATTACCGTTATGCTGGTGGCAGCATTCCTGACGGCACCGACATCCGCATGAGAACAATCACGGAGGGTGAAGGGGATAATGCTGTGACGACAACCTATTACGTACCTATCTGGCCTGATGATTATCTCTTCTTTGGACAGTCGCTGACGTTTGACTATGGCAGTGCACACCAGAGCGTGCCGTCGGCTATCAAGAAGAGCGATGGACGCCTCGTGGCAGGTACTGGTAGTAACCGTGTCTATCGTGCACCGGCCTATTTCGGCTCAGCAACCATGGGCGTGGCTCACTTCAACCCTGTTGCTATCTTGGCTGCAAGTTCTAATCCTGAGGCAGGCACCCCAGTGGTAGAAGCATATCCAGGCATGACGGCCATCGACTTCACAGGCGGTAATGGTGACCTGAGCGGTGGCTATCAGTTTGGACTTAAAGGTGTCACAACAAAGGGCGAATATGTTGAGCCTACAGCAGAAACTGCTGTAAGCACGCGATTCTATCCGCCACTGCTCGACGACGACGGACTGACGTCCATCAATAACGTCGATGAGACAAAGAACCTGCTCGTCTATACGACTACTATACCATCATCTACGACCACTAATCCAACTGCTGCAGAAAAGACGGCAGATGTCGTCGGGGCCTACCTGCAGGAACCTGCCTTTGCCGAGACCAATGCGACTTACCGTTCTGTAGCCGTACAATCTACCGATATCATCAAGGGCCATCATGTACAGTTGTCGTCGGGTAATTATCTGACATCAGTAGACCATCTACTCGTGGATAAGCAGGACTTCAACTGTCCGATTGCTTATACGATGGGTAGTGGTAAACGTATGTTGTATCAGCGCAAGCCGGATAACTTCGTGACCTTGGAATCTGGCGATACCAAGGGATGGGATGGCATCTGTCTGCCGTTCAGTCCAGAACTTGTTTCTACTCAGGACAAGGGTGAGATTACCCATTTCTATAGCACCAGTACTACAGGTCATGAGTATTGGCTCCGTGAATTTACTGATATTGATAATTATACAGATGGTGCTACAGAGCTACCTGCGATCTTTACTCTCCCCGCTGCTGATGAAAATGAAGAGGATAAGGAATTTAAAAATTCATTCCTCTATGATTATTATTATTCGAATAATAGCTTCAATGATGCGAACAGTGATATTTATCAGAAAGATTATTATATATTTAAGGAAGATAAAGGATATGTGCAGAAATATAATAATTATCCATTACAAAAGGCAGGTAAGCCATATCTGGTAGGCTTCCCAGGAAAGAGCTATTATGAATTTGACCTCAGTGGCTCGTTTGAAGCCACGACAGCTGCGACGACGTATCCTGCTCAGTTAAATAAGCAGAGCATCTCCTTCGTATCTACGACGGGAGCCACTATTGGTGTCAGCGATGATGAACTGAAGGGTGATAAAGTAACTAAGGGAGATTATGACTATCTCTATAGTCCTACTTATACTACTAAGGAACTGCCTATTGGTCATTTCATGCTCAGCAATGATGGCAGCAAGTATGAAATATTGACGGCCGCAGCAAAAGCCTTGCCATTCCGTCCATACTTTGTGAAAGGACCTAAGGGTAGCTTGACGCGCGGTCAGGGTGGAACACTTGGCGCAGATCCTTTGCGCAGCATCATCTTCAGTGGTGATATGGCCCAGATGAAGGTGCCCAAGGAAATTAACCAGTTGGGCGGTGATGACGACCTGATTGTGACAGCAGGAAAGAAGAAGATCTGCGTGGAGTCGCAGTTGCGTTATACTACTGATGTGCGTATCGTTACACCCGCTGGTGTCACGCTGGCAACTTACTCGATCCAGTCGAGCGAGTATGTGGAGACGCAGGTCTACAGCGCAGGTGTCTATATCGTCTATGCCGATAATGGCAAGTATGTGAAGAAAGTCATCGTGAAATGAAAAGTGAAAAGTGAAAAGTGAAAAGTGAAAAAGTAAAAATTTAAAATAGAAGCATTATGAAAAAGGTAATGAACAGAATCTGGATGCTTGCAGTGCTGACAATCGTCAGTATGGCAGCGACGGCACAGGTCAAGGTCGACCTGAATGAATCCTATACGGGTGGTTCGATTTCTGCCAATCTGGCAGATCCCGCTGATGACGGAAGTGTGCTCGTGACGCTGACAGTGGCCCCTGCTGAGGGTTATTACATCGCCAAGAAGGATATCAAGGTGGTTTCGACCGTTGCCCCTGGTGGTACGCGTGCACCTGAGGTGGTTGGCGATATTGAGCTCTCGGGTGATGATCCCGAAGATCTGACCAAGTTACGCGACTATACCTTTACGGTAAAAGCTGGACTTGGTGCTTGGGTGAAGGAAGCGAACTTCCATGTTGTTGAAGTGAAGCCAGAGCCGGGACCAGGGCCGGAACCAGGGCCAGAGCCTCAGGAACCCACTAATGATATCAGTGCAGAGGGTTCTAATGTCACCTGGTCGTATGATGCGGACAACGGCACTATGATGATCACGGGCGAGGGATCTACTGTTGACTTTGGTGGCGAGACAGATCCATGGGCATCTGTCAGAGCACAGGTAACCAGTGTTGTTATTGAAAAAGGTGTTACCAGTCTTGGTGCGAATATCTTTGCTGGCTGTACCAGTCTGACGAGCATCAGGATTGATAATGCCAATCAGGTGTTGAAGATGGGCGAGGGGGCTATCCCCACGAATGAAGGTCTCAAGATTAATGTCCCTGGCAATCTTCTGACGGAGTATAACATCACCGATGGCTGGAAGGACTTTACGATGGGCAGTGAGAATGCCGTTAGGATGGATAACATCAAGTTCAGCGCCAGCAACGAGTTCGACACTTTTGCAGCCAGTGAAACCATCGTGGTGCCATCGGTACTGAAGGCTTTTGCCATCACGGGTATCAATGAGACCAAATTGAGTCTGACTGAAGTTAAGGTCATCACATCAGGTATGGCCGTTCTGGTGTTCAACGAGAAGGAAATTCCTTCAAATGTTACTATCTACACAGCACCCACGAACGAAGAGCCTTCGAGGACTACCAGTCTACTGAAAGTGGCACAAGACGAAGGAAATGGTGGTCATGAGGTAAAACTTGGTGATGCCTATATACTCTACAACGACGTATTCTACTACTCCCAGGCAGGTGTCATCCCAACAGGCAATGTCTACCTCCAGGCGACATCGGAGATGCGCACCCGTGGTAGCTATTCGCTCCATGGCGATGGCACTACGGCTATTGATTCTATATATATTAATAAGGTAAAGGGCCAATCTGCCTGGTACACCCTCGATGGCCGTCAGTTGCCCACCGCTCCCACTAAGAAGGGACTCTATATCAAGAATGGTAAAAAGGTCGTGATTAAGTGAGAATAAAGCAGAGTTCGCTCATGTTAGGCAAGGTTTTCGCAAGGTGTAGGCATAGTGTAAGCATACCCAATGACTATGCCTAGAGCTTGCCAAGAGTATGCTTAGAGCGTGTTTAGAGTATGCCTAGGGTATAGGTAGAAACAAATAGAGACAAAGTAAGATTGATGATACGAAATATGGTGAAGACATATATGACAAGGTTATTCACTATGCTGATGCTGGCGATGGTCAGCACGGGGGCATGGGCTGATGTGAAGGTTGTTTTCGGAGAAAAAGGTACTGAAAAGTTCGAAGGGAAAGGCGGTACTATAGAAATGACGGCTCAGACAAAGCCTGATGCAGATGACCTAGTCACTGTTACCTTTACCGTTGCCCCTGACGAGGGTTATATCATATCTATGCCTGATATTGAAGTCTATGAAACCATAGATCCTAATGGTACCCGTGCAGACCTTCCTCAGGTCAGTACCCAACGAGAACTCGATGGCGAGGAACCTTATAACCTCTCTGCCAAGCGCGATTATTATATTACAGTAAAATCAAATCTCGGACTTTGGATAAAGACGGTCAATTTCAGAACTAAATACCGCAACACAAAGAGAGGAACAAATTCTGTTTATTTCATTGCCAATAATGGTGGCTATACAAGTCCCACTGGCAACAACTACTATATGGTGCCTGCTGCAGACCCTCAGCAGACGAACTTTCATGATGCTTATTATTCGTCAAACTATACACTTGCTAATGGTGATCCTGAAAAACCGTTTATTGCAACTTACAAAACTAATCGTGACAACAACTCCATTTGGGAGGTTTTCTCCTCAGGTGATGACGGATATTTTTATATCAAACACTGGCTGACAGGCAAATACCTTATTTATGAACCGCCTTATAGTGACCTACCTAATCGAAAGAGTGTCCACTTGCAGACGGCAAATACACCTGGAGAAAATGCGAAATTTGATATTGCTTCCAACGGATCGATACGTCCGATAAGTTTAACTTCTGGTAATAGGTTCTTGAACCCCGCAGCTAATAACTCGGATAATTATTTCGGTTCAGGAGGTGATCGGAATTCGGCAGGTCTGGTAGGTGTTTGGAAGGAGTCAACAGGTAACTCCATCTGGCATCTCGAAGAGACTGTTGAGCCACCGTCGTTTACCATCAATGCAGATGGCACTGTAGAGATGTCATCTGCATCGGGAACCACTATACGTTTTACTACTGACAGCTCGACACCTACGGCATCAAATGGTACGGTATATTCAAGTGCCATTACCATCACGAATGAGATGACCACGATCAATGCCGTAGCAATCAATTCCGAGAGTAAGGTTTCCAATGTAGTGACCCTGCCGTTGCAGATCTATACCTATTATATAGTGAATCGTGCAGGAGATGTTGCCATCCAGCACACCTCTCTAAAACAAGCTGTCGGCAAAGTGCTGAACAGCTATCTCGACATACCCTCAGCCATCCGAAGTCCTTATCTGGATGGGGAGACCATAGCGTTCTACACCTTTAGTGGCGACTATTTGGCAGCCAACCTCACCGACGAGAACAAAATTACCGAGACACCAGATGCTGATGCTAATATCTACGTGACTTACACCACGGATCATTTATTAGACAAGTTTCTGAAGCTTCGCGGTGCCCGTGCCTTTAATATCAAGGTAAACAATGAATACATATACGACAATAACGGTACATTAGCTTTTGAATCAACTGATGCAAACAAAGCCTCCAAGAATCATCTATGGTATTTTACAGGCAATGATCCTTATGCCGTGCAAGTCAAGAATGCCGATACTGGTAAATACCTTGTATTCTCTACAGCACCAACATTCTCACTGTCCGACACTCCAGCCAATTTCATTCTAATGTCAGGCAGTACCAGTGGTAACGGCACCACTTACGATGTTGTAAGACTGAGAGAAGCTACAGGCAATACCACTGATAATAGCGCAGAGATCAGCGTTTATTCCATTAATTTTACAATTAGTTACTATCTCATCGATAAGGCGGGTAAACTTATTGCTGGCCCTATAGAAAGCACATCGTCTGAGTTGTCGTTGCCCGACGAGTGGAAGAGCCCGTTGGTATCGACTTATCACTATTATACGACATCGGGTTATGATAATAGTACCGATACTTATACTCCAACGGATGAGATTACTAATCTTGTCAATACAGGAGATATCTATGTTACCTATGATGTCAGCAATGCTATCGACTTAACGGGAGGTAAAACATACATGTTGAAATTCTCTGATGGCGTGTCGTTCAATCAGGAAGATGGAAGTGACGGAATTTTATCTGACCCATATAAGGCTGTATATCCTTATAATAATGGTGAATTCCACTTGTATGTCTATGGTAAGGAACAATGGGAGTCGCAGTTGGCAAGTGGTGCTTCTACGCGTACCCGTTGGTTGTGGCATATTATCAGTAGCAACAATGACCCCTATCATGTCATTTTCAAGTCTGAGCAGAATCAGACAGTCAAGGGCAAGAAAACAGTGGAGGGAGAAGAGAAGGACTATAACTTTGCGGGTAATACTTATCTGCGCACATACAAGCCTGTTGGATACGGTTCCGTAGTTACGGATGTTGCATACGAAAGCGAAGAATATAATAATGCCTATCCTGCTAAAATGTCTACAAGATGGGTTAATGGAGAAGCAACAGAATACATGATTCTCGGATCGTCGATGCTGAATATGACGTTGAAGACCTTCGACGAAATAGATGGTGCTCGGCAAACTGTAACCAGCTTTGAACAGTATTGGAAAAACAACCCCACAGCCAACAACCTTCTTGAAGCTGGAGGAATAGCCAAAGTGACAGGAAACGAGGAAGACGTTGATCTTACCACTGACCAAAGAACATTCCTTGAGAGTGCAAATGCTTCACTTCACAAGGATGCATGGCATAGTTACAATGTATGGGCATACACAAAGCCTTGGGAGAAGTTTGAGAATGGTAGTACCGATAAGGCACTGAAAAATGGTGAACACTGGCTTCAGACCATCTCGATGGGCTCTGGTAATTTCACCTTGGAGGAGGTGTCGTTAGTTCCACAGGTCATTCTCCTTGACCAGCACGGATGGGAAATTGTGCGAGTACCGATGTATAGTGATAATGCCTGTACAGTGGTTAATACCGATGCACTAAATAAATACAATAGCCCGATGGTTGAGACATATCATTGGTATCCCAAAGCAAGTAAGCGTACGGGCTATCATAAATATGATGTCAAGGATAGTGAGAAGGAAATAATCATCTATGCAATAAACGATAAAAACAAATGGGTTGCAACAGATGACCGCTATACCCACATTTCTTCATCGTTAAGTGATATCCCTTATGATCATATAACTTCAGTACAGGACAAAAGCGTCAAAACAGACTTCTACGTCACTTATGACGTGAAACCACTATATGCCAGTTCTTATACCGGTGCAGCTACTGCAGATGCAACAACGGCTACGCCCTTCCTGCTGAAACAGTATGGTCGCTATGCCACGACGGCTGATGGCACGTCGATAACAGCGGAAGCCAGACCAGAGAGTTTGGAAGATGTCACTGATAATATGCAGTGGTATTTAAAGCCTAATTTCGACATAGATCGAGAGATGGGTTATAAATATGCCGGCGAGACAGGGGCTCAAGATGGAGCCAAGAGCAAGGCTGAGACTGAAGAAGACAATTACAACGAAGGCCGTAATGGCTTTGACCCCTACAACGTGCAGATTCAGAACAAGCAGTATCCTTTACGATACTTTACTGCCAACACGACCGATTCGAAACTCGATGGCGGTGTATGGTCAGCCACGACGTCAACCGGCGTGTCACTGCAGAACATGACTACAACTAATCGTCAGACGGCCACAGGTTACGACCAAACTACGCTCAATATCACCAATGCTACCTTTATGGTGGTAGCCGATGCTAATGGCAACATGCGCCTGATGCCCCGCTTTGACCATGGGAAGGTAATAACCTCTTTCACCACCTCTTTCACCACCCTTGCAGCACAAGCCTCTGCAGCCCCTGAAAATGATAAAGGCACGGGGAACCAGACATTATATACAGAGATGATGGTCATACCAACATTGATTCATAGCTCTGCTGAGATACTACAAATGAATGGCTATTATGTGCTGGCCAGCGATTTCACGTGTACTGCTTCTGTCGGAACATCTGAAGCTCCCTTCAAAGGAACAATCGATGGTCAGCTAGTTGCGATTACTGGTACTTGGGATAAACCGCTGTTTAACTATGCAGAGGATGCCACTATCAAAAATGTTATTATAGGCAGTACTTCAATAAACATCACTGATGCAGATACTAATGTTGGAGCTATAGCTGCTAATGCGAAGGGAGAGACCCGCATCTACAATTGTGGTATTTTGGATGGAAGTGTAAGTGGTAAAAAATATGTAGGCGGGCTTGTTGGTTTACTTGATCACAAAGGAGAAGCAAATAAAGGTTCGCGTGTTATCAATTGCTTCAGTTACGCTAATGTAAGCGGAGGTACTGATGTGGGAGGTATTGTGGGCTATAACAACTATGCATCTAAAGCCTCAGATATCCGTACTATGGTGATGAATTGCATGTTTTATGGAGATATCACAGATATACCTGCAAGCGGGATGATTGTTTCTCCTATTTATGGAGGAAGTATTATTGACAATGCCAAAAGTAATTCCAATAATGGATTGAACAATTACAACTACTACAGGTACGAATCAAACTATAGTAAGAATAACAAAATCACTAATGACAAATATAATTGCGCCCTTGCTGCAGAGGATAAATACCTTATTCATTTTGAGTTCTATCGTCTTTTACTTAATAGTAACAAGAAATTGGCAGCATATTATGCTTCCAGAACAAGTACAAATACTACAGTTAATCCGAGCGATATGGCGAAGTGGGTTTTGGAGTCAGCTGACAAAAATATTAGCAAGCCCAAGCCTTATCCCATATTGAAACAACAGGGAGAATATTACTCCATCATCAATTATGACGATGAACATATTACAGATTTAACTTCTTCTTTAATAAATGGAAAACCTTCTGAAACAGACCGTAACAAAGGTGGTAAGCTAGGCTCACTGACCATAAATATCTCTGATAATAATTCTAGTGATGATAAGGGATACCGCTCTGGAAGTTATATTACAACCCCATCCAAAGAAGTTCCCATCACAGATAAGGATTTTAGTAAGTTTAATTATAATTACTATAAGGTTCGGTTGCCCTATTACAACGAAGTTGGTAAAGACAACTATAAAGATGGTAAAGTTGTGACCGGTTGGATTATTACTTCAATGACAGGGGCCACCCAAGCTACCGCCGGTGAAGACATAACTTATAATACAGATGGAACAATAAAAGATATTCCTTATAACTTTGCAGACCGCACCTGTACCAAGGATGAAAAAGGAGATTACAGGGTATTCTCACAGGGCGCATATTTTGATGTTCCCATTGGAGTATCTGACATTACCATTAAGCCCTATTGGGCTAATGCTGCTTTCATCTCAGATAAAAACCTAGACAAAACATATACTTCCGGATTTGGAGCTGGTGCCGATGTCGCAGGATCACAATACACGAGTAGTGATACGCCCTATGAAATCAATGGTATCAACATAAAAGTTCGTAATGATTTCACTACTGCTCTTTCTGATATTACTACGAAAGGTTCTTCTGTTTATGACAATGCTATCGTATTGGTTGGTAATGTCCATCAAGGTGCTGTACCATATAATACTAAAACAGTACCCTTTACTATCATGTCTGCAGACTTTGATAATGACAATGAACCAGACTATAGTCTGATATACTTCCATACAGACCGTAAGGAAGTATCCCCTATCCGATTTGACTTCATCAATATACTGGGAACGTCAATGGCACAAAAGCCAAATGGCTCATCAAAGATGTGTGGTATAGGAATTTTCAAGCCATATGGTTGGTTTGAGGTAACAAATACTGCTCTTATAAGTTTTGGTCAAATTGAGTATGATTTTAATGGAAAAAGTAGCGCCCCATTGATTTTGTTAGGAGGTGAAGTACTTCAGATTGTTTCGAATAACTCTAATAATGATGGTGTTGCAAATTGCACCAATAATACAAAATATATTCATATTGGAAGCAATGTGTGGTTTAAAGAATTCAATAATGGAATACATTCTGATAAACACAATGGAACACCTCATAGACCAATTTCTGTAACAGGTGGAAGATATGAGAAATTTTATCTTTCTGGAATCTATCAGCCTACTATTACCTCTAACTTATTTTCGGATGATGCAGAGTGTTACATTACAGGAGGCTCATTTGGAGAGGTCGCAGGTGCAGGTCAGGAGAAAATTGACGGAGACGTAAATTGGATTATTGATTACGCTGACATTGATAATTTCTATGGCGGTGGTATTAACGCGGCGAATGCTATCACAGGAAACATCAACGTGACTATCAAAAATAGCCATGTGGATGTCTATTGCGGAGGTCCTAAGTTTGGTAACATGGGAGGTTATAATACTGCAAATGACCAAACAGACGATAAGATTGTTACGACCAACGCCGAGGGCTGTGTATTTAGGCGTTTTTTTGGTGCGGGTTATGGAGGAGCATCATATAACAGAGTCATAGAAAAAACTGCAGAGAATAATCAGCCTTGGAGTTCTTGGGAAACTAGCTATACTAATAATATAGGTAAATATCTATCTGATAAGAAGGGTATAGCAACAGGATTTGAATACGAGTACTTTATTGGATCCAAAGGTACTATTTGGGGACGTTTTTACGTTAACTATGCTTCGTTCTCTAAAGCCATAACGAATAACGTTAATTCAACGTTAAAGAATTGTCATATTACTGGCGACTTCTATGGTGGTGGTAGCTTGGGTGTCGTAAGCGGTACTGCCTCTTCTACGCTTGACGGATGTACTGTAGACGGCAGCGTTTTTGGTGGTGGTTATTCCGGATCAATACCTACTATTGATGTTGTTTCTAGTGGTTTTAAAACAAATTCATATCCTGGTTATAATGCCAAGGCAGGTATATTTACCCCTGCTGAGATATCTGATTCCGGTCCTTATAAATGGACGAAAGGTACTTTGACTAATAACTCTTCAGCACTTGGAACCGTCGACGAAATTGATGTTATATATACCGATCAAGATTTAACTAACCTTGGACAGGTTAAAAATGTAGATCTAACCATCAAAGGTAGTACCTATGTGAAAGGTGATATTCATACATATGATGAGGATGGCGAGATTGAAACAGCAAAAACAGTAGTTGGTACTGGTGGCGTATTTGGCGGTGGTGATGCTTCTGCAGTAAATGGCAGTACAAATGTAAAAATTGAAGCAACTGACAACAGAGGTGTCATGAATGTTTTTGGTGGCGGTAATAAGGCCGATGTTAATATGAATACTCAAGTGAATATGAGTGGCGGCTTAGTTATCGGCAACGTCTATGGTGGTGGAAACGTAGGCGATGTGGGTACAATTACGAAGAATGCTGATTACAATTATACGTGGAAAAAGACCGATGGCACCACTGGTAATACTTCTGAAAATAATAAGGTTACATATGCTGAAAATGAGACTAACAAGAACACTGGCGTTTGCACAGTAAATATTTCTGGTGGAACGATAGGCACAGGTGTTGAACCGAATGATGATGGTACATACGCCAATGGTAATGTGTTTGGAGCCGGTAAGGGGCTTGCAGACACATGGTGGTGTGAGAAAGCCATCGTGTTCGCAACAAATGTCACCATCAGTGCGGGCACGGTGAGAGGCACTGTCTATGGCGGTGGTGAGGTAGGCCGCGTGGAAGATGATGCGAAGGTAACGATAGGAGAAGGGACAAATGCACCCACAATCACAGGCAACGTATTCGGTGCCGGTGCCGGCATTAAGACACATGGCTACTCTGCATTGGTGCGTGGCAACTCTGATGTCACCGTTCAGGGCGCAGCTCAGGTAGGAGGTAGCGTCTATGGCGGTGGTGAGACTGCCTCGGTGGGAAGATTCCATGTCTCTGGTGGCCTACCGACAAAACCGGAAACCGGTGGATATTGTACGGTCACAATCCAAGACGATGCCAAAATCGGAGAAAGCGGCACAACGCACAACGTCTTTGGTGCCTGCAAGGGTGTCACGCCAGCTTTTGATTCTTCCGATTTTACGAAAAACAAAAGTATGCAGACAGAAGCAAACCGCCCTAAAAATGCAGACGGTACTGTGAAAGCTGAAAATGATTATTGGAATTATGTTGAAACTTATGACGAGGGATATGAGGGAACTAAATTTGTTTGGGTATATTATAGAACAGAGGATGAATATCTAGCATTCTTGAAGACACTGGCCCTAACCAGTCATCCTCATGTAACCATCGCTGAAAATGCATCAGTATACGGATCTGTATATGGCGGTGGTGAGAGGGGTGTTACCTTGGGCCATGTGGATGTCGACATAACAGGTGGCATTGTAGCAAAAGACGTTTATGGTGGTGGTGCTTTGGCAGATACTAACCTCGGTAACTGGGATGCGAATGGTTACGAGGAGGCTACAGGTCTAACCGAAAGCTCCTCAGTAACTGGTCTATACACAAGGTCGGGTGCTGGTACGAATGAAAATCCTTATGTATATACAATCGTTGGTGAAAATGCAGCGTATGATAGCAATACGACCTATTATATAAAAGGTATTTGGGCTCATGAAGAAAAGTCTGCTTATTATAAGACCACTGTTGATTTGACGGGTGGTATGATCAAGGGTGATGCCTACGGCGGTGGGCTGGGTGACTTGGCTGCAATAGGAACCGGGCACAGCGATGTGGCTGCCATGGTCTATGGTGATGTCTCTGTGACCTTGGGTAATGAGACAGAGAATGTGGATGCAGCGACTGCGACAGCTTTCAGAACTACTTATGTTACAGATGATACGGGTGCGAAAGTGGTGAACAGTGGTCGTGTGTTCGGTTGTAACAACTTGAATGGTTCGCCGAAGGGCAATGTGACGGTGACTGTCAATAGAACGGTTAAGGGTAAGGATGCCGATGGTAATGATTTGACAAGGACATCAATTACCCGTGATGCTACGACCAAAGAAATCACTAATGTAGCAACTCCCCATGTCTATGAGGTGGCTGCTGTCTATGGTGGTGGTAATCTGGCGAACTATGAACCTGTCGTTGGGAAACCGATGGTCCGCCTCAACACTTGTGACATTAGTATTGAGGAAGTTTATGGTGGTGGTAATGCCGCTATGGTTCCTAAGACGGACATTTTGATATTGGGTGCTCATGAAATTGAGAATGTGTTTGGTGGTGGAAATGGTAAGGATAAGTATACCCTTAACAGAATTGACTGGATTATAAACCCAGGCGCCAATGTCGGTAGTGAAGCCAACCCCGGTGATGCCAATACCTTGATGAAGGGTGGTTATATCCACTCGGCATATGGTGGTAGCAACTCGAAGGGTGACGTCTTCGGAACTGTGTATATCGATAAAACTAAAGGAGGTTGTGATGGCTGTCCTGTGCAGGTTGACAAGATGGTCGCTGCCGGAAAT
>JAEEGJ010007617.1_pt1 | contig 30842 bp, 23 predicted proteins | sample 8958761 | NCBI WGS metagenome assembly JAEEGJ01 (sample SAMN16246546, study PRJNA631951) | gut metagenome | biome: gut microbiome; feature: rumen; material: RS-attached | host: Bos | place: Iran: Karaj | collected 2018-10
AATATGTCGTCTGCAACGCCGACGAAGGAGACCCGGGAGCTTTCATGGACCGTTCCATCATGGAAGGCGACCCGCACTCCATCCTCGAAGCCATGGCCATCTGCGGTTACTGCATCGGCTCGAACAACGGTCTTATCTATATCAGGGCTGAGTATCCACTCGCCGTCCACAGGCTCCAGGTCGCCTTGGAGCAGGCCAGGGAATATGGTTTCCTGGGCAAGGATATCCTCGGATCCGGATTCGACTTCGACATAGAGATCCGCTACGGTGCCGGAGCATTCGTCTGCGGAGAAGAGACAGCCCTCATCCATTCCATGGAAGGAAAGCGCGGAGAGCCTACCCTGAAGCCACCGTTCCCTGCAGAGTCCGGTTACCTCGGTAAACCGACGAACGTCAACAACGTCGAGACCCTTGCCAACGTCCCGGTCATCCTGACCAAGGGACCTGAATGGTTCGCTTCCATCGGTACCGAGAAGTCCAAGGGTACCAAGGTGTTCGCCCTTGCCGGCAAAATCAACAACGTAGGTCTCATCGAAGTTCCGATGGGAACCACGCTGCGTGAAATCATCTACGACATCGGTGGAGGTGTCAAGAACGGGAAGAAATTCAAGGCCGTCCAGACGGGCGGACCTTCCGGCGGCTGCCTTACGGAAAAGCACCTGGATATTCCTATCGACTACGAAAGCCTGACCGCTGCTGGTTCGATGATGGGTTCCGGAGGTATGATCGTGATGGACGAAGACGACTGCATGGTCGCCATCGCGAAGTTCTACCTTGAATTCATCGTCGGTGAATCCTGCGGAAAGTGCACTCCATGCCGCATCGGTAACAAGAGGATGCTCGAAATCCTTACCAAGATCACCGAAGGAAAGGGTGAGATGAAGGACCTGGAGATGCTCAAGAACCTCGCCGAGGTCATCAAGGACACCGCTCTCTGCGGACTCGGACAGACCTCCCCTAACCCTGTCCTCTCCACGATGAACAACTTCTACGAAGAATATGAGGAGCACGTGAAGAAGCACAAGTGCCGCGCGAAGAAGTGCAAGGCTCTGCTGACCTACACCATCAATCCGGAGAAGTGCCGCGGTTGCGGTATATGCGCCAAGGACTGCCCTGCTTCCGCTATCATGGGAGACGTCCGCAAACCTCACGTAATCAATCCTTACCTGTGCATCCGTTGCGGAATGTGCATGTCCCGCTGCCACTTCGGTGCTATATCAGTATTATAAAAGCTGCCTGATAATGGAAAACATCAATCTTACCATAGATAACCGCCAGGTCTCCGTGCCTAAGGACACGATGATCCTGGAAGCGGCCGCATCAATCGGAATCAATATTCCTACGCTTTGCCACATGGACCTCAAGGGGACGTGCGTGAAGAACCGTCCCGCATCCTGCAGGCTCTGCGTCGTCGAAGTCCAGGGCCGCCGCAACCTGGCTCCAGCATGCGCAACCAAGTGTATGCCCGACATGGTCGTAAGGACCAATTCGATGAGGGTCATCAAGGCTCGCAAGACAATCGCCGAGCTGATCCTCTCAGACCACCCGAACGATTGCCTCACCTGTCCTAAGTGCGGCGAGTGCGAACTCCAGGCCCTTGTCACCAGGCTGAATATCACCGAAATGCCGTTCAGCGGCGGTGAACTGTCCCAGAGGAAGAAGGAACTCACTCCTTCCATCATGAGGAATATGGACAAGTGCATATTCTGCCGCAGGTGCGAGAGCGTATGCAACAACGTCCAGACCGTGGGCGCCCTCGGTGCCGTTCGCCGCGGTTTCAACACGACCATCGCGCCTACCTTCGACAAGATGGTGAAGGATACGAACTGTACCTACTGCGGCCAGTGCGTCGCGGTATGCCCTACCGGCGCATTGACAGAGCACGACGACACCGACAGGCTTATGGATGACCTCTGCAATCCTGACAAGATCGTCATCGCCCAGCCAGCCCCTGCTGTCAGGGCCGCCCTCGGAGAAGAATTCGGAATGGCTCCAGGCACCCTCGTGACCGGCAAACTGGCATCCGCCCTCAGGCAGCTCGGTTTCGACTATGTGTTCGACACGGACTTCGCAGCCGACCTCACGATCATGGAGGAAGGTGCGGAGATCCTCGAAAGGCTGAAGAAGTTCCTCGCCGGAGACAAGACAGTGAAGCTTCCTATCATGACATCCTGCTGCCCGGCGTGGGTCAATTTCTACGAGCACGAATTCCCGGACCTCATCGAGTATCCTTCTTCGGCTCGTTCCCCTCAGCAGATGTTCGGCGCAATCGCAAAGAGCTACTGGGCAGAGAAGATGGGAATCCCTCGCGAGAAACTCGTGGTGGTTTCCATCATGCCATGCCTTGCAAAGAAATACGAGGTCACCCGTGAGGAACTCAAGCATGAGAAACTCCAGGATGTCGACTATTCGATCTCTACCCGCGAGCTTGCAAGGATCATCAAGAGGGCGAATATCGGATTCGCGGAGCTTCCTGAAAGCGACTTCGACTCCCCTATGGGTGAATCCACCGGAGCAGGCGTCATATTCGGAACAACCGGAGGCGTGCTCGAGGCTGCACTCCGTACCGTTTATGAAGTATATACCGGAGAGGCCCTTCCAAAGATCGACTTCACGGAGGTCCGCGGACTGGAAGGCATCAGGGAGGCCACGATCGACATCAAGGGATTCCCTCTCAAGGTCTGCATCGCCCATACTCTGGGCAATGCCCGCAAGGTCATGGAGAAGCTGCGTGAAGGCAAGCTCGACTACCATGTGGTCGAGGTCATGGCTTGCCCAGGCGGCTGTATCGGTGGCGGCGGACAGCCGTATCACCATGGCAGGATCGAGGTCCTGCAGGCCCGCCAGAAGGCTCTCTACGCGGAAGACGCCAGCAAGCCGATCCGCAAGAGCCATGAGAATCCTGACATCGTGGCCCTCTACAAGGAATATCTCGGAGCTCCTCTCAGCGAAAGGTCCGAAGAACTGCTCCACACCCATTACAGTGACAAATCGATCAAATAACCCGGTAAAACATCTTTTGATATGGCAGAAATTAAACTAGCCTGCGAGGTAATCAAGCAAGTTGAAGATATTTGCGAAAAGCACGGAAACAAGCCGGGCGAACTGATCAACATACTTCACGAATGCCAGGGTCTGCACGGTTACCTTCCGGAGCCGATGCAGAGGATCATCGCGAGGAAACTCGGCATCCCTGCAGCCCAGGTCTATGGAGTCGTGACATTCTATTCATTCTTCACGATGACTCCGAAGGGACGCCATCCTATCTCAGTCTGCCTCGGTACGGCATGCTACGTGCGTGGTTCCGAGAAGCTGCTGGAGGAGATCAAGAGAGTCCTCGGAATCGACGTCGGCGAGACTACTCCTGACGGAAAGTTCTCCCTGGACTGCCTGCGCTGCGTCGGTGCGTGTGGACTTGCTCCGGTCATGATGATCGGTGAGAAGGTCTATGGCCGTATGGAGCCTCAGGACATCCGCAAGGTACTCGAAGAATTCGCTGACTGATCCGCGATGGCGGAACGATAATCGACAAGGCCGGCTTCCCTGCCGGCCTTCGTTATTTATTCTGAAGGTATTACAACCTTCGGGAGGATGCCTGTAAGGAAAGCCATGGCCACCCCGTAGTTGGTCATCGGGATGCCTTGGCGCCTGGCTGCCTCGACGCGCGAAAGAAGATGCTTGCGGGAGAATACGCATCCGCCGCAATGGATGATAAGGGAATACTCCGAAAGATCCCTCGGGAAATCATTTCCCGACGCTGTATCGATATCTAGGATATCTTCCGGTGGAGTATCGGCCGACAGCCCGAACCGGGCTGACAGTGTCTTGCGCAGCATCGCCGGCAACTTGACCCTGCCGATGTCCTCACCGGCAGGTACGTGAGAACAGGATTCGGCTATGAGAACCTTGTCGCCCGGACGGAGAAGGTCTATCGCCTTGGCGCTCTCCACAAAATATGATATGTCTCCCTTGAACGCAGCCATCAAGATAGAGAATGATGTAAGGCGCGTTCCCTGAGGAACTTCCGGTGCTACAGACTTAAACACCGAAGAATCGACGATCACCAGGTCAGGATCCCGTGACAGGGAATTAAGGGTGGCCTTGAATGACTCTGGAGTACAGTTTATGGAAACATTGCCCTTGTCAAGCAACTCCCGGATCACTCGCGCCTGGGGCATAATCAGCCTTCCCTTCGGAGCCTCGCTGTCCTGAGGCATGACGAGCACGACCAGGTCGCCTTCAGAAACCAGTCCGCCCAACAGGGACTGCTGCCCGAAATCGGCAGGCACCTTATCCAGTAGGGCATCCAGCATTTCTGGGATTCCCTGTCCGCTAGCGGCGCTGACGATCAGAGGTTTCACGCCCAGGTCCATCTCCAGAAGCTCGGCAGCCTGGGCTGGATCGTCCAGGGTATCTGCTTTATTGAGGACCGCAATGAAAGGAGTACCGGATGCCTTCAGATTCGAAACCACCGGTTCTTCTACCAACTCGGTAACAGCGTCAGCGACACATACCAGTACAACGATGTCTGCCTTCTCGATCTGCAGATGCGTAGCAGATTCCCTGAATGAGCCGAGGGCACCCACGTCCCCAAGGCCGGCAGTATCGATCAACACACAAGCCCCGAGATGAGGCAATTCGATTGCCTTCCTGACAGGGTCAGTAGTAGTTCCCGGGATATCAGAAACGATTGATACTGACTGGCCTGCGATCGCGTTGACCAATGATGACTTGCCGGCATTCCGCCTTCCCACGAAAGCGATGCTGAGCCTCTCAGAGCCTGGTGTTTCCATATCAGAACCTGAAATCTCGTTTTCCTAAGGATATCTCGTCAAGATATTTTCCTGCGCGCGTACGGACAGGCTCCGGCACTTTCTCCATCTCACGCCGGATCAAGGCCTGACCCTTCTCGCGAGTCTCCGGCCGGGCATAGTCGAGAAGGTATTCCTCGAGAGTCAGCAGGGCATTCGGAGTGCAGCAATGATGGATCTTGCCGGCCTTGACCAGTTTCATGAAACGGTCTCCGGTCCTGCCTTCACGGTAGCAAGCCGTGCAGAAGGAAGGGATGTATTCCATACCGATGAGCCAGTCGATCACCTCATCGAGGGTCCTCAGGTCATGGACATCGAACTGGGCAGTCTCATCGTGGCGTTCCGGGGTCGTATAACCACCTACGGAAGTACGGGAACCTCCTGATATCTGGGATATTCCGAGATCGAGCACCTTTTCACGAACCTTGCGGGACTCCCTCGTGGAAATGATCATTCCGGTGTAAGGAGCAGCTATCCTGATGATAGCCACGATCTTGCAGAATATGTCGTCCGGCAGGACGTTCGGGAAGTCCTTGAGGTCGATGTCTTCCGCAGGACAAAGGCGAGGCACGCTGATTGTATGCGGCCCGACTCCGAAACGGGCTTCCAGATGCTCGGCGTGCATGAGTTGCCCGACCAGTTCGTAACGGTAGTTGTTCAACCCGTAGAGCACTCCGCAACCGACATCGTCACATCCTCCTTCCTGAGCCCTGTCCATCGCCTCAGTATGATAGCAGTAGTCGCTCTTCGGCCCGGTCGGATGCAGAGCTTCGTAATTCTTCTTGTCGTAGGTCTCCTGGAACAGGATGTACGTACCTATACCGGCTTCATGCAGCTTCCTGTAGTTTTCCACAGTGGTAGCGGCAATGTTGACGTTGACACGACGGATGGATCCGTTGCCGGACTTGGTGGCATAGATGGTCTTTATCGACTCCAGGATGTATTCAATCGGATTGCGTACAGGGTCCTCCCCTGCCTCCACGGCCAGCCTCTTGTGGCCCATGTCCTCGAGGGCACGGACTTCCGCCGCAATCTCTTCCTGAGAAAGCTTCTTGCGAGGGATCTCGCGGTTCTTCCCATGGTAAGGGCAGTACACGCAACCGTTTATGCAATAGTTCGAAAGGTAAAGCGGAGCGAACAGCACGATGCGGTTGCCATACAAGGCCTGTTTGATCTCCTTAGCCAGCTGGAACATCTTCTCGTTGAGATCTTCGATGTCGCAGTCCAGCAGGACGGCCGCCTCCCTGTGGGTCAGTCCCTTCAAGGACGCAGCCTTGTTCAGGATTTCCTCTATCAATCCCCTGTTGCCTTTGTTCCTGGCAGCATATTCGAGGGTTTCCAGTATTTCCTCGTCGCAGATGAACTCTTCGGCGTGGCTTGATGCAGGATTATAAGTTGACATATTCGTTGATATCCTTGACTTTCTTCACAATCTCCCTGTAGTCTCCGGTATCCTTCCCGGAAGAGAAATTGCGCAGGTACAGGTTTTCAGAAACGACCTTCTCATCCTCGCCGGTGAGGGTAAGCCTCATCAGGCAAGGTCCGTCCGGAATGTCGGCGACATCGATCGCATCTATCGTGGTATCCTCGGCGAGACAGACCTTGGCAGTCTTGGAATAGACTTCCTCGTCCTTGAGGTTTGTCAGGACTATCTTCACAGTCAGCGAGTCGGTGCCGCAGATCGTGGAATTGACAGCCTGTACCGTCATCGCCGAAGGGTTGAACTGCACATGGAGAGGCTCGCAGGCCTTCATCACCCCGTAGAAAGCGGCAGTCTTGTCGAAATAGTAATCGTAAGTCTGCCATGCCAGGCTAGGCCATGCGCTGTGTGACATCCAGATCAACAGTCCCTTGCGGGAGACATTGTTCGCCTCGTACATTGCCCGGTAGCCGTCATAGTTGATGTACTGGGCATATTCGGTGAAGGATTCGGCAGATTCAAGCGCTTCCTCTCCGAACCGGCGGGCTACCATCCCGAGGAATGCGGTGTCGCCCTGGGCTCCGGTCCTGGTGAAATCGTGCTGGCCCCAGACATCGTCGGATGGCCAGAGATGGTCCTCTCCCAAGGTAGCGGTGAGGCTACCGATATTCATAATCGCAGGCATTCCCCTTTCGGTGTGGAACTTCGGGGCAGGCATCGAGAAATAGGTATCCGGTTCTACCGCCCTGTAAGGTCCGTGTCCTGACACTCCGTCGTCGGCGGAGGAAGGAATATAGAGCATTCCCGGGTGATACTTGCCAACGGTCTGGACGAGCCTTGCATTCAGGGTTGCCGGAGGATACCCTTCGTTGCGGCCGCAATACATTCCGATGCTTGGATGACGGCGGATGAGCTTGACATAGTCTTCGGCATTTGCGATGAACATATCCTCATCGTCCGGATCCGGACCGTCGGTCGGATTGGCCAGCCAGAAGTCCTGCCATACAAGGATACCGTATTTGTCGCATGCGTCGTAGAACTCTTCGTCACCCGTCTGGCCCACCCAGTTGCGTATCATATTGAGATTCATCTCCTTATGATAAGAGACCGCCTTGTCGTATTCATCGGCACCATAGCGGAGGAGATATTCGCTGAAACCCCAGTTGCCGCCCTTCGGGAGGAAGCGGTGGCCGTTGACATATAAGTTCAGGCTCGTACGTTCGCCGCTCCAGGAGATTTCACGGATGCCGGCTTTCCAGCACAGGTCAGGGTTGGCGGTGTCGAGGGTATCCCCTTCGGCCACGAAGGTGAAGGCCGCATCGTGAAGGGCCTGTTTTCCATAACCGTTAGGCCACCATAGGGCCACCTGGCGGTTCATCAGTTCCGGACAATCCGACGGACTGATGACCACAGTCTTCGTTTCGCCCGGCATAAGCGCCACGGCCTTGTTGAACATGAGGCTGTCCATCGAACCTGCGACGGTTCCCCTGACAGGTCCATCTGACAGATTCGTGACATCCACGGAGAAAGTCATCGTTGCAAGCGTGTCAGGCTGCGATATACGGCTCTGCACCATCGGATTGTCGAGAACGACATCCTTGGCGTTGGTGAACCGGACGTCATTCCATATTCCTACTTCACGCCCCCTTACGGTCGGGATCCAGTCCCATCCTACGGTAGCATGGAACGTAGGGTTGTCGGCTCCCAGGATACCGCCGTTGAAATCAGGACTTTCGGCATTCTTCTCCTTCACCGCTCCGTAATTGGCATTCTTGATGACATGTATAGCGATGATGGCATTGCCGGTCGTATCGAGCAGCTCAGTTACGTCGAAACGTCCGCGGATGAAGGCTCCGGCCATGTCGCCGAGACGGTGTCCGTTCATGAACACCTCAGCCTTCCAGTTGATTCCATCGAGGTTGAGGATGGTCCTCGGGCGCAGGCTGTCGTTCGGAACCGGAACCGTTCCCCTGTACCAGAAGTCACTGTTGAAGAACGACTCGGATATCTGATTGATATTGTCTGCAACTCCCGGATCCGGAACAACGCCGGCCTCGACGTAGCTGGTCAGGACAGTGCCGGGGACAACCGCAGGCAGCCAAGCCGAAGCATCGTAACCAGTGCCGGAAATCTCCTCTCCGGTGCCTTCCACGCTTCCGGCGCGCTGCAGCTGCCATGAACCGGGGCCTATTCCGGCAGTCTCCGCAGCCACCTCAAGCCCTTTCTTGAACAGGGCTTTCTTGTCAGGCAGCCGGACACCGATGACCTGTATCTCGCTCACGGCGAAATGACCGGTGGAATCGGCACCTGTCATCGACAGCCTGATGTAACGTCCCTTCCCTTTCTTTATCGGAACGACAGAGAGAAGGGAATCTATGGCCGGGACAGGCATCACTTTCTTCCATTTCTCGCCGTCTTCGGATGACTCGAGCAAGGCCAGCTTGGCTTTGTGTATCCAATGGATATTGACCAGGTTGAACTCGCTCAGGGCACCAAGGTCCACGGTGATCCATTGCGGCTGGTCGTCCGCACTCATCCAGACACTGGAAAAGTCCTCTGATGGGAGGGTGCTGAACCCGCGAGCCTCTGCAGAAGCATAAGGACCGGTGTCCTTGCTGTTGCGGAACCATCTCTCCGTGGTGAAATCCACTGAATTGATCCTCCAGAATATGGTGCTGTCCTGCTTGAATTCTATCTTGAACCGGTCGAAATCCTCAGCATCCTTCAGGGGGATGATGAGTTCCATGTCCCTTGCGTTCACGGTTATCTCCTCTCCCTCCTTGTTGGGATCGGTGATTGTGACAGCCTTGTGGGCGATTCCCGGCAATGAATATCCTTGCAGGCCTCCTACCCTCACCAGGCTGTCCCCGCCGGCGTAGCAATCAATGGAATATCCCTTAGCTTTGTCCTTGCTGACCAGCATTCCCTTGATTCGTACACAGTTGGCGGAAAACTTCTGGCCGCTCCACTGATAGTCCAGGAAGTTCTCGGGGCCGTCCAGGCGTGCAGCTGAATGAGGACCGTAGTCAAGGGTCCACTCCTTCTCCCTTTTCGGGAGCTCGCCCGCTGCCGTGGAGACTTTGACCCAGGATGGTTCCACATCCTCTATGATACCGTCCGTGACCAGCTGGGCGGTAAGGTTGTAGTCATAGTTGGACGAGGCGATTGCGGTCTTGTTGAGCGCGAGGTTTACAAGAGATTCCTTGTCCACCTTGTTGCAAGCGCAAATTGACGCCAAAACGGCAAAAACTGCGATGAGCGTAGTCTTTGATTTCATATTCTCAGGAAATTGTATTCATAATGTACCATTCCGGCGGGGAGAGGTCCAACTACCGGATGGGCCGCAGCCCGGGACGGAGCGGAGGATACAGGATTCGAACCTGTGGGGCCTTTCAGCCGACTTGTTTTCGAGACAAGCACCATAAACCACTCGGACAATCCTCCGTTTTGCTTTGCAAAAATAGTAATTTTAGCCGGAATTCAGAATTATTTGCGAAATTTGAGAAACATTATTTCAAAATGAATCCCCAAGCTTTTTCAAAGAAATACTCCTGGCTGAAGTGGCTGGTATGTATCCCTGTCATAGTCAACCTGTCGGGATTACTTGCCGGCATACCTGTCCTGACGAAGGTTTCCAAGCCGCTGCTCATGCCCCTGCTCGCCCTGACGGCGTGGATGCTCATGAGTTCCGGCGGAGTTCGCGGCCGCAGGAAGACCACGATTGTGCTGGCCCTGCTCTTCGGTGCGCTCGGAGACATCCTGCTGATGTTCCACGGCACGAACTTCTTCCTCGCAGGAATGCTGGCCTTCCTCATCGGGCACATATTCTATTTCAGCACCCTCCCTTCCCCATGGAAGACTAAAGGGTTCTGGGAAACAGCACTCTCCGTTATCCTGCTGGCAGCGCTGCTGGTATTCGTGATCAGCACAGCCAGGAAATTCAATCTCAACGGTGTGATGGGATGCGCTGTGACGGTATATGCATGTGCATTCGCCTTCCTCATCCATGGCTGCATCATGGCCGCCGTCAGCCGCAAGAGGCCTTTGTTCCTGCTTGCCGCCCTCGGCTTCGCCTTTTTCGCCCTGTCAGACACCCTTCTGGCCATCGGAATGTTCACCGACCTGGCCATCCCGAAGAGGGGCTTCCTGGTCATGCTGACCTACATCCTGGCACAGGCGGTTGCATCGCTTTCGCTGGCCTCAGAGCTGAGAAACGAACTTGAGAAGACGGAATTTGGGACCAGGCTCCGCAGGCTATATGCCCTGCTGGACGGTCTCAAGGCCCGCGAGGACCAGTTCTTCAAGGCTTTCGACGAAGATTTCGGGAAAGGCGGATTCGAAACATACACCACCGAGACAGGCTACCTCTACAACAGCATCCGGCATACCGCGAACCATCTTTGGGACTGGATGCAGCCAGCTGTGGCCAAGACTCCGTTCGTGCTTTGGCCGGCCAAGAGCCGGATCCTGTCTGAACCATACGGGAAGGTGCTGATTATCGGGCCTTTCAACTATCCTCTCCACCTGGCGGTCGCTCCCCTCGCAGCTGCGCTCGCGGCCGGCAACACCGCTGTGGTGAAGCCTTCGAGGCAGACTCCGCATGTCTCCGCCCTGATCAAGTCGATGCTGGAAGAATCCTTCCCTCCGGAAGTGGTCGAAGTGGTGGACGACAGTGTGTCGAACGAAGAACTCCTCGCAAAGGAATATGACTACATATTCTTTACCGGAAGCCCGAAGATAGGAAAGATAGTGATGGAAGCCGCCTCAAAGCACCTTACCCCGGTGACCCTGGAACTTGGCGGAAAGAGCCCTGCGATCGTATGTCCGAGCGCGGATGTCCGTCTCGCCTGCGAGCGCATAGCGAAAGGCAAGTTCCTCAACGCGGGCCAGACTTGCGTAGCTCCGGATTATGTCCTCGTCCACGGATCCATACACGACGCCTTCATCAAGACGATGAAGGAGGTGGTGAATGATTATTTCGGGGATATATCCTCAAGGCCGGCCGAGATGACTCTCATGGCCACCCGCAGGCATTTCGACAGGGTTGCCGGACTCATTCCTGCGGACGCGGAAGGGGCCGGGCGGGTCGTTATCGGAGGAAATACCGATCCTTCGATCAATTACATAGCCCCGACAGTAATTGACAACTGCTCCTGGGAGGAGCCAGCGATGCAGGAAGAGATCTTCGGGCCGGTGCTCCCGGTACTGACCTACGACGACCTGCAGTCCGAAGTGATCGAGAAGCTGCACGACTCGAGGCCGCTCTCCCTGTACGTATTCACAAGGAAGTGCAAGGAGAAAAAGGCCATCCTCGAAGGAATACGCTTCGGCGGAGGGTGCGTGAATGAAACCATCATGCATCTCGGCAACGAGAACATGCCTTTCGGAGGTATAGGCGAGTCCGGGATGGGTGCCTATCACGGCCGCACGGGATTCGACACCTTCTCCCACAAGAAGTCCATCCTCTACAAGTCCTCCTGGCTGACATTCGATTTCCTCAAGCCACCGTATTCCAACAAACTGAGATTAATCCGGAAAATATACAAGTAAGTACTATGCAGACAGAGGTCAGGAACGGCAGCAGGAGCTACGTATGGCTCCTCCACATTGCTATCTGGGCGGTATTGTTCGGAATGCCGTTCTTCTCCCCGCGCCTTGGTCATCCCCTCCACGGCGGAGTCAACTACTCCAGGTTCGTCCCTGTATTGTTATCGTTCTTCATCGTATTCTATGTCAATTATTTCCTGCTAATCAAGAAGTATCTTTACAGCAGGAAGTTCGGACAGTTCATACTGTGGAACCTTCTGTTGATCGCCTTGGTCAGTTTCCTGGTGCATCTGGTTTTCAAGTACGCATTCCCGGTCGCAGCCGACATCAGGCCGCACAGGCGTACGGTGCCATTCATCAGGCATCTCAGCCTGATTGTCCGCAATTCCGTCAGCTATCTGGGCATAGTCTGCGTCGCGGTAGCGATAAGGATGACCGGAAGATGGTACAGGGATGAGAACAAACGCAAGGAGACCGAGATGCTCAGGGCCGAGACCGAACTCGCCAACCTGAAGAGCCAGATCAATCCGCACTTCCTCTTCAATACCCTCAACAACATATATTCCCTGATCCAGATCGACCAGGGACAGGCTCAGGAAGCCGTCCATGACTTGAGCGGGATGCTGCGGTACCTTCTCTACGAAAGCGAACAGCCCACCGTCTCGCTGGCGAAAGAGTCCGCTTTCCTGAAGGACTATGTCAAGCTGATGAGCCTGAGGCTGCCCGACGACAGGGTGAAGATAGATGTCTCGCTTCCTGAAGAATCAAGCACCCGGATAGCCCCGATGATGTTCATCCCGCTTGTGGAGAACGCGTTCAAGCATGGGATCAGCGATACAGAGCAATCATTCATCAAGATCGACCTCCATGAAGACGGAGACTCCGTGGTCTGCCGCGTGGAGAACAGTTGTTTCCCGAAGGATGACGAAGACCGGAGCGGCTCCGGAATAGGGCTCAAGAATCTGAGCAGACGCCTGGAGATGCTATATCCCGGGAAGTATTCCTTCGAATATGGCAAAGTCCGCGACATTTATCAGAGTATCCTGAAAATAAAGTCTTTATGAATACGATAAGCTGCATAATCGTCGACGACGAACCGTTGGCCGTCAAGCTGATGGAATCCTACGTCGAAAAGATCCCGTTCCTGGAACTCAAAGGGAGTTTCACCAGCGGCAAGTCTGCCTTCGCATTCTTGCAGGAGAATCCGGTGGAATTGCTCTTCTGCGACATCCAGATGCCGAACCTGAGCGGGATGGACCTTTCCAAGATGCTTCCGGAAGGGACCCGGATCATATTCACGACCGCCTTCAGCCAGTACGCAGTGGAAGGATTCAAGGTGCACGCCCTGGATTACCTGCTGAAGCCGATCTCTTACGATGACTTCCTGACTGCAGCCCGGCACGCAGCGAAGGTCATCTCCGAGAAACCTTCCACGGACACAGCGAAGGACGATTCACCAAAGAGCATATTCGTCAAGACAGAGTACAAGCTGCAACAGATAGAACTCGACAGGATCACGTTCATAGAAGGCCTGAAGGATTACGTGAAGATCCATCTGGACGATGGTTCCGATCCAGTACTCTCGCTGATGAGGATGAAGAGAATGGAGGAGCAGCTGCCGAAAGACAAGTTCGTCCGGGTGCAGAAATCATACATCGTCAGCATCCCGAGAATCGAGGCCATCGAAAGGAACCGGATAATCATCGGCGAAGACAGGATCCCGATAGGTGAAACCTATCAGGATTCCTTGTACGAGGCCCTTTCGGGCAACTCCCTGCTATTGAAATAAACTCCTGAGGATCAGAAGGAAACGGTGTACTTGAGGCTCGGCATGATCGGAAGTAGGGAAAGCTTCTTCCAAGTGTCGGTCCCAGGGTCGTAGGACAGGGCGAAAGGATTGTGCCTGTTCAGGACATTGTATATTCCTACATTCAGGGACTGAGGCCTGCGTGTCTTCTTGAATTCGATGGCGGCGCTCAGGTCCAGCCTGATGTAAGGAGGCATCCGGTAGTTGTTCAGTGAGGTGTAGAACGACTGCTCGATTACGGTGCCGAACATCGAATTCTCTTCCTTGAAATAACCGGCTGGGACAGTCTCCCAGTGGCCGGACTGATACGTAAACAGAGCTGCAGCAGTAATGTCCGCCTTCTCCCCTTTCTTCAAGATAGTGCCAACCGACACGTTCAGGACGTGCCGCCTGTCGTACTTGGCCGGGAATGAAATGCCGTAATTCAGTTCTTCAAATGTCCTGTCGGTCTTCGACAGGGTATATGCCACCCTCCAGTTCACCGGTTCGCCGGTATTCTCATAAAGGAACTCCACACCCTTGGACGCACCAAGTCCCACATCGATGTTGTTCTCCCATCCGGCAAGCGCAGAATCGAACAGTTTGGTCGCATCGGAGAAATACACCAGGTTCTTCATCTTCTTGGAATATGCCCCGAGAGAGACGTGATGGCTCCCGAAATCAGTGTATATTCCGGCGTAAAGCTGGTCTGTCTTCTCAGGCTTGAACTTTTCGGAAGGCGGGACTATCATTTCAAGCGACCACCCCAGAGGAATGCCCTCGAGCGTATGGTAATACTGTCCGAGCTTGTCGGCAGTGAACTCCACTCCCAGGAACTTGAAAAGCCTCACGCGCAAGAGGAAACTCACTTCAGGGAGGAAGCCTGTGGCATCATTGTAATTGAACCGGGCGGCCAGCCTGGCCATGCTGCGGGAATAATCTCCCACTTCCAGCTGCCCGTGCAAGGTCCCTGTCATATTGATGACCTCATTGTCAGTCAACGGCGAGCTGGACTTGGAGAACGGTCCCGAAGACTCAAGCAGGCGGGCCGACCCTGGATTGAACCTGGCATATCGCCCTTTCAGGCCATACTGTGCCTTCCAACTCCTGCCGAATTCAGACTTGACCATTCCTTGGAATATCCCCTCATTTAAAATGCTCCTTATCAAGAGGTTGTTAGAAGTCGTCTGAATCTGCTTCACCATTCCCTGGTCGCTCCCGTAATGGTTGAATGATCCGGAAACGGTCAGGGAACTCCTTCCCCTTAGTCTCCGGTCATACTTGAGTACAGCGAGCAGATTGTTCCAGGACATACTGTCCTCCGAAGAGTCATCCAACACAAAACCGTAGCTGTCAATGCTGTGCAGCACAGACAGTGACAATGAATGCTCCGGATCGAAACGATATTTGAGCTTAGCGAATACATCCCCTACTGCAGCCTTTGCATTGGAGAAACTCACCGCATCCTTGTCCAGCATACCGGAAACAGCCGCATACTCATACTGGAGCGGCGACACTCGTACGGATGCAAGCAGGGAGAGTCTGTCCTTGATTACCGGTGCGCTGACAAAACCTCCGATCAGGAAATTGCTGGCCTCGGCCCTTGCCGAAAAAGTGTCGAAAGCGCCATCCTTCGTATGCAGTCTGATGTGGGAAGAAGACAGGTTGCCTTCTTCTGAAGTGAAACCTCCGACCTGGAACTCAGCTGATGAGATTATCTCGGATGGATATGGAGTCGTCAGGCCGATAAGGTGAGAGGTACCATAGATCGGAACTCCGTCCAGGGTCTGAAGGTTCCCTCCCAGGTTTCCTCCCCTGACATAGAATGAAGATGATCCGTCAGAGCCAGTGGATACGCCCGGAAGGGTCTGGACGAATTTTACGAAGTCGGCTTCTCCCGTAGGTGAGGCCATGACTGAGAAGTCTTTCAAGAGTATCAATCTTTCACTCAGGTTCTTCTGTCCTCCCCTGATATCTTCCTTTATGGCAGGAGGCAAGGTATCCCTGATCACAGAGTTGTCCTGGGCATGGCTCCGTAAAGATAAAGCCAGGAAGGCAAGCGCATATATGATGACGTATGAATATTTCATGTCCGATTAATAATAATAGAAAGCCGAGCCTCTGCAAGCAAGTGTTTGGACACACTGTGCTCCGAATATTCCCATTCCCCCCTTGACGTTGGTATAAGTCCTGTCGAGATTATAGATACTCACCAGTTCGTCCCCGTGGATCAGGTTCCTGTCTGCCAAGTCGCGCAGATACCTGTCATAGTCATAAGACACGTTACGCACGGTATATACGACCTCTCTGTCGTCCGGCGTATCTGGATTCCACTGAGCGTCAGGTGTAAGGAGGAAAGACCTCGATGCTTCTATCTGGTTCCGTGGAGGGCAGAACATTCCTCCGGCGAAAGCCGTGTCAATGAGAGTCTCCGGGATCGAAGTCTCCGATCCATGCGTCTGATGGATCCTGATAAAATCCTTGAAAACCGGCATGGAAGCTCCATAAGCCGAATATGACTTCCACCAAAGCTGAGCGGCGTCCTTGTGCTGCGCAGAGGAAACAAGCCTGTCCTTGAAGCCTTCAAGGTATTCCATCTCATTCCAGCGGCCACCTGTGATATTGAAACCATCAGCTCCGGGGTGGTCTGTACTCAATCTGGCTACCCTCTTTCCACCAACTTCCCCAGTAATCCAGAACACAGCATCCAGGGGCACTGATTCGTAGCCAAAATTAAGGTAATGATGATGAGGTTCCGTTTGCTCCCACCAATATGTGAATCTGGATACTGAATATGCACAATACTCATTTGTAGCTGGCCATGGTACAGAACCCGGCCCAATACTCCCTGAGAATGGATAATATTCATTATAAACAGTAGGCTTGAGTCCGAACAGGTACAGACTGGCAGGTACACAAGTGCGAGCGCTCAGGGTTTCTCCCCTCGCAGTCTTCACTTCCAGCTGGTAATACGTGTTGCACTCCGGCAGGAGGTCACATTCCCAACGTTCTCCATTCCAGGTGAGAACATATTCCTTATCCTCATTCCTTCCCTTGCAGATAATCCTTACATCGGCATCGGAAACCTTCTCATAACCACCCTCAGAAGGCCTGCGGCAGTAATAGAGGTCCAGATACTGTTTCGGTGGATCGTATTTATCAGACAAGTTAGGGAAAGTACCACCATAGGGGTCGACGTAAGCATCAGGATAGAGATACTTGTCGACATCCCGGGTCAGGACGCATTGCACGACAAGCGGCATGTCATCCATCGGGTCTAAATCGATGGTCTCCATGCAGGACGCAACCAGCAGGGACAATGCCAGTAACGACAAATGGAATAAACTCTTCATATCGCCGCATCAATCGTTGATAAAACACGGGAAACCGCGGAATACGTCATCAATGGGATGATAAACTGTCAACCAACCCTTCGATGACCTGAGGGAAATGCTCCATCTCGAGTACATGTTCCTTCGCGGCTATGTCGTCAGGTGTGTCCTCGGGGCCGATCGGTGTGCTGAACTGGGCGATGATCTCTCCCCCGTCCACGTCACGGCTTACCCAGTGCACCGTCATCCCGGTTTCTTTCTCACCCGCCGCCTTTACGGCTTCGTGGACATGGTGTCCGTACATGCCCATACCCCCGTATTTCGGCAACAGGGCAGGATGGAGGTTGATCATCCTATGGTCATATTCATCGATAAGGAAACCAGGGACGACCAGCAGGAAGCCTGCAAGCACGATGAAATCGACTGAATATTCCTCCAGCAGGGGAAGGATCACTTCCCTGTCGTTGAACCTGGCCTTCGGCACCACCACGGAAGGCACCCCTAGCCGCTGCGCCCTGGCAATGGCACCGGCATTTGCCTTGTTGCTGACCACCAGGACTATACGGACCTTTTCCGAGCCCTCGAAATACTTTATGATATTCTCGCAGTTGGTTCCTCCTCCGGAAACGAAAATCGCAATGTTGACCATATCGCTTCAATCTTTCTCCCTCTCCTCAGGCAGCTGCTTGACGTAAACGTCCTGCTGAGGGAAAGGAATCTCTATTCCATTGTCATTAAGTGCCTTGTATATGCTTTCATTGGCCTTGGCGACATAAGCGTAGCGCTGTTCCACGAGCACGTACTGCTTAACGCTCAGGTTGACGCTGTTGTCTCCGAAGCCGGTGAGCGCAACCTGGATGCCGTAACTCGGTTTCACCATCTCCCGGCCGAACTTGTCTTCCTTGCAAAGAGGCTGGAGGGCCTTCGTGATCACCTTCCTGGCCTTGTCCACATCCGTCCCGTACGCCACCCCGACAGGGATGGTGATATATTCGTAGGAATCACTCTTCGTCAGGTTCTTGAATGTCTTCGAGAATAGGGTCGTGTTAGGGAATGCGATCAAGCTGCCGTCTATGGCTTTGATGGTCGTAGTCTGGTAGTTGATGCTGTCCACGGTACCCCTTATCCCGTCACACTCGACCGTATCGCCGACGCGCATCCTTCCGGACATCAGCTGGACACCGTAGAAGAAGTTGTTGAGGACATCCTTCATGGCGAATCCAAGACCGGCGGCAAGACCTGCGGTGACCACTGACAGCGAAGAAGTCGGTATCTTCAGCAAGACTATCGTCACAACCACGTACAAGCCCCATCCAAGGAGTCCGATGACGTTGTTGGCCAGGGTCAGGTTGACTTCGTTCTCGCGGATAAGTCCTGTAATGGACTTGCTGACCATCGAACGGATCTTGAATATCCGGTACAGCGACTTAGCGACATAGATCAGGTAGCGGAATATGAAGAACAGGGCGACCGCAACGATCACCATGTACAGCGACAGCTTGATCCACTGGGTGTCCAGGAACGGAGCATAGAATGCGTTCATGCATATCTCCGTAAGGTCGAACACCTTGGATGCCATGTACAGGCACAACGGAATCGACAGCAGGAACAGCAGCGGTATCAGGACCATATCCACAAGGTCGTAGAACCATGTCACCAGGATATACGCGCCCTTCTCCTTGCCCACGTCGGTGAAATGCTTCATCTTGTATGCCCGCACAAGCTTGTCGATCCTCCTGTGGCGATACTTGACAAGGAGGTCCTTCACGGCTATGATCAACTGAAGGATGGTCAGCTGGAAAATCCACCAGATATAGACCTGAAGCGCCATCAGGACATAACCGAATAAGGAAAGTGCAAATGTCACGATGGTGACCGCAAGGGATGCGACCGCGAAATACTTGTCGATCTTCGGGACTTTCCTCGCATTGTTCCTGAATGCCAGAGCCTGCCATAAGCCGAAGACCAGCAGGAGCGGAGGGAACAGGAGTGTGATCAGGCTGTTCGGTATGAATATGATCCTGAACGTTATGATCATCAGGCCAAGCAGCATTACCGGAGCATAGAGCCTGAGTCCCTTGTTGACCTGGGATCCGGTAAAGCGGATCAGGATCGACGCCAGGATGGCTATCAGCAAAACGGAGAACTCAACCAGCAGGCTCGAAGCCATCTTGAAGAAGTTGGTCCCGATATGGCCTGTCTGGCGCGCCACCAGAGTGGCGACAACGAACAGGACGACTGCCGCGAGCATCAGGATGGCGAACTCCCTCTTCTCGAAACTCTGCGACTGGAACAACTTGACACTCTTCTTCAGCAGCTTGATGACCAGGAAGCTCAATGCAACCGCGCATGCAAGGATCAGCAGGACGATGAAGGAGAAAGCGACGACGATAGGGCCCCTCCATTCGCTGCGGACCTTGTCGTTGAAATAATCCCTGCCGTACTTGTCGTTGAAATCCGAGAAGGCGCTGCGGGAGAACTGCCCGATATGTGTCAGGACATGCCAGTAATCCCTCTGCCCGTCCACGAATATCTTCTTCTGGACAATCTTGTACCGCTCCTGGGCATAGTCGTAAGCCTCCTTGAGCCGTTTGTTGGTGTTCTCGTAATGGGTGCTGTCCTCCACCATATGGTCCCGCACGTCCGTATACATCTTGAGGAGCTTGGTAGCATAGAATAGGCAGCTGTCACGGTCCTGGATGGAAAGGCTGTCAAGTTCGAAGCTGACATGATGGTGCCCATCCTCATCGTCCACTACACCGGCCTCGAATCCCTCTGCGTCCATCCCGATATCGTGATGATGACCGGCATGGTCAGGATCGTCTGCATGCTCGCGGGCGAAGGACTGGTTCGGAAGGACATGCCTTGAGAGATTCATGGCAAGCGAATCCAGCATTCCCGGTCCCAGGCTGTCCGGTATGTCGATAAGTTCGGGCGGCAGGCTCTTGAGGGTCTTCACCAGGCGGTCATACCTTTCGATCTCGATATTGAAATACGAGATGATGTTGTCGAAAGGCATCTTGTTCTGGGTAAAGCCATAATACTGGTCTGTGACCTGGCGGAGCGCATATGTCAGGTCGAAGGTGAAGTCCTGCTTCTGGGAATACAGCATCAGGGAGAGCTCATTGCAGCTCCGGATCAGCCCCACAAGCTTCTCATGCTGTTTCTCATCCTGTTTTTCGAACCGGAGCTGGTTCCGCTCCATTTCATTGTAGGCCTTGCATAGCTCATAGCGAAGCACCTGGAGCGTCTGCGCCAGGTCGCGCTCATTGAATACAGCCCACGACGGAGTGGCCGCCATCAAGGAAAGCAGCCCCGTCAATATCCATTTCCAGAATCTGTTCATTTCCGTTGCCATCAATCAATATTCGGCCGGTCCCAGACCTTTGTCTCCTTGCAGAAAAGTTTCAGGGACTCTCCGCCGCAGCTCATCCTGAAATCGCCTTCCTCCAGGCGCCATTTGCCGTCTGCTCCGACAAAAGCAAGTTCATAGGCTGGAATCTTGAAAGAGACCGTCTTCGACTCGCCGGCTGCCAGTTCTATCTTCTCGAATCCACGAAGCCTCCTTACGTCAGGAATGAGGCTTGCGACAAGGTCACTGGAGAAGAGGAGTACGGACTCCTTCCCGGCATGCATGCCCTTGTTAGTAACAGTCACTTCGAACTCAAGTACGTCATCTGCAGTGAATGCTGTGTCCACCAGGCACTTGAAATCCGAATACCCGAACTCCGTGTAGCTCAGACCGGCTCCGAAAGGCCACTGCACATCCATCACCGCATCGTAGTTGTATTCACCGGCCATCGTCTCCCTATGCTCCGAAACCTTGTAGTCGTAAGTGTGGAGGGAGTTGACATACTTCGGGTAAGTGAATGGCAGCTTTCCGCTGAAGTTCTCTTCGCCGCACATCAGGGCAGCAAGTGCGTCTCCTCCCCTGTTGCCCGGAAGCATCACGTCGATGACAGCCTTGGCAAGAGGTTCGATCTCACGGATGATCCTCGGGCGTCCCTCGTTCAGGACGAGGATGATCGGCTTGCCGGTCTTGGCCAGAGCCTCGACCAGGTCCTTCTGGTTCTTGGACAGGTTCAGGTCGTCGATGTTGCCCGGGGTCTCGCAATAGCTGTTCTCTCCGATGCAGGCCACGATCACGTTAGCCCGGAATGCCGCTGCGACTGCCCTGGCGATCTGAGGCTCATTCTCCTTCTGCCAGGCTCCCGGCGACCAGCGGTCACGCTCGTCATAGGTAACGCCGGGCTCATATGTTACGTTGCCCTCCCCGAATTTCTCAGCAAGGGCTTCGAATATGGTATTGTGATCTCCGGCAAACCTGTCGGCATCTCCCTGCCAGGTATAGGACCAGCCACCGTTGAGCGTGCGCATCGAGTTTCCGTTAGGGCCGGTCACCAGGATGCGGGTACCATATTCAAGAGGAAGGATGTTGTCTTCGTTCTTGAGAAGCACCTCGGATTCAACCGCGGCGGCATAGGAGGCCTGCTGGAACTCTTCGCAAGCGAAACGGTCATAGCCGGAAACGTCCCAGAGCGGCTTTTCGAAGAGGCCCAGGCGGAACTTCAGGCGCAGGACCCTGCGGACGGCGTCATCCACCCGTGACATCGGGATAAGGCCTTCCTTGACGGCTGCCACCAGCTGTTCGCAGTTGGCAGGATCGTTCGGATCCATAACCATGTCTATTCCGGCATTGATACCGAGGGCAAGGGCTTCCTTGACGTCCTTGGCTACGTGGTCACGCATATAGAGATTATCGATGTCCGCCCAGTCGGTCACGATCAATCCGTCCCAACCAAGTTGCTCTTTCACCCATCCGTTCAGGAGTTCACCGTTGGCGTGCGTAGGGATGCCGTTGATGGATGCCGAATTCACCATTATCGTCAGGGCGCCTGCCTGAAGGCATTCCTTGAAAGGACGGAAATACTTCTCCCTCAGCTCATTGTAAGGAACTATGGCTGGGGTCCTGTCCTTTCCGGAGACAGGCACTCCGTATGCCATGTAGTGCTTGATGCTCACGGCTACGTGCTCTAGGTCGATATGGTTAGGGTCGTCTCCCTGGAGTGCCTTCGTTTCAACGGTTGCCATCTCGGCGTTCAGGAACGGATCCTCTCCGAAGCTCTCCCACTGCCTTGGCCAGACAGCGTTCCTTCCGAGGTCCATCACCGGGGAGAACACCCATGGAACCATCGCGGCCCTGGTCTCATATGCCATTGCCTCACCCATCGCACGGGCATATTCCCGGTTGAAGGTGGCGGCAAGGTTGATCTCCTGAGGGAAGAAGGTACCGTCAGTCAGATATGATGCTCCGTGGATCATATCGAGTCCGAATATGCAAGGTACTCCGATCTCTTCCAAGGATTTCTGCTGGATCTGGGACACCATCATCGCGGTGTAGGCAGCCGGTGTGGCCACATCTCCGAAGGTATTCAGGATCGATCCGACCTTGTACTTGCCGATGACCGTCTGAAGCTTGTCTGGGTCCAGGACTAGTCCTTGCTCAGTCCATTTCGTGATGGTGGATGTGGTCATCTGCATCATCTGTCCGGCTTTCTGTTCCAGGGTCAGCTTCTTGAGGACGCTGTCCACTTTCCTTTCGATTGCCGCGTCCCTTGTGATGGCGGGTCCGCCGGATGGATTCTTGCGTGAGCATCCCGAAACTGCCAGCAGGCATGCCAGCGTGAGGGAGCAGGCCGCTGCGATAATGATGTGTCTGGATTTCATATCTCGTTAAATTTGTATTACTTATCCTACCGATATAGTCTAATCTACAAATTTAATAAGAATATCTTTAATCTGCCACTACTCACGATGACCTGTCATCCCCGGCTTGACCGGGGATCTGGATTGCCGATCGCAGCCGGCAATGACGAATAAATGTCGGAGATCCCCGAACAGGCCGGGGATGACGGGAAGTACCGGATCAGTATGTGTGGATGCTCATGTGGGCGGATGGGAGATAATTGATGCCCCACCAGCACATCTGCAGGCAGACGAAAGCGATGAACAGGATAATGCAGGCAGTGCGCCAGTCCTGAGGCCTGGCTTTCCGGAAATGGATGCACAGCAGGTAGCAGAGCCACGTGATGGCAGCCCAGGTCTCCTTCGGATCCCAAGCCCAGTATGTTCCCCAAGCCTGCTTGGCCCAGAGGGCTCCGAACAACATTCCGAAAGTCAGGAAGGCCGTTCCTACATACACGAGGTTGTCGGTGATATTCAAGTCCTTGGCGCTGGTCCGGTCACGTTTGAAGCACATCATATAGATGGCCATCAGGGTCGCGGCGCCGAAGATGGCGTATGAGAACATGTAGACTATCACGTGAGGGGCGAACCATCCGCTTTGGAGCGCCGGCATGATGGCCTTGGAATGTATCTCGGGCTTCAGCAGATTGACAAGGATGAACACTGCCGCCATTATGGTGCTGAAAGTGAGGATCCATTTGTAGCGCCAGCGGCTGTAAACTATGATGCCCGCCACAGGCATGAAGAATGAATACCATAGCCGCGTCTCCCCCATCGTGCGCATTGGCGGCCGCTCTAAGGAGATCCACATGCTGAGGATAAATGCAAAGAATACGGCGATCCCGGCGAAGGTGAATATAAACGCCATCGTCTTCTTGTCCTTCCATGCGAAGAAAGAACCCAAGGCCCATAGTATCAGCGCTGCCAGGGCGAACCATATGAACAGATCCCAACTCATTCTTTTTCCCTCCTCTCTTCCTTTACCGGCTTCGGAGCCATGAATAACATAAGGCACAAGGCACCAGCCAGCATCATGAATATACCGGTATATATTCCTACGATCCAAGGGTCCCGCACAAGCAGGAACTCGCTGTAGGCACTCTCTGTCCCAGCTTTGGCATCGTAGCCATATTGGTAGATCTTCCACCCGTTCACCTTCAGCGGCTTGTTGACATCAACCGTCCCGGAGACATTCCTCCCGTCTTTGGTATAGACAGAAATGTCTGAGGCGAAGCGCTTCGGAGTGCCGTCGGGATAGGTGTCCATGATGAACTTTTGGAGTTCTATGGCTACATCCAGTTCTTCGGTTGAACCCTTTTCGTCCTTTGCCCGCCACTCAGGCCGGTCATTGAAGCAGACCATGGTAACTTCCTTCTTGTCCGGATTGCCCAGAGTAGCCAGGGTTATAGCCAGGAATACTCCGGCGTGGTTGAGAAGGAAAGGAATCTCCTTCGGCTTGAAATGCATCAGGTGGTTCAGGGTAGCCAAGCCGCTTATGAGCATCATCCAGGTCCATATCAGGACGAACGGCCAGAAACTCAGCATCCGGCTCAACCAAGGGATGCCGCCGTGATCTGTCTGGAAGGTCAGCCCCATCACAATCGTAAGAGTAAGGGCATAGACCAGGCAAGGTACGGCCGCACCGTAATGCATCATCCACTCGAAGGCATATACCTTCCTGCGAAATGAATACATCACCACTATGAGAGCCAGTAGGAATATCAGGGCTGCAAGATTCACCGGCCAGGCGAACAGGCTCCAATTGATGGGGCCTACCGCAATCTGAAGCAATATCCCTATTACAAGAAGGCCTCCCCCGATGAGGAAGCCTTCAGCCATTTTCCAGGGTTTCTCCCACATAAGCCACTAATAATCAAGAAGTTTACCCTGTTGCTTCGCACTTTCTATCCACTGTGGGACGATATTCTCCATGAAGGCTGCCTTCTTAGCGCGCATTCCCTCCATATCTAGGCCAATGTAGGCCTGGGCCCTCGCCTTGGTGGAAAGATCAGGCATAGGGACTTCACCCATATAGCCGTGCTTTGCAAGGACCTTGGCAATCTTCACGCGGGCTTGACCTGCGTAGTCGATACCGGCGCTCATAAGGCGGATGACCTCCTGAGGTGCGTGGAAGGAAGCACCGTGGGATGCGACTGAATAATCCCAACGCCACTGGCTCTTGCGGATATCCTGAAGGGCGTCACGCATCTCTTCCTCTGTAGCACCGTTATCCCAGGCGGCCTTGGCCTCAATGTGAGCCTTTACCAAGACGTCTTCAAGACGGAGACGGACCTCGTTGCACTTGTCCTGACGTTCCTCGACGTTCTTCCGGAGTGTTTCTTCGCTTTCGCGGTGGCAGTTCAGGCAGGTACGGTCCATCTTGGCCAACGGACTCTGGATATGGTGGTCTGAGTACTTGACTCCACCATCGGCCACATAAGGCATATGGCAGTCTGCGCAGGTGACTCCCCTCTGGCCATGGATGCCCTGAAGGGAGGTTTCATAGCCAGGATGCTGGGCCTTGAGGATCGGAGCCTTGGACAAGGCGTGGATATAGTCTGCATATCCCATCTCGTCATAGTACTTCTCGGCATCTTCAAGCGTGAGGCCGTATTTCCAAGGGAAGGTCAGATACTGGTCCTTCTCCGGAGTCTCAGGATAATCGTGGAAATAGTACTCCACATGGCACTGTGCGCATACCAGGGAGCGCATTTCATTGTGTGTTGCCTTGTCCACATCCTTTCCCATGCTGGCAAATGCTTCGCGTAGAGCAGGCCGGCTGATGTGAAGGTCCATGCTCTCGCTGTCATGGCAGTCGGAGCAGCCGATAGGATTCACCACCTCGGATCCCCAGCGGGCCCAGTTGGACTTGTAGAACTCCGCAGGGCCATATTCCTCCATAAGCCTCGGCACGTCAGGGCCCTTGCAGGTCCAGCAGGTACCCGGCTGATTGGATCCATCGGTCACCGTGTCCGGCCATCCAGTACGGAGAATCTCCCTATGGTCTTCGATCGCGTGGAAATGTCCGCGAGGAGAATTGTAATCCCAAGAGAATGCATATCCTGCCCAGAAAACGACCATGGCCGGATGTTCATCCATCACATCCTGGATGTCGCTAGACATGTACTTGGAACGGAAATCAGTCTCCTCCGTGGCCTTCCAGGTCTCATATTCACGAGGGAAGTCGCTCTTGAACTTCTGGTTCTGCGCCACGATGCCCTCCATCGGATTCTTGCGGTTGTTGAATATGCTCGCCACCTCGGAGCGGCGCTCCATAAGCGCTGACACCAGCAGGCCGAGGAGGAACACGGCGACCATGGCGATGCCGAAGATCAGCCAGCTGTGCAACGGTTTCAGTTTCTTTTCACTCATATAGCGTATCTTTATTTCTTATTTTCCATGGATATGACCGTGAGGGGAATGATGGCCGATAGCTTTCTGCAGCCATCCCGGAACTGGAGAATCAGGGAAAGGCACTTTGGCATTGACTGTGGCCGACAGGCTGTTCTTTCCCCCGTGAGGGACATCCCGATGGCAGTCCCAGCAAGCTTTGCCTTCACCCTCCATCGTCATCCTGAAATCAATCTTGCCAGCCTTGACCAGTTCGGTAGTGAGCTCAGTGTGGCACCGGATGCAGTTGTTCATGATCACCTGGGCGCTCGGATCCTTGGCCGCCGGAACCTGCGGCTCACTAAACGTCAGGAAGGCGGTCGTATGCTTCAGCCCATCCGTTCCCTTGAATGCATACTTCCTGGCAACGTTCTCATGTGGAACATGGCAGTCATTGCAGGTGACGGTCTCCCCGCGACCGTGGGAGGAATGCTCCCAAGTCGCGTAATACGGCTGCATTATGTGGCAGTTCACGCAGGCTGAAGGGTCGTCTCCAAGGTACGTCGTGAAACGCAGCATATACAGGAAAAGCAGCCCCCCTCCGACGATGAATCCGGCAAGCACCAGAAGGAGTACCTTTTGCCATGTTGCCATTCTGCTGAAAAAAGACATTGAAGGTCAGGATTGGTTATTTTTGTCAATATAAGGATTATATTCCTTATATGCAAATATTGAATACAGAAGCGGGAGAAGTGCCTCAGCTCTTCCCCCGCTTCAGATAAGGTATGTGGACCTATTGCTTTACAATAATTTCCATTCCCTTGCGGATTGCCTCCTCATTCTTAGGGATGAGGTGGTGGTGACGCTCAGGGAGAGTCTTGCGGAGTGCTGCGAGCACGCTTTCGATCTTGACTACAGGGTGGATCTTAAGGAGGCCACCGAGCACGATCATGTTGAAAGTCTTGATGAGGTTCATCTCGGCAGCTGCATCCATGGCGTCGATGCGGTAGATCTCGATGTCCTTCCTGGTAGGAGGTTCGTTGATTCCGTATCCGTCATAGATGATAGTTCCGCCAGGCTTTACCTTAGGCTCGAACTTCTCCAGCGAAGGCTGGTTCAGTACGATGGCAGTATCGTAGCTGGAAAGGATTGGTGAAGATACCGGTGCGTCACTGACGATCACGGTTACGTTGGCGGTACCACCGCGCTGCTCCGGACCGTAAGCCGGCATCCAGGTAACTTCCTTGCCTTCCATAAGACCGGCATAAGCCAGAATCTTTCCCATCGAGAGGACACCCTGTCCTCCGAATCCTGCAATGATAATTTCTTCCGTCATAGCCTTGTCTTTTTTATTGTTCTGCACCCTTGTCCTTGAGGTCTCCGACATGGTAGAACTCGAACATATTCTCTTCCATCCACTTGTTCGCCTTCTCAGGAGACATCTTCCAACCTGAGTTGCAGGTAGAAACGATCTCTACGAGATTCGATCCCTTGCCCTGCATTGAATATTCGAAGGCCTTCCTCAATGCTTTCTTGGCGCGGTTGATGGCTGCCACGGAGTGGACTGACTGACGGGTTACGTAGCATGTTCCTTCCAGGCTGGCCGCGATCTCGGTAATCTTGAGAGGATAGCCGTGGAGGCTCACTTCCCTGCCGTAAGGGCAGGTAGCGGTCTTCATGCCCAGAAGGGTCGTAGGAGCCATCTGGCCTCCGGTCATTCCGTAGATAGCGTTGTTTATGAATATGATGGTGATGTTCTCAGCCCTGTTCAGAGCATGGATGGTCTCCGCTGTACCGATGCAGGCGAGGTCTCCGTCACCCTGGTAGGTGAAGACCAGCCTGTCCGGCCAGAGACGCTTGGTGGCACTGGCAAGTGCAGGTGCCCTTCCGTGAGCGGCTTCCTGCCAGTCGACATCAATGTACTTGTATGCGAACACCGCGCATCCCACAGGGGAAATGGCGATCGTCTTGTCCGTCATCCCCATCTCCTCGATGACTTCGGAGACAAGCTTGTGCACGACACCGTGGCTGCAGCCAGGGCAGTAATGCATCGGAGTGTCATTCAGCAAGGTAGGCTTCTTGTAAACTACCTGACCTTTCTCGATAATTTCTTCTCTTGTCATGGCTTTTAGGATTAGAACAGACGTTTGAGTGCATCGACGACCTCGTCAGGATCAGGAATGATACCTCCGAGACGTCCGAAATGACGGACCGGGATCCTGCCTTCGACGGCGAGGCGGATATCCTCGACCATCTGGCCGGCATTGATTTCGAGAGAGAGGATTCCCTTGACCTGTCCTGCAAGCTTGCAGACTTCCTTGGTAGGGAAAGGCCAGAGGGTGATAGGACGAAGGAGACCGACCTTGATGCCCTTGGCACGGGCAATCTCGATGCTCTTCTTGGCGATTCGGGCGGCGGAGCCGAAGGCGACTATGGCATATTCGGCATCGTCGAGCATGAACTCCTCGAAGCGTACCTCGGACTCTTCGATCCTGCGGTACTTGTCCTGGATCCTGTTGTTGATGATTTCCATCTCCTCAGAACGGAGTTCGAGGGAAGTGATGATGTTAGGCTTCCTCATGCCGACACGGCCGGTCGTAGCCCAAGGGCATTCCTTGATTATTTCCTCTTCGGTACGGCGAGGCTTGAACGGAGGAAGGACGACCTTCTCCATCATCTGGCCGATGGCACCGTCGGCGAGGATCATCGCAGGATTCCTGTAACGGAATGCAAGGGTGAACGCAAGGTCCACGAAATCAGCCATTTCCTGAACAGAAGCAGGAGCGAGGACGATCAGGTGGTAGTCGCCGTGTCCACCGCCTTTGCAAGCCTGGAAATAGTCGGACTGGCTAGGCTGGATGGTTCCGAGGCCAGGGCCGCCGCGCATCACGTTCACTATCAGGGCAGGGAGTTCGGCTCCCGCCATGTAGGATATTCCCTCCTGCATGAGGCTGACGCCAGGGCTGGAGGAAGAAGTCATTACCTTCTTGCCGGTGGAGGCTCCGCCATAGACCATGTTGATCGATGAAACCTCGCTCTCGGCCTGGAGGACTACCATGCCGGTGGTCTCCCAAGGTTTCTCTGCAGCCAGGGTCTCGAGGACCTCGGACTGAGGAGTGATAGGGTATCCGAAATAGCCGTCGCATCCACAGCGGATCGCGGCATGGGCAATGGCTTCATTGCCCTTCATCAATGTGATTTCCTGATCTGCCATAGTTATTCGGTTTTAAGACGGTAAACGGTAATGCACCCGTCAGGGCATACGGTGGCGCAGGAGGCGCAACCCGTACAGGTGTCAGCCAGAACCTCATGGGCAAAGTTGTATCCCTTGCGGTTCACTTCCTTGGTAGTCAGAGCCAGGACGTCGAACGGACACGCGACGACGCAGAGGTTGCATCCCTTGCATCTCTCGGTATCGACGACGGTAGCTCCTTTCATTTTAGCCATAATACCTTGATTTGTGTTATTGTTATTGATTGTACATATCCTTGTTGTAGAAGTCCAGGATCTCGTTGGCCATCCGGTAAGCGTTGCGTGCGGGGCTGTCAGGATTGATCGCCATCGCTTCCAGGTAGTTGTTTATGGCGCCCTGCCAGTCTCCTTTCTTGCGGTAGGCGTTGCCCAGCAGGTAGAAAGCCTTGTCGCAAGGAGAGCCGCAGGATGCGACATATTCCTCAAGGAAGCCGATCGCCTCATCGGTCCTGCCTTCCTGCAGCAGCTTTTCTATCTCTTCCAGGCCTGGCATTATCAGTCGATGAAGAGGCACCAGCCGCGGGTGTCTTCAATGAGACCCTTCTGGATACCGACTATCTGGTCGTAAAGCATACGGCTCTTCTTGCCGCACTCCTTGCCGTAGGAATAGTGGCGGGATGGTTCCTCACTCTCAAGGGTCGGCTTATCGTCGATCGAGCTGATAGGAGTGATCACCACTGCGGTACCGCAGGAATTGACCTCGTCGAACTCAGCCAGTTCCTCGACCTTGATAGGACGCACCTCGACATCCATTCCCAGGTCGGCGGCCACCTTGCGGAGACTGTTGTTGGTAATGGAAGGAAGGACGCTCGTGGAACGAGGAGTCACATATGTGTTGCCCTTGATCGCGAAGAAATTGGAAGAACCGAATTCCTCGATCGTGGTCTTGGTTGCAGAGTCCAGGAACAGCAATTCACGGTAGCCTGTGCCGTGGGCGATATTGTAAGCGTGCAGCGACTGTGCATAGTTGGCTCCGAGCTTGTAACCGCCGGAACCGCAGGTGGCTGCCCTGTCATAATTCCTCGAGATGACGGCATTCCCCGGAGCCAGGCTCTTGGCGCCTGAATATGTACCCACAGGTGAGCACATAACGGCGAACATCACATCCTTTGCGGAATGGATTCCGAGCTGAGGGTTGATACCGATAAGGATCGGCCTGAGGTACAGGGATGCCCCGGTAGCTTCATAAGGAGGAAGGAAATCCAGGTTCTCCTTGACGCAGGTAACGCACATCTCGATGAACATTTCCTCGGAAGGATACTTCATGTCGAGGTAGATGGCGCTGTCCTTCATGCGCCTGGCGTTACGCTCAGGACGGAAGAGACGGATCTTGTTGTCCACGCCACGGAATGCCTTGAGTCCCTCGAAGCAGGATGGTGCATAATGGAAAATACCTGCGAAACTGCTGAGAGGAATGTTGAAGTCTTCAGTCACCACCGGTTTCTCCCAGGCTCCGTCGATGCAACGGCTGAATACCAGGGCCCTGGTCTGCGTGTAGCTGAAAGATAGTTTGCTCCAATCTATGTTAACCATATCTTCTTATTTTGAAATATTATCAGTCTTCGATAAGTCTGTCCTTGTCATACGTATGTATCTTGGTCTTTCCGGAAAGGATCAGA
>JAEEGJ010007618.1_pt1 | contig 30841 bp, 27 predicted proteins | sample 8958761 | NCBI WGS metagenome assembly JAEEGJ01 (sample SAMN16246546, study PRJNA631951) | gut metagenome | biome: gut microbiome; feature: rumen; material: RS-attached | host: Bos | place: Iran: Karaj | collected 2018-10
AACTGCAAGGCCGGAGATTGAACCGCCGCAAAGAGCAACCTTAACGGTCTCACCGATTGAAAGGCTCTCTCTTGCTTTGTTCGAAGTACGAACGTTAGCGTATGTTGCGCTCTGCATACCGAGAACGCAAACGATGGAACTCATCATGGCACCCATAAGGAATGTGATACCGCTGGTCTTCTCAACAAAGAGTGTGAAGATTACAGCAACAGCAGCAACCACGATGGCGATGCTCTTGAACTCCGTCTTAAGGAATGTCTGCGCGCCGGAACGGATGATACCTGACAATTCGATCATGTCAGCTGTTCCTTCGGGCATCTTCTTAATACGGAAGTAATTGAACGCAACGTAGATCAGTGCAAGGAATACTACGCCGAGTACGATTAACCAGGAAGTCGTAAGTAATGACATATACCGGTTCCCCTCTCTTAAGAATAGATTTGAAAATTTTGAAGCATTTAGGCATAGAAATAACTATTGCCCATCGCAAAACTATGACATTATACCCATATAATTTTGCTTTGGCAATCAAATTATTTGTGTTATTGCTACAAAATATTACGGAGAATTCTAACTTATTCCCTAATAAGAGAGTCTACGAACAACTCAGCGTCAAAGTCAGCAAGATCGTCTATTCCTTCGCCTAAACCTGCAAGGACAATAGGTTTTCCTGACTGGTAGGCAACAGCAATTGCGACACCGCCCTTTGCGCTACCGTCAAGTTTCGTAATACCTACATAATCAAGGCCCGTAACTTCACCGAATCCTTCAGCCTGGATTACGGCATTCTGGCCTGTAGTTGCATCAATAATAAGTAATGACTTAATAACTGCATCCGGTGCTTCGCGCTCGATAACACGTCTGATCTTGGCGAGCTCATCCATAAGATTCTTTTTATTATGAAGACGGCCTGCAGTATCAACGAGCAGAACATCGGTGTTTCTAGCCTGTGCTGCATGGATCGCATCGAAAACAACGGAAGCCGGATCTGCTCCCTCCTGCTCCTGTGCGATAACAGCAGTACCTGTTCTCTCGCCCCATGTCTTAAGCTGGCCTACAGCAGCGGCACGGAAAGTATCGCAAGCTGCCATGAGGACGCGCTTGCCTTCCCTCTTATATCTTGCAGCAAGCTTACCTGATGTTGTGGTCTTGCCTGTACCGTTAACGCCGATCATGAGAATGATGTTGAGCTTACCGGGAACTATCTCAAGGGTTTCCTTGTCACCAAGAATCTCAAGCATTCTCTCCTTTACTGATCCGAGAACAGCTTCCTCGCTGTCATTACCGGTCTTCTTGATATTAGCCTTTACGTGGTCCATGATGTCTTCACTTGCCTGCACACCGCAGTCAGCTCTTATGAGGAGCTCTTCCAAGTCATCCAACATGTCCTCATCAAAATGTCCGCTTGAAGCTGCAAGCTTTGTAAAGCTCTCAGCGAAAAAATTCCTTGTCTTCTCAAGTCCCTTTTTAAACAGATCTGCTAATCCCATTATTTAAGCTCCATAGAAAGAATCTTGGATACACCACGTTCAGCCATTGTAACGCCGTACATCTGATCGCATGCTTCCATTGTACCCTTACGGTGTGTAACCATAATAAACTGTGATTTATCAGAGTGTCTTCTGACGAAGTCTGTAAATCTTGTGATATTAACGTCATCCAACGCAGCCTCAACCTCGTCCAGGATAACGAATGGTGAAGGCTTCAATTCCTGAATAGCAAACAGCAGACCGATTGCGGTAAGACATCTCTCACCACCTGAGAGCAATGACAGATTCTGGAGTTTCTTTCCCGGGGGCTGCGCCTTGATATCAATGGCACATTCCAGGACATCCTCTGAATCGTTACCCAAAACGATCTCAGCAGTACCACCGCCGAACAGGTCGGTAAATACCTGGCTGAAGTTCTTATTGATCGTATCGAAGTGTTCAGTAAACTCAGATCTCATCTTGTTGAGGAGATCGTCGATTACCTTCTCCAAGTCCTTCTTGGCAGCTTCGATATCGTCTCTCTGCTTGGTCATAAACTCAAGTCTCTCGGACAGTTCTGAAAATTCCTGCAAAGCACCGAGGTTAACGGGGCCCAAAGCCTTAATGGCATTCTTGAGAGTCGTGATCCTCTTAGCCTGTTCACCGACCTTCTCAACAGGTTCTACGCTGTCCTTGATGTTGTCATATGTAGTCTCGTAATCTTCCCAGAGTCTGTTCTTGTTCTGGTCGATCTCGAATATGATCTTGTCGTACTTGGATACGTGGTTATTAAGCTTTGTACGAAGATCGCTGATGGCATTATTGCTCTGTGCAAGTCTGTCAGCGAAAGAAGAGATATCCTTGGAGATATCATTCTTCTTTGTAAAGAGCTCTGAGATCTTAGCCTCAAGGACCTTCTGCTGCTCAAGATTTGCAGTGAGCTTTTCATCAAGCTCATTGATCTCTTTATTTATGCTGTTAACGGTTTCCTTAGCTTCCCTGATCTGGGAATCGAACTTTTCTCTACCCTGCTTGGCCTCTTCAATCTGATTCTTGATGTGACCTGCAAGATCTAAGATACCGCCTCTCTCAGCAAGCTTACGTTCTGCAAGAGATGCTGCTTCTCTGACCTTGCCTGCGATTTCTTCGAGCTTAACAGCCTGTTCTTCTGAAAGCTTCTGCTGTTCTTCTATCTCTTCCTGGAAATCAGACAGCTCACCGTTGATATCGTTTTCGATGCGTCTTAATTCTTCCAGATCCTCTTCAAGTCTGATCTTATTTTTCGATACAGACTGCATGTTCTCAGCGAAATTAGCCAGAGTAGCCTCTGTCTCATCCAGTCTGTCCTTGGTATTCCTGTAATCACCTTCAGCCTTAACTTCTTCAAGCTGATAGAACTTGAGTTGCTCGCCTAACTGTGCAAGTTCACGTCTGATCGTTCCAATGCTGTCATCAACTTCCTGACGCTGGTCTTCGGAATCCTCAAGTTTTTTCTCTAAATCGGCAACGGTCTTTGTGAGCGCTTCGATCTCCGCTTTTCTTCCGAGGATACCGGTTCCTGCAGCAGTCTTTCTTAATGAACCGCCCGTTAATGAACCGCCCGGGTTAACGGAGTCGCCTTCAAGTGTCATTACCTTATAGGCACGGCCTGTTCTGGATGCGATCATTCTGGCGCTGTCCAGATCGTTTGCAACGATGATCCTGCCCAAAAGATTAGCAACGATGTCTTCAAGATCACGGCTGCTCCTTACGAGGTCGGAAGCCACACCTATATAACCGTTAATGCTCCTTGCCTTGCGGAGGTCGTCATCGTCAATATATCTGGCCCTGATATTCTCGATAGGAAGGAAGGTAACTCTTCCGAGTCTTCTTTCCTTAAGAATGCTGATAAGTTCAGCCGCATCAGCCTCGCTCTTGGTAACTACGTTGTTAAGTGAATTGCCCAGTGCAGTCTCGATCGCGGTCTCATACTTGCTGTCCGTATTGATTAGGTCACCCAAAACACCTACCATGAGGTTCTTTACGGATCTGTCACTGTCAGCACAATCCAACAGGTGCTTTACGGATTCCTGGTAACCTTCCTTACGTCTCTCAATATCCTTCAATGTCTGGAGCTTTGATTCTTCAGCAGAGAGCTTCTTGTTATTGATCTCAAAGAACTGGTTGAGTTCTTCCTGACGTTTTCTTAATTCATCGAACTTTTTGTTACGGACATCAATGTCATTGGTGACATCCCCCTTGATCTTTCTGATCTCGTTCAACGCCTTCTCTTCTTCTTCGATTTTGGATGACAATTCGGCCTTGCCGGTCTCTGACTGTGCTCTTGCAGTCTGCATGTCAGCAATCTTCTCGTCCAAAGCGGAAATACCGGTAGTACACTCGGTTATCTTCTTCCTGGTCTCGAAAAGTTCTTCTGTCTTTGCCTTGATCTTGGAATCGGCCTTGCCTGCTTCCTTGCGGCTTGCCTCATATTCTTCGAACTTCGCAAGACGCTCCTTATCCAAAGTCTCGCTTAAAGTCTTTGCAGCATCTGCTTCCTGTAGGAGACTGTCAGCCTTTACCTTCTTCTCATTGAGTTCGGCAGTAAGTTTCTCTACGGTACTGTCCGTAGTCTCCATGTCAGTCTTGAGTTCTTCGATTCTCTGATTTGTCTGGTTGAGTCTCTCGATTGAGACCTTCTTATCAGTCTGGGCTTCGTGCTCGTACTCGGTCAGGTCAGACAGTTCCTGTCTTCTGTCCTCGATCTCATTCTCGAGCTCTTCATTCTTCGAGATGATCTCCTGGTGGCTCTTTCGGAGCTGCATGTACTCATCTTCGCGCTCCTGGATCTCCTTCTCGAGCTGCTCCTTGAGACCGGCTGAATCACCCATCTCCCTGTTTGCCTCAGTAATCTTATGGACAAGCAAAGAGGTCTCAAGTCTCTTGAGCTCCTCATAGTTCTCATTGAACTTACGGGCCTTGCCGGCCTGTTCTTCAAGAGGACCCTTACGCTCCTCAAGTTCACCTAAGATGTCATTGATTCTGACGAGATTCTGTTCTGTGCTGGTGAGCTTTCGCTGTGCTTCATCCTTACGGACACGGTATTTAACGATACCTGACGCTTCCTCGATGACTCTACGTCTGTCTTCTGACTTTGTAGAGAGAATGTCGTCTACTCGTCCCTGACCTACCAGTGAATAGCCGTCACGGCCGAGACCCGTATCAAGGAAAAGGACCGTAATATCCTTAAGACGGCAGTTTACCTTGTTGATCTGATACTCAGACTCACCGGAACGGTAGAGTCTTCTGGTAATGCAGATTTCAGGGAAACCGTAATTGATATAGCCATCGGAATTATCGAAAGTAATGGATACTTCGGCGTAGTTCATTGAACGTCTGGCAGATGTACCGTTGAAGATGACATCTTCCATCTTGCCGCCACGGAGCTGCTTAACGCTCTGTTCGCCTAAAACCCAGCGGACAGCGTCACTGATATTGGATTTACCACTTCCGTTAGGACCAACCACGGCCGTAAGTCCGCGGTTAAAGTCAATGCACGTATAGTCGGGGAAAGATTTAAACCCCTGAAGTTCGAGCTTTTTAAGGTACATCCTCTAGTCAGTTCCTGAATAATCCTAAATTTTCACCATAGCATTATACAGCATAGCGGACCTTTTTGTAGGACAATTAGGTTCAGACACTGTCAGGGTACAGACGGATATACTCCTTAATACCCTTCTCGGCAGACTTCTGCTCAGCATCTTTCTTGCTGTGGCCGGTAGCGCACGCCAGAAGCGTGTCATCCGAATAAACACTGACATCGAACTCTTTCATATGAGCCGGGCCACGCTCATCCGTAACCTCAAACCTGATGTTGTGCTGGAAACCTCTTGTCTGCGCAAGTTCAAGGAGTCTACTCTTGTAATCCAGGAAAATCTCGCCGTTTACAGCTTTCTGTACCGTTTCGGTAAGGTTTTTCAAGATACAATTCTTCGCCTGTTCAAATCCGCCGTCAAAATAAACTGCTGCAATAACCGACTCAAAGCAGTCTGCCAACGTCGAATCCTTATCGTTACCGCCGCTCTGTGCTTCACCCTTGCCAAGAAGCAGATAATCGCCCAAATGGAGCTTTCTGGCTACTTCGGCAAAAGATTTCTCACATACAGAGACACTTCTCATTTTTGAGAGATATCCTTCATCAGCCTGGGGCTTGAGTTCATAGATCATCTGACCTACGACCACGTCCAAAACGGCGTCGCCGATGAACTCCAGACGCTGGTTTGACTCCCAATGTCCTCTACCCGTCTCGAAAACATAAGTTGTATGGGTAAAAGCAGTTTCAAGGAGTTTCTTGTCAACGAAGGTATATCCGAGATCTTCTTCTAATTTTGTATAGTCAGTCATAGGCTTTATTTACGAGAAACGGCTGAATGCATTTTCACGCACCCAGCCGCTAATACTTCAAAGTGTTATTTCAGAGATATAATATCCCCGGCATATCAGCCCTCTGTAAGGCTCTGAATATACTCGACTGCATCCTTAACAGTTACAACCTTCTCAGCTACATCGTCAGGGATCTCGATATCGAATTCCTGCTCCATAGCCATAACGAGTTCAACCATGTCAAGGGAATCAGCGTTGAGATCGTCAACGAAAGATGAATCCTCTGTGATTGTATCCTCATCTACGCCGAGCTGATCAACGATCATCTGCTTAATCGAGTTGAAAAGTTCTTCATTTGTCATAATTAGTACCTCCGTACGATTCTTAAAAAATCCACAAGTTGTTTTTAATGTAAGTTAAGGTTTTTGTCAATAGCTTATTTTGATACTCGAAGTTTTTTGACATTTACCCCTTCAAGTACTGTTTTCCCTTAATAAGATAATCAACACCCGAAACAATAGTCATAATAACACATATTCCGAAAAGTAAATCCCCAATTATGGTAACCGCACAAATTCCGATCGGGTAGCCTGAGAACTCACCATAGAATATCTTCATCAGAAGGGGCTCAAACATGAGATAGATCAATGCGATCATCTGGGTTACGGTCTTGATCTTACCGATCATCTTTGCCGCTATTACATTACCCTTTGAGGCTGCGATCATACGAAGACCGGAAACAGCAAATTCTCTTAAAATGATGATCATTACGGCCCATGCTGAGAGTCTGCCCAGATTGATGAATCCGAGCATAATGCTGATAACAAGGATCTTATCGGCAAGAGAATCAAGAAATTTTCCAAGATCGGTAATAAGGTTGTATTTACGAGCAATCTTGCCGTCTGCCGCATCAGTAAGTGATGCCAGGATAAAAACGCCTGCTGCTACGAGCATTCCGTTAGTATTGATGAAGTTATTCCATCCTTCAGGCTGCCATCCGAAAATGTTGATCGGCAGCATAAACAGGAGCGTTACCGGAACAAGTATGATCCTCAAGATCGAAAGCTTGTTAGGTAGATTCATAGCTAAATAGCTCCTTTTTTCTAATAAAATGTGTCATCCCGAAAGATAACACACTAATAATATACATTATTTCCCGTCCGTCAAATCGTAACGGCGGTCATGTCGTACTCATCTGAACAGTCAACGATCTTAGCTTCAACGATATCGCCGATCTTGAGTTCGCCTTCCTGTGATGCAATATAAATAACAGGATCTACTTCAGGTGATTCACCGTAGCTTCTTCCGATATAGAAGATTCCGTCATCTGAAACTGAACAGATATTTACCTTTGTTACCGTGCCCAGTCTCTTCTGGGATTGTTCGGCAGAAATCTGCTTCTGGAGCTCATAGATCTCATCATATCTTCTCTGCTTTGTTTCCTCATCAACCTGATCAGGAAGATCATAAGCAGGTGTTCCCTCTTCAGGAGAGAAAATGAAGCATCCGAGCCTGTCGAACTTCCACTTGGCAAGGTTTTCTTTCATTATTTTGAAGTCCTCTTCAGTCTCGCCTGGGAATCCAACCATAACGGTAGTTCTCAGGATGCAGTCAGGCATAGCCTTCCTAATCATCTCAAGCCTGTTTGTAATAATCTCAGCTGTATCGCGTCTGTACATTGCCTTAAGGATCTTGTCAGAACCATGCTGGATTGGAATATCGAGGTAATGCGTAACCTTGGGGTTATTTGCCATTTCTTCGATCAGATCAGGCGTAATGCCGTCCATATATCCGTACATAACACGGATCATCTCAATACCGTCTATCTCAGAGAGTTTTCTCAAAAGTTCTGCCAGGCGCCTCTCCTTATAAAGCTCAATACCGTAGTTTGTAGTATCCTGAGCCGCAAGAACGATCTCTTTGATTCCCCTGCCGGCAATAATCTTAGCCTCTTCAAGAATCTCTTCCATCGGTCGGGACACAAAAGTTCCCCTGATCAGAGGAATCGCGCAAAAACTGCATCTGTGAAGGCATCCCTCACCTATCTTGATCCAGGCAAAGCCTTGAGTGGAGATCTCTCTGTCAGTAACCAGATGCTTGAAACCGCCCTTATCAGACGTAAGATTGATCTTCTCTGCTTCAGCATTATCAAATTCTGTCACAAGCTTATCAACAACATCAACGATGTCGCCGTAATGAGCAGTTCCCAAAACAGCATCAACCTCCGGAAGTTCCTTAAGAATATCCTCCGGATATCTCTGGGACAGGCATCCTGAAACAATGATCTTTTTTACGTTACCTTCCGGAACCTTATAATCAGCAACCTCAAGAATGGCATCAATAGCTTCCTTCTTTGCTGATTCAATAAAGCCGCAGGTATTGATGACTACAATGTCAGATTCCGGCACATCGTTGATTACGTTATAGCCGGCTTTTTTCAGCTCAGTGGACATGTTCTCACAATCAATAAGATTTTTAGAACAGCCGAGAGCCAAAAGTGTGATTCTTATGTTGTTTGCATTATTATCCATAAACCCGAATATAGCATAAGAGTCCTAAAAAGGACAATTAATCTGCAAATATTGACACAAAATTAGAGCAATTTCTAATAACCCCGTCAAAATCCAAATGATATAATTCACGCATGAAAATGATAAGGGATATAAATAGAATCAAGATTCATAAAGCAATCTCCGTTACACTTGGCACGGCGATTCTGCTTTCTTATATGGTTACAGGCTGCAATAAACCTGAGCCTGAGCCCTCACATATTATATGGACATCTTTTGCATCGCAAGAAACTGCAGTATCTGAAGAAACTGCAGCATCTTCCGAAACAACACCGACTGCAACGCCTTCACCTACTCCGATGCCTTCACACACTCCAACTCCGGAACCTCTGGATCCTGAAGTTGCCGCGCTGATGTATGAATTCAATCAGGAACTGGCATTGGTTCCTGCTCATCACCTCGGATTTCTTAAGGAAAAGGGCTGGAAGATCGAATTAACAACAAAAGATCTTGCAGCTGAATACGGATACTCCAGTTATATATGCGGAATAACTCTTTATAAAGAAAAGATCGTATATATATCCGCTACAGAATACGCAATTAGACGTTCAACCATTCACGAGATAGGCCATGCCATCGCATGCCAGCTGGGATTTGTTGAAGTAACCGATGAGTTCAAAGAAATATACGAAGATGAAAAGGACTATTTCAGCGACTGTACATCTGTTGGAGACGGACACGAGATCTCAAGCGTATACGAATACTTTGCAAGTGTCTATCAGAATATGATCCTTGATTATGACGATACCAAAGCTGAAATACCTAGAACCGTTGCATATATTGAAAAGTGTTTAGGAAAAATATCTCCGAATTATGAAGAAATAACATAATCCGGAGATTTTCTGTTTAAGAGTTTAAAAACCTTTTGAAAGCGCTCCTGGCAGTCTCAAGGGAATACCCTCGTAATTGTGCCAGTTTAAGGAACTCCTCTTCTCTGTCATAGAAGTCTTCGCCGGAATCTCCGCCAAATGATGCTTCAAACAGCTCTGTGCATGTATCTATGTCGTTAGCTAGTGTAGCAACTATATCATCAGCACAGTCAGAGCTGATACCTGCTTCCAGGAGGCGTTTATATATATACTGTCTGCTTTCCTGCTTTTTACCTGATCTTGCCGCAAGAACCTTGCGCGAGGCACGATTATCATCGATATAGCCGGTATCGATCAGATGCTTAACTGCTTCTGATGCTACACCTTCGGAATACCCCTTGCGGATAAGATAAATCTTTATCTTACCCGAGGAATATATTCCTGTACCGATATGCCTGATCGCGCAGGTTACGGCTTCCTTGGTCGTGGAAATATCAGACATCGATTCCTAAGATATCGTCGTCAGAGTCATCCTCTTCCGGTACTTCAACATCACCGTCTAAAACAACACCTGACTCATCATCATCAGCGGGCATATACGACTCTCTGATTTTCTCTTCAATCTCTTCCCTGACATCAGGATGATCAAGAAGGAACTGCTTGGCAGCATCTCTGCCCTGCGCGATCTTTGAACCGTTATATGCAAACCATGATCCGCTCTTATCAATGATGTTGTTCTCAACACCCAGATCGATAATGCAGCCTTCGGATGAAACACCCTTACCATACATGATATCGAATTCTGCTTCCTTGAACGGCGGAGCAACCTTATTCTTAACAACCTTAACTCTTGTGTGGCTTCCGACAACATCTGTGCCGCTTCTGAGAGTCTCAACCTTTCTGACATCAAGACGTACTGAAGCATAGAACTTAAGCGCACGGCCGCCAGGTGTTGTCTCAGGGTTACCGAACATAACGCCAACCTTCTCACGGAGCTGGTTGATGAAGATGCAGATAGTATTTGACTTGGATACAACAGGTGCAAGCTTTCTCAACGCCTGGCTCATGAGTCTTGCCTGAAGACCTACATGAGAATCACCCATCTCGCCCTCGATCTCTGCTCTCGGTACGAGTGCTGCTACTGAGTCGATAACAACTACATCAATGCATCCGCTTCTTACGAGTGTCTCGCAGATCTCCAATGCCTGCTCACCTGTATCAGGCTGAGACAAAAGGAGATTATCAACATCTACACCGATATTGCCGGCATAAACAGGATCCAAAGCGTGCTCAGCATCGATGAATGCACATGTTCCTCCCATCTTCTGTGCTTCTGCAACACAGTGGAGAGCAACAGTTGTCTTACCTGAAGATTCAGGTCCATAGATCTCAATGATTCTTCCTCTTGGGAGACCGCCGATACCCAACGCGATATCGAGTGTCAAAGCACCTGTAGGAATCGTATCGATCTCAACCTGTGACTTATCACCCAAACGCATGACTGCGCCCTGACCGAACTGTTTCTCGATCTGCGCCATGGCAGCGTCTAAAGCTTTCCTTCTCTCATCCTTATCCTGAACCTGGGCAACTGAGCCCTTACCGGCATTCTTACTCTTAGCCATAGTGTCCTCCAAAAATTAGTATTGAACATTTGTTCTTCATTTATGAGTTAATTCTATTGTTATGATACACTTTTGTCAACAAAAAACAGCCTACAAAAATCGAACAAAAACAGACAAGTCCCATTAATCGAACACATCATTTTTGTAACGGTCTCTAAAGCCTTATAAATCAAGGATTCCTTCTTTCGAGATTCCGGATAAAAAAGGACTGTTTTTACCCAAAACCGACAAGAACTGACAAAAACCTACAAGAATTCAGATGGTCTTGACCGGTGTTCCCTCGGGAATATTATCGTAAATCCACTCCGCTACATCGATCCTGAGCCTGATACACCCGGCCGAAACATGTTCCCCTAATGTCGGATTCTGGATCGTACCATTGTAGTTATAAGTAACACTATGGAAGTAATAAGGACCGTACCATTGTGTCGCATAGTAACAGAGCGAACCATGCGAATAGAAATATGGAAGTTTGCTAGTTACTTCAAAATAGCCCCTAGGCGTCTCGCTTCCGGTTCTGCCACATGACATCGGATAGATCTTGTATAAAGACCATTGCCCCACACTTCCCTTGAAGATCATGATGTAGCAGTTATCTATATCAGCAAAGATGAAGTAATCCGTAGGGCTGGTGTAATAAAACTCATTTATGCAGCGGGCATGTTTTGCCGCATTCTCATAGCAGTAATCTAGATCTCCGTCTTCATCAAGGTCATAATAGTTGTCACAGATACAGGTCATTCCATCGAGGTGATCGATATAGTTCTCAAGAAGTATCTGCTTTACCCTGATGTTATATGAATAGCAAAGTCTTACGAACTCATTTGAATCTATAAACTCTCTGAAGATCAGATATCTGCTATATCCGTCATCCAGCTTATCAAGATAATATTCCTGACCGTAATCATCAGCATATCTTGCGCGTGTACCAGTATAAAGGTCTTCCACGAACTGCTCATCACTTACTCCGAGTGCAATATATTCATCGCAAAAATAGAAGTGATACATCACCTTATAAGCAGCCTGCAATCCGCCCTTCAGACTTGCGGCCAGCTCAAGTTTTTCCTGTTCATCAGCATGATCCTGGCGGGTAACTATCGCATAGAGTCTGGTTACAAATTCAATATGCTTGGGATCGATGTCTTCTTCAATGATCTCGGTATCAGCGGCATCATCGAATGCGTAAACAGCAATACCGTCATTAAACACAAACAACGTGGAAACGGCTGCCAAAAGCATACAGATAACCTTGTTGACCCGGCTCTTTAACATCCGCACCCTCTCAAAAAAATCAAAGATTTTTATAAGGTCATATTAACACTAATATCCCGATTATCTCCAACAAATTTGAGCCACATCTTTACTTGCTCTTAACAAGTCTTTTACACCTGTGAGCAATTTTTAAGGTTCCTTGAGTGTTATAATTCACGCATAAGACAAATACGGAGGAATCCTTATGAAGACTGAAATTATCAACGTATTCCCCACTGGCGAAGGCAGAGACGCTGCTCTGGAACTTACAGAGAGAACCGGCGCTTATTGCGGAACAGACCAAAAGACAGCACTTCGTCTCCGTTTGCTTTCAGAAGAACTTATTGAACTGGTTCGTGCATTAAATAATGAATTAGAGAGCAGCTTCTGGCTCGAAACAAATGACAATAATATTGAGATGCACTTAAAAACAGTAATCTCCATGGACCTTGCCACAAGAAAGGAACTGTTATCAGTATCCTCTTCCGGCAAGAACGAAGCTGCCAAAGGCATCATCGGTAAGATCCGTGAAATGATCGCTGTTGCTACTCTCCCTGAAGATCCTGAAACTAAGGTAATGACCAAGCAGGCTTTGGGCCTTATGGCTCTCGGCAATCCTTCAAATGCTTATTACGGCGGATCTTATACCTGGTCATTGGCATCGTATTCAACATCTATCGGCAAGGCATCAATTGGTGAAGCAGGTGTTTCAGAAGCACAGGACGAACTGGAAAAATCCATCGTTGCCAACCTCGCAGACGATGTTAAGGTAACGATTGTAGATTCAAACGTTGAAGTAGTAATCTACAAGTCTTACAAGTAAACCTACTAAATAACTAAACAAATAACAGGCATCCTGAGGCAAAAGAATCAGGATGCTTTTTTCTTGGCAGAACCTCTGCGGAGAAGCTTCTTGCCTCTCTCGATCCAGTAAGTTGCCTCCTGCATCTTAAACAGAACTGCCATGACAAAGTAAACCGCAACTCCTGCAACGCCCTTGCCGGCGATAATGAGAAGCTGAATGATTTTGCCGCCCTGAGCAGGAAGGAATCTGTCAATTACAAATACGACACCGGCCATTACAGCAACACATACAGCTGACTTGGCTAGGAACTTCACGATACCATGAGGAGCAAGTTCTCTGCGTTTGCAGTAGAATACCGCGAGCATTATCATCTGGCATACGTTAGTTATTGAGTATGCAAGAGAAAGAGACAAAGGTCCTGCTCCAACAGAAACCAAAAACTGACATGAGAGCGGATTAATGATAAGTCCGAGGATACCTGCAAGCAGAGGAATCTTTGTCTGACCGATGGCATAAAAAGCCTGGTTGAAAACATGGATTACAGTTGCCGTGATGATAGCGCTGCAGAATCCCAACAGGAATGTTGCCGCAATCTGGGCATTACGCTCTGTATATTTTGAAGACCACTGATAAATGGCCTTAACGACATCAAGATTCATAACGGCTATAAATGCTGCCGAAGGAATCGTCATGAACAAAGCACTCTTCATGGAACTTGAAACAAGATCAGATGCCTTGCCATAATTCTTTGCTTCGTAGTCACCTGCAAGTTCAGGTGTCATTACGGTCGTAATTGCTACAACGAAAACTGAATAAGGGATCTGCCAGATCGTGGAAGCCTGTCTGAATCCGAATACGCTTCCCTGGTCGAACATCAGTGCGAAATAGTTAAGTACAACTACATTGATCTGTGTGATAGATGCAGAGATGAGGATCGGTATTGCTCGTCTGAACAGCATCAGGAATTCCTTGTCTGCAGGCTTAAATGAGAATCTGAACTGCTTCATCTGCTTAAAGCCCATGAGGTACTGGCAGATAAAATAAACTACGGATGCAATGAGAATACCGCCTGTTGTCATTACGAGATTCTGCTGTGAATTACCGCCGAATGCATAGATAAGAGCGAGAACCAGAATGTTATAGATAACAGGTCCGAAAGATGTAACCGTGAATTTTCTATATGCATTCAAGATACCGTTACAGAGCGCTGCAAGCATGATAAAGAATATCTGCGGAAATAACAATTTGGATGCCTTCGCAGCCAGCTCCAGAACCTGTGAATCGATCTTTCCGTCACGCAAGGCGTACAGTGCGTAAAGCTGTTCTGAAAACACTGAGCCCAATGTGCAGAAAACAACCATTACCACGCAAACAACGGAGATAAAGATACTTACCGTTCTTACTCCCTGCTTCTCTTTACCGACAGCAAGCTGGGCACTCATGTAAGGAGCTACAGTAGAATAAATAGCACCTCCGACGAGAAGGTTATAGAAAAGATCCGGGATCGTAAAAGCAAGAGTATAAGCATCACGGAAAAGGTCATCAGAAAACCTCATGGATACGATGTTATCTCTGATAAGACCAGAGCCTTTGGTAATGATAAGTCCTAATCCTACGATGATTGCCGATAAAGCAAAACTCATCCCCTTCTTTTTTGCCGGAGATGATACTGTCTTTTCCTGAACCTCTTTATTCTCAGCCACTTAAGCTTTGCCTTCCTTAACAAGTTTTATCGCCTGTTTCAATGCAGCGATTACAGTTTCGGTGCGAATGGTATCCCTGTCGCCTGTGAAATTCAATCTCTTTGAACCTGTCAGGGTTCCGAAGAAATCAGGACCTTCATAGCAATAACCCATATAAACAGTACCGACGGGCTTGCCGGGTAATTCTCCTGTAGGTCCTGCAATTCCGGTAACGGAAATCGCAAGATCAACACCCAATACCTTTGCAGCGCCAATAGCCATTGACTCAGCGCACGCTTCAGACACTTCCGTGTGAACTTCGATCACCTCGGCAGGAACACCCAAAACGTTTTCCTTGATCTGATTGGTATAGGAAACTACTGATCCTTTGAATACGGCAGAAGCACCGGAGATATTAACTACCGTTGCAGAGATCATTCCGCCCGTAAGACTCTCTGCAAAGCCCAACGTAACGCCGGCCTCCTTGCAGGTCTCTACCAGTTCTTTTGCCTTCTCATTTAATAATTCGTTTTTATCAGTCATTGCCGCTATTTCTCGCCTGGAACTCAAGCCATTCTGTTTCTGTCATCAGGATCTTTCTTGGCTTACTGCCTTCGTAAGGTCCGATAACTTTGTGTTTTTCAAGTTCATCTATAAGTCTTGCAGCTCTCGGATAACCGATGCCAAGACGTCTCTGGAGTACGGAAACACTCGCGCTGCCGTTCTCGATTACCGTCTGTGCAGCCTCAATGAACAGATCGTCCATGTCGGAACCGCCGCCACCGTTAGATCCACCACCGCCCGATGAGCCGCCCTGTGACTGTCCTTCACCTGCAGTAACTCTGTCGATCTCCTTGATGATCGCATCATCATACATGGCGCCGTAAGTGGTCTTAAGGCTTTCGACTACATTCTCAACTTCCTTATCTGACAAGAAAGCACCCTGGCCTCTTACAGGCTGCGGAGCACTCATAGGAGCATAGAGCATGTCGCCCTTACCGAGGAGTTTCTCAGCACCATATGAGTCAAGGATAGTTCTTGAGTCAACGCCTGATGTAACGGCAAACGCGATTCTCGAACCGATATTTGCCTTAATGACACCCGTGATAACGTCAACGGAAGGTCTCTGCGTAGCAATGAGCAAGTGAATACCTGCAGCTCTCGCAAGTGCGGCAAGTCTTGAGATATAAGTCTCTACTTCTTTCGCTGCTACCATCATGAGTTCTGCAAGCTCGTCGATGACAACAAGAATAAGCGGGAGATGTTCAACCTCAGGATCATTCTTGTATTTCTCGTTAAAGCCCTTGATGTCTCTTACCTGGCCTTCCTCGAAAAGCTTATATCTTCTCTGCATCTCGATAACTGCCCACTGCAAAGCACCAGCTGCCTTTTTAGGATCGGTGATTACTGGCATTATGAGATGAGGAACGCCGTTATAAATTGAAAGCTCAACTACCTTAGGGTCAACGAGGATCATTCTTACCTCTTCAGGAGAAGAGTGAACGAGGATACTCGTAAGGATCGAGTTGATACAAACTGACTTACCTGAACCAGTGGATCCTGCGATCATGAGGTGAGGCATCTTTGCGAGGTCGCAATAGATAGGTCTACCCGGAATGTCTCTTCCGAGAGCAACCGTAAGAGGAGTTGCAGCCCTGAATTCCTTGGTCTCAACAAGGCCTCTTAACTTAACCGGAGTTGCAACATCGTTAGGGATCTCGATACCGATGGCACTCTTACCCGGAATAGGAGCCTCGATTCTTATAGAGATGGCTGCCATTGCAAGCATGATGTCATCCTGGAGATTTGTAACTCTCGATACCTTGGTACCAGTCTCAAGCGTAAGTTCAAATCTCGTGATCGAAGGACCATGAGTTATGTTGATAACCTGGGCCTTGATACCGAAGCTCATGAGAGCTTCTTCAAGCTTGTGTGCCTTAGCCTTAAGCTTCTTATCAAGATCTGCGTCTGCCTTGAGCTTCTCATCAGGAGCAAGGCATGACAAAGGTGCAGGCTTGTAGTTTCTGAGTCTCTTTCTCTGGGCACGGATCTGCGCTTCGTGCTGCTTTGTTTCTTCAGCAAACTCAACGCTCGGAGCTGCCGGAGCAGGTGTGCTCGGAGCAGAAGTCTTGAAAAGTCTTCCCTCTGTTCTGCTGTATCCGTCAGAATCTTCCTTGCCCTGATTAATTGTGATCCTGTTATCAACCGGAGCAGACTCCTGAACAGGTGCAGCTGCAGCAGGCTGTGATGCAGGCATTCCGTCACCATAAAGCTTTCCATACATGGAAGAACCTATCCTGGGTTCTCTTACAGTACGGTCATCAGAAGAATAATCATAACCGCTTGATTCGGAATTCTCATCTACCTCATAAAGTTCATCTGAACCGCTGTAGATATCCTCTTCTGGTTCTTCGTTCTTAGCTGCAGGCTTCTCACCTACCGGTGTGAGATCAATGAAATCCTGCTTCTTGGGATCAAGGAAAGAAGGTGTCTGAAGTCTCTTTTTCTTTGCCTTGTCACGTGCATTCAGACGATCTGATGTATAAGCGAAATCAGCAGATACATCGGAATCACCGGAGACATCATATTCTCTCTCGTTATAAGCAAGTTTGCCGGGGTCCTGGTCAACGGCATGTATCTGTCCGCCTGTGAGCTTATCGACATCAGTAAATCCTGTACGTCCGTCGATCGGCATGTTTGTCATGAACGGTCCCTGTTTATCAGAAGAAGGAGCACCTACTCTGGAAGGACTGCTCTGAACAAATCTTGATGAACCGTTAGGTGCATTGTACTGGGGAACAACACCGTTCTCACCATAAGTAATAACCGTAGTACCTGTATTCTGTCTCGGTCTCTGGGCTCTGGGGCTCTCGTAACCGTTACCTGAATATATCTGATAGTTGGGGTCATTCTGCTTCTGGTTCTTATGGCTTACAACAGTGTTGTAGACCTTACCTGAAGCATTGCTGATAGCCTTTGCAGTCTTCTTAGCCGTTGCCTTGAGAGATACTCTGAAAACGAGAAGTATCTGTGTAAGCAGGAATACGATAATTGCAAGAACACCAATGACATTGCCGATAACCTTATAGAGAGCTACGGCGATTGAACCTCCGATAATACCGCCCGTAAGAACAGGTGCGGAATTTGCGGGGTTGCTGATGAGCTCTGTGTTCTCGCCTGATTCCCAGAGGAGTGATAATGCCTTAAGTGCTGAAGTATTACCTTCCGTATCCTGGCACAATCCCTCGAAATAGTTCATATCCATTGAAATGAGTGCCAACAATGCAGATACGGAAACAAGAAGCAGGATAACACTCCTGACTCTTATGCCTGATACGCCCTGTCTCTTCTCGAAGAAAACGTCCAAAGCAACATAAAGGATATACACGGGGATCGCATATGCTGCGACACCGATAAGTCCGAAGAAAAAGCTCTTCGCCGTTGCACCGATAATACCTGTAAGGGTAACCGGAAGATAGAAGATCAATATCATTGCAATTGCTGCAAAGAACAGGACTATTCCTGCAGCTTCTTTGCGTGAAGTATCTCTACTCAAATTCCTAACCTCCTGGCTGCCTTATATAACAAGATCAATGTCTTTGAATCAATGATAGTTCCGTTCTCTGCCATCTCAACTGCCTCCTTAAGAGACATCTTAACAGTTGAGATGTACTCATTTTCGTCAGGTGTTCCGCCCTCGTACTTGAGATCGGTACCGATATAGAGGTAAATGACCTCACTGCAGTATCCGGGAGTTGCAACCATTTTGCCGGCTGATTCGATCTTACCTGCCGTAAAACCCGTTTCCTCAGTAATCTCTCTGGAAGCACAGCAAAGAGGATCCTCGCCCTTCTCAATCTTGCCTGCCGGAGCTTCTAGCATTACCTTCTCAAAAGGGCTTCTGAACTGCTTTACCAGATAGCAGTTGCCGTCATCATCGATCGGAAGGATGCATGCTCCGCCATTGTGCTTAACTATCTCCCTGTGGGAAATCTTCCCTTCCGGAGTCTCGATTTCTTTTACTTCAACTTCGAAAACCTTACCTTCGAAGATAGTTTCTCTTGATACGGTCTTCTCAAAAAGCATATCGTCACTGCAATTGATCTTACCCATTAAACATTCCCCTTACCGTTTGATAAACGCTTCCATTCTGCAACGGCGAGTTCATCGCAACGGTTGTTAAATTCGTTATCTGCGTGACCCTTTACCTTATGGAAAGTAACTGTATGGATGGAAGTCAGTTCAAGCAAACGCTTCCACAGGTCACTGTTGGCTACTTCGGCTTTCGCGCTGTTCTTCCAGCCGTTCTTGATCCACTTCTCGATCCAGTTCTGGCTGAAAGCATTAACGACATATGCGCTGTCGCTGTATATGTCCACCTTGCAGGGGCGCTTCAGGGCAGCGAGTCCCTCGATAACGGCCATTAACTCCATTCTGTTATTGGTGGTGTCACGTTCGCCGCCAGAGAGTTCCTTTTTTACTCCGCCTGCCATAAGTATAGAAGCCCAACCGCCGGGCCCGGGATTACCTGAGCACGCGCCGTCAGTATAGATTGTTACTTCCGTGATAACTGCCATATGAGCTTACTTATTACCCTTCATCTCCTGAGTCTTGTCGTAAGCTGCAGTTACAGACTTGATTACGGCATTTCTGAGACCGTTCTCTTCAAGAGCCATAACACCTGCGATTGTTGTTCCTCCGGGAGAACATACCATGTCCTTCAGAACTGCAGGATGTGTGCCTGTCTCAAGTGCAAGCTTGCCTGAACCAGCGACAGTTGCAGCAGCGATCTTGAGAGCGTCTGTTCTCTTGATTCCGAGGCTTACAGCAGCATCAGCCATAGCTTCGATGAAGAGCATTACATATGCAGGACCTGTTCCTGATACGCAGCCGATGGCATCCAATGTATTCTCATCGCAGAGAATTGTCTCTCCGCATGTATTAAGGAGCTTAAGAACGAAATCCGATTCCTCATCACTTAATCCGACGGGGCAGACAGCTGCTACACCGAGTCCTACCTGTGCAGGAGTATTAGGCATGATCCTTACGAACTTTCTGCCCTCTCCAAGGATTCCTCCGATCCTTGCGCATGTAACTGCCGCTGCGATCGAGAGAACGATGGCACCGGGCTTGAGGCTGTCCTTGATTCCCTTCAGTGCGTCATCAAAATGAATCGGCTTAACCGCCATAAGGACATAATCAGCATCCTTAACCGCATCCTGAGCGGAAGAAGCTGCATTTACGCCAAGATCAGCCGCGCACTTTGTGCATGCTTCTGTATAAACATCAAAGCACCATGCTTCACTGGGGCTGATAACTCCGCCTTTGACAAAACCGCCCAAAAGAGCTTTTCCCATGTTGCCGGTACCAATGACTGCTAATTTCATTATCTTTTTCTCCTTAAATAATAAATAAGTCGGGATAATCTTAACATTACCCTTGACATAGTGCAAACCAACCATTAAACTGTTCGTTGCAACACAGGGGAGTGGCTCAACGGTAGAGCAGCGGTCTCCAAAACCGCCGGTTGCGCGTTCAAATCGTGTCTCCCCTGCCAAAAATCAAAGAGGCTGTTTGTTAAACAGCCTCTTTTTTTGTCCTAAAAAGTCATTTCTTTTTCTTCACTTCAGGGATCTTACTCTTCACCTGATCCAAAGCCAGTCCGGCACATGCTAGCGTCAGAAGTATCGTCAGCGGATAACAGATTACATTCAGTCTGTGGAATTCCGCAGGTCCCGTCAGTATGTTTACGGCCAGCTGACCTGCTATTACAAGGCTTATCAGGAACTCGCCTGCCAGAAGCTTTTTCCTTTCGAGCAGGACTGCAACTGCAGCTACCCATATAATAAGGCAGATCATGTATGAGAAATTCACGTTGAAATCAAAGATATCTCCGAACCAGATAATGCTCTTATTCGCCTCATCCCTGAAATAGTACGAATCATGGGTCAGGTTGTATCCGGTATTAATACTTCCCATGCGGAGAACTTTCTTTACAAGGAACATCAGGTATTCGCCCTTATGCTTCGAGATCGCCTCTTTGTTGAAATCTGCGATCCTGTAAGGATCATTGGCAAGATCCCTGTTATATACTTCAGAATCGATGGCGGCAGTAAGAGCTGCGGTATTACCCTCCTCTATCCTGTTGTAGAGGTCGCTGACAATGAGTGTGTTGGAATTATCCCGCCAGATATCTGCCTGTACGACATCGTAAAAACGGTTCATGTCAGATACATAGCTTATGCCGAAATAGTTGTTATCCATTTTGTTTTTTGCCATATATCCGAACAGAGCGGCAACACTTAAAACCAGTGTAATTACGGGAACCAGACATGTTCCTGCCTTCTTCTTTCTGATCATCCGGGCAATAAGCGGCAGTACTGCAACACCATCTACGACAAACAGGAATACCATCGAAGGCCTGAGCATCGTGAGAAACAGTGTCAGAGCGATACACCATGCCAGGAAGGCTGGCTTGTGCTCTTTGGCAAAACGGACGATGAGATAACAGAAAAGCGTTGTTCCGCTTATCGCGAAAGATTCTGTCAGGACATAAAAGTTAAACGCGATAACGGATGACATACATCCGTAGAGGATCGTTCCGACACACTGCATAACGCGGTTAGACGTAAACTGCTCAAGTGTTTTAAAGAAAAAGAAAATGCTGAGGTAGAAAACAATGATCTGAACCGCCATGACGATCTCAGTAAGGTTCTTTTTGTCCAATAATTCTACAGTATGCAGGAACAAAGGATATACAGGCGTTCTGAACAGGTCTACCTTACCGTTCAAAAGGTTTGTTGCTGCCTGATAATAAGAACCTGTATCGAAGAAACTTGTTGGCTTAAAACTGCGGTAATAGAAGAATCCGTATACGATGTCAAATGCATAGGCAACAATAAAAGAAACAGGGAACAAAGAAAGCACTTCTGCTTTAATTTCTTTCGCAGTATAGGCTTTTTTCTTTGTCCCCATAATTGTGCCTCATTGCACTTCTTAGAGTTTCCGCAAAAGCGGAAACGACATCATCCGCTAACTGTTATCCAGATTATGTTTCAGCTACAGAAGCAACTGTTGTAGCCTCAGTTGCTGCAGTAGTTTCCGAAGCAGAAGCTGTTGTTTCAACCACATGACCGATTTGAGCTGCGCTGATCGCATTCTTCGGTACTGCTTCGATAACGATATAAGTTACCTCTTCCTCACCTTCAAGGATCTTTACAGGAATGATCCTGAAAGCAATGTCGCCTTTCTCGGCATATAATCCGTCACCCTTATACTCGTTCATTTCCTTGAGTGCAATATCAAGAGCCTGGAATTTTGTAAGGTCAGGATAAAGTGCCTGCAATGTATTGGCGAAGATCATCCATGTAGGTTCGAATTCATACTTAACATAAACTCTGATCATGGCAAGTTCGTTGTCATTTCTTCTTGTAGCACCCTCTAATCCTGCTGAAAGCATCAGGGAAACGTCACCTGTGAAATAATCAACATTGCTGCCGTCTAATTTAAATGTTTCCTTATCACCGAGAATGCTGGGATTTGCGGAAGGATCAACATACTGTGTGTAGTTGATGCCGATATCCATTCCGTTGGCATAGAGCTGTGCAGCAACCTCACCATCGTTATATCTTGTCTTGAAATCATCAAGTGTCATGCCCATTGAAGGTGACGTAGCATTGGGAAGAATGAAATAAACAGCTGCAACGACAACCGTGACAAATACAAGAAGAAGCATGATCGGAATTACAGGATCCTTCTTGCACTTCTCAACAAAACTAAGTTTCAAAAACTCATCTCTCTCGCTGGTGCTCTTTGATGACTTCTTGGAAGCAGGCTTGTCCCCGGTCTTTTTATCAGACTTCTTATCAGACTTTTTGTCTTCCTTCTTCTCATTCTTTGTAGAATCCGGCTTCTTTGCAGCCTTCTCCTCAGTCTCTTCAGCTTCAGATTCTTCTGAAATATCTTCAGCCTCTGAAATCTCTTCTACAGCTTCCTTGATGTCGGAAGCCTTGATTTCTTCGGTCTTCTTTGTATTATTCTGTTCAGGCTTCTTGCCCTTGTTTTTCTTCTTAGACATTTGGGTCTCCTCCAATTCAACCTTGATATTATAAATATAAAGTCCTGTCTTGTAAAACCGATAAAAACCTGCCAAGTCTGCAAGGTCTTTAAGAATCGTGTAAAATAGTATGCAAGGTAAGATTATCAAGGGGGATAATAGCATGCCGCATGTATTGATTTCAGGTGGCTCAAGAGGAATAGGAAGAGCCTGCGTTGAACTTTTCGCAGGCAAAGGATTTAAAGTTACCTCCTTAAGCCGCACCGGGAAGCCCGATAACGCAGTTGATGGCGTATTCTACCTGCAATGTGACGTTAAGGATCCCGAAGCAGTCAAGGAAGCAGTTAGCAAAGCCGTTGAAGAGAACGGTTCTGTTGATGTGCTCATCTCAAATGCCGGAATCTCAGTATCAGGCCTGGCTCAGGACTTCAAATACCAGGACTACAGAGATGTAATGGATACAAATTTCGGAGGTCTTTTTAATCTCGCAAGTTCCGTCATTCCCTATATGATCAGACAAGGCAAAGGCGTTATTCTGGCCACTTCATCAATGTGGGGACAGACAGGTGCTTCATGCGAAGCTTTATATTCAGCAAGCAAAGGAGCCGTCGATTCATACATCAAGGCTCTCGCCAAGGAATTGGGGCCTTCAGGCATAAGAGTCAACGCCGTATCACCCGGAGCAATAGACACCGACATGATGAGCGTTTTCGATGATGACGTTAAACAGGTCATCTGCGACGACACTCCTCTCGGCAAGCTCGGAACCCCAAATGAGATTGCCGAAGTAATGTATTTTCTGCAATCGGATAAGGCTTCATTTATCACCGGTCAGATAATCGGAGCAAACGGCGGATACCTTATTTAATTGCGTCTTACGTTTCAATCATTTAGAATAATAAGGCTTGCGCATTTGCGCAAACTTTACCTTAAGCTACAGAAAGGAGCGGACCTTATGGCTCAAAACAACTATTCAAAGATCACACCCGAGATCTCACGTCTTGCACAGATTTGCCAGGCGAACGCCATAGATCCTGAACTCTACACCAAATATGATGTCAAGCGCGGCTTAAGAGACATTAACGGTAAAGGGGTATTAACAGGACTAACGAAGATTTCCGAAGTCAACGCTACACAGGTTGTCGACGGAAAGACAGTTGCCGCACCGGGTGAATTATTCTATCGCGGCATCAATGTAAAAGACATGATCAAGGGACAGCCCGAAGAAATGCATTGCGGTTTCGAAGAGACCACATATCTTCTGTTGTTCGGAAAACTCCCTAATCAGCAGGAATTACAAGATTTCAGGCGTCTTCTTGCCGAATCACGTTCAAGAATGCCTAAGAACTTCTTCAGAGACGTAATCATGCAGAAACCTTCATCGGATCTCATGAACAACATTCAAAGAGGTGTTCTTAATCTCTACGCTTACGATACGCAGGCTGCTGACATATCAATTCCCAATGTTTTAAGACAGTCTCTGGAATTGATCTCCATCTTCCCCAGCCTCGCAGTCCACAGCTATAACGCAATGCGTTATTACCTGGACCGTGACTCACTCGTAGTACACAGACCGAGACCTGATCTCTCAACTGCAGAGAACTTCCTCTATATGCTGAGAGCTGATAACAAATTCACACCTCTGGAAGCAAAGATCCTTGACGTTTCCCTTATGCTTCACGCAGAGCACGGCGGCGGTAACAACTCAACATTTACAACACACGTTGTAACGAGTTCCGGAACCGACACATATGCTTCTGTTGTTGCTGCATTAAGCTCACTCAAGGGTCCCAAGCACGGCGGTGCGAACATCATGGTAGTCAAGATGTTCAAGGAACTCGAGAGAAGCATCTCCGACTGGGAAGATGACGATGAGATCCTCGCCTATCTTGAGAGAATCCTCCACAAGGATGCTTTCGACCGTTCCGGCGTTATCTATGGTATGGGACATGCCATCTATTCCATCTCTGACCCCAGAGCTCAGATCTTCAAACGCTACGTTAAAGATCTCTCTGCAGAAAAGGGCCGCAGCAAGGAATACGAATTCTACGAGAGAGTCGAGAAACTCTCCGCAGAACTTATCGCAGCAGAGCGAAAGATCTATAAGGGCGTTTCAGCTAATATCGACTTCTACAGCGGATTTGTTTATTCAATGCTCGGAATCCCGATGGAGCTCTACACTCCCCTCTTCGCCATTGCAAGAATCTCAGGCTGGTCCGCACACAGGATCGAAGAGCTCAACGGCAAGGGCAAGATCATCCGTCCCGCATACAAGAGCGTTCAAGACAGGATCGATTACCACCCTATCGAAGAGAGAGAATAAGACTGCTTTCAATCAAAAGACAAAGGCACTCAGAAATGAGTGCCTTTTTTTGTGTGCAAATGAAGAGGCTGCCTAGAAGGCAGCCCCAGAGAAACATAAAACTATTTTTGATTTAGAAGTTTAAGGCTGAGCCTTAGTTCTCCTCAACCTTTCCGAAAAGGTTAAGTCTGAAGAGCATTGCTTCATCGTCAGGATCAGAGCAGGAGATCTTAGCTCTGCATACGATACCGCCTTCGATAAGCTTCATGATACCAGTGATCTGGCTGAGCTTGCTCTTAAGGTTAAAACGGTCGCCTTCGTCTGTAAGAAGGATTACGTCTCCCTTGCACTCGTCAAGTGCCTTCATAAGTGTTGCAACATCAATGTTGTCTAAGTAAAAAGCTTTCATTATGTAATACCTCCTTGTGGTATGTTTTTCTTTTTTACTATCCCCAAGGGCTTTCCCTTTGGACAGCTTAATGGTACACTTCTTCACCAATTCAAACAATGGATTTGTTAAACATATCGCACAACGCAAAGGTTCCGTTTTTGTGCATATCGCACAAGCGCGGAACCTCTGTAAATGTGTTATAGGAAGCGGCAAAGTGCCGCAAACTCAATGAGTACGAGCTTTTCGGGCTTTATCAGTCACTGATGAGCCTGCTCGCATATTTGGTGTTATCAAACGTAGCAAAGTAATCGTTAAGAGTCTCTTCTCTTCTGATCTCTTCTACTGAACCGTCTTCCTTAAGGAGAAGTTCAGCTGACCAGAGTCTGCCGTTGTAGTTGTAACCCATGGCAAAACCGTGAGCGCCGGTATCGTGGATTGCGAGATAGTCCCCCATCTCGATCTTGGGAAGCATTCTGTCGATAGCGAACTTATCATTGTTCTCGCAGAGGCTGCCTGTAATATCATACTTCTGATCACAAGGAGCATTCTCCTTGCCGAGAACCGTAATGTGATGATATGCGCCATACATTGCAGGTCTCATGAGATTTGCTGCGCAAGCGTCAACTCCGATGTATTCCTTATATGTGTGCTTCTCGTGAATTGCCTTTGTAATGAGCATTCCGTAAGGAGCGAGCATAAATCTGCCCATCTCGGTATAGATAGCGACATCTCCCATTCCTGCAGGAACAAGGATGCTCTCAAACTGCTTTCTTACTCCCTCACCGATTGCCATGATGTCATTCTGTGAATCCTCTGGCTTATATCCGATGCCGACACCGCCGGAGAGATTTACAAATGCGAATTCAATATCAAGCTTCTTGGCAATCTCTACTACGATCTCAAAGAGCTGGCCTGCGAGTGCAGGATAGTATTCGTTTGTAACCGTATTGCTTGCGAGGAATGCGTGAATACCGAACTTCTTTACGCCGTGAGCCTTAAGCTGGGCATAAGCATCGAAAAGCTGTTCCTTTGTCATGCCGTACTTGGCATCACCGGGGTTATCCATAATACCGTTGCTGAGCTTGAAAACTCCGCCCGGATTATATCTGCAGCTCATAACTTCAGGGAACTCAGGTCCCAAGATGTGCTCCAGGAACGGAATGTGTGTAATATCATCGAGATTGATGATTCCGCCCAAATTAGCGCAGAGAGCATATTCTCTTGCAGGTGTGTCGTTTGATGAGAACATGATCGGACCGCCGACCGCATCAGCCAGGATAAGCTCTGCTTCTGATGAACAGTCAAAACCGAATCCGTAATCGTTGATGATGTCCAGAATATAAGGATTAGGTGTTGCCTTAACTGCAAAATACTCTCTAAAACCTTTATTCCATGCGAAAGCCTGCTTTACTCGCTCGCAATTCTCACGGATACCCTTCTCATCATAAATGTGGAACGGTGTGTGGTGTGTTTTTACGATCTCTTCGATCTGTTCCTTGGTAACAAAAGGCTTCTTTTCCATAACTCTAACCTCTAAAAAACGTTATGAGGTAAATTAACATTTTATTCAAGTAAAAACAAGGTGTTTATGCTATATTTTCCATAGTAAATACGGTGTTATCCGAGCATGAAACTTTATGCAAAAACAACACCATGGAATAAGGAGAAAAGAACATGACAAACCCAACAGTACCTAAGGAATATGAACCGATATCGATGTGGGGTTATTTCGGATATGAGATATTATTCTCAATTCCGGTAATCGGACTCATCTGCCTCATCGTATTCTCAATCGGCGCAAAGAATGTAAACAAAAAGAATTTCGCAAGATCCTACTTCTGCTATACGATCATTTGCTTTACGGTATTCATGGTTGCCCTGGCAATCGCAATGGCGACCGGTGCAATTGAATCGATAGGCTCTATGTTCTGATTTAAATCAGGATCTAATGCAAAAACAAAAGCTTTCCGGAGGCTTTAAACGAAGCCGACAGAAAGCTTTTTTATTCTTCTATTGTTGTTTCTATTACCGTTACCGCTTCATCCTTATCAAAGTTACCGGTTATTCCGTAACCTGTATTCGGAACGAATCTTGAGAATATGCAGTCGACAACCAGAAGCGCAATCAGCGTTAATGCCACAGGCAGCTGGATCTGCCTCTTTATCCGCCTTAACCCGTTATCGATAAGCGGAGCGAGCACATAAATGAACGCAAGTCCGGCAATTCCGAATACAAACAGGCCTTCAGCGCAGATCCTGCCGTTCAGGTTCAGGAAATATCCGCTGTAATCCCACCATTTGGCGTCGAAGACCTTCTCTAATGCCCATCCGCTGAAATACTCTACCGTACCGCAGAGCACCATAGTCATCACGAAATGAACGAACGGTTTCTTGCGGAATACGTTAAGAACCGTAAGGATCAGCAACCCTCCGACACCGTAGATCGGAAGAATCGGTCCATGGAGAACTCCTCTGTTTATCAGCTTACCTTTCATGAGGAAGTAATAGACCAGTTCCCATGTCCAGCCGAAATTCGAGAATATAAAGAACAGCAACGCGAGTGATGTCAACGAGTAGTGTCTTAGATAGTGAATGTTATCAAGAACTGTTATCTTACGCTGTTCGGGGATCGGAGACATTCTTGAAGGATAAGATAAACCTTTCGCTTCGTTCTCCAGTGCGCTGAGCTTCATCTTGCGTGCTTCCTGACGCTCAAATTCGTTCTCATCCTTGCTGTACCACAGAACAACTCCGAAATATTTAGCAAAGAACTTCGGTCTCTTTCCTTCGAGTCCCTCAACAGCATATTGGGGCTTTTCGAGCTCGATCATAACATCTGAATACTTGTCTACGAGCATATTGTACTCGGCTCTGACAAACAGGCATTCATCATTGAGCAGTTCTGTTCCGGGCAGTTTTTTCTCTTTATAGTACTGTCTGATCCTTGCATAGAATTCAGCATAACAGCAGATCATATACGGATTGGCATACAGGATGTTTCCTATGCCCAATGTAATGAAACCGAGTATGTTCCATCCCATAAAGCTCATGCTCATCAGGAACAGTTTCCACTTATTGCCTCTCATCATTCTCCATGACAGCAGGTTAGCTTCAAAAGGCTTTATGTCAGGATTCTCAGCAACAATGTACGGAACAAGGAACAAACCAAAATGAGCAACAGGCCATCCGATGAGAGTCGTCATGCTCAAAAACTCAATTCCTGATCTGATGGCCATTGTCATGGATGCTCTTGTCCATCGCTTAAGCTTAATGAAAAACAGATATCTGGAAAAAGGAATCTTCTTATATACCCTTCCCTCAAGGAAGATCCTTCGGCTCGCGGCGATATAAACGTTACGGAAAAACATCCACAGGAATATGGAACAAAACAGAACCAGAATAACCATCAGTACATTCGTAATGCTCTCCGATCCGACAAACTGGATAACGATCGAATAAATATTGGAAAACATTGTATTCTCAGTAATGTAATTGATTATCTGGTTTAAGACACCCTTCGACCTGCCGAAAGTTTCATTATGTCCGAAGTTATCAAAACTCGGGTTGTAAAAAGCCTCCTGAAGATCCGCATATAAAGTATCCGCATCAACGTCGATCTCCTTATATGTCTTCTCGAAAGACTTTACATTCGAATAACCCGTGATTTCATAAATAGCCTGCGCAGCATCGGTAACAACCTGACGTCTGACACTGATGATGTTATCGGAAGCGAAGAACTCTGCCTGAAGGATAAGGGAAAACAGACATGCAACAACAAACATCAGATAATGATGTTTCAGGTTTGTTCTGGCTTCACGCTTGATCTCTTTGCGCGAAAAAACAAATCTATCTTTGCTCTCCAAAGAAACTGTCCCCCATTCACGAGTAATTCTAACATAAAAAAACGGTGCAGGCCTTATAAATAAAGACCTGCACCGAATTATGACTCAAAAACTTATTTGCTGATTACATTGCGGTATATCCGCCGTCTACAGGGAGGTTAACACCTGTAACATATGTTGTAGCGGGTGAAGAAAGGAAGCAGATAGCTGTATCGAGCTCACCATCGTTACCATATCTCTCAAGAGGGATCATTGTTCTTGCATTAGCCTGGAAGAAATCTGAATCCAGTGTTTCCTTTGTAAGAGGGCTGTAGAAATAGCCGGGGCAGATAGCGTTAACTGTGATGCCGTACTTACCCCACTCTGATGCAAGAGCTCTTGTAAGGTTAACAACACCACCCTTTGCAGCATGATAAGGTGAGCAAGGAGCAACCTTGTTTCCTACGAGACCGTACATTGAAGAGATATTGATAACTCTGCCGAACTTTGCAGGGATCATTGCCTTCTTTGCAACTGCTCTTGCAAGTCTGAAAGTACCGAAGAGGTCGATGTCGATCTCATTCATGAACTGCTCATCTGTGATGTCTTCAGCAGGAGCAACAGCACCTGTACCTGCGTTGTTGACGAGAATGTCGATTCTGCCCATCTTAGCGATGATCTCATCGACAGCAGCGTCAACTGCTGCTGTATCTGTAATATCAAGCTTAACTGCAAGTGTCTTTACGCCGTATGTCTTCTCAATATCAGCGCAAACTTCGTCAAGCAGATTCTGGCGGCGAGCGATGGCTACGATATTGCAGCCCTGATTAGCAAGAGCCTTTGCCATCTGAACACCGAGTCCTGTGGAGCAACCTGTGATAACTGCTACTCTACCCGTAAAATCGAAAATGTTAGCCATTTCTTCCACCTCACAAAAATATTTTTCACATTGGAGCATTTACTAACTCCAATGAGATTATACAAAACCGCCCTTGTGAAAATTAGTTAAATCCCTTTTATTTTTGGGCATTTTCAGTCTTCCTTGTGCCGTTTCCATTAATTTTTACTCTCGTTTGCATATATTGCCTTCATAATGATTTTCAATTCGCTTTTCAAATCACGTTCATAAACGCACAGTTACTTTTCAAATGGTATAATGGTCTAATCATATAAAAATCAGTAGGAGGAAATTATTATGAAGTTTTTCAAAGGTAAGTGCGGAACGGTTGTAACAAAGCTTTTCGTAACCGAATGCGAGGGTGGTAATCTTGAAGAACTTATCCCCAATACTACTGATGCAGCCGGTGAAAAGCATGTACCCGTCATTTCCATCGACGGTCAGGCTGTTACAGTTACTGTCGGTGAAGTTGCCCACCCCATGATGGATGCTCACTATATTACTTTCGTAGCTCTCGAGACAGATAAGGGTGCTATCGTAAGACAGCTTAAGCCCGGCGAAGAACCTGTTGCAAAGTTCACCATCGGAGCTGACGAGAAGGTTATCGCAGCTTACGAGTACTGCAATCTTCACGGTTTGTGGAAGGCTGAAGCATAAACTTTAAAATTCATTTTATAAAAACAAAAACCCTATGTTGTTATTGACATAGGTTTTTTTTTTTTATACTACCTGGAAAATATAAAACTTCAGATAGTCAGTCTCCGGCACGTTACAAAGTATAGAATGATCCGGAGCCTGCGTTCT
>JAEEGJ010007619.1_pt1 | contig 30840 bp, 26 predicted proteins | sample 8958761 | NCBI WGS metagenome assembly JAEEGJ01 (sample SAMN16246546, study PRJNA631951) | gut metagenome | biome: gut microbiome; feature: rumen; material: RS-attached | host: Bos | place: Iran: Karaj | collected 2018-10
ACCGTTTTGGACAAGACCCTCTCTGCCGCGGCGCGCAAAGCCGCCCTGGAGGCGCATTTCAACATGAGCGCGGACGCTCCCGCCATGCAGGAGGGCACAATTACTTATTATTTTAACCTCAAGTAAAGAGATGGACCAGTTTACCAAAGAAGGCCGAAAACTTAGACCGCGGAAAACAGCAGGGCCGCGCCCTGAATCCGAAAAAGTAGAGTACACGCCCGGCGCGCATCGCAGCGAGTCCGGCGAACACAGAACCAGCAGCTACGGCGACCGCAAGCCGCGTCCCTACGGTGAGAACCGCCAGGGCGGCTACGGACACCGCGACAACGGCGGCTACAACAGCCGCGGCGGCAATTACGGCAGCCACGGCAGCAGCTATGGCTCCCGCCGCTCCGACGACGGCGACCGCCGTCCGTACGGCGAAGGCCGCAGCAATTTCAGCAGCCGCGAAGGCGGCTATGGCCACCGCGAGGGCGGTTACGGCAACCGTGAGGGTGGCTATGGCAACCGTGAGGGTGGCTATGGCAACCGCGAAGGCGGTTACGGCGACCGCAAGCCGCGCCAGTATGGCGACCGTCCCCAGCGCCCGTACAACAGCGAGGGACGCGGCGGCTACGGCGAGCACCGCAGCGCCGGCCCGCGCAAGCCGATGGGCGGCCAGGGCCGTCCGAAGCCCGGCTTCAAGAAACCGGGGCGCAAGCCCAACTTCACCCGTGAGTCCACGGAAGGCATCAACCGCATGATCAGCCGCCGTCCCGTCGTGAACGGCAGCGAGAGCACCGAGGCACCGTATCCGATGCCGATCCAGGACACCGTCCGCCTCAACAAGTTCATCGCCAACTCGGGCGTCTGCTCCCGCCGCGAAGCCGACACCCTCATCCAGGCCGGCGTCGTGACCGTCAACGGCCAGGTGGTGACCGAGCTGGGCACGAAGGTCAACATCTTCACCGACGACATCCGCTTCAACGGCGAGCGCCTCAAGGGCGAGGAGAAGGTCTACATCGTGATGAACAAACCCAAGGGCTTCGTGACCACGGCCAGCGACCCCCACGCCGAGAAGACCGTCGTCGATCTCGTCAAGAACTGCCCCACGCGCGTGTATCCCGTGGGCCGGCTCGACAAGAACACGACCGGCGTGCTGATGCTGACCAACGACGGCGAGATCGCCGAGCGCCTCACGCACCCCTCCTACGACAAGAAGAAGATTTACCAGGTCGCGCTTGACAAGCCGCTGAGCCAGGAGGACTTCGACAAGATCCTCGCCGGCATCGAACTCAGCGACGGCGAAGTCCAGGCCGACGAGCTTGAATACATCGACGAGAAGGACAAGCGCAAGCTTGGCATCGAGATTCACTCCGGCAAGAACCGCATCGTGCGCCGCATCTTCGAGACCCTCGGCTACAACGTCAAGGCGCTCGACCGCGTCTATTTCGCGGGCCTGACCAAGAAGGGCCTCAAGAAAGGCGAGTGGCGCTACCTCACGGAGGGCGAGACCAACATTCTCAAGATGGGAGCTTACGTATAGTATGGCACACCGCTCCGGATTCGTTTGCATCATCGGCAACCCGAACGTCGGGAAATCGACGCTGATGAACGCGCTGGTGGGCGAGAAGCTCTCCATCGTGACGGCGAAGGCGCAGACCACGCGCCATCGCATCATGGGCATCGTGAACGGCGAGGACTGGCAGATTGTCTATTCCGACACGCCGGGCATCCTCAAGCCCAGCTACCGTCTCCAGCAGAACATGATGAATTTCGTGGACGGCGCCATCGGCGACGCCGACGTCATCCTCTATGTCACGGACACGGTGGAAACCCCCGACAAGAACAGCGAATACGTGGAGAAACTCTCCCAGGTGGACTGTCCCGTGATCGTGGTGATCAACAAGATCGACATCAGCGACCAGCCGCGCGTGACGGAGCTCCTCGCCTACTGGCAGGAGAAACTGCCCGCGGCCACGGTCATTCCGGCTTCCGCCCAGGTAAAATTCAACCTCGAGAGCATTCTGGACGCCGTCCTCGCACGGCTTCCGGAATGCCCGCCGTGGTTTGACAAGGACGCCTTCACGGACCGGAACCTCCGCTTCTTCGCCTCGGAAATCATCCGGGAGAAGATCCTGCTGAACTACAAGGAGGAGATCCCGTACTGCTGCGAAGTGGGCATCGAGACCTTCAAGGAAGGCGCGGAGCGCTACGACATCGGCGCCGTCATCTACGTGATGCGCGAATCGCAGAAAGGCATCATCATCGGCCGCCAGGGAACGGCCCTCAAGAAAGTGGGCACCCAGGCCCGCATTGACATGGAAGACTTCTTCCAGAAGAAAGTCTTCCTGCAGATTTACGTAAAGGTGGATCCCGACTGGCGGGAGAGCCGGCGCGAACTGCGCAAATTCGGATACGAAGACTAAAGCTCCTATGGAAGAAGAGAATATCATCACCGAAGAAGAAATTATCGAAGACGACGACAAGGTCATTGACGACGAGGGGGAATCCTCGGGCCGCTTTGACAAGATGCTGGAGGCAGACGCGCACAAGTTCAAGCTCTCCGGCATGTTCAAGGACTGGTACCTGGACTACGCCTCGTACGTGATCCTGCACCGGGCCGTGCCGCATATCGTGGACGGACTCAAGCCCGTGCAGCGGCGCGTGCTGCACGCCATGTACAAGATGGACGACGGCGCGTTCACGAAGGTGGCCAACATCGTCGGCCAGGCCATGCAGTACCATCCGCACGGCGATCAGTCCATCCTCGGCGCCCTCGTCCAGCTGGGCCAGAAAGGCTTCACCGTGGACTGCCAGGGTAACTGGGGTAACATCCTCACCGGCGACTCCAACGCCGCGCCGCGATACATCGAGGCCCGGCTCAGCAAGTTCGCCAAAGAGGTGGTCTTCGACCCGAAGGTGACGCATTGGATGAATTCCTACGACGGGCGCAACCAGGAGCCGACCGAGCTCCCGGTGCGCTTCCCGCTCCTGCTCGCACAGGGCACGGAGGGCATCGGCGTGGGTCTCGCGTCCAAGATTCTTCCGCACAACTTCAACGAGCTGCTCGACGCCTCCGTCTCCATCCTCGAAGGCAAACCCTACGAGATCTACCCCGACTTCCCGACCGGCGGCTTCGCCGACTGCAGCAAGTACATGCAGGGCAAGCGGGGCGGCTCCGTCAAGGTGCGCGCCCGCATCGAGAAGATCGACAAGAACACCGTGGCCATCACGGAAATCCCTTACGGGAAATACACCAAGGACATCATCGACTCCGTCCTCCGGGCCAAGGACAAGGGCAAGATCAAGATCAAGAAGATCGAGGACATGACCACCGACAAGGTGGACATCCTCATCCACCTGCCCAACGACGTCTCCCCGGACAAGACCATCGACGCCCTGTTCGCCTTCACGGACTGTGAGGTCAACATCGCGCCGAACGCCTGCGTGATCAAGGACAACAAGCCGCAGTTCCTGACCGTCCACGACATCCTTGAGTACGGAACCTATCACACCCGCGACCTGCTGCTCCAGGAGCTGCAGATCAAGCTGGATGAGCTGGAGGCCGACTGGCACTACAGCTCCCTGGAGCGCATCTTCTTCGAGAACCGCATCTACAAGGTCCTCGAGCAGGACCAGAAGGACTGGGAGACGCAGATCCAGGACATCTTCAACCAGATGAAGAACTACCAGGATCTCTTCCGCCGGGAGATCATCCTGGACGACATCCTCAAGCTCGTGGAGAAGCCGGTCCGCAAGATCTCCAAGTTCGACACCAAGGCCATCGACGAGAAGATCCTCGCCCTGGAGGAGCAGATGGCCGTCGTGCGCGACAACATCGAGCACATCGACCGCTACACCATCGAGTGGTTCAAGGCCCTGAAGAAGAAGTACGGCAAGGACTATCCGCGCCGCACCGAGCTCACGGGCTTCGAGACCATCGCCGCCACCAAGGTCATCAACAACAACGCCAAGCTCTACGCCAACCTCACGGAGGGCTTCGTGGGCATCGGCCTGAAGCGCGACGAGGGCGAGTACCTCTGCGACTGCTCCGACCTCTCCGAGATCATCGTCATCGGCCGGGACGGCAAGTACCGCATCACCAAGGTGGAGGACAAGGCCTTCTTCGGCAAGGACCTGCTGTACGTGGGCCTGTTCAACCGCGGCGACTCCCGCACCATCTACAACGTCATCTATCGCGAAGGCAAGAGCTCCATCTATTACGCGAAGCGCTTTGCCGTGACTTCGATCACGCGCGACAAGGAATACGACATCACCACCGGCGAGGACGGCTCGCAGATCGTCTGGTTCTCGGCCAACCACAACGGCGAGGCCGAGACCGTGCGCGTGGCCCTGCGACCCAAGCCGAAGCTCAAGAAGACCAGCTTCGAGTACGACTTCTCGACCCTCGCGGTCAAGAGCAAGACGGCCCGCGGCAACCTCGTGAGCAAGAACGCCATCCGCACCATCACCCTCAAGAGCAAGGGCGTGAGCACCATCACCGGCAAGGACATCTGGTACGACACCGACATCCAGAAACTCAACGAGGACGGCCACGGCCTGTACCTCGGCCAGTTCAAGGACGACGACAAGGTGCTCGCCGTGTTCAAGAACGGCACGTTCTACACGACTTCTTTCGACCTGGTCAACCGCTACCAGGGCGACGTCCTGCTGATCGAGAAGTTCGACCCCGACAAGACCTTCACCGCCCTCTACTGGGACGGCGCGGTCAAGAGTTTCTACGTCAAGCGATTCTCCTTCGTGGTCAGCGACAACACCCCGCTCAGCTTCATCTCCGACGCCCCCAAGTCCTACCTGGTGGACCTCAGCGGCGACAAGCACGCCCGCTACGAGGTGGTCTGGAAGCTGGAGGACAAGGAGCCCGAGGCCGTCGAGGCCGAGGAGTGGATCGGCAAGAAGGGCTACGCCGCCAAGGGCAAGAAGTGCGCCGAGCGCGGCGAGGTCAAGAGCGTCCGCTTCGTCGAGCCGGTCATCGTGGATGAGCCGGAGGAGGAGATTCCGGATCAAGTCCGGAATGACGAACTGGTGGACGAGATTCGCCGGTCGGAGCCGGCGAATGACGGGGAGATGGAGCCGGCGAATGACGGGGAGATGGAGCCGGCGAATGACGAGCCTATCGTCATTCCGGGCGAAGACTCGGAAGCCCCCGCTCCGGCGTCCCTCGACGATGTCCCGGACCTCCCCGGCGACCTCTTCGACGAGCCGACGCTGTTCTAGATTGCTCCCTGACGACAAATAACTCCGGACGAGACATCGCCCGGAGTTATTTTATTCCTCGCAAAGGACTAGCATTAAGCTACAAGATATCTTCCCGCTCGTGGATGTCACGGACGCGGAGCTGGATGGAGGCGGAGCCGCGGTAGTAGTTCTCCACGATGGCGTAGCAGACATCGATCGGGTTGCCCTCGCGGATGTAGTCGTAGCTGTCCGCCATGTTGAAGGCAATCGCGGGGATCTGGTGGTAGGGCTGGGACTCCTGGATGAGGTCCAGCTTGAGGTGCACGCCGCCCCCGCCGACCTTGCGGCCCGAGCCGGCGTCATAGACATTCTCCGTCATGAAGATTGGATTGTTGTTGCCGGGGCCGAAGGGCTGGAACTGCTTGAGGATGCGGGAGAATTTGGGCGTGATCTGCGCGAAGTCCAGATTCGCGTCAATCTCCACCACCGGGGTGAGCATCTCGGACGTGATCTTGCCGGAGATGAACGTATCCATGCGGCGGGCGAACTCTTCGAGGTTCTCCTCCTTGAGCGTGAGGCCGGCGGCATAGACGTGACCGCCGAAGTTCTCCAGCAGGTCGGCGCAGTTCTCGATGGCTTCGTAGAGGTCGAAGCCGGCGATGCTGCGGGCGGAACCCGTCACGAAGCCGTTCGACTTGGTCAGCACGACCGTGGGCTTGTAGTAGGCCTCCACGAGGCGGGAGGCGACGATGCCCACGACGCCCTTGCTCCACTTGGGGTTATAGACGATCGTGGCGTTCTCGCGGGCGAGGCAGGCGCCGGACTGAACCATTTCCAGGGCTTCCTGGGTAATCTCCCGGTCGATGTTCTTGCGCTCGTTGTTGTTCTCGTTGATCTTCTCGCCGATGCGCATCGCCGTCATCGCGTCGGTGGCCTTGAGGAGCTCCACGGCCAGGCGGCCGGACTCCATGCGCCCTGCGGCGTTGATGCGCGGGCCGATCTTGAAGACGATGTCGTCGATGGAGATGTGGCCCGGCTCCAGGTTGGAGAGGGTGATCATGGCGGCGAGGCCCTTGCAGGGGTTCTCGTTGAGCTGCTTGAGGCCGAAGTGCGCGAGGACACGGTTCTCTCCGACCATCGTCACGAGGTCGGAGGAAATGCTGACCACGAGCAGGTCGAGCAGCGGGATCAGCGTCTCGAACGGCACACCGAACTGCTGCGAATAGGCCTGCACAAGCTTGAAGCCGACGCCGCACCCGGACAAGTCGTCGAAGGGATACTCGCAATCTTCCCGCTTGGGGTCGAGCACGGCCACGGCCTTGGGGAGGGAATCTTCCGGAAGATGATGGTCGCAGATGATCACCTCCACGCCCTTGCTGCGGGCGTACTCCACCTTGTCGATGGCCTTGATGCCGCAGTCCAGCGTAATAATCAGCTTGAAGCCGCCGTCCGCGGCCCAGTCGATGCCCTTGTAGGACACGCCGTAGCCCTCGTCGTAGCGGTCGGGGATGTAGAAGTCCACCTGGTCGGTGAAGCGCTGGATGAAGGAATAGACGAGCGCGACGGCCGTCGTGCCGTCCACGTCGTAGTCGCCATAGACCAGGATTTTCTCGCCGCCCTTGATGGCGCGGTGCAGCCGCTCCACCGCCTTGTCCATGTCCTTCATCAAGAAGGGATCGTGGAGGGCGTCCAGCGAGGGGCGGAAGAAGGAGCGGGCCTGCTCAAAGGTCTCGACGCCCCGCTTGACGAGGAGCTCGGCCAGCACCTTGTCGATGCCGACCTCCGTCGCGAGCCGCTCGACCTTCGCGGGGTCGGCCGGTTCTTTGAGGATCCACTTGCATTCTTTCGCCATATCATACAAAGATAACAAATTATTTCGTAATTTTGCGCCATTATGGCAGAATATAGCGAACAAGAATTGATCCGCCGCGAATCGCTGGCGAAACTCAGAGAATTAGGGATCGAGCCGTACCCTGCGGCCGAGTATCCCGTGAACGCCACTGCGGCGCAGATCCTGGCAGAGTTCGACCCGGAGAAGGGCAACCTGCAGGACATTTGCATTGCCGGCCGCCTGATGAGCCGCCGTATCATGGGAGCCGCCTCCTTCGGTGAGCTCCAGGACGAGACCGGCCGCATCCAGATCTACGTCAAGCGCGACGAGATCTGCCCCGGCGAGGACAAGACCATGTACAATACCGTCTGGAAGAAGCTCATGGACATCGGCGACATCGTGGGCATCAAAGGCTTCGCCTTCATCACCCAGACCGGCCAGCTGAGCGTGCACGCCAAGGAGCTCACGCTGCTGAGCAAGTCGCTGCGCGTGCTGCCGATCGTCAAGGAGCAGGACGGCCAGGTGTTCGACGCCTTCACGGATCCCGAGCTCCGCTACCGTCAGCGCTACGTGGACCTGATCGTCAATCCGCAGGTCAAGGACGTGTTCTTCAAGCGCGCCAAGATCATCGCGACGATGCGTGAATATTTCAACGCCGCCGGCTGCCTGGAGGTGGAGACTCCCATCCTGCAGGGCATCCCGGGCGGTGCCACCGCGCGTCCGTTCATCACGCACCACAACGCCCTCGATATTCCGCTCTACCTGCGTATCGCCAACGAGCTCTACCTCAAGCGCCTGATCGTGGGCGGCTACGCCGGTGTGTATGAGTTCGCGAAGGACTTCCGCAACGAGGGCATGGACAAGACGCACAATCCGGAGTTCACCTGCATGGAGATCTATGTGGCCTACAAGGACTACAACTGGATGATGAAGTTCGTCGAGACCATGCTGGAGAAGATCTCCCTCGCGGTGAACGGCACCACGAAGGTGAAGATCGGCGAGAACGAGGTCGATTTCGGCGGCACCTACCGCCGTCTCCCGATCCTCGACGCCATCAAGGAGTACGCCGGCGTGGATGTGAAGGGCATGGACGAGGACGAGCTGCGTGCCACCTGCAAGAAACTGAATGTGGAGATTGAGCCCTCGATGGGCAAGGGCAAACTGATCGACGCCATCTTCGGCACCTACTGCGAGGACAAGCTGATCCAGCCGACCTTCATCATCGATTATCCCGTGGAGATGTCTCCGCTGACCAAGCGCCACCGCACCGACCCGACGCTCACCGAGCGTTTCGAGCTCTTCGTGTGCGGCAAGGAGCTGGCGAACGCTTATTCCGAGCTGAACGATCCGATCGATCAGCTGGAGCGCTTCGAGGAGCAGGCCGCGCTCAAGAGCAAGGGCGACGACGAGGCCATGTACATTGACATGGACTTCGTCCGCGCGCTCGAGTACGGTATGCCGCCGACTTCCGGCCTGGGCATGGGTATCGACCGTCTGACGATGTTCATGACGGGCCAGACCACCATCCAGGACGTGCTCTTCTTCCCGCAGATGCGGCCGGAGAAGGTGCTGAAGAAGGAAAACAAGGAGCAGCAGGCTGCCGAGTAATCCCGACCCGCCATGCCGGAGCTCATCACATCCCCTTCGAATCCGAAGATCAAACGCCTCCTCGCGCTGCAGCAGAAGTCCTCTGCGCGGCGCGAGAGCGGTCTTTTCGTCGTCGAAGGTCGCCGCGAGCTCCAGCATTGCCTCGACGCCGGCTTCGTCGTAGATTCGATCTTCGTCTGTCCTTCCTTCCTTTCTTCGGGGAGCGACGAACTGCCCCTGAAAACGTCCGACTGCGCCGGACCCCTCCCACAGCCTTCGGCTGCGGGCCCTTCCCTCTTACGAAGCCGAGGGTGGCTACGGTTTTCAGAAGCAGTTGTCGCCTCCCCGAAAGAGTTCGAGGTTTCGGAGGAAGTTTATGCGAAGATTGCGATGCGGGAAGGGACCGAGGGCGTGATTGCGGAGGTGCGGGCGAAGGAGCGGAAGCTCGAAGAACTGGCGCTTCCGGAGCATCCGCTGATCGTGGTGCTGGAGCGCGTCGAGAAGCCCGGGAACCTGGGGGCGGTGCTTCGCAGCGCGGATGCGGCCGGCGCCGACGCCGTGCTGATCTGCGACCCGCTGACCGACCTCTGGAATCCGAACCTGATCCGCGCCTCGATCGGCGCCGTGTTCACGGTGCCCTGCGTGGCCTGCAGTTCCGAGTCCGCCATCGCCTTCCTGAAGGCCCGCGGCATCCGCATCCTGACGGCGCAGCTGCAGGATTCCTCTCTCTACTACGATTGCGACATGACCGGCGGCACCGCCATCGTGATGGGCACGGAGGCCACCGGCCTCACGCCCGTCTGGCGCGAAGCCGCCGACGCCCATATCCGTATCCCGATGCTCGGCCGCCTGGACTCGCTGAACGTATCCGTCTCGGCCGCCATTCTCCTCTTTGAAGCCGTCCGGCAGCGACAGAATGGATAAATTCGGACTCATCGGGCATCCCATCGCCCATTCCTCCAGCCCTGCGCTGTTCACCGCCGCCTACGGCGGGAAATACCGCTACGAGCTCATCGAGACGCCCGACTTCGACCAGGCCTGGGCCCGCTTCCTCGCGGACTACAAGGCCATCAACGTCACGGCTCCCTTCAAGGGCGACGCCTACGCCCGCGTGGATTGGCGCAGCCCCGAAAGCGAGCGCGTAGGGGCCACGAATCTGGTCATCAAGACTCCGGACGGGACCAAGGCCTATAACTCCGATTACCGCGGCGTAAAGGCCCTTCTCGAGCCGCTTGGATGCCGCACCGCGGCCGTGATCGGATTCGGCGGAGCCGGCAAGGCCGCCCTGGCCGCCGCCGAGGACCTCGGGCTCGACACCCGCCTCTACCGCCACGCCGAGGTGGCCGGCGGCGTGAGCGCAGACGTCATCATCTACACGCTTCCGCGCGCCGTCGAGGGCATCGATCGCCTCGACTGCGCCCATCTGCTGGAAGCCAATTACAAAGATCCCTGCCTCGCGGGCCGTCCGGGCTACATCCCCGGCTCCGCCTGGCTCCTCGCCCAGGCCGTCACCGGCTACGCCCTGATGACGGGCGAGCAGCCGGACGCCGCCGCAATGGCCGCTGTCCGGTAGCGGGAATTCCTCTCGTAAATCCGTCATTATCTGACACGGATGTGTCAGGGTATTGTCTTCACGCAAGATTTCCCTATATTTGTGTACCGCACACTAAACATGAGGCACCTTGCGTTTCTTCTTGCCTGCGGATTGTGTATTACCGCCTGCTCGTCCGGCCCCCGAAAGGCCCTGGACGAAGCGGACCGTCTGATGGCTTCCCGGCCGGACAGTGCGCTGATTGTCCTGGAGCAAATCCCGCAAGAGGCTTTCCACACAAGAAGCCAGAAAGCAAGGCACGCTTTGCTCCTCTCCACGGCACAAATCAAAAATCATCTGGGCACGAAGAACGACTCCATCGCCCACAGCGCCTACGATTATTATCGCCACCACGGGACCCGTGACAATCGGATGAAGTCTGCCTATTACTTGGGCGTGATTAAAGAGAATGCCGGAGAGACCGTCGAGTCCACTATATTGCTTCGCGAAGCAGAGCGCCTTGCGAGGAAGATAGGGAACGATCATTATCTCGGCCTCGCCAACCAACATCTCAGTTCGCTCTTTGCCGGCAATTACGACATCCAGTCGGCCTACGAATATGCGCAAAAAGCCGTCTCGGCCTTCGATGACGCAGGAGAAAAGCTTTCCGCCGACTTCTCCCGCATGGACGTGGCGAGACAAAGTTACAATCTGGGCGACCGGACGCGCGCCATCGAGATGGCCGATTCCCTGCTGGCCTGCAACCAGGACGCGGATCCCGGGCTGCGCTACACCCTGCTTATCCTCCGGGCAGACATTCACTTTTGGGACCAAGAATACGAACAAGCCCGGGAGTTCTACGAGCAGGCGATGTCGCTCGGCTATCCCCTCGGCCTGCTCGGGATCGGGAACATGGCCATCATCAAAGAGAAAGAAGGCCAGCACGCTGCGGCAGACAGCTGCCTCAGAATCGTTTTCGAGCAGATGGCTACTCCCTATGACAGCTCGGCCTACTACTCTTGCGAGAGCAGGATCCGATTGTACCGAGGAGAGTATCAGAAAGCCTACACCGCCGTCTCAGAAACGATGAGGCTGCAGAACGAAGATGTCAAAAACAAGATTTCCAGATCCCTGACACACTCTCAAAAGGCGTTTTTCGAGGAGCGATACATCGCCGAGAATGCACATTATAAGATTCTATTACTCTGGTTCGTGCTTACGGCTGTCGTCCTGTCTTCCGGCTTCCTGATCACCTATCTTGCGCTACAGCGCCGGAAGAAGCAAGCGCTCGACGGCATGAAAGAGGTCGAGAACCTGACCCAGAGCATCTCGCTCCTGAAGAAAAAACAGAAAGGCGCCCAGGCCGCCTTATACTCCATGGTCCAGAGCAGGATCGAGATCATGCAAGATCTTGCCAACAAGTATTACGCCTGGATCGAAGATGCGCCGACGAACCGCAGCGGCATCAAGATGAGGCTGCAAAAAGAAGACATCCTGAAAGAGTTCCGCACAGCCCTCAATACCCTGCGGAAGGACCGCCAGTTTATCTCGGATATTGAGAAAGCGCTGAACCTGAACTGCCAGGACATCATGGTGCGACTTCGCAAGGCCTTCTCCGGCGACGGAGGCCACAAGATGACCGAGCAGGACTTCCAACTCCTGACCCTACTCTTTGCCGAGTTTACACCCAAATGCGCCAGTTTCATTCTGAACATGTCGGAAGAGTCCGTGAGAATGCGCAAGAGCCGGTACAAGAAGTTGTTCGCCTCCATGGGCGAGGCCGGCGCAGACTTCGCCGAAAGGCTTTCCTAGCGGGCTTTTCATACGCTTGTTACGCTACAAAAAATTAACGTACTGATAATCAGCGCGTTAATTTTGTATTTGTTATACCCTTTCGCATTCATGTCCCGTCGATCTTCCTTAACTTTGTAAAAGGAGAAACCAATAACCATACACATAAATGAAGAAAGTCATCCTGTTTCTGCTTTACGCGCTTTTCTTCTCGCTGAGCTCCATTGCAGGGCCTGGCGACGGCAACGACCCGAACGGAGGGACATCCATTCCCTTGCCCGGTGGCGGCGTCATCATCATCCGCCCGGAACTTGGTGTGGTCGCGCCCGTCGATATTGACAGCCAGTCCGGCACGGTGATCGTCTGGGGCACCCCGACGCAACCCGTCAATGTCCGCATGGTTGAGATGGAGTCCGGCTTCACGCAGACGCACACCGCTTTCATGCCGGATGTCCTGCAGTTCCAGCAACAGCCCGACCTGGTTTACATCACGGTCGAGTATGACGGAGAGGTGGTTCTTTACGCATATTCATTGGGAGAGCAATAAATTTGGCATAAGGAAATGCACCTATAAAGACGGCTGTTTGTCGAGGGCTTCTTAAACTGCTAACCTGAGGAATCCCACAATATGATAGATACGTACTTCGAAAGCCCTCGACAAACACCGTTAAATTATTTATCTCGAAATGCAGAATAATCAAAGGGTCTTCCCCGACACAATTCTCGAACAATCTTCACTCTCCCTCTTCCCGAAGACACCCGGGACCGGCTTGTTATACTACCTGGTCATGATTGTGATTATCGTTGCATTCGCTGCACTCTTCTTTATTGAGGTAGATGTGCACGTGAATGCGCCCGGAGTCATTAAGCCCAAAGAAGACCACACGCTGATCACTTCGACTGCCAGCGGATATATTCACCCCGTGAAAATGGCTCCAAACACTTATGTAAGCAAAGGCGACACCCTGTTTTTCATTCAGTCCGAGTCCTATTCGGTCAAGCGGCCCATGCTTGAGAACAGACAAAGGGAACTGGACTGTTTACTGTCGGATTTGCGCAAATTGACCACGGACGGGCCGGAAGCAACCACGTTGGAAAGTCCTTATTACCAACAGGACGTTTTGTATTTTCTCTCGCAACGGGCCGACGCCGACGCCAAATTAAAACAAGCCGAGGCGGCTTATCTGCGGGCTCGCAAACTACATGATGCGCAAGTTATCCCCGAATCCGAATTCGAGCCTGTCGAACTAGCTTTTCGGCAAGCCTCGCTGGCGGCACAGAACATCCAGGATTATCAAATACGCCAATGGCAGTCCGATATCACAAAATATAGCAACGAGCGGAGAGAGATTGAAGCCCAACTCCGCCAAATCAAAGTTCAGGAATCGGAGGCCATTATCTTTTCACCCGTTTGCGGAACCATTCAACAAACTCAGAGCCTATTCGACGGTTCGTACATTCAAGCCGGACAGCAAATTGCGGAAATTTCACCGGAAGGAAACCTGATCGCCGAGTGCTATATCCCACCCAAAGACATAGCATTTCTACGCCCCGGGATGTCCGGGCGTTTGCAGGTTTCTGCTTTCAACCCTTCCGAATGGGGCACCATCAACATTACCGTCGAAGATGTCTTTAACGATGTCTCCCTCTCCTCCGATGGCTCACAGTCTTTTTATAAGGTATATTGTTCCCTAAGCTCCGATCATTTAGCGTTAAAGAATGGATTCAAAGGTTATATCAAAAAAGGCATGAGCGTGTACGCCAACTTCTCCGTAACCAGACGGACCGTTTTCCATTTATTGTACGATAAATTGGACAACTGGCTGAACCCCAATATAGAATCAGCTTATGAGGCACGGGATTAAGATTAAGCAGCACGACATCACGGATTGTGGAGCAGCCTGCCTGGCTTCTATTTCAGCCCATTACGGGTTACAACTCCCTATTTCGAGAGTCCGCCAGATGGCGTGCACTGACCGAAAAGGGACCAACATTCTAGGTCTAATCAATGCCGCCGATAATCTCGGATTCGAGACCAAAGCGGTAAAGTCCAAGAATCAGGATGGGACCAACAAAACCGAGCCTCTGTACAAGATCCCTCTCCCGGCCATAGCCCATATCATTAAGAATGGGAAACTTCTGCACTATGTGGTCATTTACGCTATCCGGAAGCAGAAAATTCAGATCATGGACCCGGGAACGGGGACACTCGAGTGGCGCGAATTGGAGGAGTTCAATAAGGAGTGGACCGGAATCCTAGTCCTGTTGATGCCCAAAGACGATTTCGAGAAAGGATACAAAAAAGTGTCCATGCTGCGCCGGTTTGTGTTTTTACTCAAGCCGCACCGCAAGACCCTGATTGAGTCCATCTTTGGAGCAGCCATCTATACAATCCTTGGACTTGCGACCTCCATTTATGTGCAGAAGATTGTTGACAATGTGATACCCGGAGAGAACCGCAACCTCCTCAACCTGCTCAGCGTCTTGATGATTCTGATCTTGATTCTTTCCGTAATTATCAACGTTATCAAGACCGTTTACATGCTCAAAACCGGCATCAAGATTGATACGCGCTTGATTTTAGGCTACTATAAGCACTTGCTTCGGCTACCGCAGTCTTTCTTTGACTCAATGCGGTCCGGAGAGATTATCTCTCGTGTCAATGACGCCGTCAAAATCCGCTCGTTCATTAATGAAACGCTCGTTGGTCTTCTTGTCAACATATTTACGGTTGTTTTCGCTTTCGCGTTGATGTTTACTTACTACTGGAAGTTGGCGGTCATTATGCTCCTCATCATCCCGCTTTATTTCATCCTTTACATGCTGTATAATCGCGTGAACCGGGTGATCCTGCGCAAAGGGATGGAGCAGGCGGCGGAGCTCAACGCACAACTGGTCGAATCCATCAACACGGCAGGAACCGTAAAACGATTCGGCCTGGAAGAATACGAAGATGCCAAAACCGAGAGCCGATTCGTCACTTACATCAAGACCGTTTACCACACTGCCATCAATTCTCTCTGGGCGGGCGAGGCATCTTCAGTCATATCCCGGCTTTTCACCATCATCCTGCTATGGACTGGCACTTACTTCATCTTGGACCATATTATCACTTCCGGCGAGTTGATGTCTTTCTATGCCCTGATCTCTTACTTCGTCGGCCCCATAGCATCTTTGGTCGGCATCAACAAAGTGTATCAAGACGCCAAGATTGCAGCCTCCCGACTCTTCGAGATCATGGACCTGGACGTGGAAGATGTTGATGGAAAGATCCATTTCGATAAAGAGCAACTCGGAGACATCACCTTTGAGAATGTATCTTTCCGATATGGGACCCGCACGGAGGTATTCAGCGACTTTTCCGTCACTTTCCACAGCAAGATGATCAGCGCCATCGTCGGAGAAAGCGGATCAGGGAAAACCACCCTCGCCGCGCTGTTGCAGGATCTCTACCCGCTGCAAGGTGGTCACATTCGTATCGGCGGGGTGGACATCCGGCACATTGACAAAGCCGACCTTCGCGCTCTTGTCTGCGTCGTACCTCAACGTATTGATCTTTTCGAAGGAACGATCCTAGAGAACATCACCCTTGATGATTATGCGCCGGACAACACCCGGGTCCTCACCCTTTGTCGGGAGGTGGGCATTCTACCTTTCATCGAATCCCTTCCGATGGGGTTCAACACCAATATTGGAGAAAACGGCGTTCAACTCTCCGGCGGGCAGCGTCAACGCGTAGCCATCGTTCGGGCGCTTTACCGGAACCCGGAAATCCTGGTTCTTGACGAGGCGACATCCTCGTTAGACTCCGAATCCGAACGATGCATAAAAGATATCGTGACTCGTCTTAAGCAGGCAGGCAAAACGGTCCTTCTTATCGCCCACCGCCTCGGCACGGTGATGAATGCAGATGAGATATTTGTCCTCAAAGAGGGCGCTCTCGTCGAGCAAGGCGCTCATGCCGAATTGATTGAGAAAGGCGGAGAGTACGCTCGTTTTTGGAAAGCACAAACAGAAGCATGATGCCTATGATGAAAGTGTTTGAATTCGTTGAAGTCGTCGCTCGTGCTCACCAATATGTAATGCACGGCAATACTGGCGATGCATCTTCCTTTGCCGAGAAACTGGGGATTTGCCGAGCATCACTGTATAATCTCCTGGACGAACTCAAATCCTATGGGATAGACATTGTCTATAGTCGGGAACGGCAGTCTTACCTCTATCTTCATCCCGAACGGGTAGAAATCAAGATCTCCATCGGGCAATATACAGAAGAAGAATTCGAGAAAAAAGGGAAAACGCTTGTTTGTCCACGGATTTAGACAAAGTATTTCGATAATTGCTTTTAGAAAGCCTTTAGGAATTACCTGGGCGTTAGTATTAATTGTTTAATTAAATTTCGATTACTCATGAAGAATCTAGAAGCTTCGGTCTCCGGACTGGAGAGACTGACTCTCGAGGAAATGCGCTGCATTTCTGGTGGGGAAACCGTCATCTGCCACTATGACGGTCGGAACAGAATGTTTTATGCCGTCAACGCTATTGCGAATGGCATAAAATGGATTAAACATTGGATTACAAATGATGACCTGTACATCACGACAATCCATGATGACGGGACGCGAGACGAACCAGTCCCGTATCCCGCATAACGAAGACTTCTCATGCTCCTTAATCGAAAGCTGGTAAGCACCACCCAGCTTTCGATTATTATTCATATTGTTCTGTGGAAATAATTTGCTATATTTAAAGGAAAAATGGGCAAAACAAGACAGCATATTCCCTTTCCCGCTACTCTATTGGAATTACTTATTACATTCCTCATTGCGGTGTTTATTACCGTTGGTTTTATGATTGCTGTTCCCCTAGACAATGCCCACTTTTTCAGTGATTCTATTGAAAATCAGTGGTTTTCCGACTTCCTAATTTTCTTCATACTTTTTCTTTCTATTCTTGTAATTACCATTATCGTTAATCGGGCCCGTAAGACTAGGTTCGTCCTTTTCTCAAAACACTGTCATTACGACTGGAAATTATTGCTGCTTGTCCTTGGAACCACATTAATTGTGTTCTACACCCTTATCACTCCTTTGGATTCGTTGCTATGGGGGGTTGAACCAAGTAATGTTTCTTCCTCGTGGGTCGTTCTTTTATCGGCTTTGATTATTGGCCCATCAATTGAAGAGATTTTATTCCGAGGAATAGCCCTTAATGGATTGTTATATAAGCAAAAGCCGACTTCCGCAATCATATCTACTGCACTACTGTTTGCTCTCGTTCATCTTGATTACCACAAGTTGTTTTCTGCTTTCGTGCTAGGGCTTATTCTTGGTGTTCTTTATATCAGAACTAACAGGAATCTCCTTTTCTGCATCATCAGCCATATTTTTGTCAACGTAGTATCGTACTTTGGCCTATTTGACCTCGGCATCTATCAAAACCAATTCCTCAACATTGTGCTTGTTTTTATAAGCCTTCTTATATTTTCTTTTCTTATTTTCTTTTCTTTTTCAAGAAGAAACGAATCGTCTGCACAGGGTGATTCACTGGTAACAGTCACGTCTGTAAATAATGAGGTTGAAGCACAACTCTTGAAAGCGAAACTGGCAGCGGCCGGAATCGAATCTATCATCGTTGGCGAAACATCTCCATACCCGGATCTAAACCAAGTGTATCCAATCCGCATACTGGTAAATAAGCAGAATGCTACGACTGCCACAAGAATTATAATGGATTGCATCTCTGACACTATAAACAACCACTAGTTGTTATTTTCTATTGCACATTGTATGTCCACTTAAATTTAGGACTATTATCTAATTATGAATGGACTGTCTCGGATTAGTTTGGTGGTGGTTGTCTATTTTGTAACTCTTAGCACTACCGTAGCTCAATCGGTCTATAGCTACTCCGACTGCATCAAAATTGCCCTAAAAGAAAACTCTCATATTATGCAGGCGCATTCAAACGCCGCGATTGCTGCAGAGGCAAAAAAGGGAAGTGCCTACTCTTTTATTCCCTCCATGTCCATCTCCAACCAGCACAACCTCTCCACGGGGCGGGTTCTTGATCCGACAACGTATCAATTCATCACGAACCGGACTGTTTTCGACATGAGCGCATCCGTCGGAGGATCCGTGACTTTGTTTGCCGGAGGCGAGCGCACCCAGCAAGTCCGAAAAGCGAAACTAAATCTTCAGTCCGCGTTGCTCGAGACAGAACGAACACGCAATGATTTGACGCTTACTATCACTTCGATGTTTCTCAATCTGGTCCTTGACAGGGAAGCCATTGCCGTCATCAAGAACAAGTTGGCGCTCCTTCAAGATCAGGAAGAGAGAATTCGTAAAAGGATAGAATACTCAGCCGCGGCGCCGAGTGACCTGCTCACCATCCAAGCTGATGCTACCAATGCTCAGGTTGACTTGACAAATGCTTGTAGCAATTTCGACCTCGACCGTATCGCACTCTGCGAGTTGCTCGCCATAAACGACTGGCAGAACTTCGACATCACCACAGAAGGCCAGGACTTTGATGATATCCAGCCGCGCCTTTGGGATGTCGACAATCTTGTCCAATCCGCCTATACGCTTCCGCAAATCCGGCAAAAAGAACTGACTATAGAATCAGCGGCCCGCGACATTCGCATCGCCGCCTCCGCTTTCTGGCCAACGCTACGGCTCAACGCCGGATACGGGACGACCTTCTCCAATGCCCGCATTCGCCTGGATGGGAACGAATACTCTTTCCGGGATCAATTACGGGACAATATGAGTTCTTATGTGACTCTCTCTATCAGCATACCTATCCTGAGCGCAATCTCAGTATCCAACACTGTCAAGCAACGCAAACTGGCCCAAGAACGCGCCAGGCAGGAGCTTACTATGACAAAATTGGCACTGGACAAAGAGGTTAAACAGGCGGTTGTAAACACCAATGCTTCCTATGCTAAATACCATCTTCTGGAAGACAATGTAACAAAATGCCGCGAAGCACTCAGATTGGTCGAGTTGAAATACGATGCCGGAGCAGCTACGTACTACGATTACCAAATTGCCGTCAGCAATCTGTTTCAAGCAGAGGAACAGCGTCTGCAGGCAAAATACGAATACATCTTCAGAACTTATATCCTTAAATTCTACGGCAATCAGGGATGGCTGTAATGGAGGCGCAACCGTCGTTTTGTCTACAGGTTTAGACAAACTTTTCATATATTGCAAACGGAAGTTTCCAAGCCTAATCGTTTTTTTGTTTAATTTACTATTTATGAATGTCTGGAGAAAAGAGTTTACAGCTAAAGCAATCCTGCATCTAGTCTTCAATAGCTTAGTATTCGCTGCAATGGCAATCCTCAACAGTCAAGGTGGACAATAGTTCTTTACAAAAATGGATATAAAGCAAGAACTCAAGAATCAGATCGTGGCCCGGATAGTTGCGGCCATCGCGTTGATAATCATCTGGATATTCGTCCTCGTCTACATCCTGCGCCGGGACATCACCCATGGGATACAAAGCATGCAGACAACGGACTGGATAATAATAGGTTTAGGCGTACTCGTTATCGCTTATGAAACATATAGCGTTCTAAAAAACCGAAAGAAATTAAAAGAACTTGATTAGGAGAATACGCAGGATTATAAACAATTCAAATAATGGATTACAATTCTTTTAGCAAACCCAAGATGGTTGCCAACGCGGTTGGCGCCGTCATTTGTTACATCCTGTTCGCCTACGAACTTCACGGCCGTATCCAGGACCATTCCAGCATCACCAGTTCCCTCCTGTTTCTGTACTTTGCTGTCAACTGCACCTTCAGGGTCATCTCGTTCGCTCGACTGAAACACAAAAAGAAAAGCTTGACCGACGAAAAAGCCCTCTTGAAGGCGGAACACCGTCAGGGTCTTGTCCTAAACATTTTCAACAACGCCACGGCGGCACTCCTCCTGTTGATTTTCATGATTCACGCCATTACGCTGAAGGAAACATGGCTTACTGTCTTCTGCGCAGCCAGCGTCATCGCCTTCACGGCCATTCTGGTCATGAACATCCTAAACCTCAGGAAGCGGGACGCATAATAGGCTCACACGCATAATTTAATACGTATGAAAGAAGAATTATTGTTTATAGGGATCATTTTCCTCCTGAGTTTGATAGCGTCTGTTTATTATGGGGGCATCAAGCGTTTTGCGGCTGCAGCCAAGGAGAAGAAGTATCAGCAGGCCACCATCGAACTTATTATCCTCCTGGCAATCACCGCCATCTGCGTTTTCATCGTGAAGCCGTTCCATATGGTAGGACATCTGGTATCATTGATTCCGCTCGTTCAGTAGTGGGAGCCTAAGCTCTCTACGCTCCAAATCCCACTGGGGTGCAAATAAGCCCTTTCTGCACCCCGAACTTCACTTTTGATCTGCACCCCAGAAGCGGCGAGGCACCAACGAAGAACCTCCCGCAAATCCGTCATTATCTGATACTGATGAGTCATAATGAGACGAAAGCGCCATCGGGCGTAGTTATTCACACAGAGTATTCTTATATTTGATTGAGATGTTTTACATTTAACTGATAGCCAAGATCGTGAAAACAATGAAGTGGTGTATTGCCGGCCTCCTGGCCACCCTGGCACTGTACGCTTGCGGGCCCAAGAACGAGCCTGCGGTGGAACCCGTTAATCGCAATAACGGGAAAGTCGTCGTCATCTTTGAAGACTGTCCTTTGCAGACAAGCACCCGAGTATTCGGAGGATCCCGGAGTCATGTCGAAAATCGAACCATTAATTTTATGGACGAGAACGGCGACCGAGTTGTTTTTGACCCCCAACTAGTGGGCCGGGACACGCTGGAGATTCCCACCTATCTGGGTTATGCCGAGATGCAGCATCTGTACAAAGTTCTTGAGTATGATTGTTATTTGCTACAGGAAGGCGACACGGTCCTCGTCCGGTACGGAGAGACAGGAAGGCCCATGCTTCAGAGTTTAGTCTATGAAGGCAACTCCGACGTATACAACCTGCCCTACACGATTCCGAATGCCATCCAGAAGTTTGGTTTTTTTATCGAGACGGTACTTACGGGGGCAGATTTTACAAATGCATATCGATATTTCCACGATAAAGCACACCGGGCTAAGTACCCAGGTCTCGAAGACTCTTACAGGCCGGTTTATGTTGATCTTGATTCCCTCGCGATCGTGCACAAACAGTATTTGACAACGCTCAGTGCCGCTGTTGATTCTCTCTATCGCGGGCAGATCATTGACACGAGTTACTACCGCTACATGCAGCATCGCTTCTTCCCGGAGAGCCGCTACACGCCCGAAGAGGTCATCCAGTCAGACAGCCTCCTGCATTACGTGTCCAACTTTTCTACCGCCCAGCATTACCAGAATGCACATCTCTTCAATAATATCGTCGCTTCTTTTGACCGGATTGCGCGCGATACCGTTATGACTCCCCTGGCCAAGAGAGGGACCCTGAAGCGCCTCCTGAATCTGATCCTCACGGACGAGTCCGGCTGGAAGCACTACTCAAAAGACCTCAAATCCCGGTACACACAGAGATACATTGAGCTCACGGGAGATTCGACCGTCGTCACAAAAGTTGCCACCAAGGAGATTGCCGTCGCATCACTGAATTCCGCGCTTCCGCTCGAGTCCACCGACGGAGAGACCATCAGCCTGGAAAAGCTTTTGGAGAGCCACAAAGGGAAAGTGGTGTATGTGGACTTCTGGGCATCCTGGTGCGGCCCCTGCATCGGGCAATTTCCGAAAAGCCGGGAATTACACAAGCGCTTCGCCGGGAAGGATGTCGTATTCCTGTTCATTTCCACCGACTCGAATCAGAAGAGCTGGATGGACAAAGTCAACGAAAACGCCGATCTCCTGTCCGGATCCTACCGCGTCCTGGACCCCGACGCCGACTTCCTGAAGCAGATCAAACTGGACAAAATCCCGCGCTTCCTGATCTATGGCCGGGACGGGAAACTCGTCAACCCGGATGCCCCCAGGCCCAGTGATGAAAGTATCAACGAGGCCTTGAACGCGCTTTTATGATTTAAATGACACGCTTGCGAACCATACTGCCGATCCTGCTCCTGTCGCTGACTTGGGGAGCTTCCTGTCACGCCCAAATCATCATCTCCTCTGGCGATACACCCGTGGCGTACAAATCTTATTCTCTCCGCTTCAACGTTGCAGACAAGAACACACAGCAGCCCATTCCGTTTGCCTCGGTGTACCTGCAGGAAGACACACTGATCACCCATTTTACGCTTACGAATGAAGTCGGGGAGGCCGTATTGAGAGATATCCAGAAAGGTCAGTATTCCTTGAACATCGAGCTCCTTGGCTACAAACCATTCCGTCAGCAGATCGATCCATCCAATGGCGGCTCCGGCGCGAGACAAATATTGCTGGAAGAAGATCATGAATTAATTGATGCAGCGACGATTACAGACCTCTCTTCGCCAGTCAGGTACTTGCGCGATACGGTAATCTATAACGCCTCTGCGTTCAAGACCGGCAGCAACGCCATGTTGGAGGATCTTTTGAAGAAAATGCCCGGATTGTCTGTCGAGAACGGGACAGTCTATGCGGACGGGCGCCCGATCAGCGAAATCACCGTGGAGGGCAGGACCTTCTTCTTTGGCGACCCGAGCATGGCACTTAAGAATCTCCCCGCTCGGATTGTCGATAAGATTGTAGTGACAGACCGGACTTCTGCCTCCGCAGGCGGGGTCAACCTGGCTTTGGGGGAGAAAAACGAGAAGGCGATGGATGTCGTGCTCAAAGAAGAATTCAAGCGCGGCGTATTTGGCCAGGCTTCCGCATCTGGCGGCGTGGGATCTTTGGTGGAGGCTGACACGCGGGAATCCGGCAAGGCCCTGTGGAGCGGGAAGCATAACCTCAACAGTTACGATGAGAACTCGCAGATAACCGCCTATCTGGCGGGCGGAAATGTTCTGCCGGGGAACGGCATGAACGGCAAAGCGGCTGTTAATATCGGGACCAATCTGATTCGTGGGCTGGAGACCACGCTGTCCGTCATTTCGGCATACGACCAAAAAGATGAAGGCTCGACAGGACAGAAAACCTATTTGGACAAGGAGGCTTCCAGTTCGGCCTTTTCTCAGCAAAAGCAGGAAGCCGCCAAGGCATGGCGCGTGGATACGGATCTGGAAACCCGCTTGACGAGCGCGAAGAATGTTGATTTGACGCTGAAGGCGAATGTCTATTATTCCCGGAACCGTTTCGAGCGGATGCGCGAAATGACACCGCTCCTATCCGATGGAGCGCCCTCATTCCTGGCAGAAACCGGACAGGATAGGAGCCTCACGACCGGCGTGAGCGGTCAGTTCACCTGGCGGTCCAGCAAGAAGGAAAACCGAAACCTCAAAATCAATCAGCAGTTTACATACATTCGCAATTGGGGCGATGAAATGCAGCAGTCCTCCCTGTTGCTGGATCTCTCCAACGAGAAGAGCACATACCGGCTCGTTACATCCGCGGCGTATTCGGAGCCGCTCTCCGATAAATGGACGCTCTCCACTACATTAGATCTAAATTATGATAGTATTTCAGATCGTGTCGCTTCCTCCGACCATGTGAGCAAAAAGCCCAACATCCCATTCTCCTCTGATCTGAACACCTCTAACATGGATCTTGCAGAAACGATTCTGCTCTCATATAAATTGGGAAAGTATAGGATCTCTGCAGGCGGACAGGCCCGGCAGTTCTACGCTTTAATCGGAAAAGTTAATCGACCGGATTGGCGTTGGGGAGTCGTGCCATATATCCACTTTGATGACGAAGACTATAGCAAGCAGTTTTATATTTGGTCGCAGACGAACCGTGTTCCGGAGACCGAGACAATGTCCGCTTTGCTGCGAACCAGTCCCACGGAGATCCATATTGGCAATCCATTCCTGAAACCCTCTCATTCGGTTAATGGCGTGGCAAATTATGAGATTTCTCGAAAGAAGTGGAGGCTTCAGCTAATGGCCGAATTCCGCTATAACTTCTCTCCCATTGTACAAGCAAACTGGGTTTCAAAAGAAGGGATGCGTTATTCTTTCCCTGTCAATTCGAAACTCCCGGGGGTTAGCGTTACACCTTTCTTACAGTTTGATTATTACTTTGGAGAACGACGCTCATGGCGCCTTTATGCAGATTTGTATGGGACGATTTCAGCGGTCAGGGGTTTCCAATCAGTTCGCGAACAAACCCTCGACATCGCATCTTTTGACTATCGGCAGTTCATCGAAGACATTTGGGGCGACAGCACGGGGTCTAGATTTTACACCGGCGAGAGCGGATTTGAAAATAGCACCAACCGGATCTTCGATCTGCAATCAGATCTTTGGCTCCAGTACCGAAACGAGCACATTACGACTTCCGCTCATTTCAAACCGCAATACTATGGCTCCGTGCATTCGCTTGTTCCGGCAGCCAATTATCAACGATGGATTTTCGTTACGGGCGTTTCCTTTGAGGCTATCTTGCCAAAGGGTTTTACCTTCGAGACAACGCTTGATCGCGTGATCTATTCCGGGTATGGCCCGGGGTTTGACCGGAGATTCTGGGATTGCTTTGTGCAGATCGGCAAAGACATCGGCATGTTTTCGCTCTCGCTGAAGTGCGATGACCTGTTCAACAAGTCCATCTCCTTGTCTTCGTTCTCGACACCGTATCTATATCAATACGAGCTGGTTAACCGGCTTGGACGCACCTGCCTGTTTTCTATCAGCTACCAGTTCGGAAAAGGAAGCAAGGGAGCAAAAAGAAACAGTAACCGTTTTCTTCAAAAGGTTCAATAATAAATCGCTTAGTATATGAAAGAGGCATTGTTAGAATTATGTTTTTTAGGGGGCATCTTCTCCCTGGGCTTGATCGCGCATGTTATTTATGCAAGCATCAAGCGCTTTGCGGCCGCGGCCAAGGAGAAGAATCATCAAGGAATCATCTTTGAATTGGTTATTCTCCTGGTAATCATCGCCATCTGCATCTTCATCGTGAAGCCGTTACGGATGGTAGGACATCTGGTATCATTGATTCCGCTCGTTCAGTAGCGCGAAACAAAGCTGAATGATGCCTCTCTGGAAATGGATCCTCGCCCTGGTCGGCGGGTTTATTCTGTTCGACATCCTGTATGGAGTCAATTACGAGCTGTTCGTTGACGGGATGCCGGACAACATTGTCGTCAAACCTTTGATAATTTTTGTCGGATGCGCGTTTATGTTGTGCGTGTATTGGCGGCTATCGAAAGCTGTCGAGAAACGGACTTCCTCTGATGTCCAGGTCCGGAAGTTGCTCCCGCAAGTGGGGAAAGGGTTTCTGCTCGGGGTCGCATTCTTTGTGGTCTTCACCTTCATTCTCTGGGCACTCGGGGATTATCGTGTATCCAGCATCCACTTCGACGGGAAGGCCCTGTTTCTCTCCCTGATGGGATTTCTGGTTGTCGCCGTCGGGGAAGAGATTCTCTTCCGGGGGATCATCTTTCGTCTGATTGACGAGCGATGGGGCGCCGTCTGGGCGCTGGTCATCTCTTGCCTGGCTTTTGGGTTTGCGCATATAGACAACGACAACGGCAGCGTATGGGCCTCCCTATCCATCGCGCTTGCGGCGACGGAGAGCGCCCTCTATTTCTATTCGAAGTCTCTTTGGCTGCCCATCGGGGTGCACTGGGGCTGGAATTTCGTCCAGGGGAATATCTTTGGTTTCTCCGTTTCGGGGCTCGACCAGAAGGTCTCCCTGATCACACCGGCTGTCAGCGGGCCGGACCTCATTACCGGCGGAGCCTTTGGTCCGGAGGCCTCCGTGATCATGGTGGCGCTCTGTATGATTGTCTCCGCCTGGTTGATCTATCTGGGCTTCAAGAAGCGCCGGCCAGATTCGCCGGTCGGCGCCGATGAGACCGCCCGACAGACGGGAATTCCGGAACAGAATCAGCCCTAAAACAGTTACAGAATCGGGTTGCGCGCAAGTTGTCCTAGTAGTACAGCGGCCGGCGCAAGGCAGCGAGGATGGCGTCGGCGACGGCGTCGGGCGTGAGGTCGTCGGTGTCGATGGCGTGGGGCGCCTGGGCGTAGATGGGTGCGCGGGCGGCGAAGAGCGCCTCCGCGTCGGCAAAGAGGGGCCGGGAGGCGTCGGCAGCGCCGAGCCGCGCCCGGATGGTCTCGAAGCGCGTCCGCAGGAAGACACACTGCGTCTGAGCCAAAATGATTTCCCGCGCAGCGGGGACGGTCAGCGTGCCGCCGCCCAGGGCCAGGACCACGTCGCCGGGCGCCGAAGCCGCTTCGGCCAGTACGGCGCGCAGCGTCTCCAGCTCGACGGCACGGAAAGCCGCTTCTCCGCCCGCCCGGAAGATCTCGGGAATCGTGCGGCCGTCGCGGGCGACGATCTCGGCGTCCAGGTCCACGAAACGGGCCCCGAGACGCTCTGCGAGCGCCCGGCCGGTGCTGCTCTTGCCGCAGCCCATGAATCCGGTGAGGGAAATCGTCATTTTTCCAAAGATTACCGGACAAAGATACACGCAATTCGGCAAAAAATCCCTATCTTGTCAGACTAAAATTTATGTATTATGTCACTGAACAAAGTTATGCTGATCGGTAACGTTGGTAGAGACCCCAATGTACGTTACCTCGAAGGAAACAACCCCGGCAATCAGGGCCGGAAAGTCGCAACATTCACCCTCGCCACCTCGGAGCGCTACCGCGACCGCAACGGCGAGACGCGCGAGAACACGGAATGGCACAACATCGTCGCGTGGGGCCAGCCCGCCGACGTTTGCGAGCGCTTCGTCCGCAAGGGCACGCAGCTCTACATCGAGGGCAAGCTCCGCACCCGCAAGTACACGGACGCCCAGGGCGCCGAGAAATATACCACTGAGATCAACGTCGATACGCTGCAGCTCCTCGGCCGCCGCGACGGCGACGGCGCCGGCTATCCGGCCGACCAGCAGGGCGGCGGCTACGGCCAGCAGGGTGGCTACCAGCGTCCCGCTCCGGCCCAGTCGCAGCAGCCCGCTTATCAGCAGCCGGCTTATCAGCAGCCCGCTCCGCAGGCTGCCGCCGCCCCGGCCGCTCCCGCCGTTGACGAAGGCCCGACCGACGATCTCCCGTTCTAGTTTATCACCGTTTTGGCAGCCCAGACCTCTCGTCCCGGATACCGTCGCTCCGCGACCCCTCCCACTGACTGCGTCAGCGGGCCCCACCCTCTTACGAAGCCGAGGGTGGCTACGGGTCCCGGGACGGGAGGCTGGGACTGCCAGGAACAATCTTCATAATCGCTATGACTGAAAAGATTCAGAAACTGATGAACGACAATCCGGTGGCACGATGGACCGTCCTGGTCCTCGTGGCACTGATGATGTTCTTCGCCTATATGTTCGTGGACGTGATGTCCCCGCTCAAGTCCCTCGTCGAGGGCAAGCTCGGCTGGGACAGCGGCGTGTTCGGCACCTACGCCGCCTCCGAATACATCCTCAACGTCTGCGGCTTCCTGATCCTCGCAGGCATCATCCTCGACAAGCTCGGAGTCCGCTTCTCCGGCATCCTGTCGGCCGGCCTGATGGTCTTCGGCGCCGCGATCAAATTCGTCGGCGTGAGCGACTGGTTCCAGACCACGGGCTTCGCCCAGTGGCTCGGTTCCTGGTGGGTCGAGATGCCCGCCAGCGCCAAGATGGCCTCGCTGGGCTTCATGATCTTCGGCTGCGGCTGCGAGATGGAAGGCACCAACGTCTCCAAGATTCTCGCCAAGTGGTTCAAGGGCAAGGAAATGGCCCTTGCGATGGGCCTCGAGATGGCCATCGCCCGCCTGGGCGTGTTCGGTGTGATGTGGATCGCCCCGCTGATCTCCGAGAGATTCGGCGGCTCCGTGATGGCCCCGATGGGCTTCTGCGGCGCGCTGCTCTGCATCGGCCTGATCAACTTTATCATCTTCGCCTTCATGGACAGCAAGTTCGACAAGCAGCTGGTCGCCGCCGGCCTCGCGACGGACGAGAAGTCCCCGGAGGACGAATTCCACTTGAGTGACCTCGGCGCCATCTTCAAGAGCAAGATGTTCTGGATCGTGGCCCTGCTGTGCGTGCTGTACTACAGCGCCATCTTCCCGTTCCAGCGCTACGCGCCGAACTTCCTCGAAGAGACCCTCAACATCGACGCCGCATCGGCCGCGCGCCTGTTCAGCGTCTTCCCCATTCTCGCCATGTGCCTGACCCCGTTCCTGGGCTTCTTCCTGGACCGCAAGGGCAAGGGCGCGACGATGCTGATGGCGGGCGCCGTCATCATGATTGCCTGCCACCTGAGCTTCGCTTTCGTGCTGCCGTTGTTCCCGTATAAGTGGCTGGCCGTGTCGCTGATCGTCGTGCTGGGCGTGAGCTTCTCGCTCGTGCCTGCGGCCCTGTGGCCGTCCGTGCCGAAGATCATTGACGAGAAGATCCTGGGCTCCGCCTACTGCCTCATCTTCTGGGTGCAGAACGTGGGTCTCTGCCTCGTCCCGATGCTGATCGGTTCCCTGCGCAACTCGACGGGCGGCTACTTCGTGCCCATGATCGTCTTCTCCAGCTTCGGCGTGCTGGCCTTCATCTTCAGCCTCCTGCTGAAGAAAGAAGACCAAAAGAAGGGTTACGGTCTCGAACTGCCGAACATCAAGAAATAGAACATTCGCCGTGTACGAACTCCTCGACAGAATCAGCAGTCCTGCCGACATCAAGGACTTCAGCACCGAGCAGTTGCGGGCGCTCTGCGCCGAACTGCGCCAGTACATCATTGAAGTCTGCTCGCGCAATCCCGGCCACCTGGCTTCCAGCCTGGGGGCCGTGGAGATTATCGTGGGCGTGCACTATGTCTTCGACACCCCTGCCGACAAGTTCGTATTTGACGTAGGCCACCAGGCCTACGCCCACAAAGTCCTCACGGGCCGCCGCGAGGCCTTCGCCACCATGCGCACGAAGGGCGGGATCAGTGGCTTCCCCAACCGGGACGAGAGCCCGTTTGACGCCTTTGGCGTCGGCCACTCCTCCACCTCCGTGTCCGCTGCGCTGGGCCTCGCCGAGGCGGCACGCATGCAGGAGCGCCACGACAAGGTCATCGCCCTGATCGGCGACGGCGCCATGACGGGCGGCCTCGCCTTCGAAGGCCTGAACAACGCCGGCGAGAGCCGCGCCGACCTGCTGGTGATCCTCAACGACAACAACCAGTCCATCGAGGGGAACACGGGCGCGCTGCACCGCTATCTGCTGAATATCACCACCAGCGGATCCTACAACCGCTTCAAGAACCGCATCTGGGACCTGCTCGGCGACCACGCCTTCCGGCGCTTCATCCAGCGCTGGGTGCGCGCGCTGAAGTCCTGGTTCGTCGGCAAGCCCGGCGGCGCCCTGTTCGAGTCGCTCGGCTTCCGCTACTTCGGCCCGATCGACGGCAACGACATCGCTGAGGTGGTCCGCACGCTGCGAAAGCTCAAGGACCTGGGCGGCCCGCGCCTCCTGCACTGCCTCACCGTCAAGGGCAAAGGCTATCCCGCCGCCGAGGCGGATCCCGTGACCTGGCACGCGCCCGGCCATTTTGATCCCGCCACCGGCGAACGGGTCCACGCGCCGCACACGCGTGACCGCTATCAGGATGTCTTCGGCGAGGTGCTCTGCGAGCTCGCCGACGCAGACCGCCGCATCGTCGGCATCACGCCCGCCATGGCCACCGGCTGCGGGATGAATCGGCTCGCGGCGCGCCACCCGGACCGTTTCTTCGACGTGGGCATCGAGGAGGAGCACGCAGTCACCTTCTCCGCCGGCCTTGCCGCCGGCGGGATGAAGCCGTTCTGCAACCTCTATTCCGCCTTCTCACAGCGCGCCTACGACCAGATCATCCACGACGTGGCGCTGCAGCGTCTGCCGGTGGTGCTCTGCTTCGACCGCGCCGGCCTGGTCGGCGAAGACGGCGCCACGCACAACGGCGCCTTCGACCTGGCCGCCTACCGCAGCATTCCCGACATCGTCATCAGCGCTCCGCGCGACGAGGTCCAGCTCAAGCACCTGATGCACACCGCCTGGAAGTACGACGGCGGACCATTTATTATAAGGTACCCGCGCGGGATGGGCGAAGGCTCGCCCTGGCAGCAGACGCCCGGCGAAACGTTGGAGATCGGCCGCGGCGAGACGCTGCTGGAAGGCGACGAGGTCGCCATCCTCACGCTCGGCCCGGTCGCCGGCCGCGCCCTGGAAGCCGCTGCCCTCTGGCCCGGACGCGTGGGCGTGTACGACCTGCGCTTCCTCAAGCCGCTCGACGAAGCGCTGCTTACCGCGGTCGCAGCACGCTACCGCCACCTCATCACGGTCGAGGACGGCTGCCTCGCCGGCGGCCTGTACAGCGCCGTCAGCGAATGGGTCGCCGCCCACCGCAGCCCCGTCACGCTGGACGGGCTCGGCATTCCGGACGCCTTTGTGGCGCAGGCCTCGCAGTCCGAGCAGCAGGCGGCTTGCGGAATCGATACCGCCGGCATCAAAAAAAGTTTGGAAAAAGTTTTTGGAAAATAGGAAATTGTTCCTATCTTTGCAGTCCCAAAAACCTAGGGGACTTTGAAATAATACATTGCCGATGTAGCTCAGTTGGCTAGAGCGTGTGATTTGTAATCTCAAGGTCGTGGGTTCGATTCCCTCCATCGGCTCACGATCAGCAATGTAAAGAAAAATTGGGCAAGTACCAGAGTGGCCAAATGGGGCAGACTGTAAATCTGCTGGTTTTACCTTCGGTGGTTCGAATCCATCCTTGCCCACTGAAGCGGAAGTAGGATAAAACGACTACTCCAAAATGCGGGGTTCGTATAATGGCTATTATGCCAGCCTTCCAAGCTGGAAATGGGAGTTCGATTCTCCTACCCCGCTCCAAAATATTGCCGATGTAGCTCAGGGGTAGAGCGCATCCTT
>JAEEGJ010007621.1_pt1 | contig 30828 bp, 25 predicted proteins | sample 8958761 | NCBI WGS metagenome assembly JAEEGJ01 (sample SAMN16246546, study PRJNA631951) | gut metagenome | biome: gut microbiome; feature: rumen; material: RS-attached | host: Bos | place: Iran: Karaj | collected 2018-10
TAAAACAATGTTAGTAGTAAAGAAATTTGGCGGTTCTTCCGTCGCAAACAAAGAAAGGATCTACAATGTAGCCAATCGCTGTATCGAAGATTACAAGGCAGGCAATGATGTTGTGGTAGTTCTTTCGGCAATGGGTAAAACCACAAACGAGCTTATCGCAAAAGCAAAGGACATCAATCCCAAGCCTCCGAAGCGTGAGCTTGACATGCTGGTATCGGTAGGAGAGCAGATTTCCGTATCACTTATGTGTATGGCTATGGCAGAGCTCGGAGTACCGGCAGTATCACTTAATGCATTTCAGGTAGCTATGCATACTACCAGTGATTACACAAATGCAAGACTGACTTCTATTGATTCCGAGAGGATCAGAGCAGAGCTTGAGCAGAGAAAGATTGTTGTGATCACAGGTTTCCAGGGACTTGATAAGTACAATAATGTTACTACCCTCGGACGTGGTGGTTCAGATACAACTGCAGTAGCTTTGGCAGCAGCTTTAAGAGCTGACAAATGCGAGATCTATACCGATGTTGACGGTGTATATACCGCAGATCCCCGTATCGTTCCCGATGCAAAAAAACTTGATGAAATAACCTATGATGAGATGTTAGAGCTTGCGACACTCGGTGCCGGAGTACTTCATAACAGATCAGTAGAACTTGGAAAAAAATACGGCGTACAGATAGTGGTACGTTCAAGCTTAAATACAAACGAAGGTACAGTAGTAAAGGAGAATGCTAAAATGGAAAAAATGCTCATCAGCGGCGTTGCATGCGACAAGAAACCGGCCAGAATAGCCGTTATAGGATTACAGGATCAGCCCGGTGTGGCTTTCAAGCTTTTCAATCATCTTGCAAATCATGGAATCAATGTGGATATCATCCTTCAGTCCATCGGCCGTGACGGCACAAAGGATATCTCATTCACAGTAGATGAGGATAAGGTAGATGAGGCTATCGAGGTAATGGAGAACCACAGAAAGACAAGCCTTATCTGTGACAAGATCGATGTGGATAAGAATGTAGCCAAGGTCAGCGTAGTCGGTGCAGGCATGGTAACAAATGCAGGCGTTGCAGCCAAGATGTTTGAGGCTCTTTATGATGCAGGCATCAATATCAAGATGATCTCTACTTCAGAGATCAAGATCAGCGTACTTATCGATCAGGAGTATGCAGATCAGGCTACAAAGGCTATCCATGACAAGTTTATCAAGTCTAACTGATATAAAATCAGGAGTTTATGGCAGGATTTCAAAGTCCTGCCTTTTTTATTGTTATAAAACGGTTAATTTTGAGGGGAAAAAGGGCGGGAAAAGCCTAAAGTAGCCGAAAAAAAGAGGTTGTAAGAATCCTGTTGATGTGGTATTATATATAGATAGGGTTATAAAAGAAGGCGGTAACAAAAATGGAACTGGGTCATAATGTGCAAACTGAACAGGTATATGCACCGGTCGAAAATATGACGGGCCAGGGCACGGGATATATGATGAGAGAATTTATCCGACGTGCTGTTTTTTCCGACGGTACAGGAGAGTACAGGATCCCTTCGGAGCCGGATGCGGGCGATACTGTCAGGATCAGGCTGAGGACAGCCAGAGGAAATGTATTTGCCGCTGTACTTGTTATCGGTGCCCAGCGTATACAGATGGGTATAGCAGAGTCGGATATCCTTTTTGATTATTTCGAAACATCCGTAACCCTTGGTGAGGATAATGTTGAGTATTATTTCCTTATCTGGAGCGGAGAGAAATATTATTATTATAACCAGATAGGCGTGACTGACGAGCTGGATATGACATATAACTTTAAGATCATGCCGGGATTTAAGACGCCTGACTGGGCTAAGGGAGCCGTAATATATCAGATATTCGTCGACCGGTTTAATAACGGAAACGGCGGGAATGAGGTATTGGACCATGAGTATGCATATCTTGGGAAGCCTGTAGAAAAGGTGTATAACTGGTTTTCAAATCCGGAATGTGATGACATACGCAGATTTTACGGAGGAGACCTAAACGGAGTACTTAAAAAACTGGACTATCTCCAGGATTTAGGTGTTGAAGTTATATATTTTAATCCGCTTTTTGTTTCTCCTTCCAACCATAAATATGATATACAGGATTATGACTATATAGACCCCCACTTCACTGTGATACCGTTTGATGAAGGTGATCTGCTTTCGAATGGGGATACGGACAATACTCATGCCACACTATACAGAAACCGTGTGACGGACAAGAGAAACCTTGAAGCCAGCAACAGCTTCTTTTCAACCTTTGTTTCAGAGGTTCACAGACGCGGCATGATGGTTATACTTGACGGAGTATTTAATCACTGCGGCTCGTTTAACAAATGGATGGACAAGCAAAAGCTTTATCCTAAGGACAGGGGCTATGAGCCCGGTGCATATATATCTGCTGACAGTCCTTATAGGAATTTCTTCAGGTTCTACTCAGAAAACTGGCCGGACAATGATGACTATGAAGGCTGGTGGGGACACAAGACCCTACCTAAGCTTAATTACGAAGGCTCTAAGGAACTGGAGGACTACATCATCGGTATAGGCAGAAAATGGGTATCGGATCCGTATAATGTGGACGGATGGAGACTTGATGTTGCAGCCGATCTTGGATTTTCGGAGGAATATAATCATAAGTTCTGGAAGAGATTCAGGCGTGAGGTTAAGGAAGCAAATCCCAATGCGATAATACTTGCTGAAAACTATGATGCTTCATGGAAATGGTTACAGGGCGGTGAATGGGATACCATCATGAATTATGAGGCCTTTATGGAGCCTCTTACATGGTTCCTTACAGGACTTGAAAAGCACAGTGACCACTATCGTGCCGATCTGCTGAATAATCATGAGGCATTCTTCGGAGCCATGATCTACCATATGTCGAGGATGAACTGCCAGTCATTGCAGACTGCCATGAATGAACTCTCAAATCATGATCATTCACGTTTTATGACAAGGACTAACGGCAAATGCGGCAGGCTGGCTACGGCAGGATTTGCGGCAGCTTCCGAGGGCATACGCCCAGCTGTCATGCGCGAGGCGGTTATGATACAGATGACCTGGCCGGGAGCTCCGACAGTTTACTATGGTGATGAAGCCGGACTTTGCGGCTGGACCGATCCTGATGACAGACGTACATATCCGTGGGGCAGGGAAGACAAGGAGCTTATCCGTTTCCACAAGGAGATGATAGGTTTCCATAGAAACTATGACACTCTGAAAAAAGGATCATTAAAGTTCCTTGCCGGCAGACACGGAGTCATAGGCTACGGCCGTTTTGATAAAGAAAACAGATTTGTAGTAGCGATAAATAACAACGAAACCCAGGAAAATGTAGATATACCGGTATGGGAGCTCGGAGCAATAGACAGTGATGCATTTGTGAGACTGATGGAGACATCGGATGAAGGCTTTGACTTGAGTGCATCCGTATACAGACCCGAGCAGGGCGTAATAACACTTCGTATGAAGCCTCATTCGGGTGTATTAATGAAGAATTTGCCGAAATATCTGATATGATATCAAAATGAGTGAGCTAAAAGCTTTGCCAAGCTTGCTTGAGCAAAGCTGCATAGCGATCGAATGCCCCAATACCGAGAAGCAGCAGATTTGTTACAAATCTGCGAGATTCGAGGTGGTGGGAGGATTGCGACAGCGAAGCGAAGCAATCCGTGATATAAGGAAACTTTCATGAAAAAAGAACAGATTAAAAACATCCTTGCGACTCTGGACGATCTTTACCCTGACGAAGTCTGTTTCCTGGAGCATGAGAATGACTGGCAGCTGCTGTTCGCCACGATACTAAGTGCACAGTGCACGGACGCCAGGGTGAACATTATAACAAAGGATTTATATAAGAAATATCCAAGCTTAGAGGCATTTGCTTCTGCTGATATAGAAGAACTGGAACAGGATGTGCGGCCGGCCGGCTACTTTAGGTCCAAGGCAAAGCACATTAAAGAATGCGCAGGGGAACTGCTTACAAGATTCGGAGGCGTGGTCCCGAGGAGTATAGAGGACCTCACAAGCTTGCCGGGAGTTGGCAGAAAAACAGCCAATGTTATCCGCACACACATCTATCATGATGACAGCATAGTGGTGGATACACATGTAAAGAGGATATCAAGACTGTTAGGTCTTACAGATACTGACGATGCCGTAAAGGCAGAGTTTGAACTGATGAAGATAATACCCAAGGACCACTGGTCAAGGATAAATCTTCAATTGATAGACCATGGCAGGAATATCTGTATATCGGGCAGACCTAAATGTAATGAATGCAGGCTGAGTGAGTACTGCAGATATTTTAAGAAAAAATAGGTGGCGAAAAATCACAAGGACTTAAGGGCTTCCAGTGTCCTTGGCTGACACTTTCCCGATTCTTCGGCGGTCTTTATGAGTCCAATCAGCTTGTCATTGTCAGAGATTTCACTGTAGATGCTGCCGAGAGTATACAGTACGGGATAGGTCATGATCTGGTTTCTTACACAGTAATCGGCAACGGTTTCGGCTTCGGCCGTGCGGCCTTCCTCGTATAGCGTTTCACACAGGCGCCCGAGCAGAGGGACGAGAGCGGTGAAATTGTTGTCGGCTTCGGATAAGGCAGTAAAATTGGCGGTACCGTAGGTTTCCTTTAATTCTGTATTGGACAGAGAGGAAAGATCGGTGATCTTCTTATCACGGAAGCTTAAGATACGCTTGCACAGGGAGTTTATTTCACTGTCGGCTTCACCTCTGTTTTGAGGGAGAAAGCTTTCATCGACAGTGATATAGGTTATATCCTTTGTGCTTTTTCTGGGGACAAAGCCGGATTTACGTTCACGTTCCCAAAAGTCGGCAGTGGATTTTTTATCCTGTTTGGTATGTTTTTTTATCTCATAGCCGAGCCAGATAACAAATATCATGACCAGACCGAAAACCGGTATTTTCATTTGTAATTAACCTTTCTGTAGGTTTTAGCTTTTGTAAATATTTAACAAAAAAATAAAATAGAGGTAGAAATCATGAACATTTACAGCAAAAAAACAAAGAAGATCTTTACAATAATCATCGTTGTGGCTTTAGTAGCTGCTCTGGTTATTCCGTTGGTTGCTTCTATCGTATGATAGTATAGCATAGTGCATCAAAGATTTCAAACAAGAATCATGTCAAATTATAAAGAATATTCTATCATCATGGTCGGGAAAGCGGCAAGCAGCATGGCGCTTTTGATACTTGATGGGAAAAGAGAAAGCATTGCCCGAAGATATCCGGAAAGATACCTGAAGAATGCCGCCGACCGGTTGTTTCAATCGAAGGTGGATCATGATAAAATTGTGGACTACACAGTGTTCCCGTGCGGGACTTCAGGGGTATTTGGTGCCCTTTGGGATCTCGGGGAATCTCTTGACACCGGGCTTAAGATTAATCTGGCGGATATTCCGATAGACCAGGCTGCCATAGAACTATGCGATTTTGAGGATATCAATCCTTATGAGTCGGATAGTAACGGAGCATATCTGATAGCTGCTGCGGAGCCGGGAAAGGTGCTGGAGGCTCTTAGAGCGGACGGCATCCTTGGCAAGGTAATAGGCTATACAACAAAGGAAAATGCGAGGACTATTATAGGACCCACCGAAAGATATCTTACCAAACCATGAGATTGTTATAGTAGCAGTATTTGTACACTTTTATAGATTACAGAGGGATCAGGTATATACCGGTTCCTTACAGGAGGATTTATATATGAACGAATTAAAAGAAAAAATATTACGAGCGATAGCGAAGGATTCAAGGATAGATACGGATGAGCTGGCGATAAGGCTCGGCTGCACAAAGGAAGAACTGACTACAGCCATAGCGGAGATGGAAGCGGATAAGGTGATCTGCGGATATCCGACACTTATCGACTGGGATAAGGTTTCAGATGAGAAGGTTACTGCGCTTATAGAGCTTAAGGTTACTCCTCAGAGAGGACAGGGCTTTGATAAGATCGCAGAGAGAATTTATAAATTTGATGAAGTGGAGTCGGTATATCTGATGTCGGGTGGCTATGACCTGACAGTTATAATCCGCGGAAAGAGTATGAAGGAGGTTTCCAGGTTCGTGTTTGAGAAGCTTGCACCGATGGAGTCCATCCAGAGTACTGCTACACACTTTGTATTGAAAAAATACAAGGATCAGGGCCTTGTCATGCAGTTTGAAAGTGATGACGAGAGAATTCAGATGAATTTTTAATAGAGGAAGAAAATGAGAAATCCGTTAAATAATACAATAACCGAGATTAAACCCTCGGGCATAAGAAAGTTTTTTGATATAGTGTCCGAGATGAAGGACGCAATTTCACTTGGCGTGGGTGAGCCTGACTTTGAAACACCGTGGCATATAAGAGAAGAGGGTATTTATTCTCTTGAAAAGGGAAAGACACATTATACTTCAAATGCCGGCTTAAAGGAATTAAGAGAGGAAATCTCTAAATATCTTAAGAGACGTTTTGGCTTGGGCTATGATCCGATGAAGCAGGTTCTGATAACCATCGGTGGCAGCGAAGCTATAGATGTCGCACTTCGTGTTATGCTTGAAAAAGGCGACGAAGTCCTTTTGCCGCAGCCAAGCTATGTATCTTACGAACCCTGTATAATCATGGCAGGCGGAAAGCCTGTGATCATCGAGCTTAAGGGTGAGGATGAGTTTAAACTTACGGCAGATCAGATACGGAATGCATGTACCGATAAAACCAAGGTGCTGATCCTGCCTTTTCCGAATAACCCTACAGGTTCGGTTATGTCAAAGGAAGAGCTTGAGAAAATAGTGGACGTTATCATCGAAAAGGATCTGTTTGTTTTATCCGATGAGATATACGCTGAGCTGACCTATGGGGAGAAGCATACTTCCATCGCTTCTCTGCCGGGGATGATGGAAAGGACCATAGTGGTCAACGGCTTTTCGAAGGCTTATGCAATGACCGGATGGAGACTTGGGTATGCTGCAGGACCTGAGGTTATTATAAAGCAGATGATAAAGCTCCATCAGTTTGCCATCATGTGCGCACCGAACACCAGCCAGTATGCGGCTATAGAGGCATTGAGAAACGGTGACCCGGACGTTGAGATGATGACTGAGGCATATGACCAGAGAAGAAGATACCTTATCCATGAGTTAAGACGTATTGGTCTGCCTACTTTTGAAGCAAGAGGTGCATTCTATGTATTCCCCTGCATCAAGGGTACGGGTATGACCTCTGAGGAGTTTGCTACAAAGCTCCTGCAGGAGGAAAAGGTCGCAGTGGTACCGGGTACCGCATTTGGAGACAGCGGTGAAGGATATCTGAGGATATCGTATGCTTATTCCATCGAAAAGATAAAGGAAGCACTCGAGCGTATCGAAAGATTTGTTAAGAAATATCAATAATAAAGGAACATTATGAATATAGTTTTGCATGAACCGGAAATCCCTGAAAATACAGGAAATATAGGAAGAACCTGCGTAGCAACAGGTTCGACCCTGCATCTCATAAAACCCTTAGGATTTGTTATAGATGACAAACACTTAAAGCGTGCAGGCCTCGATTACTGGCCCAAGCTTGAATACTATATGTATGAGAACTATGAGGATTTCCTGTCTAGGCATCCCGGAGCAAAAATATATTATGCTACTACTAAGGCACATAAAACATATACCGATGTGAACTTCGGACCTGATGATTTTATCATGTTTGGCAAGGAAACTGCGGGTATCCCTGAAGAAATACTTGTGGAAAACGAGGAAAACTGTATCAGGATACCAATGGTAGGTGATATCAGGTCCCTAAACCTTGGAAACTCCGTAGCCATCGTGCTGTATGAGGCATTGAGGCAGAACGGTTTCTCGGAGCTTAATCCGGTGGGGCAGTTACATCGGCTTTCTTGGAAATAAAAATGAACGAAAAAGCATTAAGAACATTAGAATATACAAAAATCATAGAAAAACTGACTAACTTTGCGGGCTCTGAGCTCGGAAAGGAAAAGTGCCGGGAACTGGTGCCGTCTTCGGATATCGAAGAGATCAGGACCAGGCAGTCGGAAACAGAGGCGGCACTTAACAGAATATATAAAAAGGGCAGCCTGTCATTTTCAGGAATACATGATATCAGGGCATCAATAAAGAGACTGGAAATACGTTCATGTCTCGGTATGGGCGAGCTCATGCATATCAGCTCGGTGCTTACCGCTACCGACCATATTAAGACATACGGTAAGCAGGAAGAAGGCACTGAGGATGATGCATTATCGGAGAGATTCAGACTCTTAGAGCCTTTAAAGACCATCAATCATGAGATACTCAGATGCATAATCTCTGAGGATGAGATGGCAGATGATGCCAGTGCCGGTCTTAAGAGTGTTAGACGGGCCATCAAGACCACTAATGATAAGATCAGGGACCAGCTTAACTCCATCATTAATTCACAGGACAACAAGCTGATATTACAGGACAATCTGATCACCATGCGTGACGGAAGATTCTGTATCCCTGTAAAAGCAGAGTATAAGAATAGTTTTTCAGGCATGGTACATGACCAGTCATCGAGCGGTTCAACAGTATTTATTGAGCCGATGGCTGTCGTAAAACTGAATAATGATTTAAGAGAGCTTGCGATCAAGGAAAAGGAAGAGATAGAAAAGGTCTTAGAGACACTTTCGTCCATGCTTTTCACTGAAACCGCAAACCTGAAATACAATATCGACACTATAGCAGAGTTTGATTTTATCTTTGCACGCGGACTGCTCGCCAAGAGTATGAAGGCAAGCATCCCGGAGTTTAACGATAAGGGATACATCAATATCAAGAGGGGCAGACATCCTCTGATTGATGAGAAGAAGGTAGTGCCGATAAATATTTATCTGGGAAAAGATTTTACCATGCTGGTCATTACAGGTCCCAATACGGGAGGTAAGACAGTATCGTTAAAGACGGTCGGACTCTTTACTCTTATGGGACAGGCAGGACTTCATATACCCGCATTTGAGGGTTCTGAACTGGCTGTGTTTAATGAGGTATATGCGGATATAGGAGATGAGCAGAGTATCGAACAGAGCCTGTCCACCTTTTCTTCGCATATGAAGAACACGGTATCCATCCTGCAGCAGGCAGATGAAAAATCACTTGTGTTATTTGATGAGCTGGGTGCAGGTACGGATCCTACCGAGGGAGCTGCATTGGCTATGAGTATACTTACATTCCTGCACAATAGGGATATAAGAGTTATGGCTACCACGCATTATGCGGAATTAAAGCTTTATGCATTATCGACTCCCGGAGTATCAAATGCCTGCTGTGAGTTTGATGTGGAGACATTAAGTCCTACATATAAGCTGCTTATAGGCATACCCGGTAAGAGTAATGCTTTTGCTATATCAAAGAAACTGGGCATCAGTGAAGAAATAATTGATATGGCTGAAAGCTTTATCGGTACCAGGGACAAGAGCTTTGAGGATATACTTGGCGGGCTTGAGAAGAGCCGTATAGCTACCGAAAATGCTCTGGCCGATGCTGAAAAGGTAAAGCAGGAAGCATTGGACCTCAGGACCAAATGGGAAGAAAAGCAGAGAAAGCTTGATAATGCCCGTGACAGGGTAATGAACGAGGCTAATGAAAAGGCTGTAAAGATACTTCAGGAAGCCAAGGACTATGCTGATGAGACCATCAGAAAGCTGAATAAACTGGCTGCATCGGGTATGAACATGCGTGAGCTTGAGCATGAAAGAGGAGCTCTGCGAGACATTCTTTCCGAAAAGAGCAGTTCTATAAAGACAGCAGCACCTAAGAAGAAAAAGAATACCGTAAAGGATCCCAATGAGATAAGCATCGGTGATGTGGTACATGTTATTTCATTCGATGTGAATGCAAAGGTGGCAAGTGTTCCGAACCAGAAGGGAGAGCTTTATGTCCTGATCGGCGCTATGCGTACATCCGTAAATATCAAGGATATCGAGTTGGTTGAAAAGCAGCCGCAGGAAGAGGAGACAAAGGTAAAGACCGGAGCCGGTGCCATAGCGAGATCAAAACAGATGAGCATCAGTCCCGAATGCAATATTATCGGTATGAGAGTGGATGAGGCTATGCCGATAGTTGATAAATATCTTGATGATGCATATCTGGCACATTTGCCGCAGTGCTCGGTTATACACGGAAGAGGTACCGGAGCTTTAAAAACGGCAGTACATGCACATTTAAAGAAATTAAAATATGTTAAGGAGTACAGACTGGGCAGCTTTGGAGAAGGCGACCAGGGAGTAACCATAGTAGTTTTCAAGGATAATTAAGGAAGAAAGTATTTAGGAGGGGGAAATGGCATACAGACAGAAAATCCTGATAGTGGACGACGATGCAAATATAGCAGAACTTATTTCACTGTATCTGACAAAGGAGTGCTTTGATACTGAAATAGCAGAGGACGGAGAGGAGGCACTGGAGAAATTCGATACCTTCCAGCCTGACCTGATACTGCTTGATCTGATGCTGCCCGGCATAGACGGATATGAGGTATGCAGGGAGATAAGAAAGACATCCAGAGTGCCTGTCATCATGCTTTCGGCAAAGGGTGAAACCTTTGATAAGGTATTGGGACTTGAGCTTGGCGCTGACGATTACATGGTAAAGCCGTTTGACTCAAAAGAGTTGGTAGCCCGTGTACGTGCGGTACTCCGTCGTCAGGCAAATGCAGGATTGCCTGAAAAGTTACCTCAGGTTGAGCCCGAGGAGACCGGCGACAGGGTAAGCTATCCTGAGATCACAGTCAATAAGGATAACTACACCGTTGTGTATAAAGGAAAGAACATCGATATGCCTCCTAAGGAACTGGAGCTTCTCTATTTCCTTATGACAAATCCCAACAAGGTATTTACAAGAGAACAGCTTCTTGACCATATCTGGGGTTATGATTATATCGGTGATACCAGAACGGTTGACGTTCATGTAAAGAGACTCAGGGAAAAGATAAAGGATACGGATAGCTGGAGTCTGGCCACTGTTTGGGGTGTTGGTTACAAATTTGAAGTGATTAAGAGATGAGAATTACTTATAAGCTGGGTCTGAGCTATTTGTTTGCGATAGCCGCTTTGTTTGCCCTGGTAAATATATGGGGGCGGGATATCTGCAGGAATAAAGCTCAGCAAAATGTAAAAAATCAGATGCAGACCATGGTTTCAAAGCTTTCGGATACTACAGTTTCCAACTATTATGAGGGCGCAGGACTGATCACCAAGCTGAGGGATGAACTCACACATATGGAAGCAGTCACGGGTATTCGTATATGGATGGTAAACACGGACTATTCAGTAATAGCTGATTCGGGGATCGGGCTAAATGATTCTGATATCACGGCTGCAGATTATGACACGAGAATACTGGAACAGAATATCAGCGAGAATGTGATAATAAGCAAAGTATTTGATGAGCCGATGCTTGTCAGTTCCGAGCCGTTTGTGTTCAATTATAAGGTTTCGGGTTATGTGTGTGCTTTTACACCTATGAGCCGCATGAACCAGGAAGCCTCCGGATATATTGAAATGCTGAATATAGGTATGCTGATAATATTCGCAGTACTTCTGGTGATATTCCTAAGTATTTACTATTATACGGTAGTGCCTATAAAGAACATAAAGAATGCAGCATCTGAGTATGCAAAGGGAAACTATGATTATGAGATGAAGATCAACTCGCGTGATGAGTATAAGGAGTTGTCGGATACCATTTCATACATGGTTTCGGAGCTTAAGTCAAACGAGGAAAAACAGAGAAAGTTTATTGCAAATATTTCTCACGATTTCCGTTCACCGCTGACATCCATAAAGGGATATGCAGAGGCGTTGAAGGATGGTACGATACCGTATGAAAACAAGGATAAATACCTTGATATCATCGGTTTTGAATCTGAGAGACTTCATAAACTGACATCGAGCCTGCTGCAGCTGTCCAGCATAGATTCCGGCGGATTGTCACTGGATATCAAGAGTTTTGATATCACAAAGGTTATCAGGACCATAGCCGATGCATTTGAGGGTACTTGCCGAAACAAGAAGATAACGTTAAAACTTCAGTTTGACGAGCCGAAGATATATGTTGATGCCGATCAGGCAAGAATTGAGCAGGTAATATATAACCTTACGGATAATGCTATCAAGTTTTCAAATAAAGATTCCGAGATTATCATGGGTGTAGCGGTCAAGGGTGTAAAGGCCGTAGTCCGTGTAAAGGATTTTGGTATCGGCATACCGAAGGAAAGCATAAACAGGGTTTTCGAACGTTTTTACAAGAGCGACCCGTCGCGTGGAAAGGACAAGAAAGGTACAGGACTTGGTCTTTCTATAGCTAAAGAAATAATCACTGCACATGATGAAGAGATAAGGGTTATAAGTAATGAAGGAGCAGGTACGGAGTTCTCCTTCACTCTTCCGATTTCATAACAGAATGGTGTGAATATGGGTAAATTGAAGAAAAACAAAGAAACTAACGTGACTTCTGAGGAAATAAAAGAAGACAAGATTATGACCGAAGAAACGGACGCAGAAACTTCTGTTATCCAGGAGCAGATAAAGCCCTGGCATAAGAGAAAGTTTAAGAAGGTGCTGAGCGTAGTCGGATTTTCACTTCTGGCCGGTATTATATTTGGTATTGCTGCAAGATTTGTATTCAAGTATTCGGACGGTGTGATCAGTAAGATTTTCGGGCTTAATCAGCCGTATGATACTCCGAATTCGATGCCGGTAACCATTAGTCCGGTACAGGATCAGGATAAAAATGCGAATAACCCGGGTGTGTATATCAAGACACCTGACAAGACAGAGGGCTCCGGTGCAGATATAACACCTACTGCTTCACCCAGGCAGTACGATGGTACTGCTCTGTCAGACTACAGGCAGGCTATGGATGAAATGCACACAAAGGCAGAGAATGTGCTCAAGGGTGTTGTAAATATCGAAGGCATAACAAGTGTGGTTAACTGGCTCGGTGAGACTGTTGATCAGTCTGAAAAGACACTGGGTATTATAGTTGGTGAAAATCCTAACAATCTGTATATCCTGACATATTATGACAAGGTTAAGACTGCGGACAGGATTGAGCTTTCATTCAGGAGCAGAAATTCTTATACAGTATCTTTGCTTAATTATGATGAAAGCTTTAATATGGCGGTACTGACTCTTCCCAAGCAGGCATTAAGACAGGAAGATATCAGTTCCATCGCACTTTTGGAGATGGGTAATTCAGACAGTATTTTCTCGGGAATGCCTGTTATAGCCGTAGGTTCATTTGACGGAGAGCATGAAGTCATTGAATACGGTATGATCACTAATGACAACTCAGTGGAGTACATCACGGATGCATCAATTGGCATTTTTACAACGAATGTTGAGCATTCCGAAAAAGGTGAGGGTGTCATGGCTGATCTGGACGGTAAAGTAATCGGTATTATCACCAGAAAGATAGGCGCTGATATCATGCCGAATGTAAATAAGTGCATGAGAGTTAATGACCTGATCCAGATGGCTGAAAAACTGTGCAATGGTGAAAACAGAGTTTATTTCGGTATCAAGGCTGGTAATATCCCTATGTGGGTTCTCCGTGAAAACAACCTGGAGAACGGGATCAGTGTTAACAACGTAGAGCCTTCTTCACCTGCTTCAGATGCAGGCTTAAGAAAGGGAGATTTTATAATCTCTGTTAACGGAGTAAAGATCAACGAAGTTAAGGAATTTTCCGACATCCTGATGAAGACGGAGGAAGGAAGTCCACTGGAGATAGAAGTATACAGAGAATCAAAGACACAGGAGCCTTATTTCTCCGTAGTCGTTAATCCGGTAAAGCGCAATAACTGATGTGACATTAAGCAATAAAAAAGTTTACAAGAGGAGCGGTAATGAAGTATATTAATGAATTGCGTGAGGGCGATATTACTCACGATATATATCTTTGCAAACAGGTGCAGAGCCTGGTGGCAAAGACAGGAAAAAACTATCTGTCTATTACTCTGCAGGATAAGACCGGTGTGCTTGATGCCAAGGTCTGGGATGTGACCAGCGGTGGCATAGAGGATTTTGAAGCACTTGATTATATCTATGTGGAGGGCGAAGTTACTGTTTTCCAGGGCACTCTGCAGCTTAAGTGCCGCAGGATCAGGAAATGTAGGGAGGAAGAGGTAAACCCTTCTGATTACCTGCCTTATTCGAGATTTGATATCGAAGCGATGTATAAAAAACTTTTGGAGTATATCGCTGATGTTAAGGAGCCGCATTTGAAAAAACTCCTGGAGAGTTTCTTTGTTGAAGATGAGAGCTTTGTAAAGATTTTTAAAAAGCATTCGGCTGCTAAGTCGGTGCATCATGGGTTTGTGGGCGGACTGCTGGAGCATACTCTGTCGGTAACCAGTTTATGTAAGATGTTTGCAACTCAGTATTCCATGCTTAATAAGGACCTGCTTGTGACTGCTGCTCTTTGTCATGATATAGGAAAAACTAAGGAGTTGTCGGATCTGCCGGCTAATGATTATACCGATGACGGAAATCTGCTCGGTCATATCGTGATAGGATATGAGATGGTGGGCGATAAGATAGAAGCTATTGAGGGATTCCCGCATGCTTTGGGTTCGATGCTGAGACACTGTATCCTGGCTCATCACGGTGAATATGAGTTCGGATCGCCTAAAAAGCCGGCCATTGCCGAGGCTATAGCGCTGCATTTTGCGGATAATCTTGATGCTAAGATGGAGACTATGAGGGAGCTGCTGGAGAGCGCTGATTACAATGCGGAGTGGCTTGGGTTCCAGAGGCTGTTTGAGAGCAATATGCGGAAGACTGTTTATAAAGACGAGTGAGACTACGATGCGATGACGGCAGAACAACCTGTCGCCATCGCACCTGCTCGCTGGTTCTGTTCAATACCAATATAAGTCTTACGCTAATTTAATGAAATTGAATTGTGAATAAAATACTCTATTTTGTATAAAATCTTATATATGAGGAAATACATAATTTAAGAGGGTAGGTTTTTGACGGAATTATATATAGGATTGGACGGGATAAGACATAGATTTCCTAGTTTATATATTGTAAGATGTGCGAAGAATCTTATGGTTTTGTATAGCGAATAACATATTGTTAGGATGATGTAAAAAAAAGAAATCAGAAAAAACGGAAAAAGGAGAATAAATCCATGCAGATGACTTTCAGATGGTACGGCGAAGGCAATGACAGCATTTCGCTTGACCAGATCAAGCAGATTCCCGGTGTTGAGGGTATAGTTTGGGCTCTTCATGACAAGCTTCCCGGTGAGGTTTGGCAGAAGGATGAGATACAGAAGGTGGCTGACCAGCTTCATGCTCATGGCTTTAACATGGACGTTGTTGAGTCGGTTAATGTTCATGATGATATCAAGATCGGTCTTCCTACCAGGGACAAGTATATTGCAGCTTACGCTGAGACTTTGAGGAATCTTAAGGAATTCGGTGTTAAGGTTGTCTGCTATAATTTTATGCCGGTTTTTGACTGGACCAGGACTGATCTTTTCCATCCGCTTCCCGATGGGTCGACTGCTTTATATTATGAGAAAGATAAGATTATTGATGATCCCGTAAAGATGGCTGATTATATCCTTGAAAAGTGTGAAGGATATACAATGCCCGGTTGGGAGCCTGAAAGAATGGGCAAGCTAAAGGAGCTCTTTGAGGCTTATAAGCCTGTAACCAAGGAAAAGCTTTGGGAGAACCTGAAGTATTTCTTAGAGCAGCTGATGCCTGTTTGTAAGGAGACTGATATCAAGCTTGCTATCCATCAGGATGATCCGCCCTGGGATATTTTCGGACTTCCGAGACTTCTGGTTGACGAGGCTTCCATTGACAGATTCTTGAAGATGGTTGATGATCCTTATAATTGTCTGACTCTGTGCTCCGGCTCTATGAGTTCCAATCCTAAGAACAATGTGGCTGCTATCGTAAGAAAGCACTGCGACAGGATTGCGTTTGCTCATGTGAGAAATGTTAAGCATTATCCCAACGGTGATTTCAGTGAGACTTCACATCGTGATTGCGATGGTGATACAGGTGTATTGGAGATCATGAAGGCTTATCATGACTGTGGTTTCAAGGGTTATATAAGACCCGATCATGGCCGTCATATCTGGGGCGAGAAATGCAGACCCGGCTACGGTCTTTATGACAGAGCTCTTGGTATCATGTATCTGCTTGGTATTTGGGATACACTTGAGAAATATGATTGAGTTTGTGGTGCAATGACGGCAGAACAATCTGTCGCCATCGCACCGTTACCATTTGTAAATTTAAATGGTTAAAAATGACTAAGTCATTGTCATCCTGAGCGAATGCGAAGGATCTTAATACATGAAAGGTATGAAATATAAAAGGTAGAAGAAAGATGAAACTTACATTAGAAGGCATTAAGGATAAATCCGCATGGAATGGTTATAAGCTTCCTGTATATGATATAAACGCTATGTGTGAGACCACAAAGGCAAATCCTGTGTGGATTCACTTTGGATCAGGAAATATCTTCAGGGCATTCCTATGTAGTGCAGCACAGGAGTTACTTGATGCAGGAGTTATGAAGTCAGGTATCACTGCAGCAGAGAGCCACGGAACTGAGATCATTACAGAGTGTTTCAGACCTCATGACAATCTTTGTGTGGCGGTTACTTTAAACGGTGACGGCAGTACTACAAAGGAAGTTGTTGCGTCCGTAGGTGAGGCACTGACTACCGCTTATGATTTTAAGAGGATTGCTGATGTTTTCTGCATGGATTCATTACAGATGGTTTCATTTACCATTACTGAAAAGGGTTATGCTCTAAGAAATGCATCAGGTGAAATTTTCCCTATGGTTGATGCTGATAAGAAGACTGATCCTAAGGATATTATAGCTGATATGACCGCCGGTAAGCAGAATCATCATCTGATGTCGATGATCACTGCTCTGGTGCTTAAGAGAAAAGCAGAATGCGGAAAGCCCATAGCTCTTGTTTCTATGGACAACTGCTCACATAACGGTGAGAAGATAGAGAATGCCGTTAAGGAGATAGCAGGTGCTTGGGAGAGTGCAGGCTTCATTTCTAAGGATGATGTAGAGTTTCTGAATACCAAGGTAAGCTATCCTTGGAGCATGATAGATAAGATTACTCCCAGACCTGATGCTAAGGTTGAGGAGATGCTGATAGCAGACGGTATCGATGAGATCAAACCGTTTGTTACACCTAACGGTACTTATATTGCGGCTTTTGTAAATGCTGAGAGACCTCAGTATCTTGTAATCGAGGATAATTTCCCAAATGGCAGACCTGATCTTGAAAAGGCAAGAGGTATTATTTTCACTGACAGGGATACTGTGAACAAGGCTGAAAGGATGAAGGTTTGTACCTGTCTTAATCCTCTGCATACCGCACTGGCTGTTTACGGCTGTATGCTTGGATATACATCTATTTCAGCAGAAATGAAGGATAAGGAGCTGGTTAACCTCATCACCAAGATGAGCAGGCAGGAGGGTATGCCAGTAGTGGTTAATCCCGGAATTCTTGATCCTGAAAAGTTCCTTAATGAGTGTCTTACAGAGCGTTTCCCGAATCCTTTCATGCCGGATACTCCTCAGCGTATAGCTACCGATACATCTCAGAAACTGCCTATCAGATATGGCGAGAATTTCAAGGCTCATATCGAGAAGGGTGATGCTGACAAGTTGGTTTTTATGCCTCTGGTTATTGCTGGTTGGCTGAGATATCTTTTAGCAGTAGATGATAACGGTAATGCCTTTGAGCCTTCTTCAGATCCGTTACTTAAGGATGCACAGGGTATGCTCACCGGTATCAGCTTTGGACAGAGTGATGTTACCGAGGAAAAGTTAACCAATATCCTTTCAAATGAGGTAATATTCGGTACCAATCTTGTAAAGGCAGGACTTGCTCCTATCATCACAAAGTATTTCAATGAGTTAAATGCAGGTGTAGGTGCTATCCGTGAGACCTTAAAGAAATATTGTGACTAAAGATTTGTGATTAAGATTCTGTGGTTGAGAATTATATATTATAAAGATAACGCTATAAAAAACGTCCTATAAAAGATGCTCTCCAATTATGGAGAGCATTTCTAATTTAGATATACAATTATGGATAAGTTCAGGACAACAGCCTGATTCCATCATCCTTAATTTCAATAAGTCCCTGTTTGTACAGGTGGCCGATAGCACGCTTAAATGCTATCTTTGACATATTGAATTTGTTCTTTATTATCAGGCTTTCAGTCTTATCATGATAGGGCAGGAAGCCTTTTGTTGATGCTTTAAGCTCGTTATAGATCCTGTCGCAGTCATCGCTTAACTGGAGATGGCTTTGTTCACGCATAGCAAGCTCGAGTTTACCGTCGGGCAGTACCTTTGATACACGGAGCTGGAGCTGTTCACCGACTTTTACACTCTTTATTAGGTCTCTGTTAGTGATAAGACCGGAGTATTTGTTATCTACTGCAACATATGCGCCGTGTTCATTGGAAAGTTCATATACGAGGCCTTCCACATGGTCATTTGCCTTATAAGGAGATTCTGTGGAGAGGAGTTTGTAGATCTTCATGGATGCACAGAGACGGCTGCTCTTGTCAATGTATAAAGTTACCAGTGCTTTGTCGCCTTTTTTTATCCTATAGGTCTGCTCCTTGAAGGGCAGGAAGAGTTCCTTCATGAGTCCCCAGTCAAGAAATGCACCCATCTGAGTAGTCTCGCTACAGGTAAGTACAGCCAGTTCACCCATCGAAAGGACAGGGGCTTTGAGTGTAGCTATGGGACGGTCCTCAGAGTCAAGGTATACAAAAGCCTCAAGGATTTCGCCGCGTCTCAGTTCTTTGCCTGCGAACTCGTTCTTGGGCAGCAGGATTTCGTGAGACTTAAGGTCAGGATAAGTTTCAAGGTCAGCTACAGAAAGGTATGCTCCAATCGGAGTAAGCTTAGCGATTTTTAAGGCAGAAACCTTTCCTAACAGGGCAACAACCTCAGCGGGATTACTGGGGAGCTGCTTTTCGCGCTCAACACGCTTGTGTCCGGCGGGCTTTGAACTTGAACTGCCTTTTGAGGTTCTTACATAGGAACCTTTGCCGGTATTGGGTTTCTTATATGATGACCCGGAACCATCTGTTTTTTTATACTTTGATGATCCGGTCTTTGAGAATGTTGATTTATTTGTGGTGTATTTATCTGACTTCATTTAATGCTCCTTTAAATATATTCGTTCAATTTAATCCCATATTAGCATATAAAAAAAATTCCGTCAATTTTTTATTTTTAGGGGTTAAGTATTTTATATTTTCAGACGATAATATAAATAGAACGAAACAAGACAATAAAAATTGAAGATTCCATACTTTTTTCACCCTCCTATATAAATAGAAAGTGGCATGGTCCGATAAGGGCTGTGCCTATTTTCTTTGTTAAGAAAAAATTTAGTTGGCAATATTGAAAGTATGTGATATAATATGTCGCAAGGTGTCTGCGAAGCAGACGGAACCTTGTGACACGGCTCCATCATGAAATGATGGAGTACAAAACCGTACGTCATAAGGCATACAATTACAATAATAAAGGAGAAATACAATGAATCTTTCACCCCTTCAGAAGGCGAGATACGAGTACACTCCCAAGCTTCCCGGAATGCTTAGAGGCGGTATCTCAGAGATTAGCGTAAAGGTTGGCGCAGCTACACAGAGCGTAGCAGATCAGGACAAAATCAAGGCACTTTTCCCTAACACATACGGAAAAGAGGAGATTACATTCGTTAAGGGTACTAACACTTCTGCAGCAAAGAAGCAGGTAGTAGGTGTTATCCTTTCAGGCGGACAGGCACCCGGAGGACACAATGTTATTTCAGGTCTTTACGATGCTCTTAAGGCTACAAACAAGGACAATGTACTTTTAGGCTTCAAGGGTGGTCCCGATGGACTTCTTAAGAATGACTATGTTGAATTTGACGACAAGTTCATTGACGCATACAGAAATACAGGTGGATTTGACATCATCGGTTCAGGCCGTACAAAGCTTGAGACAGAAGAGCAGTTCCAGACAGTTGCTAATTTTGCAAAGGAGAACGGCCTTACAGCTATCGTTATCATCGGTGGTGATGACTCCAATACAAACGCTGCTACTCTTGCTGAGTACATGGCAGCTAAGAATACAGGTATCCAGGTTATCGGATGTCCTAAGACTATCGACGGTGACTTAAAGAATGAGGATATCGAGGCTTCATTCGGTTTCGATACCGCTACAAAGACATATTCAGAGCTTATCGGAAACATCGAGAGAGATGCTAACTCTGCAAAGAAGTACTGGCATTTCATCAAGGTTATGGGTCGTTCAGCATCTCACGTAGCATTAGAGTGTGCTCTTGAGACACAGCCTAACATCTGCCTTATCGGTGAGGAAGTTGCAGCAAAGAAGATGTCTCTTGCACAGATCACCAACTATATCGCAGATGCAGTTGAGAAGCGCGGCAATAACGGCGAGAACTTCGGTGTTGCTATCATCCCTGAAGGTATTGTAGAATTCGTTCCCGAGTTCTCAGCACTTATTGCAGAGATCAACGAACTGCTTGCAGGAGATGAAACAGCTAAATTCAATGCACTTCCTGATTGGAATGCTAAGTATGAGTTCATCAAGGCCGGCCTTACTGCTGATGCTTTCAAGGTATTTGATATTCTTCCTCAGGGAATCCAGCAGCAGCTTTTCCTTGAGAGAGATCCTCACGGAAACGTACAGGTATCACTCATCGAGTCAGAGAAGCTCTTTGCAGAAATGGTAGGCGCAGAGCTTAAGAAGAGAAAAGCAGCAGGCACCTATACGGGTAAGTTCGGAACACAGCATCACTTCTTCGGATATGAAGGAAGATGCGCATTCCCTTCAAACTTCGATGCAGATTACTGCTATTCACTTGGATATAATGCATTCATGCTCATCCAGTACGGCTACACAGGATATCTTTCAAAGGTTTCCAACCTTTCAAAGCCCGCTGAGGAGTGGAACGCAGGCGGTATGCCCATCACCAAGATGATGAACATCGAGCGTCGTAATGGTAAGGACAAGCCCGTTATCAGAAAGGCTCTGGTAGAGCTTGACGGTGCTCCTTTCAAGTACTTCGAGGCACACAGAGAAGAGTGGGCTGTAAAGACCTGCTTCACCTATCCAGGTGCTATCCAGTACTACGGACCTGCTTCAGTTTGTGATCTTACTACCAGAACACTGGCTCTTGAGAAGGGTCAGGCTTGATGACTTGTAATACAAGATCTTGTCTTTGACAGTATTTTGAAGAAAAAAGTCTCGCAGCCCGCATAAAAAGGGGTTGTGAGACTTTTGTTAATTTTACGGATGCATAATACCTCACTGTTTTTCTTTTGTTATACCATACCGTGTAAGTAAATATTTCAGGGAAAAGTTTAGGAAAGCAAAAAAGGATTGACAAAACGCTTTTTTGGTGAGATAATGAACATAGGAGTATATCGTTCTGTTTATAAGAAAGGAGGTTGCTATGGATATTAGACTTACCGGTTATAATGATTATAGTCAGGTTTATTCTACTAACCGTACCTCGGCTGTAAAGGCTGCTGAGACTGATTCCGCTACAAAGGCATCCTCGAAGAACAAAGAGGATAGTCCGGCTGCGATTTATGAAAAGTCAGAAGTACAGGGAAAGGCAGCTACCTATAATATTAGGAAAATGAGTTCGTCCGAACGCGCAACCATTGTTTCCCGTATGAAGGCAGATCAGGAGATGCGTGAGAATTCTCTTGCCCAAACTGTTTCCGAGATGATGGGTGGTCAGCTCACAGCATATTCAACCGCTAACGATGGTATCTGGAAGTTCCTTGCAGACGGTAATTACACTGTAAGTGAAGCAGCAAAGGCACAGGCACAGAAGGATATTGCGGAAGACGGATACTGGGGAGTAAGCCAGACATCTCAGAGGCTTTTCGATTTCGCATCTGCACTTTCAGGTGACGATGAGAACAAGTTAAAGCAGATGGAAGATGCTATGGAGAGAGGATTTAAAGAGGCTGCCGGTGCATGGGGCAGAGAGCTTCCTCAGCTTAGCCGGGATACCATGGAGGCTGCAAGGCAGCTGTTCAGTGACGCCTATGCAAACAGTTCCAAGGAAGTCGGCATAGCAGTCAATATCTGATGATTATTGTAAAAACCAATGTCCCCGTCTTTTTAGATGGGGCATTTTTGTGCGATAAGCGAATGCCCCCGGTGCAAGCTCGCTTGCAAACCGAGGGCTGAGCGAACGGTTACTGAGAGAGCTTGCTCTCGAAGTGACCGATAGCACTGAGTAGGAGGAGATTTTTTCTCCTACTCGATAGCGATAAGCGATTGCGATAGAATGCTGCGGAAGAACGCTTGTAATCTGAAAACGTACATGAACAATTATGACAGTAGAAAAGAAAACACTTATAAAAAAGATCGATCCGGAGCAATTTGAGGATCGGGAGCTTAGTGAAGCGATAGACATCTTAAAAAGCGGAGGACTTGTGGCATTCCCTACGGAGACGGTGTACGGTCTTGGCGGAAATGCTTATGACAGTACAGCGTCAGCAAGGATATATGCGGCAAAGGGCAGACCTTCGGACAATCCACTGATAGTACATATTTCTTCGTTTGAAGAGATATATCCGCTGGTAAAGGAGGTTCCGGAGGACGCAAAGAGGCTTGCCGAAAGCTTCTGGCCGGGACCGCTTACAATGATACTTGAAAAATCGGAAGCGGTACCGAAGGAAACTACGGGTGGGCTTGATACGGTGGCAATAAGGATGCCTTCACATCCGATTGCTAACAGACTTATAAAGGAAGCGCATATTCCGATTGCGGCGCCGAGTGCCAATGCTTCGGGGCGGCCGAGTACCACAAGAGCAGAGCATGTGATTGAGGATCTTGACGGCAAAATTGACATGATAATAGACGGAGGTTCGTCGGACATAGGCTTAGAGTCCACGATAGTCGATCTGACCGTGAGTCCGAGACTGATACTCAGACCCGGTTACATTACTTATGAGATGCTTAAGGAGGTCATAAGGGATATAAAATATGACCCGGCGGTATTGAAACGGGAACGTGATGATAAGATAGTCGCGAAAGCACCGGGGATGAAATACCGGCATTATGCACCTAAAGGGGAGCTTACCATCTTTGAAGGAAACATGAAGTCGGTGGCAAATGCCATTAAACGCGAAGTACGTGAAAAGCTTCTGGGAGGCTTTAATGTCGGGATACTTACCAGTGATGAACTGGCAGGAGAGTATATGGAACTAAAGGAAGAGTTCGGTATGCTGCCCAAGGAAGCTTTACCCGGGACAGGAGATCCTGAGAAAAAAGGAAGACTTTATATAAGGGATATCGGCTCGAGAACGGATGAAGCGGCAATTGCGGCGGGCTTGTTTGAGGCTTTACGGAGTTTTGATTCTGAGAAGACGGATTTCATTTATGCTGAGAGCTTTGATTCGAGGGATATCGGACAGGCCATAATGAACAGGCTTATGAAGGCTGCCGGATACAGGATTGTCACGGTCAATGATTCAAATGATACGTTTTAAGCTTAAGATAAGAGGTTGTATGGATATAGAATAGGAAATTCAATAGTTTAAGAAAAAAAGGAAAATAAAAACTGAGAAAGGCAGGGTATTGAAAATGATAGCAGTAGGAAGCGATCATGCGGGCTTTGAATTAAAGCAGATTGTAATGGCACATTTAAAGGAAAGAGGAGAAGAATTCAAGGATTACGGAACATATACAAAGGATTCCTGTGATTATCCGGATTATGCGGAAGCAGTAAGTCAGGCAATTATTGCGGGCGAGGCCGATAAGGGAATACTTATCTGCGGTACCGGCATCGGTATCTCGATTGCAGCAAACCGCCATCGTGAGATCAGGGCAGCACTCTGCGGTGACTGCTTCAGCGCAGAAGCTACACGTGAGCACAATGATGCAAATGTGCTTGCCATGGGTGCAAGAGTCGTAGCCGACGGACTGGCTCTGAAAATCGTGGATACTTTCCTGGATACACCGTTTTCAAACGGTGCAAACCATGTAAGAAGAGTTGCCAAGCTGTCATAATAAGTGATGCTGCAAAAAGATCCTTCGGGCTAAGGCCCTCAGGATGACAGATGAAATGAGAACTTAAACATAAAAACTTAAAATTAAAAATTTAAACTTAAAAACTTAAACTTAAAACAGCCATAAGAATTAAAAATCTTATGGCTGTTTTGAAATCTTGTGAAATAAATTCTATTATGATCATGTATTATTGCTTTCCGTATTTACCACTGCGTTTTCGAGGACGGCCTGAAGCCTGTCGAATCTGCCCTGATAAATAGTGTTAAGCAATTCGTTCATGGAACGGAGTCCTGTTTTTAACTGCTCTAACGTAATAAGTCCCTGCTCTAAAGCATCGGCAGCTTCATCACAGTCGAGAACCTTAAGCGCTCCGTTCGGATAAACGACGACATCAAACAAAAGATCGTTATAGGTAAAGGTATTTGTTTCTTCATCCTGAATACATTCGATAATATCGCAATACCAGTATTTTGCGTTACCCTGACAATCCATGAATTTGCTTATCTTCCAGCCTTTTTCTATGAAGAATGCTGAAATGCCTTCGGCAAAATCGGTTCTGGGATTAAGGGTTTTCCACTTTGTGATGAGTATTCCGTCTTCGAATTTCAAGATCGTATCATCAGAAAGAGGAGTGGTTTCATCCGGAATATATCTGTGTCTTACTAAATGAAGATTATCTTTATCCATAATAAAACTCCGATCTTAAGTTATCCGATCATTTTACTTTTACTTTAACCTTTAAGGTCTTGGATGATTTTTTGGTACCGTTGGTTATGGTAAATTTCACGTTAACCGTACAGGTACCCTTCTTTACGCCTGTTATCTCACCGGTAGCCGGATCGACCTTGGCAATCTTCTTGTTGGAAGAAGAGAACTTAACCATACACTCGGTATTGTTGTTCTTGGTGAGCTCGCTTACAAAGTTCATTCCGGGAAGCTCGGGAACAACGGTAGCGGTCTTGCCTTTCTTGACCGTTACCTTATCGATAACATAGATCGAAGTAAGGAGATCTTTGTTGGAATCACGGAATTCGTAATTGTAAAGGTACGGCTCATAGTCATACTCGAGAGCATCCTCCATATAGTATTCGTTAATTGACCTCATGTATTCGGCAAGCTCGGTATCGGCATAAACATATGCCTTCTTGAAATCTATAGGGATATAATAGTCAGGTACTTCACTGGCGCTTCTGGGTATTGTGACTACGGGCTCTACGTAATAATATCCGTCTTCTGTCGAAGGATCGTCTACATAATGCTTTGCGATCAGATAATATCCGAGGGATACAACGCCTTCGGGTATAACGATCTTTTCCAGTCTGGAGGGTACGCACCAAAGAGTGGTCATATCCTTATCGTAGATACAGTTCTTATAAGAAGCATAATACTTGTTGTTCGGGCTTACCGAAACCTTCTTTAATGCAGGAGCATCGGAAAGGAATTCTCTGTCAATATAGTAGATTGATGAAGGTATGGTTACGGAAGTCAGGTTCCTTGCGTTACTAAGCTTAAGATCGAGATAACGAACACCCTCGGGAATATTCAGCTTCTTCATAACGGTATTCATAAATACCGTAGATCCGATATAATCGGTTTCATTAAGCCATGAAATGGAAGTTTTATCCGAAGGATAATAAACAAGACTGGTATATACGGGTTCTCCATCATAGCTGAAATGATGATTGTATATACCGTCATCATAAACTTCGATATATTTGGTATTTTCCTCGATAGAGATTTTTCCGGAGTAATCGGCAAAGGTGTCGTCGTCCAGATACTGTACCGACTTCGGGATGGCAATATCGGCCTGGATACCTGAGAATGCATATCCGCCGATGGTTATTACATTCTTGGGAATGGTGAGGTTCTTGATCGATTTTCCGCCATAGAATGCACCATATCCGATTTCTTCAAGTGATTCGGGAAGGTTAATGGTTTCTGTAACATAGCAGTTGCCGGAAAGGCTGAGATTATAAACGGCATATGTACCTTCCGCAACATTTATGACCTTCTTGGTGGTATCGATGGCAGCCAGGTATTTGTGGGTTTCACCGTAGGACTCATTTTCGTAATATAATCCGCCGTCCTTTATCGAATAACCAGCTTTGTTATCTTCTATCGTAACCTTGTCATAGTCTACGCCTATAAGATAAATGCTTGTTGCATCTGAAGGGACATTTGCGCTTTTAATACTGGGAAGCTCGATATACGCAATCGAATCGGCACTGCCGATACTGATGGTCTCAAGGCTTTCGCAGTTATTGACGCATAAATACTTAAGCTCGCCGTTTGAAAAATCTACGGTCTTTAACTTGGGACAGGAATATACATAATAGTAACCTGAGATCTTTTCGGATTTGATCGAGGTAAGCTCGGGTAAATCCTCAAGATAAAGTGAGCTGAGTTCTTCTGCCTTGGAAATATCAACTGAAGTAACCGGGCAGTCATAGAGATCAAGATACTCTATGGTTGAAGGTAAAACCAGTTTTTTAAGATTGTGAAGACAAACAAGACTTAAATAGGTTACACCTTCGGGAACTGTTAAGGACTCGATAACCTCGTAGGACGGATCTTCCATTTCATAGTTGTTGAAAGATACACTGGTGATACCGAGATCCGACGGTATAACGACATCTTTGTCGGTTCCGGTATAGCCGTAAATATAACCTTCATCCATCTGAAAGACGGAAGTTACATCTTCTGTCGCTATAACTTCGGGATCGGCGGTTTCGGCATTTATACCCAAAGCAGGGGTATTTACGATCAGTTGAAAGGTCATAGCGAGGAAAAGCATAAATGCTACGCTTTTTTTCAATGCTCTTTTCATTATAGTTTTTACTCCTCCCTCATTATTTTAATACACTTAAACGGACGAGTGCACGGCGCAGCTTTGCTTCTGCTATTTTCTGCTCACGTTCGCTTAAATCGGCTCCTGCAAGACGCTGTTCGGCCCTTTCCTTTGCGGCAAGAGCACGCTGCTCGTCTATGTCTTCTTTCCACTCCCATGTGGTGGCGAGAAGATGGCATGAACCGTCCATGACACTCAGCATACCGCCTATGCAGGCTGCGGAACGGGTAGTCCCGTCTTCGAGCCTGATATAAGCCTCGCCCATACCGAGTGCCGTACAGAAATTACAGTGACCGGCAAGGATTGCCAGATCTCCGGTGACCGTGCGGCATTTAACGCGCTCAATCTCACCGGAATAGAGCAATCCGTCCGGAGTTGCTATCTGAATCGGAAATAAATTCATATTTCTTACCTGATATTATACCTTTCTGATGATACTTTATCAGCCGGCAATGCCGACAGCTTCCCCTTAAAGAAAAGGGAAGCCTGAATATGAAGCATTAATTCTTAGCCTTCTCAAATACCTCATCGATGGTTCCCACGAACAGGAAAGCACTCTCGGGTATTGAGTCGCATTCGCCGTCAAGTATCATCTTAAAGCCTCTTAAGGTCTCTTTCAGCGGAACATATTTTCCGGGAAGACCGGTAAACTGCTCTGCAACGGAGAATGACTGTGACAGGAAACGCTGTACCTTACGTGCACGGTTTACGGTCGTCTTGTCTTCCTCGGAAAGCTCGTCCATACCCATGATGGCGATGATGTCCTGAAGCTCTTTATAACGCTGGAGAACCTTCTGAACTGAACGTGCAATGTCATAATGCTCCTGACCTACAACGTCGGGTGCAAGTATACGGCTTGTTGAGTCAAGAGGATCAACAGCGGGATAGATACCCTGGCTTGCGATCTCACGGGAAAGAACCGTGGTAGCGTCAAGGTGGGTGAATGTTGTTGCGGGAGCGGGGTCCGTAAGGTCATCCGCAGGTACGTAAACGGCCTGGATGGATGTGATGGATCCTTTTCTCGTTGAAGTGATACGCTCCTGGAGAGCGCCCATTTCTGTAGCAAGCGTCGGCTGATAACCAACGGCTGAAGGCATACGTCCGAGAAGTGCGGAAACCTCAGAACCTGCCTGAGTAAATCTGAAAATATTATCAATAAAGAGAAGCACGTCCTGATTCTTTACATCACGGAAATACTCTGCCATGGTAAGTCCGGAAAGACCTACTCTCATACGTGCTCCGGGGGGCTCGTTCATCTGACCGTAAACTAAGGCGGTCTTAGAGATAACTCCCGATTCTTTCATTTCGTTGTACATATCGTTTCCTTCACGGGTACGTTCACCAACGCCTGTGAAGATTGAATATCCGCCGTGCTCTGTGGCTACGTTATGGATAAGCTCCTGGATAAGAACCGTCTTTCCTACGCCGGCACCGCCGAACAGACCGATTTTACCACCCTTTGCATAGGGGCAGATGAGGTCTACGACCTTGATACCGGTCTCAAGGATCTCTGTAGCTGCGGCCTGCTCCTCATAAGCCGGTGCGGGACGGTGGATGGACCAGCGTTCTGCCGTCTTGGGAGCGGGAAGATTATCAACGGGATCGCCTAACAGGTTAAATACACGACCCAGGCACTCCTCGCCAACGGGAACCGTTATGGAGGAACCGGTATCCACTGCCTCGAGTCCGCGGACCATACCGTCCGTGGAGTTCATGGCGATACAGCGGACCGTGTTGTCGCCTATCTGCTGAGCAACCTCGGCTATGAGCTTCCTGCCCTGTGTCTCGATCTCAATGGCGTTAAGAAGTGCGGGCAGCTCGTCCGGCTTGAACTTTATGTCAAGAACGGGACCGGTTACCTGAACAACTTCGCCAATGTGTCTATCGCTCATTCTTATATCTCCTTGTAAAATATTTTAAAGTCCTTCTGCACCACCGACAATCTCGGTGATCTCCTGCGTAATGCTTGCCTGACGAGCTCTGTTGTAGTGGAGGTTGAGCTGTTCTATCATTTCCTCGGCATTGCTTGTAGCGGCATCCATCGCGGTACGCCTTGCTGCCTGTTCGCTGGCGACGGAATCGCAGATCGCTCCGTAGATAACACCGGCAAGATATTCGGGAACAATAGTATTGAAAACCTCCGTGCTGTCCGGTTCATAAAGGATTATGTTCTTTATTGAAGCAGCATCCTCCTCGGTCTCCGGCTTAAGATCTGCCAGAGGCAGAGCCGAAACAGCATGCGGAACCTGGGACATGATATTGATGAACTCGGTATATACCAGCTTGACGCATCCGAATGTTCCTTTAAGGAATTCCTCGCAGATAATGCTTGATATGGCAAAGCTGTCAGCTACAGCTATCGGGGCTATCTCGCTGAAAGCCTCTGTAAGGATCTCGGCTTTGCGGTGACGGAAATATTCAACGGCCTTCTTGCCTATCGGAAGTATGGAATACTCCTTGCCTGCCGCATCGGCTTCAAAACACTTGAAAAGGTTTGAATTATAACCGCCTGCAAGACCTCTGTCACCTGCTATCACCACATAACAGACCTTTTCATTTACATTATTCCTTGCAAAGGGTGATGTGAAATCCGTATTACCGTTTGCGATGGTCACAAGAGTATTGTATAGCTCATCGAAATACGGACGGCACCTTTCGGAACGTTCTTTTGCCCTACGCAGTTTGGAGGATGCGACCAGTTCCATTGCTTTCGTGATCTGCATGGTACTCTGCACACTTTTGATGCGCAGCTTAACTGCCTTCATATTTCCGGCCATGGGCGTTCCTCCTTATATTTATTTATTTCCCTTAAGGTTTAAAAACTCTTTGGTATAGCTTTCAAGAGCGGACTTAAGACTGGCTTCGGTAGCCTCTTCAAGCTTTCCGGTCTCCCTGATAGCTTTCATGGCACTCTCGCCGTCTGCGTTAGTCTCTAAGAAGCTGTAAAGACCTGCCTCATACTCACGGATATCTTCAAGAGCAACATCTGTAAGCATGTTCTTGGTTACCGCATAGATGATCGCAATCTGCTTCTCAACCGGAACGGGAGAGTTCTGTGACTGCTTAAGAACCTGTACGATACGTGCACCCTGATCGAGACGTGCCTTTGTATCGGCGTCAAGGTCGGAACCGAACTGGGCGAAGCCCTGGAGCTCTCTGTACTGTGAATAGATAAGCTTCAATGTACCGGCAACCTTCTTCATAGCCTTTATCTGAGCATTACCGCCTACACGGGATACTGAGATACCGGGGTTAACGGCGGGCATTACGCCTGAGTGGAAGAGCTCTGTCTCAAGGAATATCTGACCGTCGGTAATGGAGATGACATTGGTGGGGATATATGCGGAGACATCGCCTGCCTGAGTCTCGATGACGGGAAGTGCGGTAAGGGAACCGCCGCCGTGTTCCTTGTCAAGCTTTGCTGCACGCTCCAGCAGTCTTGAATGGAGATAGAAAACGTCTCCGGGATATGCCTCACGTCCGGGTGGACGACGGATAAGAAGTGAAAGAGCACGGTAAGCAACGGCGTGCTTGCTCAGGTCATCATAGATACAGAGTACATGCTTTCCCTTGTACATGAAATACTCGCCCATGGCACAGCCCGAATAAGGAGCTATGTACTGCAGAGGGCTTGCTTCGGAAGCTGTAGCCGCAACAACTATGGTGTAGTCCATTGCGCCGTTCTTCTGAAGGTTTTCAACAAGGTTGGCAACCGTTGAACGTTTCTGACCGATGGCAACATAGATACAGATAACATCCTTACCCTTCTGGTTGATGATGGTATCCGTAGCGATGGTGGTCTTACCGGTCTGACGGTCGCCGATGATAAGCTCACGCTGACCGCGTCCGATGGGGATCATGGAGTCGATA
>JAEEGJ010007622.1_pt1 | contig 30826 bp, 26 predicted proteins | sample 8958761 | NCBI WGS metagenome assembly JAEEGJ01 (sample SAMN16246546, study PRJNA631951) | gut metagenome | biome: gut microbiome; feature: rumen; material: RS-attached | host: Bos | place: Iran: Karaj | collected 2018-10
TGAAAACATGCCTTCACCCTATAGGACGCGCTATAGAGTTACTTTATATATAATATATATATTATATATAAAGTAATTATATAATTATTAATCATTATACTCTTCTTCCCCTCCAGTCGCCCCGGGGTGATGTTGGTGCTATATAAAAACTGTAACTGTCACACTGTCACAGTCACACACAAAAAAACCGATAAATGTTTGGTGCTTTCGTAGAAAATGCCTATATTTGCAGCAGATAATCAAACATAAACAACGATATGAAACTTAAAAACCTATTCCCAGTCTTAGTCGAAAAGTGCTTGTTCAGTTGTAACAGAAGCACCCGGTTATTCCTGTCCGTGGTGATGATAGCCATGTTTGCCATACCCATGGAGGCTTGGGCGCAGGCAGATGGCCAGGCGCAGCCGCAGGGCGAGCAGGCTGGGGGAAAACTGACCTTCGTAGCCAGCCCGAATGACGAAGCAGGCGAACTGGTGTTCGACGATCAAACGAAACGCTTGACCGTTACACCGAAAGTAGGTTTTTATCTCGACAGAGTCGTCTTTTCTTATACGGAGAAGGGGGTGACAGTCAATGAGACGCTCATCCCGATGGCAGACATTGGTATCCAGGACCTTGGACCCAATTATCTGATAAACCGCAAGGCCGGCACCGTCACTGCCTACTTCAAACCAACGATCAACAAAGTGCAGGTGAAGTTTAATATGAAGGGGCATGGCAGTCCGGAGCCTGACATCCAGGAATATGAGTTTGTCGAGGGCGTGCCCGTTCTGGCAAAGGAACCCGATCCCGCCCCGTCGGAATATGGTTATGAGTTCCTCGGATGGTATAAGAGCCTCAAAGACGTTGAACCATACGACTTCAATACCGAGCTCGACAAGACACTGCCATACGACACAAAAAACGACTGTTACACGCTGACACTCTATGCCAAGTGGAATCCGAAACTGGTGAATGTCCATTTCTATATGAAGGATCATGGCCAGGCTATCGCCGATCAGACTTGTTTGCTTGGTGAGACAGTGCAGAGGCCCATTGATCCAACGGATCAGAAAAATACATATGTATTCGCTGGCTGGTATTCGGACAGCAAATTAACAAAGTACTATGACTTCAGTACCGTGCTCGACAATACGTTGGATTATGATTCCAATCATGGGTATTACAAGTTGAAACTCTATGCCAAGTGGCTTAAAGAAAAAGATTTCTCGGGGAACTTTGGCGTGGTAAATTCAGCGCAGCATCTTGACGGCTCACAGGTGACATGGGCAGTCAGTAAAAGCGAGGGTAGCGAAGACTACGACCTGCTTACCATCAGTGGTACTGGAGAAATGGTGTCCGGCCAACCTTGGCAAAATTTTAGGTCTCAGATAAAGACCGTTGTCATCAGTGAAGGCGTGACTAATATCGGCAATAAAGCTTTCACAGATTGCATCAGTCTGTCCTCGGTTACCATCCCTTCGAGCGTCAAGACTATAGGAAATAGAACTTTCTATAAATGCAGTAGACTAGAGGCCGTAACCATTCCTTCGGGTGTTACATCTATAGGAGATAAAGCTTTTCATTATTGCAACAGTTTGACTTCAGTCACTATCCCTGCAAGTGTCCAAACCATTAAAGGAACTCCATTCCTTGGTTGCAGCAGTTTAATTTCAATCGTTGTAGAAAAAGGGAATACCATATATGACTCACGTGATAATTGCAATGCGATTATCCAAACAAAAAAGAATACAATGATTAAAGGATGTCAGAATACGGTTATCCCTAATACTGTCACATCCATTGGAGGATCTGCTTTCGAAGATTGTAACGGCCTGACATCGATAACAATTCCTAATTCCGTCACGAGCATTAGTTCGTCTGCTTTCGATCATTGTAGCGGTTTATCCTCAATTGTAGTAGAAAGTGGGAATACCACCTATGACTCTCGCGATAATTGTAATGCCATCATAGAAACTGCTACCAATTCGTTACACGTAGGATGTAAAAATACGGTTATCCCTAATACTGTCACATCCATTGGAGGATATGCTTTCAAGAACTGCACAGGCCTGACATCGATAACAATTCCTAATACTGTCACGTCCATTGGAATATCTGCTTTCGAAGGATGTACCAGCCTGACATCGATAACAATCCCCAATTCTGTCACGTCCATTGAAAAAAATGCTTTCGATCGTTGCACAGGCCTGACCTCCATCATTATTCCTGCCAATGTGACTGTCATAGGTTGGGCAGCTTTTGCTGGTTGCGAGGCTTTATCAGCGGTCTATATTTATGCCACTGCGGTTCCTGAGATAGATGAATACGTGTTTAAGGATAATGCTTACGGCCGAAAGATTTATGTGCTAAGCAGCTTGGTGGACAGTTATAAGAAGACGAAAAATTGGATTGCCTATGCTGATGCTATTGAGGCCATCCCAGATGTCATCCCTCCAATCATCACCGAGCAGCCGAGAAGTATGGCTTTGAAGGAAGGCTATACTGACGGCCAAGTGCTGACGGTTGCGGCATTAGACATAGAGGGGCAGACGCTTTCCTATCAGTGGTGTCGGAATACGACCAACGCCAACACTGGCGGAACAGCCATTGAAGGAGCCACTGCTGCCAGTTATACCATTCCGACAGGCAAGGCGTCAGGAACAAAAGAATACTATTATTGCGTGGTGACTACCACAAAAACCGATGATGGTACCACGGCATCAACCGTCTCCGACGTGGCCATGTTCTGCGTCATCAGGCCGAATGTTAATCTTGTCGCCTCACCGGAAGAGGGCGGTACCATCGTGGTTGATCCGGAAGCAGCGACCCATTTGCTGGTGAGGCCCGCCTCTAACTTCGTTATCGATAAAGTGGTGCTGACTTACGAAGAAGGCGGAAGCGTGGTGTCGCAGGTTCTCAACGTAATAGCAGAGGCCGGCAAAGAGCCTTACTACTATGTCAACCGTGAGGACGGTACCGTCACAGCCTACTTCAAAACCAAAACTACTGACGTGCTGGTGACGTTCGACATGAACGGGCACGGCAGCCAGGTTGCATCCCAGGACAAGACACTCGGACAGACGGCCGAGGAGCCTGCTGCACCGACGGCCGACGGCTATGAGTTCGTCGGATGGTATAAGGACAACACGGCCAACAAGCCCTATGACTTCGGTACCGCGCTGGACACCGACTTGGCATACGACCCGGAAAACAATTGCTTTACCCTGACGCTCTTTGCCCGGTGGCAGGCCTTCAGCGGTGTGTGCGGCGTGGTGGATGAGGATGCCGGGCTCGACGGCACGGCGATGACCTGGGCTCTCACCGGGAGCGCAGCCGATGGCTACGAGCTGACCATCGGCGGCAGCGGGGACATGGCAGACTTCCCGATGGGTGGTGCTCCATGGGGGTACTTCCGGAATGGCATCAAGTCCGTCGCCATCGGCGAGGGTGTGACCTCCATCGGCTCACGGGCCTTCGAGGGGTGCTCCAGCCTGCCGACGATCACCATCCCCGCCGGCGTGATGAGCATCGGAGGTGACGCCTTCCTGGGCTGTACTGGCATGGCAGACGTGTACTGCCTTGCCTCTGCCGACGGTCTGGAATGGAATGACGAGGGATGCAATGACTTCATGCCGGGCAAGAAGACGATATGCCATGTGGATGACCGGGCCGCTTTCGAGGAGAAGTGGGCCAGGGGCGAAGAAGCGACCGACGTGAACGTGACGTTTGTGAGTCCCGAGCCTTCTGGCGGCACCTATACCGTCACGGTCACAGCCTCCATCGCGGATGGTGGTACGGTGACGGGCGGCGGAAGCTACGACTTTGACGAACTGATCACCCTGACCGCCACGCCGAACGAGGGCTATGTCTTTGTCAGCTGGGCGTTGGGCGACAACGAGAATTACTACGACGATCCCGTCATGCAGATATATGTTGAAAGCGACTACACGTTCGTGGCCCGCTTCAAACGGGTCTATCCGCTGTCGGGCGACTATGTGGCTTTCTTCCCCGAGAACGGCTACAATCGCATCACCGAGGCCGCCGAGGGCGAGACGGTGGTCGTGAGCCACAATCCGTATGATGCAGACGACCATGTCATTATCCCACTGGGCAAATACTTCACGGGCAACTATACGTCGGCCGATGGTGTGACCTTCACCCCGATGGAGGGGGTGACGGATGCGACGTTCATCATGCCCGCCAAGGCGGTGACGGTATCGGCAGAGCTGGCCGAGCAGGAGGAATTCGAACTCGACCTGACCACCACCGAGCCGCAGGAGATCTCCGTGACGATGTGGATCCTATTATATAGCCTGGACTATGAGCGGGCTGAAGATTGTCTTTATAACATCTTCGACGAAAAGACCGGCGCGCGGTACCTCGACCTGAACCTCGACGGCATCGGTGACGTGCTGCTGAAGGAGGACTACGACGAGGCGGCAGAGACATCGACCTACTATGCCGTCCGCCTGACGGAGGCCGACGAGCTCAATGCCAGCTACCGCTTCAACCTGAGCTATGTTGAGCCGCTGCAGTACAAGAGCGTGATGTTCAGGCTCGTTGCCCCAGTTCCCGGCGATATCGACGGCGACGGCGTGGTGAACGCGGTCGACCTCGTGAAGGCCATCGCCGCCGGCAAGACCCAGGCCGAGATCAACGCCATCGTGAACGCCATCATGCAGAAGAAACAGTGAAGGGGCGACCCATCGTGAGGTGGGCTTAGATCTTTTATAAAAAAGAAAATGGAAAACGGAAGTCAATCGGCTTCCGTTTTTCGTCTGACTTTAGCTCACAGTGAACGGTCCCCATGTGAGGTATCAAGTACGGATGGCGATCGGCTGTCCGCACTTTTTTCGTAAAATGTTTTGTGGTTTCATAAAAAGCCTTATCTTTGCACCCGTTAACGTCATTTATTTACTTAAATATTAAAACTATGAAACAGAAATTAAGGAGAAAATGTAAGTTTTCGGTTAAAAAGCTTGCGAGTGTCGAATCTTTTAGCTACCTTTGCCGATGAGTACGAGACGTGAAAAGTCTAAACCTCAGCTCAATAAGCAGTTAGAGGCTACGGTGGAGCAGACACCGAAAGTGAACCTGCGGAAAGAAAAGTTGGCAAACTATCTGATAGGCTTATCTAAATACGTGCTTACAGGTGTGGTCATCACGTCGCTCTTCAACGATGTCACAGATAAGACAACCATCTATCTCATTGGATTGGCTGCAGTGATTTCGACATTATGTTTAGGATTATCATTAACAAGTAAAAGAAAGGACAAGTAATTATGGGAATGTATTTAGTAGGGCTATTTGTGGTGGTACCGTGTGTGGTTGCCCTAATCTACCTGTGGCTGACCCCTTCAGGAAGACGTTGGATGAGGGCAAACAATCTGCTATAGTTACAGAGGGATTTCTTTTGCTACATACTCAAGTGCGGATGGCGATCGGCTGTCCGCACTTTTTCGTGGAAAAGCTTGGACGATTGGAAAACTTGTCGTATCTTTGCAGCTTTAAAATAAGCGTAAAAATCTTTCGTATATCCAATATTTCCTTTGGAATGTTCAGAACTTCCGAAGAAGGGGGCTTTGGAGTTTAGATAGACTAAAATGGGACTTTAGGCTAAGTAAAGTCGGAGTTTAAGCTAAGTAAACTCCGAGTTTAGTCTAGGGTGTCTCAGAGGGGATAATTAGGTAGTATATAGTGTAAAGTTATTTAGCAATACAGAATGTATAGAGCCGACATTCGGATACACCGCGATGACTCGAAAAGGGGGGCAGAGGGGGCAGTAAATCCTTGGGAATATGAAAAATAAATCCCTAATTCCACTTTGCATTTCACTTGTGAATTAGGGATTTATTTCTATGCTTCATAGGAAATTACTGCCCCCTCTGCCCCCTCGAAGATAGTTAGAACGGCTTTTCGCTCTCGTCGGTGGCATCTTCGATGCGTTCACGCTTCTGACGGTCGTAGTCGGCCAAGACGGCTATGTACTTGAAAGTGCCCCTGACCTTCTTCGAATCAAAGCCCATATTCTTCATCGCATGACCGATAGCCGCCGTCTTGAATCCCCGGCCGCTGAAGCCGCGCTGATTCAGTTCCTTGAGCAGGTCGCCAGCGGAATAGGCCTCGGCATTGTCGAAGGGTGCCGCTTCGAGGTGGGCAGTCTGCTCGAAAACGGCTTCGACCCCATGCTGAGACAGTGGAAACACCGGGGTTACATATTACAGATGACAGATGACAGTTTCAAAAAAGCCCGGTCATCATGAGAAATTCCCTGAAACGCTTGTGCGTTTCGGGGATTTTTCGTAATTTTGCCCCCCAGTTATGAGATACAATTCAGATACGAACCATGAGGGCGACTACGCCCATTATACCGTCGAGGAGCCGATGCCGCTGCTGGAGTGGCTGCTGAAGAACGTGAAGCAGTCGCGCACGAAGGTCAAGGCGACGCTGCAGGGTAGGGGTATCAAGGTGAACGGCAAGACCGTGAGCCAGTTTGACTTCCCCCTGGAGCGGGGCATGAAGGTGGCAGTGAGCAACACCAAGCGTAATCAGCGGGGCTTCAAGAGCCGTTGGGTGAAGATCGTGTATGAGGATAAGTGGCTGATCGTGGTGGAGAAGGAGGCGGGCATCCTGTCGATGGCTGCCGGGCACTCCAGCCTGAACGTGAAGACGGTGCTCGACGACTATTTCAAGAAGTCGGGACAGAAATGCCGTGCCCACGTGGTGCACCGACTCGACCGTGACACGAGCGGACTGATGGTCTATGCCAAGGATATGGACACGGAGCAGGTGCTGGAGCACAACTGGCACCAGATCGTGTACGACCGCCGGTATGTGGCCGTGTGCTCGGGCGAGATCGTTGAGGACGAAGGCACGATCGCCAACTGGCTGAAGGACAACAAGGCCTATGTGACCTATTCGTCGCCGACGGACAATGGCGGTAAGTATGCCGTGACCCACTGGCACGTGCTGGACCGTACGACGGAGCACTCGCTGGTGGAGTTCAAACTTGAGACGGGACGGAAGAACCAGATCCGTGTGCATTCGGCTGACATGGGACATCCCGTGTGTGGCGACCCGAAGTATGGCAATGGCGACGATCCGCTGCACCGTCTGTGTCTGCACGCCTGGCTGCTGTGCTTCCGTCATCCGGTGACGGGTGAGCCGATGGAGTTTGAGACACCTTTTCCAACTACCTTTAGAAGAATGTTCAAATAATGGGAAATATAGGTTATTATGCTGCGATGCTCGCAGCGATCATCATCGCCTTCCTGATTATCAAGCGGGTGGTGTCGTGCATGGTACGTACGGTGGTGACGCTTGTCCTCATCGCCGTCCTCGCGTACATATATTATATGTACCTCAGATAATTTCTTTGTAAATCCTGTCAAACGCTTTACGGAGCTCGGCGGGCTGGGCAATGAGGTTGCGCAGGTCGTTGAGCCGTGCGGCGTTTGGGGAGTTCGGAATCCACAACTTGATATAGCCGTCCTTTGAGTATTTATTGTCCATGTGCTCCTTGAAGCGGTGCCATTGTCCTTCGTAGTCGAGTTCGGGATAGTTGGAGAGACCGAACTGGATGGTGCGGCGGATGACGATGTCGCTGTCGAGGTCGCGGTCAGCTTCGGCCACAATCTTCCCGTAGATGCTGCGCGGCGAGTGGGAGGCTGAGGCGCGGTGGTCTTCGACGGCCTCACGCATCACTTGGAGTTGTTCGGGAGAGAACCATTTCTTCAGTCGGGCATCAGTGGCGAGGATCTTGCCGCCGGTGATGTGATGGACGGCACGGGGCCCCGACATGCCGAGGTCGTGGTAGGCGGCGATGGTATAGACCATGTTGATGTCGGCACCGGTGGCCTTCACCAGTTCCAGCGAGTGACGGATTACGCGGGTGACGTGTTCCATGTTGTGAGCTGCGTCGAAAGCGGCATACTGAGGCAGGATCTTCGTCTCGATGAACTCTACTAAATCCAGGCTTGGAGCGTTTTGTATCATAAAAAGTTGGGTTTATGCTTGCAAATGTACGAAAATCTGCGTACTTTTGCAAATAAAATCGCAAAAATATGATGGAAGAGACGAGAATTAAGACCAATTCGATGAAAGCATGGCTGCTGGCAGCCCGTCCGAAGACGCTGTCGGGGGCAGCCGTTCCTGTGATGATCGGTGGGGCGCTGGCCTGGACCGATGCGAAGATGTATGACGGCGACGTGTTCAGCTGGACGGCATTCCTGCTGTGCCTGCTTTTCTCCTTTGCCATGCAGATCGATGCCAACTTCATCAACGACTTCTTCGACTTCGTGAATGGTTCCGACGATGTGGAGACGCGTCTGGGGCCGCGCAGGGCCTGTGCCCAGGGGTGGGTGACGCTCGACGCGATGAAGAAGGCCATCGCCGCTACCACCTGCCTGGCCTGTGTCATCGGACTGCCGCTGGCTTGGTACGGCGGCCTGGAGATGATTCTCGTGGGCGGGCTGTGCGTGGTGTTCGCCTTCCTCTATACGACGTTCTTCTCGTATCAGGGCCTCGGTGACCTGCTGGTGCTCGTGTTCTTCGGACTGGTGCCGGTATGCTGTACGTACTATGTGCAGATACACGACCTGACGTGGCAGGTGTTCCTCGCCTCACTGGCCTGCGGGCTGGTGATCGACGCGCTGCTCATCGTGAACAACTTCCGCGACCGCGACAACGACCGTCTGGCGAATAAGAAGACACTCATCGTGCGCTTAGGTCCGGAGGCTGGTCTGCAGTTGTATCTGGGTGTTGGCGTCGGTGCCCTCATCCTCGGCGGTACCTTCTGGATGAACGGCCATCTGCTGGCTACGCTGTTCCCGTTGTTTTATTTTATCCTGCATGTGTACACCTACCTGAAGATCAAACGGATCTATCAGGGCAAGGCGCTGAACATGTGTCTGAGTGAAACGGCGAGGAACATCTTCATCTACGGCCTCTGCGTCAGTATAGGGCTGTTGATTGGGGGTTAATTATAGAAATTCCACGAGACCCCGAAATGCAGCACGGAGCTGTTGGTGGGGTAGTGGGGTGCGAGGAACTGCATGCGGTTGCCGGAGTCGGCGTTTAAGTGACTCATCATAATGAAGAATCGCACGCCTTTCAGGACCATGTTCGCATAGACATCGATGAACGGATAGCCGCCGAGTTCTATGCGGCTGTCGGCATTCTGCTGCACGGCAAACTGGCTGATGGCCGGACAGAAATCAGGTGCATAATACTTACTGAACCAGGTGGCGTCGGCACCTAACTCAATACCGAGCACCTTGGCCACCTTGAACTTCAGGTAGAGGTTCGAGAAGATGTTCCACGTCGGCAGCGGGAGCACATCCTGATTGCTGGAGTTCTGGTAGGTGACGACATTCTCCCAGTTCAGCGGCCCGAGACGGAAGTTCTGGTGGAGCTGGGCGGTGAGGATGCTGATGTTGCTGCCGTGCTGGTAATAGCGTGCCGTCATGTTCTTGCGGCCGCTGGTGGTGGCGTCGTAGCTCATCCCCCAATAGCCGTAGTTTTGTATCTCGTCGACGGCCACTCGCAGTTTTGTGTCGGTCTTCGTATAGGAGAAGTCGCCCTGGATGTGTGTTCGGGTCTCCATGCTCGGGTCTTCCAGGTCCCACCACAGGTGTTTGGAGTGATAGTTGAGTTGGAAGAAGGCACTGACAGAACGGTAGAAATAAGCCGATGCCGCCAGCTGCACGGTGTCGCCGAAGAGTCTGAAGTTGAGGTCGGTGTCGAAGTCGACGAACAGCTGTCCGCGGTTAGGTCCTGCGAAGTAGGTCTCCAGTCCGGCGTTGAAGTGGAGCGTGCGGCCTTGGGTCTTGCTGAGTCGTGCACCCACGCTGAGATCGTGTTCCGTGACTTTGTTTTCGTAGATGGTGCCGGTGCTCATGGAGTCGGGCTGGGTGTAGGTGCAGTAGTTGGAGGAGATGAACGCCTTGAATCCGGCCTTCATGTATTTGTTGAACCCTTCGAGCAGTCCGATGGCGAAGGTGTTCTTGAGCTGCATGTGCTTCATCTGGTCGTAGATCGAGTCATTGCCATACTTGAGGCCCTGCTTGTAGTAGGTGTCCTTGTAGTAGCCGTCGGGTGTGGCGTAGGACTGGTAGATATGGCGGTAGTTGTTCCATTCGAGGGTGTGGATGAAGCTGGTGACGGGCACGAACTCATCTTTCATCGTGGCGTCGATGGAGTCCTGGATGGCCTTGGCCTGCAGAAGACTGTCGAGTGTCGCCTGGTCTTCGATTTTAATACGCGTCGTGTCGACGGTCGCTGCTGTCAGGGAGTCGAGCTTCGCCTTCGGTTCTGCTCCTATGATACGGGCATTGTCGGGTCGGCCGGCCGGCTCCTTCATGTCGGGTTTCCGGCGCTTGTCTTTGTCGTCGCCGTCTTTGTCCCGGGCCTCGCGCTCTTCTTTGTCTTTCTTCGATTTCTCGGCAAACTGCCGGGCCTTGATCTCCTCGTCGGTCATCTTGACCTTGCGGTAAAAGCCGAGGTTATAACGGTGAGTGTAGAAGATATGCTGGTGGTCGTTGCGGTTCCACGTATTTGAGAGGACCGTCGGTATTTCGTTCTCGGAAAAGCTCTGTGGGAAAGATTCCGGGTGGACGATGTAGTTATCGTCGGTGATGCCGCCGTTCTCGTTGACCTTCTGGTGGCTGGTCGTGAAGAAGGCGTGCATGCTGTATTTGTCGCCGTTGTATGAGCTGAACAACGTGGCGTTGAAGTGCGACTGGTTTTGGTTCTGGAAGTAGCCTCTGGCATAGGCGTACTCAAGGTCGAAGCCCATGTTCAGTCGCTTGTTGGCATTGACGGCGAACTTCGCGTCGATATGATCTTCGCCGTTCGTCTTGTTGCCGCAGTTATCATAGAGGATCGTCGTGTAGGGCGAGAGGGTGTTCATGAAGTGAAACTCGTCGGGCTGCTTCTCCACGAAGCTGTAGGGCTGTGTGAAGGTGAAGTAGTCTGTGGCCGGCCGGTTGATGAAGATACGACTCAGCCGGGCGGTGTAGTTGCTGCCGGTGTGGTTGTATTCGCCGTACTTACCCGCGTTGAACGTGGTGTTCATGAAGAGGTGGGGTACGGTGTCGGGCTCCACGGGAATGATGTCGCCGAAGGTACGGTCGATGGTCCAGGTGTGGAAACCCTTGGGAATCTCCTTGTTTCGCGTCGTGTCGTTGCTGTGCTTGTTGAAGTTGCCGTTGCGCCGGGTCACATTACCCTCTTCGTCGATCTGGCTGAAGGAGTCCTGGGCGAAGGAATCAGTGAAAAAGTGAAAGGGTGAAAGGGTGAAAAGCAGCGCTATCACCCTCAGCCCGATTCTCTTATTCTGTGCTCTAAACATATCTCTCACTTCTCACCTCTCAATCACTTCATCATTCTCAGCGTCGATTCAGCGACCTTTACGACCATCGAACAAAGGATGATGTAGAGACCCATCATGTGAGTCTGCTCATTCTTCTGGAGATACATGATGACACCCACGACGGCACCGACCATGAAGATGATGTTCAGCCAGTTGCGTATCCGGTCCTTATTCATTTGTTCTCGTTTAGAAGACTGTTGAACTTCTGGAAGATAAAGTCCTTCCGGTCGATAGTCTTACGACGGAACTTCGCGGAGAGGGGATAGAGTTTCGTGTGCTTCTTGTTAACTGCATATTTGTCGGTGATCCACTTCTCTGCGGTGTAGTGTGCACCTCTGCGCTCCAAGTCGTAGTCGTAGCTGATGCGCATCATGGAGACATCGGCCTGGCCGTCGGTGATGTCCACGTGCAGCAGGAAGTTGAACTGCGTGCGGTCGAGGGAAAGGGAGGCATTCTTGAAGACGAGCCACTCGTGGAAGGTGGCTCCCAGCTCGTGCTTGACGGGATCCTGGATGACCACCGCACTGTTGCTGATCTGATTGGGTTCGGCCACCATCTTCGTGAGTTGCTTCAGGAGGATGTCGTAGATCTCGTCGGCGCTCTTCCCTTCTGCAGCGATGGTTGTCTGGAACACCACCTGTCCGTCCACCTCTGGTACGGCGTTGGGCACCAGGTACTTAGCGTCGGGGCTCTCCTTGGGCTGCTCTTCTACTTCGATACGTTCCCATGTATTGTCCTGAGCTGTTGCCAGCATGGGCATCAGCGTCAGCAGTGCTATCAAAAACTTTTTCATCTTGTCATTTTTGTTGTTTATGGGTGCAAAAGTACAAAAATCTTTGGACTTAGGAACAAAAATCTTCATTAATCTAACATAAATTTAATCAGGATGCAGTTTGACTGGCGATTTGTGTCGATTTTTTAAAGATTTTTGTTCTTTCTTCTTTACTTCAGTTCGAGTTCTTTCTGCAGACGGATGATTTCATCGCGGTACTGTGCGGCCTGCAGGAAGTCGAGCTTCTTGGCGGCCTCCTTCATCAGTCGGGTGGTCTCTTGGATGCTCTTCTCCAGCTGCGGTCGTGTCATGCGGGCCACGATGGGGTCGGCGGCCAGCATTGTCGTCGCGCCCATACCGAATTCCCGGCGCAGTTCCTTCGTGTCGGCACGGTTCTCCGTCTGGAGTGCCAGTTGGCTGATGTTCTTCACGATCTGCTTGGGCGTGATGCCGTGTTCCTCATTGTAGCGTATCTGCTTCTCCCGTCGGCGCAGCGTCTCGTCGATGGTCAGCTGCATCGAGGCGGTGATGGTGTCGGCATACATGATCACCTTGCCGTTGACGTTTCTCGCCGCACGGCCGGCCGTCTGTGTCAGACTGCGGTGGCTCCTGAGGAAACCCTCCTTGTCGGCGTCGAGGATGGCCACCAGTGACACTTCGGGCAGGTCGAGACCCTCTCTCAGCAGGTTCACACCCACGAGCACATCATACTTGCCCAGCCTCAGGTCGTTCAGTATCTGTACGCGTTCCAGCGTCTTCACCTCGCTGTGGATATAATTGGTCTTTACCCCATGCTGCAGCAGGTATTCTGCCATCTCCTCGGCCATGCGCTTGGTCAGCGTCGTCACGAGCACCCGCTCACCCCGTTCGCTGCGCATGACAATCTCGTTCATCAGGTCATCGATCTGGTTTTCGCTGGGCCGTACCTCTATCTCGGGGTCGAGCAGTCCGGTGGGGCGGATCACCTGTTCCACCACCACGCCTTCCGCCTCTTCCAACTCGAAGTCGGCTGGGGTGGCACTTACGTAGATCACCTGGTTCACCTCCTGCTGGAACTCCTCGAAGCGTAGCGGACGGTTGTCGAAGGCTGCGGGCAGGCGGAAACCGTATTCCACCAGGTTCTGTTTACGACTGCGGTCGCCGCCGTACATGCCGTTGATCTGCGGCACGCTCACATGACTCTCGTCGATGAAGAGCAGGTAGTCGTCGGGGAAGAAGTCCAGCAGACAGTAGGGCCTTTCGCCGGCCTTCCGTCCGTCGAAGTAGCGGCTGTAGTTCTCGATACCCGAACAGTGTCCCAGTTCCTTGATCATCTCCATGTCATACTCTACGCGCTCCTTGATGCGCTGCGCCTTCACGCCGTCGCCCTGTTCCTCGAAGAAGGCAATCTGCTTCACCAGGTCGTTCTGGATGTCGTGGATGGCCTGATTCGTCTGCTCCTGCGAAGTCATAAAGAGATTCGCGGGATAGAGCTTGTAGTCCTGGAATCTGGCCAGCCGGTCGAAGGTCTCGGCGTCCATCTCCTCGATGGCGTCGATCTCATCGTCCCAGAAAGTGATGCGCAGCACCACCTCCGAATAGGCCATGGCAATGTCGACGGTGTCGCCCTTCACCCTGAAGTTTCCACGCTGCAGGTCGAGGTCGTTCCTGACATAAAGCGATTGCACCAATTTCCTTAACAGCGCATTGCGGCTCAGCTTCTGGCCTACTTGTAGTTCAATCACGTTCTCCTGCAAGGCCACCGGACTTCCCATACCGTAGATACATGAAACAGAAGATACAACAATTACATCATTTCTTCCTGACAATAAATTAGATACGGCAGATAGTCTCAGTCTGTCTATCTCGTCGTTGATGGCTAAGTCTTTCTCTATATAGGTGTCTGTCGTCGGCAGATAGGCCTCGGGCTGATAGTAGTCATAATAGCTGACATAATACTCCACGGCATTCTCTGGGAAGAACTCCTTCATCTCTGCATAGAGTTGGTGGGCCAGGGTCTTGTTGTGGCTGAGGATGAGGGTAGGGCGGTTCCAGTTGGCGATCACGTTGGCCATGGTGAACGTCTTACCCGAGCCCGTCACACCCAGCAGCACCTGGGCTTTGTCACCCCGCTCCAGTCCTTCCGTCAGCTGGCGGATGGCCTCGGGCTGGTCACCCGTCGGCTTGTAATCAGAAATTAAATGATATTTGCTCATAAGGTGCAAAGGTACGAAATAATCTATGAACTACCAAATATTTCTTAATTTATTTGGTGGTATGTAGAAATATGTGTAACTTTGCACCCCGATATGAAGAAAGCTATTATCATGTCTTATGCTACCCTGCTGCTGAGCGGCTGCGCGTCGGAGTTCAACACGGTGTACAAGTATGGCGACAACGATGCCAGATACGAGTATGCCAAGGAGGCTTTCGCCAAGGGTAAGTTTACGCAGGCTCAGACGCTGCTGCAGGAGTTGGTGACGTTCAAGAAGGGCAGCGATGAGGCTCAGGAGTGTCTCTACATGCTGGCCATGTCGCAGTATTGCAACCATGACTATGAGGCGGCCTCGGAGACCTTCAAGAAGTATACAACGAGCTATCCCCGTGGCATCTATGTCGAGCCGGCCTATTTCTATGTGGGTCAGTCGCTCTATGAGGGATCGCCCGAGCCACGTCTCGACCAGTCGCCCACCAACGGCTCCATCACCGCCTATCAGCAGTTCATGGATCTCTTCCCCGATTCCCCCCTTCGCGAAAAGGCCCAGGAACGGCTCTATGAGCTGACCGATAAACTCATCCAGAAGGAATATCTCTCGGCCCAGCTGTACTACAACCTGGGCGGCTACTTCGGCAATATTAATTCCAACGAGGAGAGCAACTACACCGCCTCGATCATCACCGCCCAGAACACGCTGAAGAACTATCCCTACTGCAGCCTGCGCGAGGATTTCATGCTGTTGATCATGAAGAGCAAGTTCCAGTTGGCTGAGAACAGCTCAGAGGAGAAGCGCATCGACCGCTACCGTGATGCCGAGGACGAGTGCTATGGATTCATCAACGAGTTCCCCGACTCTAAGAACGTGTCGCTGGCAGAGAAGTACATTGCCAAATGTAAGAAAGTGATTAAAGATTGAACATTAGTTATATTATGGATTACAAGAAATCAAAAGCACCTGTGAATACCGTATCGCGCAACATTATGGATTTGTGCAATGATACAGAGAACATCTACGAGAGCGTTTCCATCATAGCCAAGCGCGCCAACCAGATTAGCATGCAGATCAAGGAAGACCTGAGCAAGAAGCTGGCCGAGTTTGCCTCTTATAACGACTCGCTCGAAGAGGTGTTTGAGAACCGTGAGCAGATTGAGATCTCACGTTATTATGAGAAGTTACCGAAGCCCACACTGCTGGCTACCCAGGAGTTTGTCGAGGGTAAGGTCTATTGGCGCGACCCCTCACAGGAGTATTCGCAGGAGAACTAACCCTGTGTTACACTTAATTGTCTCATCACCGTGTGGCAGCGTAAACAGACTATCTTTCTGGCAGTGGCGGTCATCCTGACGGTTGTCTGCCTCTCCATGCAGATCGGCTCGTTCAAGACGGCCGGCATCGGCGTGGCCCGTGTCTACAACCTCTGGTATACTGATCCCCTGGGTGGTCACCACTTCGACACCTGGCCGCTCATGGCCATCCTCCTGCCGACGGCAGCCCTGGGCGCATATACCATCTTCATCTATCATAACCGCAAAGTGCAGGCACTCTTCTGTGCGCTCAATGCCCTCTTGATCGTGGGGTGGTATGTATGCTTCTTCGTGGTGGGCAAGACTGTGGGCGACGAGTCGTGGGGCCTGGTAGGCTTCAAACCGTTGTGGCCGGCAGTCCTGCCGGCTGTTGCCCTGATCCTCTACCTGATGGCGCGTCATGCCATTAAGGCTGACGAGAAACTCGTCCGCTCGATGGATAGGATTAGGTAGTTTAAAATTAAGAATTTAGAGATAAGAGAAGACCAGACATGCCCAGTCATGGTCTTCTTTTTGTTTGGTGAGGGTGAGACCGAGCGTGGCGGCCTTCTCGATGAGCAGCGGGCTGTCGGCGGTGTAGAAGCCGCTGAGGATGAGTGTGGCGCCCGGCGACATCCTCTCACGCATGGCGGGCATGTCGGCCAGCAGAATGTTACGGTTGATGTTGGCCAGAACGAGGTCGAACGTGCCTTCCACCTTATTTAATATAGTAGCGTCGCCGAGCAGGGAGGTGAATCGGTCGTCCACACGATTGATGACGGCATTGTGGCGCGCATTGTCGACCGACCACTCGTCGATGTCGTAGCCCACGGCCTCGGTGGCGCCGAGCTTCAGGGCGCAGATGGAGAGAATGCCCGTACCCGTGCCGCAATCCAGCACCCGCGCAACGCTCGGGAGCTGCATAAGCTCTGCGCAGATCATGCGGGTGGTTTCGTGAGTGCCGGTGCCGAAGGCGAGTTTTGCGTCTATTTCAATTAAGAATTTAGAATTAAGAATTGAGAGATTATCAGGCAGGTGGCGGCCGTCATGGATAATGAGGCCGGGGAGAATAATCGGCTCAAAACCTTCATTTTCCCACTGCTCGTTCCAGTCGCGGTCTTCAGCCTCGCGGATGTCGTAGGTGACGGTGATGCTCTCGAAGGGGAAGTCGGAAAGGACTTCTTGAAGCGTGTCCTCTGAAAAGAGCGATTGCTGGACATATCCCAAGAGACCGTCGGCTGTCTCTTCGAACGACTCGAATCCCGCTTCTCCAGCCATGGCTGACAACACGTCGCTGGCATCGGTGGAATAGGGCGACAGGGTGAATTTTACTTCGAAATACTTCATCTGGATGTTAATTTTGTGGCAAAATTACAAAAAATAGGGAAAATCCTACGATAAGTTAGGGTTTTTCCGTACATTTGCATTCAAATTCGTTGTAATTTTGCAACGTGAACCAATTTAAATGCATTAAAATGAAAAAACTGTTACTGATTTCGGTGTTATTGGGCCTGTTGCCTCTGTCGATGGCAGCTCAGGTTGACGATCTCTACTTCGTTCCGAAGAAGAAGAGTGCGACGAAGGTGACGGACCGTGAAAACCAGTCGCGAGATGTCTATTACTCGGGCAGCAACCGTAGTATAGACGAGTACAACCGAAGGGTGGGTCACTTTGATCTTATCGCGCAGGACTCTACGCTGAACGATACCATCAACTTCAGTGCAGAGAGGGGCGTCTTCCCCGACTCCACGTCGACGGAGGACTTCGAGCTGACGAGGCAGATGAGTCGGTTTGATGACTATTCGATAGCCGACAACGATGCCTACTGGGCCGGTTACGCAGCAGGACGCTACGACTGGGGATGGCATTCGCCCTGGTACTATAGCCGTTTCGGATGGTATGACCCCTGGTACTATGGCGGCTGGTATTGGAACGATCCATGGTTCTATTCCGGTTATTATGGCTGGTATGGCTCTTGGTACGGCTATTACCCTTATTATAGCTGGTATGGTCCCCGGTATGGCTATCACACCTATTATTATACCGCCGGCGGTGGACGTTATTATACCGGTACGGGGAATGCGGGCACCATCAATCTTCGTGGCGGCTCACGGGTGATGAAGCATGGCTCGGGTGTTGCCAGAAACGGTAGTGGACGTCTTGTTGGCACCAATCGTGGTATCGAGCGCAGCGACAGACTGCGTAACCGTACGGTGGGAACCAGTCGTACAACAACCGGTAACCGTTCTACGGCTACACGTAACAACACCAATTTCAACGGCGGCTCTCGTATGAGCAGTAGCTCGAGCAGTAGCGGCAGAAGCAGTTATAGCGGTGGCGGCGGTGTCTCCCGTGGTAGCGGTGGCGGTGGCTTCAGCGGCGGAGGCGGCGGTGGCGCCCGTGGCGGAAGAAGATGATGTGAAAAATGATAATTGAAAATTGATAATTGATAATTATAGATTGAAGATTATTGAAGATATGAAGAAGATTGTAATCGCAGCCATGGCTCTGGGGATGATTCTACCAGTCGCTGCACAGGATACATACGAGAGCGGTCGTCTCTTAGACCAGGATCTCAACGGCACAGCCCGTTACGTGGGAATGGGTGGTGCGATGGAAGCACTGGGTGCCGACATCTCCACCATCAGTACTAACCCTGCCGGCCTTGGACTGATCCGCCATTCGCAGGTCAGCGCCAGCTTTGGTTTCGTCAGCCAGAAGGATGTGCAGAAGTTCGATAACCTCGGCAAGACGAACATGAGCTTCGATCAGGCTGGTTTCGTCTATAACGTCGATTTCGAGGAACCCTATCTCAACTTTGCGTTCAATTATCACAAGAGCCGCAATTTCGACCAAATTTTGAACGTGGCCGACCATCAACTGAGCAATGCCTCGCTCAACGGGCTCACCCACAGCAAGTATATGAACAACAAATACCGCCTATATTACGATGAACGTAGTGGTTTTGTGGGCCGGGCTTCTGACGGATACAGGGCCTATACCTACAACCAGTTTGACGACCTGAACGTGAATGGTCTCTATATGGGAGGTGTCGATGATGAGGGAACCTATATGGATTACAACGATGCCGACATGTACAACTTTGATCGGGCACATCGTGGCTGGATCAACAACTTCGACTTCAGTATCAGCGGCAGTCAAAACGACCGTCTGTACTGGGGTGTCACCGTCGGCCTGAAGGATGTGAACTACAAGGGCTATAGCGAGTATGCAGAGCGTCTGAATCGTTTGGATGAAAATGGCTCTGTCGTTGATGCCGGCATGGTCGCCTATGGCGACGATCGTCACATTAAGGGTACCGGTTTCGACGTGACGGCAGGTATCATCGTCCGTCCTATCGAGAATTCTCCTTTCCGTGTGGGTCTGTCGGTTGCTACGCCGACCTTTTACGACCTCACCTCGGAGAACTATACCGAGCTGTGTAATAGGACCGTGTATGCTGACGATCCTAAGAATGGCGATATGTTCAGCGTCGCAGAGAAGTATGATTTCAAGTATTATACCCCCTGGAAGTTTGGTGTGAGCCTCGGGCATACGATCGGTCAGACTCTGGCATTGGGTCTCAGCTATCAATATACGGATTACGGCGCAACGCGAAACCGTGTGAAGGACGGCTATGATGGCTATGGCGATGAAGAGTCGTACACCGACGAGCCGATGAAGCGCAATGCAGAGCAGGTGTTCAAGGGTGTGTCGACGTTGAAGGCCGGTATCGAGATCAAACCCGTACCCGTTCTGGCTGTACGTCTGGGCTACAACTACGTGTCTGCCGCCTACGATGAGAATGGTTATCGTGATATGTCTATCAACTCTCTCGGTGCGATGTACGCCTCTACGGCCGATTACGTCAATTGGAAAGACACCAACCGCTTTACCTGCGGTCTCGGCTTCTGGGCTGGCAGAATGAACATCGACCTGGCTTATCAGTACAGCGTCACCAATGGTGTATTCCATCCTTTCCAGGCCTATGACAAGAGCAATGTCATCAACACGGCCGACGTCAGCAACAAGCGGCATCAGGTACTCCTGACCCTCGGATATACTTTTTAGAGGTGAGATGTGAGAGATGAGAGGTGAGTTGAAAATTAACTGAATAAAAATGCGGCTTTATGCAAATAAGGCCGCTTTTTTTTGTTTATTCGGCTGAAAAGTCGTACCTTTGCGCAATTAAATTATAAATCGTTAATAATAAATCGTCAATGAAGAAACTATTATTAGGTGACGAGGCCATTGCCCAGGGAGCCATCGATGCTGGTCTGAGCGGTGTGTATGCCTATCCCGGTACTCCTTCGACGGAGATCACCGAGTATATTCAGGAGTCACCCATCGCCAAGGAGAGAAACATTCATCGCCGTTGGTCTACCAACGAGAAGACGGCAATGGAGGCAGCACTCGGCATGTCGTATATGGGCAAGCGGGTGCTGGTGTGTATGAAGCATGTGGGACTGAATGTCTGTGCCGATCCGTTTGTGAACTCGGGCATGACCGGCACAAATGGCGGTCTGGTGGTGCTCGTGGCCGACGACCCGTCGATGCACTCCTCGCAGGATGAGCAGGACTCGCGCTTTTACGGTAAGTTTGCTATGGTGCCAACTCTCGAGCCCAGTTCGCAGCAGGAGGCCTACGACATGATGCAGGAGGCCTTCGACCTGTCGGAACAGCTGCAGTTGCCCATCTTGATGCGTGTCACCACCCGTATGGCCCACAGCCGTGCAGTGGTGGAGGTGAAGGAGGAAAAGCGTCCGCAGAACGAGCTGAACTACGAAGCCAAGGCCTCGAACTGGGTTCTGTTGCCTGCCTTTGCCCGCAAGCGTAATGTTGTGGTGACGGGGCAGCAGCCGCTGTTGGAGCAGATGGCTGTCGACAGTAAGTACAACCAGTATATCGATGGTCAGGATCATAAGTTGGGCATTATCGCCAGCGGTATCGCCTACAACTATCTGATGGAGTGCTATCCCGATGGTTGTCCTTATCCTGTTCTGAAGATTTCACAGTATCCGATTCCGAAGAAACTGATTCGCCGCATGACCGATGATTGTGAATATGTGCTGATAGCCGAAGAGGGACAGCCCTTCATCGAAGATCAGGTGCGTGGTGTGATGCCTGGCAATGCGGTTATCAAAGGCCGTCTGACGGGTGAATTGCCTCGTACGGGTGAGTTGAATCCGGATTTCCTGAAGAAGGCACTGGGCATTGAGAGCAGTGAGAGCTATGCTCCATGTGAGGATGTCACGCCTCGTCCGCCGGCACTCTGTCAGGGTTGCGGCCATCGTGATGTCTATACAGCCCTCAATGAGGTACTCCGCGAGTATCCCAACGCTCGTGTGTTCGGCGATATTGGTTGCTATACCTTAGGCTTCCTGCCCCCCTATAAGGCCATCCATTCGTGTGTAGACATGGGTGCATCGATTACCATGGCGAAAGGTGCATCGGATGCCGGACAATGGCCGGCAGTGGCTATCATCGGCGACTCGACGTTTACCCATAGCGGTATGACCGGCCTGCTCGATGCCATCAACGAGAATGCCGACATCACTGTGATTATCTCCGATAACCTGACAACGGCTATGACCGGTGGACAGGATTCTGCTGGTACCAATAAGTTTGAGGCGATCTGTAAAGGACTTGGTCTCTCGGGGGATCATCTGAAGGTGGTGAACCCCATTCCGAAGAACATGCCCGAGATTACCGCAACCATTCGTGAGGAGATCAACTATCACGGTGTGAGTGTGATTATTCCGCGTCGTGAGTGTATGCAGACATTACAGAGACATTTAAAACAAAAGAAAGCAAAGGAGGCACAGAAATGAAAACTGATATAATTTTATGCGGAGTGGGAGGACAAGGTATCCTCTCTATTGCCACCATCATCGGCGAAGCAGCCATGAAGGAGAATCTCTATATCAAGCAGGCCGAGGTGCACGGTATGTCTCAGCGAGGTGGTGATGTGCAGTCGAACCTTCGTATCTCCAGCAGTCCCATTGCCAGTGACTTGATTCCACTTGGCAGTGCCGATGTCATCATTTCCATGGAGCCGATGGAGGCTCTGCGCTATCTGCCGTTCCTCTCGAAGGACGGTTGGATCATTACTTCGAGCGCACCTTTCGTCAATATACCTAACTATCCTGAGATAGAGACGATTAAGGCTGACCTTGATAAGGTGAAGAATGTCATTGTGCTCGACATCGAACAGGCTGCTAAAGACAACGGCGTGCCTCGTTCTGCCAATGTTATCCTGCTGGGTGCTGCACAAAAGGCCCTTGGTATCGAGTACGACAAACTTGAGGATGCCATCCGTCGTGTCTTCGGACGCAAGGGTGAGGCTATCGTCGAGGCTAACATCAAAGCCCTCGCCATCGGAAAGGAGGCCCAGAAGTAATGGAAACTCCAATCAAGAAAGAAATCGTCGACGGGCTGGTGGCGGAACTCGGCATTAAGGATTTTGCCAAGGCCACTATCCGTGAGGTGAAACAAGTGGCTGCCAAAGCTGAGAAGGAGAGTGGGGTAGAGTTCATCAAGATGGAGATGGGTATCCCAGGACTACCTGCCGCCCAGGTGGGTGTCGATGCTCAGATCAAAGCTCTTGAAGACGGCATTGCCCACTCATATCCCGACATTCAAGGTGCACCTGTATTGAAGGAGGCAGCCTCGCAGTTTGTGAAAGCCTTTATCGGGGTCGATATCAAACCCGAGGGCTGTATACCTGTCAGCGGTTCGATGCAGGGCACCTTCGCTTCATTCCTCACCTGTTCGCAGCGTGACAAGAAGAAGGACACCGTGCTGTTCATCGATCCAGGTTTCCCCGTGCAGAAGATGCAACTGCAGGTGATGGGCGTGAAGTATGAGACTTTCGATGTCTACGACTACCGTGGTGAGAAACTCGGTCCGAAGCTCGAGAGCTATATGAGCAAGGGCAACATCTGTGCCATTGTCTACTCCAACCCAAATAATCCTTCGTGGATCTGTCTGCGGGAGGAGGAGCTGCAGGTGATCGGTCAGCTGGCCACGAAGTACGATGCCATCGTGATGGAAGACCTCGCTTATTTCGCCATGGACTTCCGCAAGGATCTCTCCACACCGTTCCAGCCGCCTTATCAGGCTACCGTCGCCCGCTATACCGACAACTACATGCTGCTCATCAGTGGCTCAAAAGCTTTCAGCTATGCCGGTGAACGCATCGGCGTGACATGCATCAGCGATAAACTGTTCCATCGTCACTATCCTGATCTCGCTGAGCGCTATCAGGGACTGCCCTTCGGACCGGTGTTCTCTACCCGTATGCTCTATGCCCTGAGTTCTGGTACCAGCCACAGTGCACAGTATGCGATGGCTGCCATGCTAAAGGCTGCCTACGAGGGGAAGTACGATTTCCGCAAGGAGATCAGTGTCTACGGAGAGCGTGCCAAGAAACTGAAGGAGATATTCTGCCGTCATCACTTCTATGTAGTCTATGACAAAGATCTCGACGAACCGATTGCCGACGGTTTCTATTTCACTATCGGCTATCCCGGCATGACATCGGGTGAGTTGGCTCATGAACTGATGTACTATGGTGTATCGGCCATCTGCCTCATCACCTGCGGATCAGAGCAGGAAGGGTTGCGTGTCTGCACCTCGTTCATCGAGGATCACCAGTATGATTTCCTCGAAGAACGCATGAAGATATTCGAAATGAATAATCCCCGGTAAAACTAGGGATACCTGCAAAAAGATAGCCGCTCCTTGATTGGGGCGGCTATTATATTAATTGCGGGGTGGGGGTGGCATCTTGCCGTCGCGTGGCGGACGTTTACCGTCTTTCTTGGGTTTGTCCTTCTTTTTCTTCTCGGGCTTGGCAACTGGCTCCTCTGTGCCTTCGTCCATATTGACGGAAGTGAACTTAAAGTCGGAAGAGGTGATGAAGCGAACATCGTAGATGGCGCCCTTCTTGTTCTGGGTGTACATACGTTTCATCTTCTCATATTTCTTCTCCACGTCCTTTCGCTTTTCACTGCAGATTACTACACAGGTGCGTTTTGGCATGTCAAGCTTGCCAGCACAGTACTCGCGCAACTGACTGGAGTAGTTGGCACGTCCTGCTAATAGTTTCCGTTTCTGCATGAACCATACGCTGTCTACTTCCTGTATGTCGGTGAAGTAGACGATCGAGTCGTTGAATGAGGCGGAGAATCCGAACATATAAGCCTTTGGGGTTACATAGTTTTTCGCCCGAAGTGGGGTATTGGCGATAGCCAGCATGGCCACGATAGCAGTGGCGATGGTGAGTTGTCTAATGGGTTTCATTATCCTAAATATGTTTTTAATATCTTATTCTTAGTACAAGTGCGCAGTTTGCGGATGGCCTTCTCCTTAATCTGACGGACACGCTCGCGAGAGAGGTTGTATTTTGTGCCGATCTCCTCAAGGGTTAACTCTGAACCGCCGATTCCGTAGGAGTCCTCAATCACCTTACGTTCACGTTCGGTGAGTAAGTTGAGCGCATTACGGATTTCCGACTTCAGCGATTCCAACACAAGTTCCTTGTCGGTCGTTGGGATGTCTTCGTTGACTAATACGTCGAGCAGACTGTTGTCCTCGCCCTCTGCAAACGGTGCGTCTACAGAGACATGGTGGCTGGTGATGCTCATGGCCGCGTCAATCTTGTCTTCTGGCAGATCGATGTGCTCTGCAATCTCCTCCAACGATGGACGGCGCTCGTTGAGTTGCTCGAACTTACTGATCTCTCGGACAATCTTATTGAGCGATCCAACTTGGTTCAAAGGCAGTCTGACGATACGGCTCTGCTCAGAGATGGCCTGAAGGATACTCTGCCTGATCCACCACACGGCATAGGAGATGAACTTGAAGCCGCGTGTCTCGTCGAATCGCTCAGCAGCTTTCAGCAATCCTAAGTTGCCCTCATTGATGAGATCTGACAGACTCAGTCCTTGGTTTTGGTATTGCTTGGCTACAGAGACGACAAAGCGCAGGTTGGCCCTTGTCAGCCGCTCAAGAGCTTCTTGGTCTCCTTTGCGGATGCGCTGGGCAAGCTCAGCCTCCTCCTCCGCAGAAATCATCTCTTCTTTTCCGATTTCCTGCAGATACTTCTCTAGTGAGGCACTTTCGCGATTTGTAATCGACTTAATGATTTTCAGTTGTCTCATCGGTTGGTGTCTTATAGCCAAATTGCAAAATTATGACATTTTCCTGAGACGACCAAAAAAAAAGGCAAAAAAATGACAAATGGCGCTGATAATCATTAAAAGGCAGTCATTTGCCCGATCAATCAGCGCCATCTGCATCAATAATATCCGTTAGTCATTTGCCAGGGGCACGGCGAAGTAACCCTTCTTACCCGTCGGGAAGATACCCTGGATATAGAGTACGGGCTCCTTGCTCGTCGAGGCCTCTTTCACCACCTCCTGCAGGTCTTCTATGCTCTTGATGCTCTGGTCGTTGGCCTTCTGGATGATGAAGCCCTTCGGCATGCCGGCATCCTTCAGTTTTCCGCCACTGATCTTGATGACCTCCAGACCGTAGCCGATATTCAGCTGTTCCTTCTGTGAGTCTGTGATGGCACGGAAGCTACCGCCGAGTACATCGAGGTCGGCATTCTTCACAACCTTCGTGTTACCTTGCTCGTTCTTCAGCGTCAGTGTGACGGTCTTCTCTTTCTTATTACGCAGATAGGTCACCTTTACCTGCTCGCCTGGACGCTTCTGAGCCAAGATACCCTGCAGGTCGCCCATTGTCTTCACCTTCTGACCGTCGACGGCTGTGATGACATCTTCCTTCTCCAGTCCTGCTTCATTGGCTGCACCATCTTCCACAACTTTCTCGATGCGGACACCTTCCATCGTTCCATAGTCCTTTACGTCCTTCTCCTGATCTTTCATGGCGTCCACATAATCCTTCACGCTACCACCCTGAATACCGATCATGGCACGCTGGTATGTACCGTATTGCTTAAAGTCATCAATGGCCTTCTTCACAATGCTGGTGGGAATGGCAAAACCGTAACCGATGTTCGAACCTGTGGGTGAAGCCAACATGGCGTTGATACCGATCAGTTCGCCGCGGGTGTTGACCAGCGCACCGCCCGAGTTACCCTGATTGATGGCAGCATCGGTCTGAATCATGGAAGTAATACCGCCTGTATTCATAGGACGGGCTTTGGCGCTGACGATACCTGCTGTCACGGTGTTGTTCAGTCCCAGGGGATTACCCACGGCCAGCACCCATTCGCCAACCTTCACATCGTCGCTATTTGCAATGACGATAGCGGGCAGGTTCTTGGCGTCAATCTTGATCAGTGCCAGGTCGGTTGCTTTGTCGGCGCCGATGATGCGGGCTGAATATTCCTTGGAATTCTCGTTCAGTGTGACGGTCAACTCGTCGGCACCGTCCACCACATGGTTGTTGGTGACGATATAACCATCGGCCGAGATGATCACACCACTACCGGCTGCTGCACGCTTCGGAGTCTGTACCTGACGTTTGCGGTTGTTGCCGTTACCGTTGTTGCCCTGTCCACGTCCGAAGAATCCTCCGAAGGGATCAGAGAAGAAGTCCTCGAAAGGATCGCTGTATTCAACGGTCTGAACTTTTGAATTGATGACCGACTTGATGTAAACCACAGCGGGCAGAGCTTTGTCGGCTGCGTAGGTCAGGTCAACGGGCTGTCCTGCTGGTGCCGATGCGACGACGGGGTTAGGGGAAGAGGGATTGGCGGCATTGCTCTTGCTGATAGCAGCTACCGAGAGTACCAAGGCAACGACGCAAACAGCTGGCGTTGCCACATTGATGATTTTTTTCATATTCTTATTCATTTTGTTTATGATTTATAATTCTACACTTGCGGCCTTCTTCATGGCTGCGTTTACACTCACTCTGAGTTTTCGAGTGCAAATATAGGTGCAATTTTCCGTAATGTGACAAAATGTCGTGAATATTTGTCCCATTTTAACAATTCGCCATGAAGGCTTAACGGCCTTTTGCGATTAACACTTGAAATCTTAAATATCTGACAAAATTAAGAAAAGGTTCTGTTTTTAATTGTTTATTCGTAATTATCTATAAAAACGTTTGCTTTTTCATTCACTTATTTGTATCTTTGATACTACGTCTCGAAGATAGGCTGTATCTCGGAAATGAAAATAAATCGCGATTTATTTTGCATTTCGCTCGATTTGCACTATCTTTGCACGCGAAAGCACTGTCACGGTCTGTCGCTGGTGTCATTTCGGCACGAGAGGAAAGTCCGGGCAGCATAGGGCGCCCCACTTCTGAAAGTGGAAGCTATTGGTGACAGTAGGTGCCGGTAGAAGAAAACAACCGCCTCTTCGGAGGTAAGGGTGAGAAGGTGGTGTAAGAGACCACCAGCCAATGGGTGATCATTGGGCTGTGCCGACTGGGGGCTGCAAGTTCATGTAAACCGTCCCGAGAGAGGGTTGCCCGCCCGAGTTGACGAAGGTCTGAGCAGCAATGCAACAGGGCCGGGTCTCATGCGGCGGAGGGTAGAACGCTTAAGCCCTGGGGTGACTCAGGGATTAGATAAATGACAGACGCCGTGCTAACGGTACAGAACCCGGCTTACAGGGGCAGTGCTTTTTTCCTTTGAACATTTACATATTATATATAGATTTTATCCATTATCAATTATACAAATGGCTACAGTAGACGACAAGAAAGTGATTTTCTCGATGGTTGGCGTAAGCAAGACCATCCAGCAGAACCAGAAGCAAGTGCTCAAAAACATCTACCTCAGTTTCTTCTATGGGGCGAAGATCGGCATCATTGGTCTCAATGGTGCCGGTAAGTCTACGCTCATGAAGATCATCGCAGGTCTCGACCAACAGTATCAGGGCAATGTGGTATGGGCGCCGGGATATACGGTGGGCTATCTGCCGCAGGATCCCCCGCTCAACGAGGAGAAAACTGTCAAGGAGAACGTGATGGAGGGCGTGCAGCATGTCTACGACGCATTGGCCGAATATGATGACATCAACGTGAAGTTCGGCCTGCCCGAATATTACGAGGATGCCGACAAAATGGATAAACTCATGCAGCGTCAGGCTGAGTTGCAGGACATCATTGATGCTACAGATGCCTGGAACATGGACTCGAAGCTCGACCGTGCGATGGCCGCCCTCAACTGTCCTCCCGGTGATTGGAGTGTGAAAAACCTCTCCGGTGGTGAGCGTCGTCGTGTAGCTCTTTGTCGTTTGCTGTTGCAGAAGCCCGACGTGCTGCTGCTCGATGAGCCTACGAACCACCTCGATGCAGAGTCGATTGACTGGCTCGAACAGCACTTGCAGCAATACGAGGGTACCGTTATCGCCGTGACCCACGACCGTTACTTCCTCGACGATGTTGCCGAGTGGATCCTTGAGCTGGATCGCGGCGAGGGCATTCCCTGGAAGGGTAACTATTCCTCTTGGCTCGAACAGAAGTCACAACGTCTGGCCCAGGAGGAGAAACAGGCCTCGAAGCGTCGCAAGACGCTGGAACGCGAGCTCGAATGGGTGCGTATGGCTCCGAAGGCCCGTCACGCCAAGGGTAAGGCCCGTCTGAACTCTTATGAGACAATGCTCAACGAGGAGCAGAAGCAGAAGGAGGAAAAACTTGAGATCTTCATCCCCAATGGTCCGCGTCTAGGCAACAAGGTTATCGTGGCCGAGCATGTCGCCAAGTCCTATCCAGAGAAGCCGCTCTTCAGCGACCTCAATTTCAATCTGCCGCCCAACGGCATCGTGGGTGTCATTGGCCCCAATGGTGCGGGCAAGACCACACTCTTCCGACTCATTATGGGCCTAGAACAGGCCGATGCCGGCACCTTCGACGTCGGTGAGACCGTCAAGATCTCCTATGTTGACCAACAGCATAAGGACATTGATCCTGAGAAGACCGTCTATCAGGTTGTCTCTCTGGGCAACGAGACCATCCGCATGGGAGGTCGCGATGTCAACGTACGGGCCTACCTGTCAAGATTCAACTTCAGTGGTGCCGACCAGGAGAAGAAGTGTGGTGTGCTCTCAGGTGGTGAACGTAACCGCCTCCATCTCGCCATCGCCCTCAAGCAGGAAGGTAACGTGCTGTTACTTGATGAGCCTACCAACGATATCGATGTAAACACCCTCCGTGCCTTGGAGGAAGGTCTCGAGGCCTTTGCGGGTTGTGCTGTTATCATCAGCCATGACCGCTGGTTCCTCGACCGCATCTGTACACATATTCTTGCTTTTGAAGGGGAGGGGAATGTCTTCTATTTCGAGGGTAACTATTCGGAGTACGAGGCCAACAAAGCTGCGCGTCTAGGACTCGAGGAACCCAAGCGTGCACGTTATCGTAAACTAATGGATGAATAAATTCTACAAACTTAAAGAACTTATGAAAAAGTACATGATGATGGCTGTGCTGATGACAGCGGCCGTATGTGTCTCGGCACAAAGTAGACCAGAACCTTATTTCTCGTTCAGGGAGTTGCCCAACATGCTCAAGTGGTGCCCTGCGCCACCCGATACCACCGGCGCGGCCTTCACCTACGATATCATGCAGTACATGTGGGGCAAGGAGCTGCGCCAGAAGGACACCGTGCGTACTGCGATTGCCATCCGCGATGCCGTGTACAGCCTCGAATGTATCGCCCAGGAATTCAGCGAACCCTTCGGCCAGAAGATCTCCGAGGAGGAGACACCCGAGATTTGGAAACTACTGCGTGATGCGAAGGCTACGTGTGAGAATATCAGCGGCTTCCCCAAGTATTTCTATAAGCGCAAGCGTCCGTTCATGCGCTTCCAGGAATCCACGGCAACCCCTCAGTTCGAGCCGGATCTGCGACGTAATTACTCCTATCCTTCAGGACACACCATCCTTGGTTGGGCGTCGGCCCTGTTGCTCACGGAGATCAACCCCGAGCGTGCCGACACAATTCTCGCCAGAGGCATGATGTATGGTGAGAGCCGTGTGATTGTTGGTGCCCATTGGCAGAGCGACGTGGATGCCGGTCGTCTGGCTGCTGTCGCTGCTTATGCGCGCATGCATACCAGCGAGCGTTTCCTGGAGCAGATGCGACTGGCGCAGCAGGAGTTCCGTTGTAAAGTTTTAAAGTAAAACTGATTTAAGCATAAGAAAAGCCCCGTAAGTTTTTGACTTACAGGGCTTTCTTTGTAGTCGATAGGGGACTAACCGCACTATAAACCCCCTACAACTGTTATTTCTGCGAGGCTTCGTAACCTGTTCAATTTCAATTCGTTAATTAAATTAAATAAACTGGCTAAAACTTGTTTATTTCGAAAAGTGTGCGTAAATTTGTGCGTAAATTTAGAGGCACTTAGCCAGCATGGTCTTCACGAAGACCGCTGCAAAGGTATTAATAAAAACCCAAATACGCAAGAAAATCGCCCAAAATGTGCGTATTTCTGTGCGTAAATAGATGTAAACCGATTAACGAACAAATTATGGCAGTAAGCTTTTCAATCGAAAAAAGGACTAATAAACAAGGCGAAACACCAGTACGGTGTTCGATATCTATCCAAGGTCATCGTTTGCAGACGACCACTAAAATATCCGTTAATCCTGAATTTTGGGATTCTGAGACCCAAAGAGTCTTGTCATCTACTGCTGCGGGCAAGATTGTCATGAACTCAAAACAAATGTCAGCTAAGCAAATGAATGCTGAGCTGAAGAGAATAGACACTTGGTTCTCAGAATATGAAAACAGCCTGCGTGTAAATCATCAGGATGTCGGTGACCTCAAGGAAATCTTTTCCAAGCATTTCGGCAAGGCTGCCAAAATGCACACCGTAGAGGAAGACGAAGAAACTCCAGACATTAAGGCACGACTCGATGCCTTCCTTAAAGAACAGAAGGATAAAGAGAAATGGCGCGAGTTGACTGTCAAGAGTATGGACTCATTTAAGAATCATCTGGTGGAGTTCTTTGATTCTGAACAGATCACTTCAATTGATTATTTTGATGAGGACGGAACAACAAGCTTCGTTGATTTCCTTCTCGATGTGAAGGATCTCCGTAACTCCACTATTGAGAAATACCTTAGCAGGCTGCGTTATTTCATTCGCTGGGCAAATAAGAAGGGCTACACCACCCTAAAGGGAGATTACAAACCGAGATTACAAAAGACAAACAAACCCGTTGTCTTTCTGGAATGGAAAGATCTTATAAAATTGTTATATTTCGAGTTTCCAGAAGTCGGTACAGAGCT
>JAEEGJ010007623.1_pt1 | contig 30825 bp, 20 predicted proteins | sample 8958761 | NCBI WGS metagenome assembly JAEEGJ01 (sample SAMN16246546, study PRJNA631951) | gut metagenome | biome: gut microbiome; feature: rumen; material: RS-attached | host: Bos | place: Iran: Karaj | collected 2018-10
TCTTGAAGAACTTGATGGAGAAGTCATTGCCGTTGCGGACTAAGATCTGCTGCTCTTCGTTCAACTCGTAGTTCTCTTCCGTCTTTGCTGCCAATTCCAATACTGACTTTTGCCGGGAATCTTTGCAGCCCGTCAAGACGGATAACAGGCAGACTGTATAGAAGAATAAGACTAGATTTAAAGAATTATTTTTCATGTCATGATAAATTAATGTTCATTCATGATGCTTTCTTGGTTCCATCATTTTCACTACATTTTGCCACACGATGGCATGAAGGATGATGTATCACCACGTCACATAGTGCTACGTGATGTCGATCATCTAAGCGACCGTTGGAACACCTGTTCAAATACATCCATCTCTCTCTTGGCCATGCCAAGACGTATGGCAATGGATTTCCAGTGCTTCACACCGGCTTTCACTTCACCGATGATGCGTCCGGCTTCGTCTTTGCCAATCATATATTCCTCCGAGGAGTCAAGCAACACCTGAAGGTTTGCATGATTGGTTGAGGAGTTGATGAGCAAGGCCTGGTATTCATTCAACGTGGGATTCATGTCAGGGCTAACTATCATCTGAGCATTTGCCCCAACTGATAGGAGCAACCATGCCAGACAGCACAATAATGTCTTTTTCATATTCCGTAAAATTATTTTTTGATTCATTCGTTGATTACAAATACAAAACCGCCCCGCGGCTGGCAGGCCACACGCTCAGGCAGCATGCCGTCGGTCTGCATCTGCCACGACAAATAGGAATCCTTATGGTCGAGGAAAGCAACACGAAAATGCTTTTGCGGTAACAAGTGGCTCAAAGGCAGTTCCACGACACGCTCGGAATCGGAGCCATTGATACCTGCTACGTACCAGGTCTTCCCACAACGACGGGCTATAACGGCATACTCGCCGGGATAACCGCCTACGAAACGGGTCTCATCCCACACGGAAGGCAGCTGGCTGAGGAAGGTCTGAACCTCCTTGGGCTGCGTCAAGTAGCTCTCTGGCTTATCAGCAAGATGCTGAAGTGCTGACTCATAGAGCACTGTCAGCGCCAACTCATGGGCATGGGTGGTGATGTGCGGATGCTGGGAATCGCTGAACGTACACGGTGTATAGTCCATCGGTCCGATGACGTTGCGGGTGAAAGGCAGCGTGGCATTGTGGCAGGCAGCCTTATCGGTAAACGTCGGTACGTTATTATACCACTCTGCTCCGTAGACACCCTCTGTGGTCATCAGGTTGGGATAGGTGCGCTGCCAGCCGCGGGGAATGGTGGCACCATGGAAGTTGACCAACAGATGGTGGCGGGCGGCACACTCCAACAGGTCCATACAATAGTCCATGTTCATCTGGTTGTCGCCCGAGAAAAAGTCTATCTTCACACCGGCAACACCGATTCTCTCGCACCAGGCGAACTCACGCTCACGGTCCTCAGCCTTGTTCAGCCGGAATTTCGGTCCCGGTGCACCGTCAATCCAGCCCACACTGGAGTTATACCAGATGAGCGGGCGGACACCCTTCGAGTTTGCATAGTTCACAGCATCCTCGATGGTCTTACCGTCCCCCTCCCGGCCTTTGCCTGCCTGCCCGTAGCCTCCCATTTCATCCCACTCAGCATCTATCAGCACGTAGGGCAGCCGTAATGCCACCGCCATATCGACATACTTCCTGATAATCTCGTAGTCGTTGCTTCCATGATTGTATGCCCAGTAAATCCACGACACCACACCGGGCTTAATCCAGCTGACATCGGTCAACCGGCAAGGTTCGCTCACATCGGTAATCAGTGTCGACTCGACCAGATTCCTCAGTTGTCCGATGATGGCCACACGCCAGGGCGTATGCCACGAGCCGCTGACAACTGTCTTGTTCTCCGCAGGAACAACCCGGAAACGCTCACCGTCGTTATACAGGCACGAGGCACTCTGTCCGCGCTCAATGTTCGCTTCCGACAATAAGACGAAGATTCCATCCACAGGCTCCAACAATGCCGGGTAGCCCCAGCGGTTGTTCCAACCCTCTGGCGACGCCGATCTTTCGGAAGGACGCCCCGTCGGTTTCACCTGATAGGTTGTTATCAACGGAAAGAAACCCTCGTAAGCCTCGGTCCATTGTTGCATCCAGCGCCGTGTCCCCTCAGGAATACGGTAGACGGTTTGCTCGTCGGGAACCTTCCCTTGTAGCAGATTTGTATACTCATAGCGAAAAGCCAGACCATCGTTATACAACCGGACGACCATACGGCAGTTCTGACTCAGAGAGGCCTCGTACTCCCGCGCCACGTTCTGACAGTGTAACCGCTTACCCGCCAGCATCAGATAATTATCGGTTACTGTCCTGACAAGCCGCAAGGCCTTGCCTTTCCGGGTATTGCTGAACGGCACATCGGTCAGTTGCAAAACCTGTTGTTGGTCATAAAAGACTATTATTTCTTTTCCCTTTGCCACGATACTCAGTCTGCCATCGGGTGACACCACACCTTTTGCCGGCACCGCCAATGACGACAGTACACAAACAACCAAGACGAACAGTGTTCTTATTACCACACTTTTACTATTCATGTCTGCAAAGATACAAAGAACAATTGAAAGGTCAAAAACAAATATACTCCCTAAATGGCCATGAAGCCCGGCAAGCGGTCAGTCTGACAAGGCACCGACTCAATTTGGTGGAGCCTGACAATCTGGTTCAAGTCCTCATCGGCTGACGCATGTAACTGGATTATTTTTTCAGTTTCTTGAAACGGGCATTTGTCTCCAATGTCCAATCCTTACGCTCGAGCAGCTGGGGCTTTTTACCTATAAACACGCGGGCCGCCTGTTTGTCACCTTTCAGCTGCCACCGCAGCCAGGCGAGTGCCGTAAACGTGAACTCGCCACCATGAGGCTGACGATAGGTTCCGCCATGACCGACAGGGAGGTTGGCTGCACATGCTGGCACATGACTGATGAGATGGAAGTCGTCCATTCCATTCTCGTAGGCGATATCTTCCTTGCCACCAAGAATATAGATAATTGGAGTGTGAATCTCCTTGAGTTTCTCCTTGGGAGGCATCGGCATGCCGCCAACAGCCTGAGCGGCATTAGAACGCTTGAACAGTCCGCTGTTACAAATCATTAGCGACGTGATGCGCGGGTCGGCACAGTTGAAAAGAGTCTGAAGTCCGCCGCACGACATACCTGCCATGCAGATATGCTTGGTATCAATCTTCTGATAGTAAGGCGATGCGGGGTTCTCATTCTGGGCGATAATCCAGTCGAGACTCTCTATCTGCTGTTCCGAGCGCGACATGGGACCACGATACCACTCATCGACCATCGGTATCACACCTGTGGCCAACACTATAAAACCATGTGAAGCTATCTCGTTGAGAAAATTCATGTGCTCCCAAGGAGAATTGGCACACGCCCCGTTACCCCAAATCAAAACGGGTAACGGGTGTTTGCTGTTGAACACCGACAAATCCTGCGGAACAAAGATGGTGTGCTCCCTGCTGAGCGACGGGTCTTCTTTCATCACAGCCCTGTAGGCACCTGTGCCACCGCCTTCGATGACACGCTGGCGCGGAGCACGCGCTTCATCGAGGAAACGAACCATCTTCTGCAGTGTCTCCTTACTGTACATGCCCATCCCATGGCCTCCTTCGGGGATAAATGTTGCCTCTGTCCTCACGCCTGCAGCCTTCAACAACTCGAAGAACTTCTTTCCCTGACAGCATGGCACAACATTGTCTTTCTCACCGTGGAAGATAATCACAGGCGGATCATTCTTGTCGATATATTGTGTGACACTGAGACTCCGGTATTTATCGGGTTCCTTGGAGAGTTTGGACTTAAGCAACACATCCTCAGGACTATTCGGTCCCATCGACATATGCTCGCCGCAATCCATGTCGGTCAAGTCGATAGGACCCGACCAGTCACATGCGGCATTGACGGCACTGCTCTCACTGGGGTAGTTGCCAATCGTTCCCTCAAGGTCTATGTCCACGGTCCCAACCTTGGTCTGTTTCGTACTACTTGTCGTCGCAGCCATCGAGGCCAGATGCCCGCCAGAGGAAAAACCACTTGTGGCGATAAACGAGGTATCGAAATGATACTTCGCAGCCTCGCCACGAATGAAACGTATGACGGCACGAATGTCGTGAATCTGTGCCGGCCACTGGGCTTCCATGCTCGACCTGTGGTTAGGACATACAACCGCATATCCTGCCTCGAGCAACGTCTTGACAATGGTACCGAGGTCGGCGGCACCCTTTCCATTATTATTAAACCAGGCACTTCCGTAGATGTGAATCACCACAGGATAGCTTGCCTTCTCTTGTTTAGGCAAGTAAATGTCGCAGGTATGGGAGACCAGATTGTCGTTGGCATAGTTCACATCCTTCCACTGTTGTGATGTTTCCAGTTTTACTTGTTGCTGGAAGCCGCCAAAGCCCCCCGCAGGCTGTGCCATTACCAATGTGGTCAGGCATGGCAAAAAAAATGATAAAAGAATTTTTTTCATCTTATCCGTCATATGAATACTCAAATCAATTCGTCTCGGGCAATATCGGCTCGCCCATCTCTGAGGCCTCAGCATCGTTGGCATCAAGTTTGAAAAGCATAAACTGAGGGTTCTCTGTCGTACAGGGTTGCCATCCGAACCCTTCGCCCTCACCATTGGGGTCGCTGTATTTGGCAAAATTGGTCCATGCCGTGAGCATCTTCTCTGCCAAGTCCCAGTCGCCCTGTGTCCATGGGCGCCAACAGTGTTTCAGACTCTTGAACACGAACCAAAGATCACTACTATGGAAAGCTCCTTTCAGCCGGTTGGTAATGTCGGGATGCTTGCCGTCGTCAGGCAACGGACGGGCGAACTCGTAAGCCCATGCCTTACCGCCCTTCTCCTGACGTACTTTGCAGAACTCGGCAATGCCAGGACCCATCGACCCCATATCGTTCAGCGTGTAGCCAATCATATAGGGTACATCGGCTATCGAGCCTTCGCGGACAGCCTCGTCGAATCTCTTTAGGCTGACATAACCATCAACGATAGGACGCTGCATCAGGAAGAGATCACTCTTGGTCACCATATTATACAATGTTCCAACGGTATAGAGAATCTCCGTCGAGGCAGCACGAAGCTTTTCCAAATTGGTCAGTCCTGCCCAATCCATCACTTTCTTTGTCTCTGCCTCGCTCTCAGCCAATGTCGGGTTATAACTAAAGAACTTGTTCATCGGAGTGGCAGGCTTGGCTTCCTCACCATCCTTGGCAGGAACATTGATGCCACCACCGCTCATGATGACAGCCTTATGGAACAAGCCACGTGCCAACGGACTCTCACAGAGGGTACGAACGCTACCAGCACCGGCACTCTGTCCGAAGATTGTCACATTGTCCGGGTCACCGCCAAACTGCGCGATATTCGCCTTTATCCACTTTAATGACTGTATCTGGTCAAGGATTCCATAATTACCACTAACATGGTTGGGACTCTCTGCCGACAACTCGGGATAAGTCATGAACCCGAAAATGCCAAGACGGTAGTTGATAGATACGAGCACCACATCCTTTGATGCCCACTCCTGACCGTCGAACTCAGGTTCTGAGCCCCAGCCCTCGCGGTAGCCACCACCATGAATCCACAGTGCAACAGGCAATTTCTTATTCACGTCACCTGGTGCCTTTGTCCATACATTCAGATAGAGACAGTCCTCACTATAGGGAGCCTCATCACCGTATCCCCATTCCGAGGCATAGAAGCCTGGATAATGAACAGCCTGATAACCCGGATGGCCGAATCGATCGCAGAGGCGGACACTGTCCCATGCCACTACGGGTTGCGGCTCTTTCCAACGCAGGTCGCCAATGGGCGGAGCAGCATAGGGAATACCACGGAACACGAATACTCCGGGATTCTCTGCCCGCACACCTTGTATCTGTCCTCCCTCAACCGTCAATACAGGACTAACTCCCTTTTGGTCGTTGGAAGTACAACTTATCATCATCGCCACGAAAAGGGCGAGCCATAACATCTTTTTCATTTCTGCTCCTTTTTATTGGTTGTTAAACGATGCTTTCTGATAGAACGGTATCTTATAGAGAGACGATACTCTCGGAGAAATAATGGTTGCGCAAAGGCTTGCTAAACATTTTTCCACGCAGGATAACCTGTTGTCGCAGACGGATATCGGCGGAAGAAGCTCCCACTTGAACGATGAACGTGCCGGGCGCTACATTCCACTGCCGTACATGATTCTGATGGGAATAGTAGCCGAACTGCTCGACATAGAGGCGGGTGGTAACGGTCTTCGTCTGTCCCGGCTGCAAAGAGATGCGGGCAAAGCCCTGCAACTGGATGGGACGCACGAATTGCAGATTACCTTCCGGGGAAAGATAAATCTGTGCTATCTCGTCGGCAGCCATCTCTCCAGTATTCGTAACCTGGAAGGTCAGCTCAACCGAATCGTCAGTTGTCTGTGCCTCGCTATTCACTTGCAGGTTCTTATACTCAAAGGTAGTATAGGAAAGGCCGTATCCAAAGGGCCACTGAATGCGTGGGTCTTTCTCCGCAGTGTAGTTGTAACAGAGTGGTTCGTAGATTTCCGTATTCGGATAACTGACAGACAGTTTAGCTGACGGAGAAACTTTTCCAAAGAGGATATCAGCCACGGCATTTCCTCCTTCCTCACCCGGATACCAGGCTTGGATAACGGCAGCACACTTCTCGGCAAGTCCTGAGATAACCTGGGCACGGCCTCCAAAGACAACGAGCACCACGGGCCTGCCTGTCTTCAGCAACTCTTCTACATATTGCTCCTGCTTGCCAGGCAGACGAAGTCCCTGCCGGTCACGGTTCTCACCGCACAGCATCACATTCTCACCCACAGCCGCAACAATGACGTCGGCCTGTTCTGCCAGACGAAGAGCCGCAGCCTTGTCAGCCTTCTCGCCAGAGTTGACCTTACGATGCAGCAACTCATACTCCCAGGCACGCTCGTCGCCCAGCTCACCATATTTAGTCTCAATCTCCTCGGTCCAGTCGCAACCGCGCTCATACAGCAGATTCACGCCCTCGGGCTTCTGGGCCTTCATGCCCTCCAGCAACGTGATGGTATGGGGATTATCGAGATTGTTTTCCACCTTCTTCCAGAAATAAGACATGGCAGGGAAAGAGTAGTCGCCCAACATTGCCCACATGGTATTGGCATTCGGACCTGTCAGGAGAACATGAAGACGTTCACCCTTCTTCGTCAACCCACCACTACCAAGCGGAAGAATACCATTGTTTTCAAGTAATACAACCGACTGTGTCGCAATATCATAAGCCGTCTGCCGCTCAGCTGGACTATCGAGGGAGATCTTCTCCGTACTATAGAGATAAGGGTTCTTATCGAAGAGGCCTGCACGGAACTTATGGCGCAGCACATTCTTGACGGCACGCTCTAGGGTCTCTGGCTTTACCAGTCCCTCGTCGATGGCCTGTTGCAGATGCTGATAGTTGGCTCCGGAGGGGAAGTCAACATCATTGCCACCGTTAATGGCTGCCGCAGCCTTGTGCATAGCATCCTCGATACCAGGTATTTGGTCGATGGCTGTATAGTCGCTGACGACCATACCGTCGAAACCTACATAACCACGGAGAATATCCTCAAGTATCTCACTATTGCACACACATTTCGTACCGTGCACTTCATGATAACCAGGCATCACGGCCTTGCTGCCTGCCAGACGGATCATCGCCTCATGGGGAAGCAGAATCTCTTCCATCATCTCCTTTTCCTCAGCATCGCCACCGCCGCCGTAACCTAAATAATGCTTCGAACAGGCACCCACGCCTTTTTTCAGGTTTCCTTGCTGCAAGCCTTTCACGAAAGCCACTCCCATGGCCGCCGACAGGTATCCGTCTTCGCCATACGACTCTTCCAGGCGATTGAAACTGGGAGTACGGCACACATCGACCATCGGTGACAGTGCCAGCACACCGCCTATTTTACGCATAGCGGTACTCGTCTGGAAGGTTTTCAGTTCTGCCAGTTCGGGATTAAAAGAGCATGCCATACCAATCTGCTGCGGATAGATGGTAGAGCCCTTGGTGTTGACACCCGAGAGCACTTCCTCATGACAGAGGGCAGGAATGCCGTTGGGCGTATGATGCATCAGCCAGTCCTGAATGGCAGCCACACGGTCGCGAAGCTCATTCGGGTCGCGGGGTTTCTGCATGGCGAACTGTGAGAAATGACCGATGCCGTAGGGAATTAGTTCCCGGCATTTTGCCGTATCCAACTGCCCCTGCTCGTTGAAGAGCTCGTCCATAAACATACTCTTCAGCTGGGCGATACGCTCCTCTTGCGACATCTTACTGTACAGTTCGTCAACCTGCTGGTCGATGTCAACAGCAGCATTGCATCCCGCCAGAAGTGCGGAAACGCATATTATAATGAATATTCTCAACTGTCCCATATTTCACTTTTCACAGTTCATTCTTCACGCTTCTACTAATTGATCAGGAAGATTTTCTCCTTTCCCTGATAGACACATCTTACGGTAGCGCGGCCTTCAGCTACAGGACTGACACGAATCTGTACGCCAGGCACGTTGGCTGTAGCCTCCAGCTTTGAGCCAGCCTTCAGCGGGGCATAAACCTGATAATGGGTCAGGTCGGTATATCCATTCTGATTGGTGGTACGAATGGGGAGGCTGGGTATTAACAACTGCTTTCCATCAGCCTTGATGGTAATCTGCGGAACAACAGGAATGTCACTAGGCTGGCCCTTCTTCGAGAAACCGATTCCGTGCAAATCGAAAAGTCCCTCAGGGCGCTGTGGTTGTTGCGGACGACGGCCCCACTGCGGACGGTTATCCTGTTTAGGCTGTATGTCGGCACCCTCGGCCACAAGATAGACGGCATGCTTTCCCGTCAGTCCTTCGACAGCGGGCACACTGAGACGGTAGTTATCTGCTACCCGCTGGGCATTGGCAGCCACTTCGAGTACGCCAATCTCCTGTCCACGCCATGGATTGTCCAATCGCACATGAACCTTGAAAGCTCCGTGTCCACCAGGTGTCAGACGAATGTTCAACTCAGCACCATCACCCTGTCTGATACCCTCGAAGGCATGAATGCCCCTGTCATTCTGTGCCAGGCCGCCAAAGCCAAAATATTTGAAGCCTACAATGCCGCCATTGGTAATGCCAGCCAGGTCCATGGAGTTGTTCCATACATCGAAACAATCCTGCATCCATTCGTTACTGTTCGTACCACCTGCCATGAAACAGGCTATACCGGCAGAATAGTAGGCATAGGGTGGCAAGCCGAAGATATGGAAGCCCTCGCTGGTCACCTCCGCTCCCGTATACTCCGTGCCGTTGGAAGCCTTGGCTGTCCACACATGATCCTTCGTATAAGGGTCGTAAGCTGTGATGCGCACCATGCCTCCCTTGCTGACAGGTTTCTTGTCCCATGTTATCTTCACGGGTGCCACCATGGGTTGACGGGCATTGCCGAAACCGCGTGGCGGACGATGGTAGAAGACATACCACTGGCCATTGATCTGCTGCAGGGAACCATGCGTATTATGCCCGGCATTGGTGGTAATCAGTTGCGAGCCGTCCTCGTTCTCCACCACGCCACGGGAGTCAACCAACACTCCACCAGATCGCCATGGACCCAGCGGTGAGTCTCCGAAAGCATAGCGCAAGGCTGAGTTGGTAGAACTCAGACCATACTCCTTGCCAGAGTAGCCGGAGAAGACCATCACGTACTTGTTGCCCACCTGACGGATAGACGAAGCCTCAAAGAAGTTGAAGTCCAGTGGATTCTGTCCTTTGTAAAGTGCCTTGTACTCACTACCCTCCTTGTCAAGCAGTTTGCCGTCACGACTGCTGGCAGGTATGAACGGATCAATAGGCTCTGTACCCTCACGCTTAGAATACATCGTATTCTGGTCAAGTTCGACAGCAGTAGAGTGCTGGAAACCATAGAATACATAGGCACGGAAACCTTTCTTGTAGTCCGGATCCTTCTTGTTCGTAACGGGCTCAATGAACACCGACGGGTCGAAGTCGATGAGGGAGCCTTCCACGCACTTGGTGCCGTCCTCCGTCAGATTCACGGGCACGAAGGGGCCATTGGGACGGTCACCCTTACACACCATAGCCACACGCTGCCATCCGCGACTGTGGGGATAGAGCCAATACGTCTTTTTTCCAGTTATCTTGTCTGTCGTCTCCACCAGGTCAGGGGCAAACATGGTATCCCACTGTCCGTTGACGAACCACGAGAAAATAGGACCCTCGTCGCGCCATTGGGTGAGATCTTCTACGGGTGCCGACCACATGCGGATGTCATTGCCGCAATACTGACTGAAATGGGTGTCATGTGAACCGATAATATAAGCCCTCATCTTGCCCGGATGGTCAGGGTCCTCAAAGACACGGGGTTCTCCATCAGGGACATGCTCCCACAATGGCAGGTATGGATTCTGCGCATTTGCCATCACAACGGCAAACGACCAAAACAACAATGCTAATATTCTTCTCATACGAAATATCTTTTTTATATGGTTTTGACTGTGTGTCTGCATTATTTCTTAAACCGCCACCAGTCGAGACGGATTTCTCCCTTCACATTATTGAAACAGATGTACAAGTCGTGAACGTCGGAAGCGTTCTTCACCTTCGCTCTGAACGAGTTGTATTTCTCTACCGAGCCTGTAGGCTTGATGTTGAGTGTTCCCACAACTGGTCCGTCCACGCCATCCAGACGCAAGGTGATCGTACAACTGCCCGTTGCCGCGGCAGTCAGGTTATACTCTTTGGCTCCACTGGCAAAGTCAACACCGCGAAGACGGATGTACTTACCGTCACCAAGATTAGTGACATACATATTACGACGGCCTGTCGAGACAGGCATATTGGCCACCACACCCGTATTCTGAATACCCATTTTGGCACTCTTCAGTCCGTAGCCCCATGCCATGGTCTCCGCCTCAACACGCTGGTAGGGATTCAGCCAGTGCAACTGCTGCATGGGCTGCTGATCCAGCCAATAAGGCACCTGTTTGATGGTTCCGTCGCTCTCATATTCGATCTCCGTTGCCGAGACGCTGCGGCGCTCATGATGCACGAACGTGTCAAGGTGCATCAGATCGTAATTCTGGCCGAAGACATACGAGTGACCTTTATAGTCGCAGATACCTGGGTGGTTCCCCCTGTCGCGCTCGGTAGGCATCATGATGTAGCCCATGCTCTTCCACGGCCCTGTCGGGGAGTCGCTCATAGCATATCCCAACGCCTCCGGACAGCATGTCGACGCATAGCCCAGATAGTAGTGCCCGCCACGTTTGTAGAGCCATGGTCCCTCCTGGTAATGGTCTATGTGGTAGTCCAGTTTGGTAATGCCGCTTTTCAGCGAGATCATATCATCGTTGAGCAGTGCATAATAAGTATATGGATTCCCCCAGTACATATAAGCCTGTCCGTCGTCGTCGGTCATCACTGTAGGGTCGATGTCGTACCAATGTTCTTTCTGCCATACCAAGGGTTCGCCCAGCGGGTCCTTAAACGGTCCGTAGGGAGAGTCGCTCACCAGGACACCGATGCCATGTCCGTGGAGTGGTGCATAGAGATAGTATTTGCCGTTACGCTCCACCGTCTGGATAGCCCATGCCCCGTTGTCGCGGCTACGCCATGCGAAGTCTTTCAATGAGGCTACGGCACCGTGTTCCGTCCAGTTCACCATGTCGGTAGTCGACCATAGCAGCCAGTCGTACATAAAGAATCCTGCCGAGCCTTTCTCGTTCTCGTCGGGAATATCCTCGGGGGAGGCATCGTGAGAAGTATATAGGAACAGCGTGTCGCCAACAACCAACGGTGATGGGTCAGCAGTGTATTTCGTTTGGAACAAAGGCATATTCACCTGTTCCAGTCCGCGCATCTCCCACCAGTCGAAATTCATCAGCTTCGGTCCTTTTCTGCCAGTAAACACGAAGTACAGGTCATGATGCCCGCGGGCTATGGCCGTCAGGTCGGTGGTCAGCGTCTGCCATTGCTCCCAACCGCCAGTGCCAGGCACATCCAGTTTGCCAAGGAGAGCACCTCCGATGCTGTCAATGCGTACCTCTATTCTTCCGCCACGCAGGCCACTGGCCACCCTGGCCGTAAAGGTGCGAGGCGTCTTGTTGCAAAAGTGCACATTGCGCAACTTAATATAGTCGCCGTTGTGAATGTCGGTGACATACACACCCACCTGATCGTTCTGCTCTGTCTTCACTCCTTTCGAAAATGCCATTGTCTCAGCCTCCACCTTGCGATAGGGATCAAACCTCCCTACCGGCTCCACACCCTTGTCGGTAGGCATGATAGTGGGGAAGCTACCATCGGCATTATAGTGAAACTCCTCAACGGCAACGCTGCGACCGAAGCCGCCGCCTTGAGGCAATTTGCCCGTATGGTAGAAGAAATAGGAGTGTCCTTTATAGTCGGCTACACCGCAGTGGTTGGTAAACGAGTTTGTGTCGCTAAGAGGCATAATCTCGCCAGCATACTTCCACGGACCGACAGGCGAGGAGGCAGTACTGTAAGAAATGTGCTCAGGCACACCACCGGCTGCATAAAGCAATTGGTAAGTACCGTTGCGTTTCGTGAGCCAGGGACCCTCCACATACGAGTCTTTATATTTCTTTCCTTTTTCGCGCTTGCTCATCATCGGACCACCGAAGGCCTCCTCCGTCATGTCGAGTCTGCCCAGTTCTCCGCTATAGGAAATCATGTCGCGGTTCAGCTTCAGGTAGTAACACTGCGGATTGCCCCACATGAGCCATGCCTGGCCATCGTCGTCAATCATCACTGTGGGGTCGATATGGTCCCACGAACCATTCTCAAACAAGGGCTTCCCCAATGCGTCACGGAAGGGTCCCGTGGGTGAGTCACCTACGGCCACGCCAATAGCCATACCCTTCGACAACCGAGAGTGGGCACAGATGTACCAATAGAACTTCCCATCGCGCTCAATACACTGTGAGGCCCATGCCCGATCGTCCGCCCAACTGAAGCTCTCCAGCGCCAGCGGTGAGCCGTGGTCGGTCCAGTTCACCATGTCCTGTGTACTATACACGCGCCACTCCTGCATCCAAAAGAAGTCGGCGCCGTCTTCGTCGTGACCGGTATAGACATACATCGTGCCGTCGTGCACCATTGGAGCGGGATCGCTTGTAAACCATGTCTGTACAAAAGGGTTCTGTGCCACCACCATCGCGGGGGCGACACAGAACAAAACGGATATCAATATTCTGATCATACTTATCATTTTTTGTTGAAAATTCATACAAGGAGTGAGTAGCATATCGGGGGCATCCGTCTTCGAGGAACTCCTCGCTTCCCTCGATTGTATCGAATCCCAAGAAATGGGTTTATTTAAATAGTAGTTGTGCCATCTGGTATAGGCTGCGGCGCCATGTCAAGAACTCATGGGCAGTGCCCTCGCTGACGTAGCCCACGGCATTCAGTCCTGCCGCCTTCAACCGCTCGGTAGACTGGCGGATGGCATCGGGACGCTCCTTCGAGCCACAACTCTGGAAAATCAGTTTTACCTGGTTCTTGTCCTTAATGTCGGCAGGCTCGTACTGGCCACCGCTCAGCAGTCCGTAATAGCCGAACACCTCCGGACGGCGCAGTGTGATGAGTTTCGTCTCGAAGCCTCCCATCGACAAGCCTGCCATAGCACGGTGCTGCTTGTCGGCCTTCGTCAAGAAATTCGCATCGACATAGGGCACCAGTTCATCCACAAGAACCTTCTCAAACTCCTCGGCTGTGAACTGCTGCAGACCGCCGAACTTAACATCGTTGGTCATGCCGTATGTCATCACGATGATAAAGGGGGCACATTTTCCTTCGGCAATCAGGTTGTCCATAATCAGGTTAGCGTGTCCCTGATTGCTCCATGCCGTCTCATCCTCGCCCCATCCGTGTTGCAGGTAGAGCACGGGGAAACGCTCTTTTTTGTTCTTACCGTAGGTCGGCGGAGTATACACGAAAGCACGGCGTACTGTGTTCGTACTGGCCGAGGGGAACAGCACTTGTTGCACATTTCCGTGAGGAACATCCATGCGCGAGGCATAGAAGTCCTGATCGTGGGCAGGAATCTCGATACCACTCTCCCACCGACATGAGCCGTAATAGTTCAGTGCACCTGGGTCGTTCAGTGTACCGCCGTCCACCGTGAGGTGGTAATAGTGGAAACCCTCATCCATTGGTCCCTCAGTAGTGCCTACCCACGAGCCGTCGTAGGTCTTGCGCAGTTTCGTGCCACCACGTCCACCCAGTCCGAGGCTCACAGTGACGGCCTTGGCGTCGGGCGCCTCAACGCGGAAGCGCACGTAGCCCTGCGAGTTTACTTGCGGATACTGCTGTCCAGGCTGGTTCTTGGTAGAAGGCTTGAAGTCGTCCTTCACACCCTCGATGGGACGGAAGGCAAACTGCGGATTGAATGGCGGGCGCTGCATCTGCCGGTTAGGCCTGCGTGCAGGAGCCTTGGGCAGTTCCCACTTCGCGGGCAGTTTGTTCAGGATTACATCGTAGGCCAACTTCGGTTTGTACTCACTGTCGAACGGCAGCGGATAGTTAGCGGCACCCAGCCACGAGTCGCGGTCGGAGAGATTCCAGAACGTCACACAGTCAATCACATCCTTGTGCTTGCGGAACACGTTAAACACACGCGCATACTGATCGGCGAGATACTGTTTTACCGAGTCGCTGATGTTCACACCCTCACGACTGAAGCGCAACCGTCCGCCCATTTCAGTGTTCACGCGGATGTCGAGCTCCGTTACATGGATATGCTTCACCACTTTCTTATACAGTGTAAGGGCGTCGTCGATTTCCTTCTCCGTAGGTCCATAGATATTGTAGTGTCCCTGCATACCGATGCCGTCGATAGGCACACCTGCCTGCTTCATGGCTTTCACCATATTGAAAATGCGCTGACTCTTGATTCTGTCGCACTCGTTGAAGTCGTTGTAAAACAGCAGAGCCTTGGGATCGGCCTCACGGGCAAACTGGAAAGCCTTGGCAATGAACTCATCACCACATAGTTTATACATCGGCGTCTGACGGTAGGGGTCTATGCTGTTGTTTTCCTCCGAGATAGCCTCGTTCACCACATCCCAGCAGTACACTACATCCTTATATCTGTTCACCACGGCATGAATATGCTTGCGCATACGCTCGTAGAATACCTCCTTGGTGGGGTTGTCGGCATACATCCACTCGCCTATCTGCGAGTGCCACATCAGACAGTGGCCACGCAGTTTGATGCCGTTCTGTCGGCAAAAGTTGGCGATGCGGTCAGCACCCTCCCAGTTGAACACTCCCTCCTGAGGCTCTGTGGGCTGCGGTTTCATATCATTCTCGGCCGTGACGCTGTTAAACTCCCGCTTGATGAGGTCCATCTGCAGCGGTTCGGTCACGTTACGCTGGTTCACGGCGACACCTATCATAAATTCATTTTTGTAGGCATCCTTCAGTCCTTGTGCCTGCATGGTTCCTCCCACGGCAAGCAACAACATAGCAAGTACTGTCTTTCTCATTGTCTTCATTTTTGTATTGTGTTTCTAGTTATTTATCCTTTCCGTTTGCAAAGTTACAAAACAAAAATGACACATCCCGCTACAGATGTATCACAAACTATCTCATTTGTTACATATGAAGACTGTTGGCACATACAAAGGAATGAAAAAACAACCGCTCTCCCTCATGTGAACCCCGTGGACCACTCACTAGGTATAATAACGTGAGTTCGACGAATTCAGAATAATGCAAGCTGTGTGTCAGAAAACGGAGGGACGGGTCTTTTTGATTTCCTTTTCTGTTTGCAACTTTTGGAAATTGCAATTAATGCCTGATTATGCTCGAATTAATGCCTACTTATGCTCTAATTGATGCCTAGTTATGTTCTAATTAATGCCTAATTAGACCTTAATTGATTAACTAGTTAGAGGGTAATCAGGCATTAATTACAAAATGCGGAGTGAAGGCATCGTGACGGCAGAAAGACAAGTGCCACCAAGCATAAGCCATTATCCGTCAGGCGATAGCAAGGTTTAGTGACAAATGAGGACAGCAGAGCTGCCGGTTTCAGGTTAACGTGAATTCGTCGAACTCACGTTATAATAAAAAAAGACAAGAATCAACAGGCAATAGACTACGGTCAATAGTCAGTCTTCACTTTTCATTATTAACTGTTAGCTACTCCCCGTCAGTCCAAAAATGCCTTGGGCAAGGTGCTTGCCTTGAGATTTTCCTTAATCTGCCGCCTCTCCCTCAGCAGACGGAATGCGTATCGTATGGTTTTCATGTCTCCAAGCACCAATGCCTTCCCTGCCTTGATGATAATATATTTCAGCAGACTGGTAGTTGCCAAGGGGTTGCTGGCATGAATCATCGGTGAGATGTAGTCGAGAATGTAACTCCACTTCTCCTTGCTCCATACGGGGTCTGCCTCGTCGTGGACTGCCGAGGCAGTCGGCACGATGCCCGCTTTCATGTTCCAATAGTTCACCCTGTTGACATAGTTGTCGTCCTCACCGTAATGAGGGAAACTGGGGTTGAATCCTCCTACGGTCTCGATGCATTTCCTCGTCATGAGCCAATGGGCAGCCATGACAAAGGACACCTCGTAGACTTCCCCCTGCCGGTTAAAACATATATCGTCAATCCAATAGGGTCTGCGTTGCTGATGCTGATAAATGACGTTCATGATGAAGAGATCGTCCAAATGACTTCCGTCGGCCTTCACTTGCAGGGGACTAAGTATTGCGTATTCGGGATGAGCTTTACTTACACGAACGAGTATTTCGAGGGTGTTGGGCATGACCCACGCGTCCTGATTCAGTAAATACACATAGTCGTAGTTGTTGTCGAGCGCGTATTGCAGACCAAAGTTGTTGGCTTTGCCAAAGCCGAGATTCGTATAGTTCTCTGTGAGCAGCACCTGCGGGTAGGTAGCCTTGATATATGCCTGGGTACCGTCTGACGACCCGTTGTCAACGACGAACACATCGGGCACAACTGTAGAGGCCTGCAGACTTTGGAAACAGCGTTCCGCCCATCTCATGGCATTGTAGGTGACAACGATTACCAATATTCTATCTCCTTGTCCCATCGTGCGAATGTGTTGTTATCTGATAACTCATTGGTTGAACAAATGGCGGACGGAGAATTCTCCTCTCGTCCATCACTTGGTTACAAAAGTATGCATAATTTCCGGTAGTTCAAAATAATACGGTAGAAAGATTTAAAAAGTAAAGAGTTTAATTCTGCTGTCAATAATAGAAGAAGGGGACATAGAATTTCTATGCCCCCTCATGTGCCGGCAGACAGTCAGTATCAAGAATAACAAAAACTAATATCGTGGCAGCCGGCTAATGAAAGATGGACAATCTACTTGCCTTTCCTCTTTACTTGTAACTGACCCTTGTCCTGCTGTTGTTCCTTATCAAGCGGTTCCACCTTGAAGTCGCAAGCAGAGAACCATTCCGAACGTGAGTTGTCACCGGTGAACGCGGGGTCGTTGCTGATGCCGTAGCATAGTGTGTCGTTGCGCTCTATCTGCACGACCACTTCAACTTCGCTCCATCCGTAACCGCGACTGTCGTTTGCCTGGTAGATGTTCCACGAGCGCGAGTTCTCCGAGGTCTCTTCTTCGTCTTGGTTGACGATGTCACGTGCCTTCTCCCAGATTTGTCCTCCCTCATTACCATAGGCAGGCACGAGGGTCTTGGCGAGCGGTTTGTCGGGCGACGAAGGTGTGGTGGCATAGATGTATACGCCGTCCCATTTGGCACGTGCATGACAGCTGACACGGTAGCTACCGGGCTCAACAGCCATGCGCCGCTCGACCTGGAATACCTGATTGCCGTCCCCATTCCATGTGTTGAGGTAGGCATAGCTGTGGTCACCAGTGAAATACTCGCCATTTCTCACGTAACAGTCGTTGCAGTTCTCATGCTTGAGCAACGTCCAGCCGTGCTTCATGAGATACTGTTTGTCGTAGTCGCTCATGACCGCTCCCTGATAGACGTGCGTCTCCTTATAGCGCTTCATCCGGTAATCGTCGTGATAACTACCAATCATGATGCCGGTGGGCACCACGGCACAGAGTGCCAGCAGCCACAATACGACCCAAACGATGCGCTGCATCACGCTCATGGGCTGTACCTTCTTCAGCAGTGTGAGCACCAGATGGATGATGGCGTAGATGGGAACCAGCAGCAACACCAGCAGGGCCACAGCAAACACGATGAGCACCCACATGTGGTTCTGATAAACCTCAGCCAATCCCATGGCCTCCAGACTAAACGGCATGTCGGCGGACAGGGGTAGCACCAGTGCCGACACCATGGCCACCACGACGAACACGAATCCCAGGATCATGGCCAGACAACTGAGTGCCATGATGAAAACGGTAAAGCCAAACACGATTTTCAGCAGTACGGAACAGACAAACCGCAATAAACCTGGGCGTGGCTGCTCATGTTTGTTTTCGACCATCATATCAGCCAGGTTCTGCGGTGTAGCAGGCTTCCCCTCCATCTCGAGCAGTTCCTCGGGAGTCTTTGCCTCAGGGATGACGAAAGCGAGGATAACATAGGCCACGAGTCCGATTCCATAAAAGAACGTAAACAGGACGGTCAGCAGACGCCAGATAGTGACGTCGGTACCTGTATACGAGGCGAAGCCCGACATCACGCCAGCAACCATCTTGTCGTTGGGGTTGCGATAGAACTTACGGCCTGTCATGCGCGAGCGCATATTATCGATAATGCTCTCGCCGGCTGCGTGGCTGCGCTGCTCCTCACCATCGTCACCTGCTAGTTCCTCGGGCTTGCCGATGCGCCGGATGATGTCTTTCACGTGTTCGATATTCACGGCCTCGATGCCCTGCTGCTTCAGTTCGTCCAGCAGTTCGGCAATACGCGCCTCAATGTCGTCGGCAATCTCCTCGCCTCCTTCCTGCTTACTGAAATAGGAACGAAGCGAGTCGGTATAGTGTTGCAGCATCTCGTAAGCGTCCTCGTCAATCTGGAAGAGGCGGCCGCAAAGATTAATGGTTATGTTCTTTTTCATTGTAATGGGATGATTTCGTGGTTTTCTTTCAGATAATTCACTGTATTCGAGAGTTCTGCCCAGGCTGCGTTGAGCCCTTCGAGAAATTGTTCGCCCTCAGGACTAAGGGCATAGTACTTTCGCGGAGGTCCCTGGGTAGATTCCTGCCACTCGTAGCGAAGCAACCCATCGTTCTTCAGACGGGTGAGCAGCGGATAGAGTGTTCCCTCGACCACCAGCAGCTCAGCCTTTTTCAGCTGCTGGATGATATCGCTGGCATAGGAAGGATGTTGCTTGAGCAACAGCAGTACGCAGTACTCGAGCATGCCTTTCCGCATTTGTGATTTTGCATTTTCAATGTTCATATTTGCTCATGATGAATGATTCATGGTGCAAATATATGCAAAAACTTAGTACCTTGCAATACATAGTACTATAAAAATACATATTTATAACTATAATTAACAATTAGGACAGCGTTTTTGCGCTGTCCTAACCGTTATCTGCTGCTGAAATCCACTTGGAAATGTCCGAGCCTACTCAGAGAATCCCATTTCTTTTTATAATCATTAATGAGGGAAATCCATTTCCAGCTACCGTCACTTATGAGGGAAATCCCATTTCCAATCGTCTTTACCTGTTCCGGAAATTCCATTTCGAGTTATCTGTAGAGAAGTCGTATTCGGCGAGTGTCGGCGTACTGTCGGCTGCCGAGTAGAGCACGTAGCGGGTATTTAGTCCCTGCTGGCCAGGAATCTGTTTGGGCATCAGACGGTAGGTGCCGTCGGTAAGCTGCTCGATGCGCCAAAGCTGCTCGGGCGCTCCCGAGAACTCCTCCACGGCGGTCAACTCGCACTCTGCGGTAGCCGCCAGTGCCCTATGGGTGCCTGCCACCTCTATTTTATAATAAGGTCCGCCCAGGTATCCACCTGCCTCGGGCACGGCAGTAATGGTCCACCGTTGGTGGGGACGGAACATATAGTCGCTACAACGCACGGGAATATCCCCATCAGGCCATGTGGAGATGACCTCAGAGAGCTGCTGGTTGGCAACGGGCTTCACGGGCTCTTTGGGGTCGATGCGCCACCAGGACTGTCGTTCCTGCTGGATGCGCACAAAGTCGACAGCCAACTCCAATGCGTAGCCGCGGCGCTCCGACTCTATCTCATATGTTCCCTCAAGGAACGGCTCACCAGCCACCGGCCAGCCGTTCCGCCATAATAGTGGACGGATGCCGAGGACGCTGCGACCACCCTGGTTGAAATCAGCCTCATAGTGACACGACATCACCTCTACGCCCTCGTCGATGATGGTACGTCCGAAATGGCCGGGACCACACACGCGATGGCCCGCCGCCAGCACCATACGGCCTCCGCCGTGGTACATATCGCGCCCTACATTGTCGATATACGGCCCCTCTACGGAGCGCGAGCGACCCACTACGATATTATAGGTAGAGTTCACACCGTCGCAGCAGGTGCCATGAGTGCCCAACAGGTAGTACCAGCCATCGCGGTAGATAAGATCTGTGGCCTCGCAGTCGATAGCGATGTCCTTCTCCTTGTTACCCTTCACACGGAAGCCTGTCGCCGGGTCCAGTTCAATCAGGCGGATGGTGCCGAAATAAGTGCCATAGCTCACCCAGAGACGGCCTGTCACCGGGTCAAGAAGCATGCCGGGGTCGATAGCGTCCTGATCCTCCATGCCGTCGGAACTGCACACCTCTACCGCCTCGGTCCACTTAAAGTCTGGTGACTTCGGGTCGAGGGTCTTATTCCACATGGTCAGGATGCGTCCGTTGTGGCCGCCGCCCAGTCCGCCGCCGGTGGCTCCATAGATGCAGAGATAGCGGTCGCCTATCTTCAACACGTCAGGGGCTGCTCCGCCACCAGGGCGCTCAGCACCACCGTTCCACGTCCAGCCATCCTCGGAGATGAGTCCTCCCCCACCCGTTCCGAACGTATAATACTTACCCTCGCACTCGGCAATGGTCGACGGATCATGTATGTAGGGTGCACCAGTTTGTGCCTTGCCTGTCAGGACGATGCCAGCCATCAGACAACAAACTATCCATTTTTTATTCTTCGCCTTCATATTCTTATTTCCCTGTTATTTTCCAGTTCTTACTTCGTAATTCCTCACAGGCTGTCCCTTCTCGTCGATGAATCGGACGCAGAAGTCGCTCAGTCCCGGACCGTTGATGACGGCTCCCCGCAGGATGTTACGGCCCTTCCTCAACGTCAGGCGCTGCGACACACCGTCGTCTTTCACCATGCGACGGTCGCCCTCGAGCAGGAGTACCTCCTCGCCATTGAGCCACCACATCGAGGCACCGTTCGAGCCGGCAGCCAGTCGTATGTTGCTGATGTCATCGGCACAGTCAACGTACGTAACGAACCAGAAAAGCGAGCCGTAAGTCTGCTGCCCGTACTTCTCAGCAAAGCGGAAGAGTTTCATGTTATAGTTCTCACTGTCCAGCGCATGCCACTTCAGCGTCTGGGTGCCAGTTTTCACCTTTTGACCCATCTGGGGCAGTACGGTCAACTGGTTCTTAAAGTAGGTCTTCGAGAAGGCGTCACGCAGCCAACTGTTCGTAAAGACCACATTCGAGCGGATATCCTGCTTGATAGGCTCAAGCAGCAGCCAGCGACGGATAAAGCCGTCGTCGTCGGGCTGTGCGCTGCTGGTCGTCACCGGCGAGAAATAGAGCGGGCGATTCTTGAATTGTATCCAGTCGATGCTGATGCCCTCACCCTCGCAGGTTACCACCAAGTCGGTAACTCCCTTGGGCGTATAGTCAAGCGTGGAGGTCAGTGTCAGCCATTGGTTGCTCTGGTCACGGCGGAAGGGCGTGGGCATGCCGGGACGCGTAATCTCACTTTTCACAGTCATCTTGATACGTGCCAGCACCTTGCCCGTGGCACTTTTCTCGCGGACGCAAAACTCGGTGTTCTCGGCAGCCTTGGCACAGACCACGAGATAACCGTCGGTGAGGCTGCTGAAGTCCACGTCATTGTATCTTATCCAACTACCTTTCCGAGGTAGGGATACCTCAAAACTGCGGAAAGTGTTCACGGTGTCTATCAGCTGTGTGGTCACACCTGCCGACGCACTACTGTAGCGGTCTATCTCTATCCGCTCCGTGGCCTTGTTGATGCCTACACCGCGCATTGTCTGCCGCACCTCCTGAATGGTTCCGTCGGGGTTAAATCCGATTTTCTCGATGCACACCGAGCGACGCTTATCGTCGTTCGGCGAGAAGTGGTTGCGGTGGTAGAACAGATACCACTGTCCCCGGTACTCCACGATGCTGTGGTGATTGGTCCAGCAATGGTTGTCGTGCTCCGCCATGATAATGCCTTTGAAGTCCCATGGTCCGAGAGGCGATTTAGACATCGAATAGGCAAGCGTCTCCGTGGGGTTGGCGCCGTTGACCGTGTCGCCACGCACCCAAGGGAAGGTGAGGTAATACCAGTCGCCCCGCTTGAAGGCAAAGGGTCCCTCCTTGAATCCATCGGGCAGTCCTTCCATCTGTTGTCCGCCCACCTTCATCGGCGGCATCTCAGGCATTCCCTCGCGACGCGGCATCTTCACTTCCTGCAACTCGCCATCGAGTTCCTTCATGTTGGCATTCAGTTTGGCGCCGCGGATACCCATGCCACTCCAATAGATATAGGCGGAGCCATCGTCGTCGATGAGCACACAGGGGTCGATGCCCATCACGCCCTTGATGGGCTCCGGCTCACAGGTGAATGGTCCCTCAGGGCTGCTGGCCGTTGCCACGCCGATGGCAAAGCCTCGTCCGCCCTTGGGCGCATTAGGAAAATAAAAATAGTACTTCCCGTTCTTGTACACACAGTCGGGCGCCCACATCGAGTATCCCTCGGGATTGCCCCAGGGCACTGTCTGCTGCGAGACAATCATGCCGTGGTCTGTCCACTCTGTCAGGTTTTCCGATGAGAACACGTGATAGTCAGCCATGCAGAACCAGTCCTGACGTTGGCCTTGCGGCGGTTTAATGTCGTGAGAGGGATAGACATACACCTTGTTGTTAAACACGCGGGCAGTAGGGTCGGCCGTAAACTGGTCGCGAATAACAGGGTTTTGTGCCATGGCCGCGCACAGTATACTCTGCAACAAGCAGCCTATTACTAACCGTTTCATATTCTCTTTACTTGATTACTGTTTTTCCTTATTTACTTGACCACCTTCTCTATGCCGTCGGTCCGTGCGGGCCAGCCCAGCATGAACTTATCGATGAATGCCTGCACCTCGGCATATTGGCTGGCTGGAAGCATACAGTGGGGATGACCTCCCACCACGGAGTAGCCCATCCGGTCTCCGATGCCGAAGGCGCGCCATACTTCGCGTGCCGCCTGTGCTGAAGCCACAGCCGCGTCGTCGGCCAGCCATTTATAGTCGGGATTCCCCAAAATGAGCAGAGCCCTCGGACAAATCATGGCACACAGCTCGTGATGGTCGTAGGGCAGCCGATACACATTTTCGCCCGAAAACGAATCGCGCATGCTCTCCTTGAACCAGTGGTAGTCAGTACGTTCCAGGCTCTCAACGCCCTCCATCAGGTGTGACACACGCCATGCTGCCGCACCACCGCCACCCGGTTCCTGAGCAATTGTCAGGGCGATGCGCTCGTCGAACGCCCCGCAGAAGAGTGCCATCTTGCCGGCATACGAGCAGCCCGTCACACCGATGTGGCGCATGTCGATGCGGGTCACCTGCTCGCCCAGCAACTGCAATCCGTCAATCAAACGGCTTAGTCCCCACGCCCACTGGCTGTAGGCACCATTCTCGGCAAGTTCGGGATAGAGCCGGTCGAAGTCGTGTTGTCCGCGTTCCTTGTGTGGGCGCCATTGCGAGTAGTCGTTCACTTGTGCCTCGTGGAACACCATCGTGGCGATGGGCCGGTGGCTGAAGAGCTCGCGCGGTAGCGATATTCCACTCGTGCCGATCATCAGCGCAAAGGGTGCCTTGCCCTCTCGTGGATACCGGATATGCGAGCGTAGCGTCAGTGTCTGCCCGTTCACCGTCACGTCGACGATGATCGTGTCGCCGTCCATGCGCGCGCTCACGTTCTCCTTGCCCACGGCAGGCTTCGTACCGATGCCATAGTGCTGGATGAGCGCGGCTATCTCGTTGCGCCGCCTCTCCCATTTCGAGAATTTGCCTACGACGCCCTTGCCACTGCTCCACGCAAGAGGATTCCGCAACTCACGAACCATCGGCAGTTCCTCCGCCGCGGGCATGGCGGGGCGGCTGTACTTGCTGCCAGTGTTCTCCTGGTCGTAAACCAGCGGCACCTGCGCCACAGAGGCTTCCGTCACCATGAGCAGGGCACAGAGCACTACAAAGAAACGCTTTGTCATATTAAGTCTTCAGATTTAGATTCCACGGCAAAGATACAAAATGCCTGCCATACATCAGCCACACTTGTGTATCACATTCCTTTCTATTTGTAACATACGGCTGTTTTTCTCCCCGTCGCGCCTCTCTGACTACCACCACTGTCCGTCCACCTTACCGCCTCAAGGCCTCGAAAAGCCTGTCCAGAGCAGCGTCAGCATCACCTCCTGCCTCGTCGAGAAGAGTGACAAACTTCGAGCCGATGATGGCGCCGTCGGCATTGTCCTGAGCGGCCTTGAGTGTCTGGGCGTTCGAGATGCCGAACCCTATCATGCGGGGGTTGCGCAGGCTCATGCCGTTGATACGGCGGAAATACTCCTGTTTCTGCTCATCGAAGCTCTTCTGCGCTCCGGTGATCGATGCCGACGACACCATGTAGATAAAGCCGTCGGTATGGTCGTCTATCAGGCGGATGCGCTCCTCGGCAGTCTCCGGGGTGATGAGCATGATAATGCGTAGGTCGTACTTGTCGGCCAGGGGTTTCACCGTGTGCAGGTAGTCGTCGAAGGGCAAGTCGGGGATGATGGCGCCGCTGACGCCTGCCTCCACACAACTCTGGCAGAACGCCTCGATGCCATAGTGGAGAATGGGGTTCAGATAGCCCATCAGCACGAGCGGTACCTCAACCTGCTCTTTGACAGCCTGCAGCTGGGCGAAAAGCGTGCGCAGCGTCATACCGTTCCTCAATGCCTGTGTAGCTGCGGTCTGGATGACAGGACCATCGGCCAACGGGTCGCTGAAGGGGATGCCTACCTCTATCATGGCTATGCCGCGCCGCTGCATGGCCAGTATCACGTCGGCGGTTCCCTCAAGCGTCGGGCTGCCGGCACAGAAATAGAGCGAGAGCAGTTTCTCGTCCTTCTTGTTTTCAAAAAGAGTATTAATCTTATTCATGTTTCTGTATATGTTTTCCTATTACTGTATTACATTCCTAACAAACTCCCTGAGCCTCTCCACGTCCTTCAGCCCTGGAGCCACCTCGAACCGCGAATTCAGGTCGATGCCCGTCCACAGCGGATGACGGATGGTGCGCAGGCTGTCGACATCACCAGGGCCGATACCGCCGCTGAGCAGGAAGGGCGTTTTGCCCTGATAATCCGTAAGGACGCTCCACTCGAACTTCTCACCGTTCCCGCCTACCAACTTGCCCTTAGCGTCGAAAAGGAAATAGTCCATAAGCCCCTCATAGGCCGCCGTCTGGCCGAAGTCCTTCGCCGTGGCGATGTTGAACGCCTTGATTAATCGGGGCGAGGCAGTGTCACTACTCCACAAAGTGCCGAGCTCGCGGATATACTCAGGACTCTCCTTTCCGTGCAGCTGCACCATGTCGAGACGATACTCCTCCACCTTACGCGCCACCTCGTGGGCATCCTCGTCAACGAACACGCCCACGCGCCTCATCTTGGTAGGTAGATAGTCGGGTCGGTGAATGACGTAACGGCTGGAACGCGGCCAGAAGATGAACCCCATCATGGCGATGGGAGGCTCGCTGCCGTTCTCCGCCAACTCCACACTCAACTGCTCCACCTCGCGGATGTTTTCCGCGTCGCGCATGCCGCATACTTTTATCATCAACTGTTTGCTCATAACTTATAACCTTGAGATGAATTCACCGAGTGACGCTCCGGGCTGCTCCGTCTTCATAAACGCCTCGCCCATGAGGAAACCGCGGTAACCCGCCATGCGCAGCGCCCTCACTGTCTCGGGCATGGAGAGGCCACTCTCACTCACCTTTACAGCGTCGGCGGGCAACAGACTGGCCAGTCGGAAGCTCGTCTCCACATCGGTGACAAACGAGCCTAGGTTGCGGTTGTTCACACCACACATGTCGGGTTCCAGCTCCACATATTCCAGTTCGCGCTCGGCATGCATCTCCAGCAACACCTCCATTCCCAGTTCATGGGCGGTGTGTTGCAAGGTCCTGCACTCCTGACGGCCCAGCACGGCGGCAATCAGCAGCACGGCAGAAGCGCCGCACTCCCGCGCCTGAAACAGCTGATACTCATCCACGATGAAGTTCTTATAGAGTATCGGTATCCTCACCCCGCTCTGCCGTGCGGCGGCAACAAACGCGTCACACCCTCCGAAAAAATGCTCGTCGGTCAGTATCGACAGGGCGGCGGCACCGTTCTGCTCATAGCTAAGCGGTATCTCCTCTGCCCTGCCCTCCTCTTTAATCCAACCCTTCGAGGGCGACTTGCGCTTAAACTCGGCTATGATGCCTGTCGCCGACGCAACGAGCGCACCTGCCAGCGAGGGCCCCTGCTTGTCGAGCATCGCCTCTACTCGCCGGTACAACTCCCGGGGAGCCACCAGTCTGCGGCTGCGTTCCACCTCCACCCGTTTGTAGGCTACGATTTCCTGAAGAATATCTTGCATAATCGTTCTGTGTATCTAAAAACAAATTTGTCTTTCTCACGAGTTCAGCTCGACGAACTTCTTGAAGGTCCTCAGCGCAGCGCCGCTATCGATGCTCTCCCGGGCAATGGCGATACACTCTTCGATGCTCTTCTTTCCCTTCTCCAGCACCTGGATGCCAAAGCCGGCGTTCGCCAGCACAATATTCTTCTGGGCGGGCAGGGCACGGTTCTCCAATACGGCGTCGAAAAACTGTGCAGCCTCCTCCTCGGTGGCACCTCCCACTAGTTCCTCGGGTTTGGCAATCTCGAAGCCCAGGTCCTGCGGCTTGAAAATCCGCTCATAATTGTTAGTGGTCACCTTGAAGTCGCCCGTCAGCGAGATCTCATCGTAGCCGTCGATAGAGTTCACGATGCCGTAGTCGATGCCCAGCTTTTGGTACACGCTGTTGTAGAGGCGCATTTGGTCGAGGTTGGCGACACCCAGCAGCTGGCACTTCGGCTGCGAGGGATTCACGATGGGCCCCAGCAGGTTGAAGATAGTCGGAAACTGCAGCGCTTTTCTGATAGGTCCCACAAACTTCATCGCTTTGGCGAACAGTTGTGCATGCAGATACACGATGCCCGCCTCGTTGAGCGAGCGGTTCAGCTTGTCTATGTCGTCGGTGAACTTGATGCCGTGGTGCTGGATGACGTTCGACGCCCCCGACACCGAAGTGGCGGCGTAGTTGCCGTGTTTCGCCACCTTATATCCCGCTCCGGCGATGACAAAGCAGGCAGTCGTCGAGATGTTGAACGTGTTTTTGCGGTCGCCCCCCGTACCTACGACGTCGATGTAGCGGTCGGCCTCGAGAATGGCAGGGACACCCGTGCCCAGTATGCCGTCGCGGAAGCCGAGCAGTTCGTCCACCGTCACCCCTCTCATCTGCAGGGCGGTCAGCAGGGCGGTAATCTGCTCTGTGGGATACTCACTATGGGTTATTCCAATCAGGATAGTCTTCATCTCCTCACGAGTCAGTTCCTCGTGGTTCAGCAACCTGAAGAGGTAGCTTTTCATTGTCTGTTCCATATCTGTGTCAGTTATGTTTATAGAAATAAGAAATTTTGTATCATTTTCCTGCCCTCAGGCGTGAGCACGCTCTCCGGGTGGAACTGTATGCCGCGCACGTTCAGCTCGCGGTGGCGCAACGCCATCACCTGGCCCTCATCCGAGACGGCCGTCACCTCCAAACAGTCGGGCAGCTGTTCCCTCGAAACCACCCACGAATGGTAACGCCCCACGGTAATATCGCGTTCCAAACCGCTGAAGAGCGGATCGTCGGCCACAATATGACAAGGTGTCGCCACGCCGTGGAACACGTCCGACAGATTCTCCAACCGCGCGCCGAACACCTCGCCGATGGCCTGATGACCCAGGCAAACGCCCAAGATGGGCTTCCGCCCCGCATACGTTCGGATGACGTCTGTCAGCAGTCCCGCCTCCGAGGGAATGCCTGGTCCCGGCGAGAGCACTATCTTACTGTACGGCTCCAGGTCCGCCATATCAAACTGGTCGTTACGAACAACGCTCACCTCCACGCCCAGTTCCTTCATCAAGTGACTCAAGTTATAAGTAAACGAGTCATAATTGTCTATCAGTACTACTCTCATCGTCTTACATCCTTTCTGCCATCATGATAGCGCGGCGCAATGCGCCAAGTTTATTGTTCACTTCCTGTAACTCATACTCCACATCACTCTTAGCAACGATGCCGCCGCCCGCCTGGAACCACAGCTCGCCGTTGCGCGCCACAAACGTGCGGATGGTGATGGCCTGGTTCAGCGATCCGTCCAGACCTATCATCCCGATGCAACCGCCATAGGCTCCGCGGCTGTGAGGCTCATATTCCGATATCAGTTGCATGGCACGCACCTTCGGCGCACCACTTAACGTACCGGCTGGGAATGTGTCGATGAATGCCCTCACGGGGTTGGCACCTTCGTCCAGCTCACCGCTGACTCGCGACACCAGGTGAATCACATGACTGTAGTATTGCAGGTCCTTGTAGAAGTCCACCTTCACGTGGTGACAGTTACGACTCAGATCGTTGCGCGCCAGGTCTACCAGCATCACGTGCTCGGCATTCTCTTTCGGGTCGTTGCGCAGGAACTCCGCCCCCTGCCTGTCAGCCGCCGCGTCGCCCGTGCGCCTCGTGGTTCCTGCGATGGGGTCTATATACGCCTTGAACGTTGTCTTCCCCGTACCCTCATCCGTCAGCCGCTCTATGCGGCAATGTGTCTCCGGACTGCTGCCGAAGATTCTGAAGCCTCCGAAGTCGAAATAGAAGAGATAGGGCGAGGGGTTAATGCTGCGCAGGGCGCGATAGAGCTTGAAGTCGTCACCCTCGTATCTCTGCACGAACCGCCGGCTCAGCACTATCTGGAACACGTCGCCACGCTGGCAATGGGCGATGCCCCGCCTGATGTTCTCCCTGTGCTCGTCGTCCGTCAGCGTGCTTGTCACGTCGCCCACGGGCCTGAAGTCGTATGCCTGTACGTTCGCCTTATTCATCGCCTTCAGGATGTCCGCCACCTCGGCGTCCGCGGCTTCCGTGCCCGTACCTTCGGCCAACGCTACCACCTTCAGCATGTTGTTATGATGGTCGAACACGATGACCACCCTGTACAGGATGAACAGCATGTCGGGCGCGTCGTTCTTCTCCTGTGTCTCGTCCTTCACGGCAATATCCTCGAAGTAGCGCACGGCGTTGAAGCTCGTATAGCCGAACAGTCCGCTGGCGCTGGCGTCGTCGCCGCTCACCTCGATGCAGTCCGTCAGCTCGTGAATTGCGCTGTCGGCAGGATAGTCCTTATTCACCATGTGCTCCATCGTGCTGCCGTCGGGAAACGAGATGGTTGCCTTGCCGTGTGCGATGGCGACACTCGCCATAGGATGGATGCCGATAAAAGAGCGCGAGTTGCCCGCGTCGTGATAGTCCGAGCTCTCCATCAGCGCACTCTGCGCGTAGAGGTCTCTCAGCCGCATATAGATACCCACGGGCGTGTACATGTCAGCCAGAATAGTCTTGCTCCTGGTCGTAAACTGAAATGTCTTCATATTGTTGATACTTTTGTTTTTGTGTTTCTGTTTTATCGTATTTCCAGATTCCCCTCCCTTTAAGAAAGGGCTGGGGGCAGGCTTTATTGAGGGTTGGCCAAGTACGTCTCAATATCCTTGTCACCGCGTCCGCTGACCGTGAGCACCACCACATCGTCGGGTTTGAACGTCAGTTTCTCCAGGGCGGCAATGGCGTGAGCTGACTCAATAGCGGGAATGATACCCTCCAGGCGAGTCAGTTCGTAGCCGCCGCGCAGCGCCTCGTCGTCGTTGATGCTCAATACCTGCGAGCGTCCTTGCCGCGCCATGTGACAATGCATCGGCCCCACTCCTGGGTAGTCCAGTCCTGCCGAGATGGTGAACGCTTCCTCAATCTGTCCGTCGTCGTCCTGCATTACCAGCATCTTCGCCCCGTGCAGGATGCCCGTCGTACCCTTGTGGATGGTCGCCGCCGTATGGTTCGTCTGCCAGCCGTGGCCTCCAGCCTCCGCCAGTACGATTCTCACGCGCTCGTCGTTCACATAGTGGTAGATGGTGCCCGCCGCATTACTGCCACCGCCGATGCAGGCGATGAGGTAGTCGGGATAGTCGCGTCCCGTCTTCTCCTCCAGCTGCCACCTGATCTCCTCCGAGATGACACTTTGCATGCGCGCCACCAGATCGGGATAAGGATGCGGTCCCATCGTCGAGCCCACGATGTAGAACGTGTTCTGCGGATGACAACACCAGTCGCGAATAGCCTCCGAACAGGCGTCGCTGAGCGTCATGTTACCCGTACGAACGGCATGCACCTCGGCACCCAGCATCCTCATGCGCTCAACATTCGTGTGCTGGCGCTCCACGTCGGTCGCTCCCATGAACA
>JAEEGJ010007625.1_pt1 | contig 30821 bp, 20 predicted proteins | sample 8958761 | NCBI WGS metagenome assembly JAEEGJ01 (sample SAMN16246546, study PRJNA631951) | gut metagenome | biome: gut microbiome; feature: rumen; material: RS-attached | host: Bos | place: Iran: Karaj | collected 2018-10
GGAAATCCCTGAAAATAGTTTACCTTTGTCCATCGTTCAGGGGTCTCCCTCCGGCCTCCGGCCGTCAGTCAACCCCTGAACGGGATAAGACCCGGTAAGACAACCAAAAGACGGCAGTCAACCTAAACCAGTAATAACGTAAACCAGAGTCAACTTCTATCAGGGATAGACTCAATCTGGGTCAACCTAAATCCGGAAAGGACACAGGGGGTCATTTTCAAGCGGACAGAGGGGGTCACTTTGCAGCGGAATTTTCATCGGCGGCAATGGCGCAGACCTGGAAGGTCGCGGAGACCGGCTGGGGCCGGATCGAAGACACATACTCGGCGGTGAACATCAGGTCCGAGTACGCAATCGGCGAGATGAACATCCCCCGCTGGCGCAAGACCGCCGGCACCATCAAGGTCGACTACGACAAACGGGAAGCGGTCATTTCGCTGGACCGCAAGAAAGACAAGACCTTCGTCCTGATGACGGAAAGCCGCCCCTTCCGGACACGTGACGGCTGGACCTATGTGGAATACGAGGCCTTGGACAACAGGAACGCCGTTTGTCGTTTCTGGGTTTGCACCCACGAAAACGGCAGCCAGCGCGTGCTTATCCTATATCCTTACTACAGTCCCGATACCGTTTACGGCTACCGCCTGGCACCGGCCGAGTAGTACCGCTTACAGACAAAACGGGAAGACGCCTATCTCTGTGGGACCAGTTTGGCCTGGAACGGATCGGAGAGGAGGATGTCTTCCAGTTTTTTCGTGCTCCAGCGGACCTCGTCGACGGTGAACTCCGGCACGTTGTATGACTTGAACAGGCGCCGGTTCTGCTCCGGGTCGCGCTGCGGCATCAGGAAGGGCTTGCCGGCCCTGCCGTCTGCGCCGAAATGGGAAAGATACAGGCGGGAATAGGACCCGTCGTCCCGCCGGGACGTAAAGACGATCCAGCGGGAATTCGAAGACCAGGACTTGAAGCTCTCCGCCCGGGGGGAGTTGAGTTCGTCCAGGGGCCGCGTCCGGCCCGTCGCCAGGTCCGTCAGGTACAGGTCTCCGTCTTCGTGCCATACGTGGAAGGAGCCGTAACCGCCCACCCCGCTCAGCAGGTAGCGGCCGTCGGGGGAGGGACGCGGCGTGACGGCGCTGAGGCTGTCGGCCGCGGCGTCGAAGACCATCCGGGGTTCCCCGAAACGGCGCGTGGCGGGATCGAAGTCAACGGCGCAGATGCTGTAGCGGATCCGGTCCGTGAGCAGGGTCGGGTCCGTCGAGGCGTCCGCGCCCCAGGAAGGCAGGTCGGAAGAGGCGTAGTACAGGGTCCTCCCGTCCGCGGACCAGTAGGGGAAGGTCTCGTAACGCAGGGAGTCGTGGACGATGTAGCTGACCTCGTCGCGGCCGACATCGTACAGGATCAGGTCCGAGGCGGAGTCGTACACCTCGATCTTCTGCCGGTCGGAACGGAAAAACACCTGGGAGGTGGTGTTGACCGAATAGGCGATCAGGGGTTCGGACGGATGCCAGGAAGGATACACGGCATTGGAAATCAGGTCCCCGGTCTTGAACGCCACCTTCTTCCCGCGGTCGCCCGTGACGACGACGGTCCCGCCCGCGGTGTGACGGGCGTGGAACTGGAAATTCTCCGTGCTGTAGTTCTGGAAGGAGTGGCAGTTGATGCACTGCTGCTCGACCCGCCCGCTGATGAGGCAGTTGTTGTACAGGTCCTTCTCCCGGAAGGAACCCAGGTCCCGCTGGCGCAGGACCAGGTCGCCGTAGTTGGAGTAGCCCGGCTCGATCAGCCGGTAGGTAACGTAGCGGTCCACGGGCTCCGCGACCGTCCAGCGGGTGTCCGGAAGGGCCAGCCACTTCCCGTCTCTCCGGACGAAGACCTGCACGGACAGCGCTTCAGCCCCGTCCAGCAGGCGCCGCCACTGCTTCTCCGGAATGCGGACTTCCGGGCCCCGGAGGACGACGGACGCGTCCGCGCCGGAAAGGACGGCCACGCAGGCGTCGCCCGGGTTGAGGACATTGAAGTTCAGGGGCGCGATGTTGCAGGGGATGACGATATCCGTGTAATCCGGATACAGCGCAGGCGCTTCCGCAGCCGGGGCGGCATCCTTCCAGCCGGCCGGCGTACAGCCGGCGGCCAGCAGCAGGGCCAGCAGGACGACGGTTCCGCAGTTTTTCATCGTTTCGTGTTGATGTCCATGAAATAGTAATAATACCAGTAGGTGCCTTCGTAGCGTGCCTGGAAGCGTTCCTTCGTCTTTTCCGAGCGGAGGTCCCCGGCGGCGTTCAGCGCGTTGCTGAACTGGCTGAACGTCCGCAGGACCTGCTGCCGGGACGACAACACGCCCACCAGCTCCCGCATCATGTCCAGGTCGCCGCTCTGGCTGGCAAAAAGGGCGGCGCCTTCCGCGAGGGCGGTGCCGACCGGTGCGTCCGGCAGGAGTTCGTGCCGGTTGAAGACGCAGTACAGGGTCCGCTCGGCATCCTTGCGGGTCAGGTAGCAGGCCGCCTGCCATTCGAAGACGGACTCGTTCACGTATCCGGGGTCCGCAAACTGGGCCCAGAGCATCTCCTCCAGGGGTGCGACGGCGTCATATTTCGTCCAGGCGCCCTGTAGCAGGGGACGCAGGCGCTGGAATTCGGGGTCTTCGTCCATCAGCGCCGGATTGTCGAGGAAGGCGCGGTATCGGCGCGCCCATTTCCCCTGGAACCAGTTGGCGTCCACCATGTCCAGGTATTTCCGGGCCAGGTCGTATTCGCCGCTGAGCAGCGCCGTCTTCGCCTGGTACTTGTAGAAGTGGATATTCTTGCAGAAGGTGGAAGAGTATTCCATCGCCAGCCGGTCGCAGGGATTGGGCATGCCGCAGTAATACAGCACGGGCGCGGCGCAGATGTAGGAGATCGGGAAGACCGCCTTCGAGCGTAGCGGAGCGTCCCCGTCCGGATACCGGAACATCTCCTCCGTCAGGGTGCCTTTCCCGTAGAGGGCGATGTTGCGGTACAGGACGTGGATCCGGTTGGGTGTCCGTTCCTTTTGTGCCAGCTTCAGGACCTGGTCCCAATCCTGCTGCGAGACGGCCTGTTCCATCCCGAGGACGGTACGGAAGCCGCTGTCCCAGTTGGATCCGGCGCCGACGGCCAGGACGGCCGCCAGGACGAGGGCCGGCACGGCGAATCCGCGCGCTTTCCGGAGGAAGCAGAGCGCGGCCATGGCGGCGAAGGCGAGGATCAGGGGAACCTGGCAGATGCCGTTCTCGACGAATTCCTTATACGGGAAGCCGGCGAAATACACGAAGTTCCGGTGGATCCTGGGGAAAACCCAGGGCAGTTCCCTGCAGAGCCAGGGGACGGCAGCGCCCAGTATGAGCGTAACCGCGAGTTCGATCAAGCCCAGTTTTCCCTCCCGGAGGGCGGTCAGCGCCATCAGGACGGCGGCGATCAGCGAGAAGGATCCGAACAGGGGATATCCGGCCAGCAGGACGAGGGCGGGGAATATCGGAGAGTAGCGCCGCCCCAGGAAACACTTCCGGTACACCAGGACCAGGCCGGCGGCGACGGTGTAGCCCAGCACCTGGGAGAACAGGAGCCCGTAGGTCTTGAACAGGTAGATGGAGTAGTCCAGCCTCGTGACGAACAGCAGCAGGAACAGGGCGGGCAGGGTGGCGAGCCAGGCGGCTTTCCCTTCCAGGCCGAACGCTTTCCCGGTAAGCCAGGTCAGCAGGCACAGGCACAGGGCGAACAGGGCTGCCCCGAGCACGGGGAAATGGCAGAACTGCGTCAGGAAGGCGCCGACGAGCGCCAGGACGCCCCCGGGCTGTTCAAAGAAGGAGCGCAGGTATTCCCCCTTCGGGCAGAAGAGGGAATACTGCTCTAGATGGTACAGCAGTCCGGTCTTGAACAGGACCAGGAACAGGAAGGCGAAAAGGCCGCTGAAGAGGATGTGTCTGCAGGACTTCAGCATGGCGGCTTATTCCGTTCTGAGCCAGACGGCCATGTCGCCGGCTCCGCGGTGGTTCCACGCGTAGTAGGGGATCAGGGTCAGGGCGCCGTCGCCGACGCTGATCTCGTCGATCCCGTGCAGCTTCTCCGCATCGTGGCGGACGCTGAGCTGCGGGGCCGGTCCGAGAACCGCTTCCCGCACCTGCACGCCGGGGTTGTCGGGCCATTCCGCACAGTAGACGATGGGGCCCTTCTCGATGGCGAGCCGGCCCTCGTCGTCCTTCACGGCGGGATGCGCCTTGACGGTGCGGGCGGGCATGTCCATTACCAGTTCCACCCGGTCGCCGGCTTTCCACTTCCGGGAGATGCAGAAGTAACCTTCCTCCAGTGCGGCCTGCACTTCCGTACCGTTCACCAGGACCTTGTAGCCGGGCTGCAGGCCGTCAGCATAGGAATAGAGGTCGGACGGAAGGACTTCGTTCCGCACCCAGCCGGGGATGCGCAGCCTGAGCGTGAAGCCTTTGGCGGGCGCCTGGTCCACGGTGATCGCGACATCACCCTTCCAGGGATAGTCCGTATCCATGGTCAGGGCCACGCCGCCGCTCTTCAGCTTGTCGGACATCCGGTTGGCCATGTAGAGGTTGACGTACAGGTCGTCGCCCCGGACCGCGTACACGTAGCCCGCGACGGAAGGGATGAAGCGTGCGATGTTGGACGGGCAGCAGGCGCATCCGAACCAGTCCTGGCGCTGATGGCGGCCGTCGGACTCGAGCGGATTGGGGTAGAAGAACGTGCCGCCGTCGAGCGAGACGCCCGAGAGGACGCCGTTGTACAGGGTCCGCTCCAGCACGTCGTAATACTTCGACGAACCGTGGAGGAGGAACATCCGCCAGTTGGTATAGACGTTCCCGATGGCCGCGCAGGTCTCGCAGTACGAGGTCAGGTTGGGCAGTTCGTAGGCGTCGCCGAAGGCCTCGCCCTCCCGCCGGGCGCCGACGCCGCCGGTCAGGTAGATCTTCTTGCCGACCATGTTCTCCCAGATCCGGTCGATGACGTCGATGTACTCCTTCTCGCCCGTGAGGGCGGCGATGTCGGCGATGCCGGAGTACATGTACTCGGCCCGGACGGCGTGGCCGACGGCCTCGGTCTGCTCCAGCACGGGCACGTCGGACTGCCGGTAGGCGTCCATGCCCTTCTCTCCTCGGCCGCGCATGTCGATGAAGAACTTCGCCTCGTCCAGGTACTTCCGGTCACCGGTCACGGTGTAGAGTTTGGCGAGGGCCATCTCGGCGATCTGGTGCCCGGGCACGCGGACCTGCTGCCCCTCTCCGGGACCGATCTCGCGGCAGACGCAGTCGGCGTACTTGATGGCGATGTCCAGGAAGTTGCGTTTCCCGGTGGCGCGGTAATGGGCTACGGCGCCCTCGATCAGGTGGCCGAGGTCATACAGTTCGTGGCTGTCCTCGATCTGCACCCAGCGTTCCGCGCCCGACCATCTGTGGGGGTGCTCCGGATTCCGAGTGCGGGCGGTGTAGATGTAACCGTCGGGCTCCTGCGCCGCGGCCACGATGACCAGCACGCTGTCGATGTAGGCTTCCAGCTTCGGGTCCGGATAGGTCTGCAGGAGGTAGGAGGCGCCTTCGATGGTCTTGTACACGTCCGTGTCGTCGAACGGAAGCCCGCGGACGACGAATCCGAGGTTCTCGTCGGAGTGCATCTGGAGGGCCGCTTCCTCGAAGTTGCGGTAGCGTCCCGTCTCTTCGCATTTCGAGAAGGCGAGCGGGATGGTCACTTCCCGCGAGGCCTTCAGGCGCTGGCCCCAGAACGGATCGGTGACCTGGACGGAGGTAAAGGGAACGGGGCGGTAGGGGTAGTCGTGCTCCGAAGGGCCGGAACAGGAAACCAGCGCGGTCTGCAGCAGGATCAGGCAGAGGGGGAGGGTGGTACGGAAATTCATATGAGTTGGCATTTTTCTTTCAGTTGCGCGGTTAGGTCATACAGGAAGTTCCGGATGGCCCAGCCGTCCCGCTCGGACTCCTTCTGGGCGCGCCAGGCCTTGATGTGGGCGGTCGGGAGGTCCCACAGGGGGACCAGCTGGTTCCCTTCCAGCAGGTTGGCGCAGTATTCGGCCGCCTCGAGCAGGGCGTCGGTGGTGCCCGGCCGGGCCAGGTCCAGCGCCAGGGCGTCCCGGGCCTCCGCCAGGGCCTTCTCCACGTAATGCTCCATGTTGGCGTTCTCCTTGATCATCGTCGGCAGGTTGCGGTTCCGGCTGATGCCCAGGAAAGCCGTGATGATGCCCGGGTCGCGGATGGTGCCGTCCGGGTAGAAGAAGCCGTGGATGGGGCCGAAGTGGCCGTGGATCATCAGTTCGAAAGCATAGAAGCCGGCGTGGTGTTCATAGCATTTGCCCAGCGCCAGTTCGTAGGGATTGCCGCGTCCCGTGCATCCGGTCTCGCTGTTCATCAGCGGTTTGCCGTATTTCCTAGCCACGGCCTCGGCGGTCTGCCAGCTGGCTTCCACCCGCGCTTCCGTGGGCAGGTAGTCGTGGAAGGTGATGATGTCCACCAGGTCGGCCGACGCCTCTTCCAGGTTGCGGGCGAACTGGACGCCCACGGTGATGGGGTTTTCCTTGTCCAGCTGCTTGACGAGTTCGCAGTAGTGCCGGACGAAGCGGAAGATCTCCGCCCGGTGGGCGAGATGCTCCTCTTCGCTGTCGCATTTGTCGTGATAGGCGTTGCAGGTAGGCTCGTTCATCACGTCCCAGCAGATGATGCCGTCCTCGCCCTTCATGAACTCGACGAGGCGCCTCACGTAGGCGTCCCCTTCGGTTTTCCAGAATTCCGGTTTCAGGATGGCGGGGTCCAGCGAGCATCCGTCCCAGATGATGGGCATCACGGAGATGCCCATGCTGTTGGCGATCCGGACGTAATTGCGGAAGGTCTCCAGATACTTTTCCGGATCCTGCTTGTAACGCCTGTAGTAGAGGCAGATGCGCGTACTGTTCATGCCGATCTGCTTCCCGTATCCCAGTTCCCTGCGGATGGTCGCCTCGTCCTGGCTCCACCCGAAATAGTGGTTGCCCCGGATGTGGCTGTAGTCTTTCAGCAGTCCGGCCCTTGCCGGAAGGAGCAGGGCTGTCAGCAGCAGCCCGGCCAGTGCCAGTCTTTTCATCGCCGGATGTGTTTATTTGACGGGCGTGAGCCGGTAGGCCACGACGTCGTGGGATTTCACGGTCACGTCGAAGGCGTTGATGACGAACTGCTCCCGCAGGATGCCCTTCCCTTTCACGAGGGTGGGGAAGACGGGCGCCTCAGGATTCCAGAGGTCCTTGACGGAGTAGTTGACGGAGCCGAAAGAGGTCCTGCGCTTGCTCACGGGGTCGTTGACCTCGAGGGCGGACCAGTCCACGGTCAGGGTGACGTCCTCTTCCGAGGTGTTCATGATGCAGAAGGCCCAGTCGCCGTCCACGAGGGGCTTGAACCAGTACTGGAGCCCGTCCTTGTTGATGGTACGGAGCCCCTGTACGCCCAGGGGATCCTGGTCCACGGCAATCATCTCCTTGTTCTTGATAATGGCGAGCGTCTCGTCGGTGATCTTGGTGAGGTCGTTGCCGAGGATGAGCGGGGCGGCCATCATGCACCAGATCGTGAAGTGGGCGCGGTCCTCGCTGTCCGTCATCTCATAATAGACGCCGTCCACCGTGATGCTGTTGCCGACTTCCAGCATGTCCGGGTCGTTCCAGTGGCCGGGGCCGGCGTACTGCCTCAGGGGCTCGTTCTTGTCGATGATCTCGAGCACGCTCTGGGGCTTCCAGCGGCGGCGTCCGTTTTCGTCATAGGACGTCTCCACGGGCAGGAAAGCGGGGCCGATGTCGCCCGTGGTCCGCCAGGAGTGGCCGATGTCCGCGGCCCATTCCCAGGGCTTGCTGATACCCCACTCGCAGATGCTGAAGAGGATGGGCCGTCCGGCCCGTCCCAGGGCGTTGCGCATCAGGGTGTAGGCGCCTTTTGGATTGACGTTGTTGGTGAAGCACCAGTCGTATTTCAGATAATCCACGCCCCAGTGGGCATAGGCGATGGCGTCCTGGTATTCGTGGCCGAGGCTGCCCGTGTAGCAGGCGCAGGTGAAGTTGCCGGCGTCGCTGTAGATGCCCAGTTTCAGGCCCCGCGCGTGCAGGTAGTCCGCGAGCGCCTTCATCCCGGAAGGGAACTTCACGGGGTCTTCGTGCACGAATCCGTTCTCGTCCCGCTCGCCGTGCCAGCCGTCATCCAGGTTCAGGTACACGTAGCCGGCGTCCACGAGGCCGAGCTGCACCATCGCATCGGCGGTGGCTTTGATCAGGTCTTCGTTGATGTCGGTCATGAAGCAGTTCCAGGAACTCCAGCCCATCTGCGGCGTGTCGGCGACGCCCGCCCATTTCGGGAAGTCGGCGGACAGGCGGCGCGGCTGTGCCAAGGAGACTTGCAGCGGCAGCAGCAGCGTTGCCAGGAAGATGCAGATCGTTGACAATCGTTTCATAGGGCGTTGGATTTTAATGTTTTACGGGAGTGAGCCGATAAACGGCGACGTCGTGGGAAGGCACGGTCACCTTCACGTTCTTACGGGCGGTGCTGATTGGACGGGCCTTGCTGTTCCAGAGGTCCCGGCCCACGTAGGTCGTGCCCGCGAAATCCGTTTTCCGGCCGCTGAGGCTGTCGTCCACTTCCAGGGCGGACCAGTCCAGGGTCACCTTGACGGGCTTCTCCCCGGCGTTCAGGATGCAGAAAGCCCAGTCGCCGTCCTTCAGGGGCTTGAACCAGTACTGCAGGTCGCCTTCTTTCCGGAGGCGGAGGCCCTGGATGCCGAGCGGATCCTGGTCGACCGCGATCAGTTCGCGGTTCTTGAGGATGGCGAGGGTCTCTTCAGAAATGTCGCGCAGGTCGTTGCCGAGGATGAGCGGGGCGGCCATCATGCACCACATCGTGAAGTGCGCCCGCTCCTCGCTGGGCGTCATGCTGTAGGTGATGCCGTCCACGGTGATCACGTTCCCGATTTCCAGCATGTCCGGATCGTTCCAGTGGCCGGGGCCTGCGTATTCGCGCAGGGGGGCGTTCTGTTCGATGATCTCCATCACGCTCTGCGGCTTCCAGTTCCTGCGGCCCTGTGCCGTATAGGAAACCGGCACCGGCAGGAACGCGGGGCCGATGTCGTGCGTGGTCCGCCAGGAGTGGCCTACGTCCGCGGCCCACTCCCAGGGCTTGCTGGTACCCCATTCGCAGATGCTGAAGACCATCGGCCGGCCGGCTTTCCGGATTGCGTTGCGCATCAGGGTGTAGGCGCCCTTGGCATCCAGGTTCGCCGTGTGGCACCAGTCGTATTTCAGATAGTCCACCTCCCACATCGCATAGATGAGGGCGTCCTGGTATTCGTGCCCGCGGCTGCCGGTGCAGCCGTTGCAGGTGAAGTCGCCGGCGTCGCTGTAGATGCCGAATTTGAGCCCTTTGGAGTGGATGTAGGCGCCCAGTTCCTTCATGCCGGAGGGGAACTTCTCGGGATTCTCGGTCACGAAACCGTTCTCGTCCCGCTCGCCATGCCATCCATCGTCGACATTGACATAGACGTATCCGACATCGGCCAGTCCGAGGCTGACCAGGGCGTCGGCATTTTCCTTGATAATGTCTTCATTGATGTCTGTCATGAATTTGTTCCAGGAGCTCCAGCCCATCTGGGGCGTTTCGCAGACGCCTTCCCATTTCGGCAGGTCCGCCGTGGGGCGGGGACGCTGGGCCTGGGCCTCGCTCCCGAGCAGGAAGACGGATAGGAGGATCAAAAGGATGGATGGTCTTTTCATATCCGGATGTGGTTTTTCGTTAAATCAGGATAAGCCCTGTCCGGCAGGACTTATCCTGATGCTAAAAAAATTGGTGCTTGAAGGCGTGTTTATCTGGCCCGGGTGCCGGCCGGCCTTCCGGTTGCCTCGCTGTCCAGCGGGAGGTTCGAGAAGACGGGGGTGGCGACGGCGGCTGCGTCGTAGCCGTCGGGATAGCCGAACACGGTGAAGTCAATGATTCCCAGCGGGTTCTCCTTCGGCCAGTCGGTAACGGTCAGGCGCACGAAGCGGCAGTTCACGGGCGCGAAGTCCTCGTAGATGGTGTCTTTCGAGACCCGGTTGCCGGTCTTGTCCAGCACGGTGACGTATTTCTCGCCGTCCTGGGAAACCTCGAGCTTGTACTTGTAGACGGGCAGGACCATCGGGCCGCCGAAGCGGCGCCTGCCTCCGGAGAACATCACGCGCATGCCGTCCACGGTGAAGTGCTGCACGACATCGAAGCGCGTGGCGGGGGAGAGCTCGACGGTGATGGACGGCTGCGCATCGTCCGCAGCCGGCATCCAGACGGTGCCGCTGTAGTTGTCCACCGCGAAGGCGGCGGGGAAGCCGTCCTGCTGGGAGGAGAACTTGGACAGCGCGTTCATCGCGTTGATCTTGTTGATGGTGACGGGGATGGACGCGGGCACGCCCTTCTTCGCCTCCACGCCGGGGGCCGGCTGGGGCGTGTCGGTGACGGTGCAGTACATCAGCCCGTCGGCATCGAACTCAACCTTGTCCATGCCGATGCGGCGGCCTCCCGGCGGGTTGGACAGCACGATGGTGTAGAACTGCCACCATTCGTCCTTATCCTTCACCTTCACGATGGAACCGTGCGCGGTGCCCGTCACGAGCCCCTCCGTCTTGCGGAGCAGCGGGTTGTTGGCGGCGTAGGTGTAGGGACCGAGCGGGGAAGTGGCGGTATAGTACCCTTCCGCATAGGTCTTCCACTGGGTGCCGGAGGCGGAATACTCGAGATAGTAGATGCCGTTGCGCTTGATGACCCACGGGCCCTCGATCCAGGCAACGCCGGGATACTCGTTCATCTCGCCGTAGCGCTCCCAGGCGTGCATCGGGTTGAACCCGAACAGGTGCGTGGGTTTTTCAGCGAAGCGCGTAAGGTCGTTGGGATCCAGCTTGACGCCATAGATGCCGCTGATGCCCCGGCCGGGCCAGAACAGGTACGGCTGGTTGTCGTCGTCGACGAAGATCTTGGTGTCGAAGCCGCCGTTCCAACCGTTCTCGATCGGACCGGTGTTCTTGAACAGGCCCAGGTCGGTGTAGGGACCGAGCGGGTTGTCGGCTACGAACACGTGGTCGCTGTTGCCGGTCAGGTAGAACTTGCCGTTGTACTTGACCAGGTCGGGGGCGACGGGAATGTGCTCCACGGCGTGGAACTCCCAGTTCAGCAGGTCGTCGGACACCCACATGCCGCCGCCGGAGCAGCACATGTAGTATTTGCCGCCTTCCTCAAGCACGGTGACGTCGCCACCGGCGTTGCCTCCCTGCCCGATGGGCATCGGGAGGGGATTGCAGTAGCGCTGGCCCCGGGCGGTGACGCAGAACGCCATCGCCAGGGTCATCGCGGAGATTACGAATGCTTTGAGTTTCATACAACAAATATAACAAATAATGTGTAGAACTACCAGCCCGGATGCTGAACCAGGTTCGGATTGGCCGTCAACTGGTTGTCGCCGTAAGGCAGGTTCCAGTATTTGTCGTCCCAGCCCTTGCCTTCGCCCTTGCTGAACTCGTTGTCGTCGATCCAGTATTCCGTCGTGCCGGGCTTGTAGCCGAAGAAGGTGTAGCGGTGCGTGCCGGCATTCGCCAGCACCTTGTCCGCGATCTTCCAGCGGATGATGTCGAACCAGCGCTCGTTCTCGCAGAAGAGCTCGGCGCGGCGCTCGTCGATGATGGCCTGCATGTCCAGGGCGGCGAGCGGCGCCAGCTTGGACCTTTCGCGGACCTGGTTCAGCGCGGCGAGGCCGGACTTGTCGGAGTCGCCGTTCGCCAGGAACTGGGCCTCGGCATACATCAGCAGCACCTCGGCGTAGCGGATGATGGGGTTGTTGGCGCGGGAGTAGAAGTTGCCGCCGGTGTCGGTGTACAGGTCGTCGTTGTACATCAGGCAGGTGGCGTTCCAGTAACCGACGCAGTTCGGGTAGGCCGCACCCGGCTTGATGCCCTTGTCGGCGTCGTTGTACTCCATCTCCATCAGCTGGTCATAGGAGAGCAGCTTGGCGTTGAAGCGGGGATTGGTCTCTCCGTCGTGCTCCTTCATGAAGTCGACGAATTCCTTGGTGGGGTTGCAGAAGGCCCAGCCATAGCCCATGAATCCCTTCGGGATGAACATGTTGTCCGCACGGAAGCTCCTCCAGGTCTGCCGGTTGTCGTTCTGCAGGCTCTTGTCGGCCCCGGTCTCCGCGCAGCAGCGCTCGAAGATGTATTCCTCGCAGAAGTCCGCCTTCACGCGGAAGAGGTCCGCCACATCGGGGATCAGGCCGTACAGGCCGGAGTTGATGACCGACTTGAGCGGGGCGATCGCCTTCTGGACGTAGGCGTTGTCGTTGTACTGGGTGCCGTACCAGAGGGCGGCCTTGGCATAGAAGGCCAGGGCGGCGCCGGATGTGGCGCGGCCGCCGATCTTGGCCTGCTGGCCCTTGGCGGGCACGGCGGGAAGCGCCTTGGCGGCATCGTCGAAGTTCTCGAGGATCCAGTCGATCATCTCCTTGGGATCGCCGTTCGGCGCGAGCATGTCCTCAGCCGTGTAGATGTGGTCGGCGAAGGGCGGGTTGTGCCAGACGCGCATGGCCTCGAAGAGGTTGAGGGCGCGGAGGAACTTGGCTTCCGCCTTGACCCGGTTGATCTCGGCGTCGTTGGAATCCGGAATCTTGTCGATGATCAGGTTGCACTGGTAGATGCACACATAGAGGGACTGATAGAGGCTGTATCCCCTCCACGGGCCGTGGAACAGCCAGTCGCTGGGCTGGCAGGTCAGCTCGTCGGCGTTGCGGTAGCGGTTGGCGTTGTCGGAGTAGGTGCCGCCGCCGCAGTCCATGTCGTCGGAAATGATCTCGAAGAAGTTCTGCTTCTGGACTTCCTCGGGGCCGCCGAAGTAAGTGTTGTAGGCCTGCGCGATCAGTTTGTCCGCATCGTCGGCCGTGGCATTCGTGTAGAATGTGTTGAAATCGTTCGCGCCCTTGCGGGGGTTCTCCAATTCCTTTTCACAGGAACTGAAGGCGATGGCGAGCAGGCAGGCCGAAGCAAGGTATAATGCTTTTTTCATATCTCTAATATCAGTTAAGTAACGGGATTAGAAGGAAAGATTGACGCCGAACACCAGTTTCTTCGAGATCGGATAATGTCCGGTATCCACGGCCAGACCGCTGGCCTGGGCGCCGTAAAGTCCGGTTTCGGGATCGAGTCCGGGGTACTTCGTGAAGGTGAACCAGTCGTCCAGGGACACATACACGCGCATGCTGCTCAGGAAGATCTTGGAAGCGATGTTCCTCGGCAGGGTGTAACCCAGCTGGATCTGCTTGATCTTGAAGAAGTCGGCGTTGAACATGCGGTCGGTGGAGCACAGGATCTTGGAGTCGTTTGTCGGCTTCGGGTGCTTGTAACCGGAAGAGGACGGGCTCTGCCAGGCGTTGGTGTAGAACTCCTTGAGCGTGTTGGCGGTGGTGACGTCGGCGCGGGTCATCGCGAAGAGGCGCTGGACGCCGGCGGCGCCGGTACCGTTGAGGATGAAGTCGAAGCCCTTCCAGGCCAGGTTGACGGTCAGGCCGTACGTGAGGTCCGGCATACCCTTGCCGGCGCAGATGCGGTCGTTGTCGTTGATGGCGGGGTTGTCGTCACGGTTCTCGTAGATCGCCTCACCCGTCTGCTGGTCCACGCCGGTCACGTTGTAGAGGCGGAGATACCACAGCGGGTAGCCTTCCTCGAAGTAGGTGACAGGCTCGGCGGTGTGGATCTGGTAGCCGTTGGTACGGCCGACCTGGAGGCCCTTGGTGACCTTGTTGTGCAGGGTGGCGAGGTTGCCGGTGATGCTGTACGAGAAGTCGCCGGCGGTGTCTTTCCAGCCGAGTTCGATCTCAGTACCGTGGTTGTTGACCATACCGGCATTGATGTAGGTGGTCGTGGAGCCGGTGTTAGCCGGAGCGGTGGTGCTGGTGATCAGGTTGTCGGTGTCCTTGTTGTACCAGTCGATGGTGAGGGTGAGCCGATCCTTGAAGAAGTGCATGTCCACGCCGAGGTCGAGCTGGCGGGAGGTCTCCCACTTGATCTTCGGGTTCGGGAGCACGCCGGACGGGCCGACGCCGACGGTACGGCCGCCGCCGTCGGTGAAGTTGTAACCGTTGCGGTTGTTCGCGGCGAGCACGTCGCTGTACTGGTACGCACCCATGGCGTTGACGTTACCGTTCAGACCCCAGGAAGCGCGGAACTTCAGGAAGGTGAGGCCGATGGCGTCCTTGACGCCGGCCATGAAGCGCTCGTTGGACACGGTCCAGCCGGCGGACACGGAAGGGAAGTAGCCCCAGCGGTTGGACGGGTCGAGCTTGGAGGTGTCGTAGGCGTCCGCACGGAAGTTGACCTGGAGCATGTAGCGGTTGTCATAGGACCAGCCCAGACGTCCGTAGTAGGACATGTTGGCCGTCCAGGACGGCACGCCGCCGACGCTCATGCGGGAGTCGTTGGTGCTGTAGTCGAGGTAACGGTAGTTGGGCGCCGTGTCGGTCAGGACGTAGGCGGTGCCCGTCACGAAGTTGGAACTGGTCTTCTGGAAGGAGAAGCCGGCCATCGCCGTGAGGCTGTGTTTCCGGATGGTCTTGTTGTAGTTGGCGAAGTTCTCCCACTGATAGAAGAGGTTGTTCCGGGAAGTGCCTGTGATCGACATGTCCTGGAAACCGACGTCGCTGATACGGTACGGATAGTTGTAGGTGCCTACGTTGGTGTAGCCGGCACGGTAGCCGAAGCGGGAGGTGAAGACCAGGCCCTTGAGCGGGGTGATGTTCACGTAGGTGCTTCCGCGGAGGCTGAAGGAATCGTTGTCGGTGTCGGCGCGGTCGCGCATCACGGCCGGATGGTAGATTAGGCTGCCGGCGGCCTGGGAGGAGATGCCGTAGATGTTCCCGTTGGGGTCGCGGGGCATGTCGAGGCCGGCGTCCAGCTTGTTCTGGATGTCCTGCGGAAGGTTGTTCATGTCGTAGGTCCAGGGGACGATCGGGTCGAACATCAGCATGGCGCCCAGCGTGGAGTTGTTGAGGCTCGCAGCCTCGGATACGCTGCGGCTGCGGGAGTGCTGCAGGGTGTTGTTGGTGCCGACGGTCAGCCAGTCGTTGATCTTGTACTCGGCGTTGATCTGGCCGGAGAGACGCTTGAGGATATCCTTGTCGCCGGTGATGATACCGTTGTCATCCACGTAGGTCAGGGCCACGTAGATGTTGCCGCGGTCGTTGGCGGCCTGGGCGCCGACGGTGTGGCGGAAGGTCTGGCCCTTCTCGAGCATGTAGTCCGGCCAGTAGGTGTCGGTCTTGCCGTCCCAGAAGTTGCGGGAGTTGTTGCCCATCAGTTCCTGGAACTCGACATAGGTCTTCGCATCCATCAGGTCGGGCAGGTGCGAGGCGGTCTGGGTGGAGCTCATGAAGTTGTAGAACACCCGGCCCCGGCCGGGCGTGCCCTTGCCGGACTTCGTCGTCACGAGGATGACGCCGTTACCGGCCTCGATGCCGTAGATGGCGGCGGAGGCGGCGTCCTTGAGGACTTCGATGGAGGCGATGTTGTCCGGGTCGAGGTAGTTGATGTCACTGACCTTCAGGCCGTCCACGATCATGAGCGGGGTGGTCTTCGAGTTGGAGGAATAGCCGCGGATCTGGATGCTGGCTTCGGAACCGGGGGCGCCGGAGGCGTTCACGATCTGGACGCCCGCCGCCTTGCCCTGGAGGGCCTGGACGGGAGACACGGCCGAGCGGTTGGACATGTCGCTGTCCTTGATGGATGCGACGGCGCCGGTGAGGTCGCTCTTCTTCTGCACGCCGTAGCCGATGACCACGGTCTCTTCCAGCATTTCGGTGTCTTCCTCGAGCACGATGTTGAACACCGTCTGGCTGCCGATGGCGAAGGTCCGGCTCTTGTACCCGATGCTCTCCACGGTGATGGACGCTCCGGCGGGAACGCTCAGCGAGAAGGCACCGTTCATGTCGGTAGCAGCGCCGATCCGGGTATTGCCGACCACCATCACGGCCGCGCCGATGACGGGCTGGTTCTGGGTGTCGGTGACGGTGCCGCTGATGGTACGGTTCTGGGCAAGGGAGACTCCGATGCTCAGGAAGCAGAACAGCAAGGCCAGGCAGGCCCTGGATGTTTGCAAGAGTAGTTTTTTCCTCATAGTAAGACTAAAAGTTATTAAAAGTGTAGTGTCGTTGCGGTTATCGGTTGGAAAGGTACCCTTTAATAATACGCGGGTATGAAAAGAAATGACAAAAGAGTATAAAATTCTGATGCGGATGCAAATCGTCGCAGATTCTGAACGCGCCGTACTAATCCGCCGCCGGTGCCAGGCGCCGGAACACGGGGATCATCTCCAGTGTCACGGGGCATTCGACGGTCTGTCCCCCGGCGTAGCGGGTGCCGTCCCGGAAGTCTTCCCAGCCGGCTTCGTTTTCCGGCAGGTATACCTCCCAGCTGGTCACGCCGGGACGGGTGACGGGGCACACCAGATACTCGGGTCCGAACATGTATTCGCAGTCCTGCTGCAACGCCCGTTCGTCGTCCGGGAAGTCGAAGACCAGGGGGCGCATCATCGTGTAGCCCTCTTCCGAAACCTTCTTGGCGCAGTCCAGGATGTAGGGCATCAGTTCGTAGCGGAGCCGGATGCAGTCGGTGTAGATTCTCTCGGTCTCGGGGCTGTAGTTCCAGGGCTCGGTGCGGCTGGACATCCCGTGGACCCGCATGAAGGGCAGGAAGACGGCGGTCTCGATCCAGCGGAGCATCCGCTCCTGGTAGGCCGGGTCGGTGTACTGGTCCATCGGACGGTTGAATCCCCCTGCGTCATAGGTCCACCAGGGCAGTCCGGTGGCCACCTGGCCGAGTCCGCCGGTAATCTGGCGCCGGAAGGTAAGCCAGTCGTTGCCCACGTCGCCGGACCAGGTGATGACCCCGTAGCGTTGCGACCCGGCGAAGGCGCTGCGCGTCAGGACCATGGGCATATGGTCCGGGTCCCGCTGCCGGAAGCCTTCGTACATCGCCCGGTTGACCACGAGCGGATAGACGTTGCGGTAGACTTCGCCCGGAATGGTGTTGCCCGCTACCCGGCGGTGCAGCAGTTCGTAGTCGTTGTCCGGCTCGGTGGCGTCGAACCACCAGGCGTCGATGCCCAGGTCCACCATGCTCTTCCGGAAGTGTTCCCAGTAGAAGCGGGCGGCGGCGGGATTGAAGTAGTCCACCCATTCCGTTCCCGGAATGAAATACCCCTTCGCCGCCAGCGTGTCGCCCAGGGCGGTCCCCAGTTCGACCCGGGACCAGACGGAGATCATGAATTTCAGCCCCAGGTCGTGGAGTTCGCGGACCATCCCCGCGGGATCGGGGTACTTCGCCTGGTCGAACAGCATGGAATTCCAGCCCGTGTCGCCCCACCATTTCCAGTCCTGGACGATGACGCTCACCGGGATGTTCCGGTCCACGAAACCGCGCGCGTTTTCCAGCAGTTCGGCCTGCGTGTCATACCGCTCGCGGCACTGGATGAAGCCGAACGCCCAGTCGGGCATGGCCGGGACCGGGCCCGTGAGGGTCCGGTAGGTGGCGATGACCCGGTCGGCGTTGCCGGCGAAGACGGCGTAGTCCAGGTTCTGGGCCACGGGAGACTGGAAGGTGGTGGTGTTGTCCACGGCGCGCCAGTACAGGCGGACCGTCGGGTCCGTCGATCCCTGCACCCGTACCTGATGCGTCCCGGCCGTCAGTTCGGCGAAGGCGGATACGGTCGGCACCCAGCTGTTCAGGTCTTCGTAGAGAAGTTCCCCGTCCAGCCAGATGCGGTGCCCGCCGCGGGCGGGATGGTCGCCCACATCCAGGTGCAGGCAGTATCTGCCGCCCTGCTCCACCGAAAGTTCGCCGCCATAGGTGGCCGGGGGCGGCATCCGGCGGGTTCCCGGTGCCGGGACGGCGGCGGGTTCCGGCGGCAGCGCCTCCAGGGTCGTGGCATACGATGCCGGGTTGAAGTCCGTCCGGCCGTAGTTGTGCCAGAGGATGCCGTAGCCTTTGCTGGAGAGGATCATCGGGGAGACGATCTGGGTGTTGTTCTGGGTGAGCCGGCGCGTCAGGCCCATGATGTCCAGCTGCCCGTCCTGGAACTGGCCCGTCCCGAACAGATGGTCGCCGTCCTGCATGATGAAACCCTGCCGGGCGAGGTAGGTGGGTTCGTCGCGGATGGGTTCCGGCTGGGGCAGCGCCGCCCCGTTCGTGCTCTTGGCGGGGATGGGCGTACCCTCGATCACCGATTTTTCCAGCAGCCGGCTACCCGGCTTTTCCCGGACGAGCAGGTTCCCGTCCCGGTCATAGTACAGCAGGGACTCCGTCTGCCGGTCGTACCGGACCCGGAGTTCCTTGAGCTGCAAGGTGACGCCCTGGGCGTCTTTCTTCACGGAAAACCGGGGCTGTGCCGTTTTTTCCGTGAAAACCAGTTCTTCCACGTCGTGCGTGGGCGCACCCTCCATCCGGACGCGGACGGCGTTGTCCGCAAGCGGGGAGAGGACCAGCGTTCCCGCCGACGTGCCGATACTCACGTCGGTCCGGCAGCCCAGCAGGAGCTGCGCGGCCGACAGAAGAAGCAGGAATCTTTTCATGGTTATCAGTCGTTGGAATGGATGAATTCGGAGGGAGTCATGCCGAACTGCTGCTGGAAGTGCTTGGTGAAATACGACGGGGAGGTGTATCCGACCAGGTAGGCGACCTCGCTGATCCGGTATTTCCGTTCGGCCAGGAGTTCGGCGGCTTTCTTCAGGCGGCAGATGCGGATGTACTCGAGGGTGCTCAGGCCGGTGTTCGCGCGGACCTTGGTGGCGAGCGTCTGGCGGGTGACGGACATCATCGCGGCGAGCTGGGGCGTGGTCATCTCCGCTTCGGAGATGTGTTCCAGGATGACGCCGTGCAGCTTTTCCATGAACTCCCGCTCGATGGTGCTGATGGAGGCGAAGTTGTAGTGGACGAGCGGGTTGTTGTTGAACTGCTCGTTGCGGATCTCCCGGTTCTTGAGCAGGTTGCCGACCGTGGCCTTCAGGACTTCCATCTTGAAAGGTTTCTCGATGTAACTGTCCACGCCCGCCTTCAGGGACCGCAGATGCGTCTCCACGCCGATGGCGGCCGTCAGGAGGATGACGAGGATGTGGCTGTAGGCGATGTCGTTCTTGATGAGGTTGCAGAGTTCGCAGCCGTCCATCACCGGCATCATGATGTCGCTGATGACCATGTCGATGTTCCCGCGCTTGACGATCTCGAAAGCCTCCTGGCCGTTGGACGCGGTGACGATGGAGTACGCCTGCGAGAGTTCGTCGCGGATCAGGTTGCGGAGTTCCTGGTTGTCTTCCACGACGAGCAGGCGCTGCCGGCCGTCGGCGGGCGCCGGCGTCTCTTCCGTTCCGGCAGGCTGTGGCTCCGGCTGCGACGGCGCGGCGGAATCCTTCCGGGCGGGCTCGGTGAGGGGCAGGACGAAGACGAAGGAGTTGTAGTGCTTCTCCCGCGTGTCCAGGTAGAGCAGCCCGTTGTGAAGTTCCGCGAGCGTGCGGGAGTAGGTCAGTCCGAGCCCGGATCCGGAACTGGCGATGGTCCGGCTCTGGTAGAATGCGTTGAAGATGAGTTCCGACTCCTCTTCCGGAATCCGCGGGCCGTCGCTGTCGATCCGGAAGACCGCCTTTCCGTTGTCCTCGGCCAGGCTGCAGCGGATGAGGGACTGCCCGTACTTGATGGCGTTCGAGAGGAGGTTGCTGACGATGCAGTCCACGGCGTTGCGGTCGCAGCTGACGCGGATGGGGGTGTCGGGAAGGCTGGCGGTCAGCCGGAGGCCTTTCTGCTCCGCCGCGGTCTTGAAACTCTCCAGGGTGTCGCCGACGAGCCGGCAGAGGTCCTCGTCGTTCTTCAGGATATAGGAAGTATTGTTCTGGACCCGGCGGAAGTTCAGCAGTTCGTTGCACAGCTCGACCAGCCGGTTCGAGTTGTTCTTCAAGGACTTGAGCTCGTCCTGGCAGTCCGGTGCCGTTCCCTTGCCGAGGACCTTGTCCACCAGGATCGCGATCAGCGAAACGGGCGTCCGGATTTCGTGGGTGATGTTGGCCATGAAATCCATCTTGTCCTGGAACGCTTCTTTCTGCCGCTGGGCCTCGTGCAGTTCTTCTTTCCTGCGGGCCTGTTCGTCCCGCGACCTGATGAAAGCGGCCAGGGCGTACCAGATCCCGGCTAGCGCCAGGATGAGGTAGAGGATCTTGGCCAGGACGGAGCGGTACCACGGGGCGGTGATCACGATCCTGCGGTGGCTCTCGGCCTGCTCGCCGGTCGTTCCTGCGATCCGGACGCCGAAGTCATAGACGCCGGGCCGGAGGGCCATGTAGGACACGTGGTTGGCGGCGGTGACCACCGTGTTGGAGAAGTGGCGTTTCTTCAGGGTGCACTCGTATTGCAGGGCGTTCGGGTTGTCGTAGATCATCGACGAGTAGGAGACGGTAAGCACCGGAGCGTCCAGTTGCTTGACCTTGACGGACTGGGAATTGATGACGGATTTTCCCTCTTCCGGCTGGGGCTGGCGCACGTCCAGGGTCCCGGTCGTTACATTGTTGATGATCAGGGACTTGTTCTCGAAAAGGTGGAGGAATCCTTCCGGATGGATGGAGACGAGCCCGTCCCGGGTGCCCAGGAAAACCGTTCCGTCTTCGGACCGGGCGGCGGCGCCGTTCCCGTACAGGCTGCCCACCACCTTGTCCGCCTGGAGGAATGTCCCGAGCACGGTCATCTCCGCCAGGTCCATGCAGGCCACGCCGTCCACGGTGGAGACCCAGAGCCGTCCGGCGCCGTCCTCGACGGCCGCCGAGACCTTGTCGGAAGGCAGCCCGTCCTCTTCGCCGAAGCGGCGGATGTCCTGCAGCGTGCCGTCCTGCGAAGCCAGCATGCGGTAGAGTCCGCCGCCGGAGGTCCCGACCCAGATGACGCCGCCCTCGCCCCGGCTCAGGCAGCTGATGGCGTCGGAGGTCATGACTTCGTTGGTTTCCGTGGCCGCGACTATCCGGAAGTCGCCCGTTTCCGGATCGTACAGGCCCAGGCCGCGGGCATAGAGGCCCATCCAGATGCGGCCGTTTCCATCTTCCAGCATGCAGTTGAGCACCCGGCCGTCCAGCGCGGGGATTTCCTGGACGGCGTCCGTCCCGGCCGCGATGCGGTAGAGTCCGCCGCGCAGGCCCACGTAGCGGTCGCCGTTCCGGCAGTTCACGAAGGACATGCACTCGTCGTTCGGGAAGTGGAAGCGCTTGACGGGCTTGCCGGTAGCGGTATCGATGACGAGCAGGCCGTCTCCGAAGATGGAGACCCAGAGGCGGTTTCCGATCCGGTCGATGGAGGAGATGACCGTTCCTCCGCGGATGTCGGCCAGGGCCGTGAAGTCCTGGAACGACTCCCTGCGGGGGTCGAAACGGTTGATCTGGCCTTCTTCGCTGCCCAGCCACAGCCTTCCGTCGGCGTCGAAGCACAGCGAGCGGATGGAACGGCCGCTCATCTGCGGACCGTACAGGTCGCGGGTGTAGCGGTTGAAAAAGCCCCGGTAGTTCATCCAGCAGCAGACGCCTTCATTATAGGTTCCAGCCCAGACGTTGCCTGCCGTGTCGGAGAACAGGCAGCGGACGAAGATGCCGTTCATGTAATACTCCCGGGTCAGCCCGGAAATCTGGTTCTCGATCTCGTGCGTGCTGATGTTGTAGACAAGCAGCCCGGACCGGGTCCCGATCCAGAATTCGCCGGCGCGGACCATCAGGCAGGTGATTTCGGAAACGTATTCGGACGTGCTGGTGGAGAGCACCGTTTCTTCCGTGCCGGTGTAGGCGTCGATCGTCACGACCTTTTTCGTGCTGGTGGACGCAAGCACCGTTCCCTGGCGGACGTGTTCTACCAGTTCGTAGCGGACGGGCGTCCCGTCCGGGCCGGTCCCGGCGTGTTTCAGCAGGCTGACGCCCTGCGTCCGGCGCTCCATGAAGTAAATGTCGCCGTCGCGGGTGGTGAAGACCAGGTCGCCGTTCTCGAGCAGGCAGGAATTCCTGGGGGAGAAGGCGTTCCCCGAAACGGCTTTCTGCAGCCGTCCGTCCCGGGCGTACATCCAGATGCCGTTGTAGGAGGTAAGCCAGATCTCGCCGTCCGCCCCGGTGTCGATGTCGCGGACCGATTCCTTCTTCAGTTCCGGGATCTCGGTGAATTCGCCGGAATAGACGTCGTAATAGCCGGTACCGGCGGAGGTGGCGATCCATACGCGGCCATCCGGATCGGCGGCGATGGCCTGTGTGGTGGTGGAGCAGGCTTCCTGGTACCGCTCGTTGCGGAAAGGGGTGAATTTATTGCCGGTATAGAAATACACCCCGCCGTTCGCCGCGAGCCAGATCCGGCCGAACGGATCCTGGCAACCGTTCGTGATGTTGAAATCCGTGAGGCCGTCCGTATCCGTATAGCGGGTAAAGAAGGGATGGGTAGCCGCACCGGAGACATAGCAGGACAGCAGCAGGAGGCAGATCGACGGGATAATCCTTCTCATAGATGACTTGTTCTTTCATACAAGTATAAGATTTTTTAAGGCAAGTTATCCCCGCCATTCCATTTTTTGATAGTCTTTCCGCGTTTTATTATACCAAAAGGCCGCAACCGGATTCCGGCTGCGGCCTTTTGACGAATCTGCGGGCGCGTTACTGCACCAGCGCTACGATCTCGCCCTTGGCCACCTTCTTGCCCTGCGGGGCGGTGACGGCGACGATCTGGCCGTCCGTGGCGGCGAGGAGTTCCTCCATACCGTACCAGGCCTGCACGTAGCCGCAAGGCTTGCCGGCCGCGACCTTCGTGCCGACGGCGGGGGCGGTGGAAGGACCGTCCACGTCCACCTGCCAGAGCATCTGGCCGGCGACGGGCGCCTGTACGGGCGTGGCCTTGGGATACTTGGCCAGCAGGGCGTCCAGGTCGAACTCGGGCATCTCCACGACGGCGCGCTTCACCACGATCGGGGCGCCCGCCTTCTCACGGAAGGCCTCGAGGTCCTTGTTGAAACGCTCCTTGGCGATGCCGCTCCTATAGTCGAGGTACTGGCGCTCGAACATGGCCATGTTGAAGAGCTCTTCGTCGTCCTGGCCGCAGTCCCAGCCCTTTTCCTTCATCATCTCGCGATACTTCGGGAGTTCGTTGGGATACATGTCCTGCGGGTTGCCGGTATAGAATTCCATTCCCTTCTCCTTGGCGATCTGGACGATTTCCGGGGCGAGTTAGCCGGGGAGCTTGCCCATCTTGCCGAGGATCATTCCCCAGGTGTCCTTGTCGATGGTGGAGAAGCGCGGTTTGTTCTGCGCCATCGCGAGCAGGTTCATCAGCGCGGTGTTCTTCACGTACTGGCTGAACGGGGTCACTAGGGGCGGATAGCCCAGGCGCGGCCACACGTACTCCACTTCGTTGAACAGCTGGACCATCAGGGAGTCGAGGCTGCTCTCCGGCTTGCCGTTGGCGCGCTCGGAGGCGTTGATCGCGGCCTTGAAGCCGGTCAGGTCCGCCATCATCTCCTTTCACTTCGCAAAGTTCTGTCACCCGGACATCCCGGCAAGGTCCGCTTCGCTCTCCACCTTGCCTTGCCGATGTCCTGAAGGGTGACGTATGACCAGCTGCGTAAAAAAGATGTTTCACCATCAAACCGTAGCATTATGAAGAAGCAAGCACACTACACACCCGACACCCCGATCAAAGCATCGGCACAGGCAGCAGGTTACCTGCGCGAAGACTTCCGTGACCTCGATCACGAGGAGTCCTGGATCCTCCTCCTGAATGGAGCCCACCTACCGCTGGCCAAGAAGATGATTACCGTCGGCACCATCAAGTCGACCCAGATCGACCACCGGCGCATCATCAAGGAAGCGCTCCTCTGCAACGCAACCGCGATCATCCTCTTCCACAACCACCCGAGCGGGAATCCCGCTCCGAGTGCCTCTGACATGAACGAGACGAACAAGCTCAAGAAAGCTTGCGATATCTTCGATATCTCGCTTCTCGATCATATCATCCTTTCGGATAACTCCTACTACTCCTTCGCAGAAGAAACCCAAAACAAGTTTTGATCATGAAAACACTCAAGTTCAACGACACTGAAGTCAAACTCTCCTTCGAGAGCTACCGTAACAACGGCACCCTGGCCGTCGAGATGATCACCGTTCCGGACGAAGACCTCTACGCGGTCATCACCGTCAACCTCTGTTGTCCTCTTCAGACCGACCGCCTGGCGTTCGTCGATGAGAACAACCTGCCGGGTATCGGAGCCTGGCTGAAGCGGAACAAGATCGCCACACCGCTGGGCTACAAGCAGCGCAGCGGGTTCTGCCAATACGAACTCTACTCCTTCAACAGGGCATAGAGTCCTTCAAACACACTTCGAGTTCTCCAAGTCAGCGATAGCTTGGAGATACTTATGTCAATGGAAAGTAGACTGAGGTTCAACATCCATTGTGAAAGCGCCGATGAATTCGGCGAGGTTCATCGGGACTTCACGGAAGCGGCCATCTGGCCGAGAATTCCTTTTCTTTTTACCCGGAGATTATCTTGGACGGCTTAGAACCCCAGCATGGAGAACTCGCTCCCGACGCGATGCTCTGTCTCATACGCTTCTGCTCTATTCGCGTTCGGCACTCTTTCTACACCTATCTGTGGATCGAGGGATTCTGCCCCTGTCCGCCGTACTAGGGAGGGGAGAGGCATCCGCTTTCCGGCGTCGTGCCGGCTGTCTCACCGCTTCTGTGGTTCTTTTCGGACGGTAGCGATAGGCGTGCCGTTCATCCCTTCGTCGCCTTGGATCCGGGTTCATACCGATGACGGAGGGACTGTGGCTGGTCCATGTGACTGAACCGGTTACTGAGACCATTTCTTGATGCAAAGGTATTTCCTTCACGTGGAGTCGGAAAGGGTGAAATGCACCTCCAGAGAAATCTCCACACCTGCGGGTAGTATTTCTCCTCCGGCCCTTGCCTCCTTGCCACGGTGAAGGCGCTGATGCGGCATCAGAAATAATTCAGTAACCCTTTAATTCAGACACATTATGGAACAGCTCAATTCAGTTACCCTCCGCGGCATCATCGGGAATGCCCGCATCCAGAACATCGGCGACACCGAGATGGCACGCTTCAGCGTCGCTACCGACCACGCCTTCAAGAACCGCAGCGGCGAAGCGGTCATCGAGACCACCTGGCACCAGGTCACCGCCTTCAAGAGTGATCGGATGCCGGACTTCTCCGCCCTCGTCAAGGGCGCCGGCGTCGAGGTCAAGGGCCGCCTCCGCAACAACCGGTTCACCGACTCCAACGGTGTGGAAAGGACCGTAACCGAGATCCTCGCATCCCAAGTCAGCGTCATCGGCGGGACGCTTCAGTAAACCGTCGGGGAGACGGGTTCTCCGCTCCCGCTTGCTTTTCTGCGCCGCCCCGGACAACCTCCGGGGCGGATCTTTTCACGATAGTATCAAAGTATCATAGTATCATTGTTCCGAAAGTACCAAAGTATCAAAGTATCGTAGTATCATCGCCTGCAGCGTCTTTCTTCTTTTGACACGAAGCGGATTCTCCGTTCATGCGGCCCCGGGTATTGGCGTATATCCATTCTGCAAATCTAAGCTCGCCCAACGATGCGTCAAGCCAGACCTCCAGGCAGGGGAGTCGGACAATCTTCCTCCCATGCGGGAGCGTATTCTCCGTCTCCGGCTTGCCTTCATCTTTACGGGCTCGCTTTCCGAAAGCAGAAAAATATACGCATCCCCGGGGCCGGAAGGCCTGAAAGTAAGGGAAAAGAAATGAGTTCGAGATTATGGAAGATGCATTGACTCTCGTCCTGGTCATCGTCCTCTGCCTGCTCTTCAAGCCTCTCATATCCGCCATCCTCCGCGGACTGGGAAGCTCGGAGCATCGCAGGGATCGGTAGGGTGCTGACGGTACGATAGGACCAGCATATCATTGAATGGGTTGGCTACGGCTTTTGACGCGGCCAGCTAGTTCTATTCATAATCACAAACACTAGATAAAGAATGGACATGCATAGAGACATCATGTAATCCGCATCCGCATTGAACCAGTTTGATGGAGTAGACGATCTTTGCCATATGCTCGAAAATGGCTACCTTTACAATCATTTTATTAGACCGAGATTGTTTTTATGACCATCGAACTTGATAAGTGGACCTTTGCTGATCAGAAAGCGTTGATCGCGCTCTGCAATGCCGTTGACAGGACCTTTCTGTCCGACCGGCTGCCGTATCCCTATACCGAGGCGGATGCCGATTGGTGGCTGGGAATGGTGGCCGAGAATGACGGCAAAGAGGGTGTCTGGCGGGCTATCGTGGTGGACGGACAGATTGTCGGCAGCATTTCCGTGGAGATGATGGCTGATGATAATCGCACAGCCGGATCGATTGGCTATATGATCCTGACGCCGTTCTGGTCACAGGGCATCGGCACGGAGGCCGTGCGATGGATCTGCGAGGTTGCTTTCCGGGAGTTGGCGCTGGAGCGCATCATCGGCGAGGTGTTTCCGGAGAACCTGGCATCGGCCCGGGTGCTGGAGAAGAATGGTTTCCGGCTGGAGGAAACAAAGGTCGGCGCCGTCCTGAAGGGCGGAAAGGCGATGGATGTGAGGGTGTATGTTCTTCCCCGCTGTTTTTATTCTGAAATCAACTTGTAGCCGGTTCCCCGGACGTTTAGGATCTGGATGCGGGGGTCGCGGGAGAAGCGGTGGCGGAGGCGGGTGATGAGGACCTGGAGGCTGCGGGCGTTGAAGAAGTCGTCGTCGCCCCAGAGGGACAGGAGGATGTTCTGGGTGGGGATGATGCCGCCGCTGCCTTTGCATAAGAGCTGCAGGATATCGGCCTCACGGCGCGGGATGAGGGTTGATTCGCCGGTGGGTTTGTGAAGCAGTGTTGCCGATTCTGGGGTGAACTGATATTCACCGATGCAATAGGATTCCTGGCCTTTCTCCTGGTCGAGGGTCCTTTTTCCGCTTCTTCCCAAGAGAGTTTTCATCCTGACCACCAGTTCAGGAATGGCAAAGGGCTTTTTGAGGTAGTCATCGGCCCCGAGGTTGAATCCTGTCACGACGTCATCCACGGTGGTCTTTGCGGTCAGGAACAGGATGGGCGTTTCCTTGTCGCTCTGGCGGATGGCCTTCACCATATCAAAGCCGGACATCTTGGGCATCATCACGTCCACCACCAGGATGTCGGGACGCACTTCGAAGTACCGGTGCAGGCCTTCCGAGCCGTCATAGGCCAGCTCGACGGAGAAATCCATCGTCTCCAGGGCGTCTCTCACGATGCCGGAGAGCGTCCTTTCGTCCTCTACCAGTAGTACCTTGCTGCTCATAGTTCGATGGTGAATGTGCTTCCCCTGCCGGGTTCGCTATCGACGGAGATATGGCCGCCGTGCTTCTCTACGATAGTTTTGGCGAAGAAAAGGCCGATGCCGTAGCCCTTGACGTCGTGGACATCACCGGTGGGCACGCGGTAGAATTTCTCGAAGATATGGGCCTGCTTCTCGGGAGCGATACCGATGCCTTTGTCCTTGACCGATATCCGGATGTGGCCATCCTTTTCGTCGGCAGAGAGACGGATGTCTGCGCTGTCGCCGGAGTACTTGACGGCATTGTCCAGGAGTGTGGCAAGGACGCTGGACATCAGGGAGGCATCTATGTCGGCCGTGAGGCTTTCCGGTGTGACGCTGACGGCTATTTCACAGGGCTTCCCGGCACTGAGGCGGGCCTGTGCCGCGACGGATTCCAGCAGCGGGCCGAGCTCCGTGCTCTCGATACGGAGTGAGAGGCGGTCCCGGTTCTCCATCGACATGGAAAGGATCTGCTCTACCATTCCGTTCAGTTTCTCCAGGGATTCCCGGGTGACCTTCAGATATTCTTCCCGTTTTTCCGGATTCTTGTCAAGGCCATAGACCAGCATGGCATCGTTGGCTGCATACGCCACGGCGATGGGGGTCTTCAGCTCGTGGGTCATGTTGCTGGTGAAGTCGGACTTCATTTCGTCCAGCTCGCGCTGCTTGCGCAGGGCCCGCATCATCAGATAGAATACCAGTCCCAGGATGAGGAGGATGCCGGTAGACATCAGGAGGACGCCAATCATTCCCCGGAGGACGGAGCCGGTCATGGGTTCGCAGTACAGTTCATATCCGGCACCGCGGTTGGCGATGGATGTCATGGATATGTGCTCATCCCGTGAGGATGAAGTGTACGCCGGCGTCTGGGTCTCGGCCAGGACTTCTTCCCCGTCCATCAGGACAATCCGGTGCTCCAGCGGATAGCCCAGGGAATCCAGGCGGTGCGTGAGGATGCTGTCCATGACGGGAAGGTTCGTCCTGCCGGACGCTTCTCCGAGAATGTCGGCCTCAAAGGGCTTATCCATCTTGGCGACCGTGATGGCCTTGGGAATGCTATCCCCTGGTGAAGCAAACTGGGTGGAGACGATTTTCGAAAGCCGGACATTGCTTCCGCCGTAAACCTGCGCCGAGAAATGTACGCTGTCCGAGGATTGTTTCCGCCGGGCGGTGAGTTCCTCCATCTCCGCCCAGGTGATGGAAACCCGGATTTCGGAAACGGCCGCTTCCCGGCGGGTCTTGTACAGGCCGTTGATCCAGTAAAGCTCATACGCCGCGATGGCTGCCAGGGAGATGATGGCCAGCAGGGGCAGAAGATATGATTTTCTGAATCTCACGATGCAAAGGTAGCAAGAATCAAGGGATTTCGGGCGGCCGTTAACACTTGTTAACACTCGCTTAACTGTTCGTTAACCATGATTCCCGGCGGGAGACAGTACTTTTGTGCCATAATCAATGATTACAAACGATGAAAAGAATTCTTGTTTTCGTGATGATGCTCTCGGCCCTGATGGCCGGCGCACAGGAAAAGGCGCAGTACCGCGTGACGTATGATTGCGATGCTCAATATGGGTCCCAGCGTCAGGTTTATCGCTGGCATCTGGATATCGGCGAAACGAGCGCCGTTTTCTACAGCCCCAACAACAGGGCCAAGGACAAGGTGATTGATGAAGTGGTTGGCGACAATGATGTCACTTCCGTGATGGCCAGGCTTCGGACCATCAGGAGCGAATTCCCGAACCCCAATCCCCTTGAAGTGCTCGTGGAGCCCTCGGCAGACGGGAGGTACACTTACCTCAATGATATCGTGAGCGATAAGATGTGGTATGAGGAGAAGCTTCCGCAGATGTCCTGGGAAACGACCGGCAGGGACACGACAGTATGCGGGTATGCCTGTCTCCAGGCAAAGGCAAGGGTGTATGGCCGTGACTGGACGGTTTGGTTCGCTCCGGAAATCCCCTTGGCCTTCGGCCCTTACGTCCTGGGCGGACTGCCGGGATTGATTCTGGATGCGGAGGATGCCGACGGGCTGTTCCACTTTACCGCCGTAGGTCTTGAGCAGGATCCTGCCGATGCGGTTGTGGAGCTTTCCCGCAAGGACAAAGCTGTCAAATGCACCAGGAAGAAATACATGGAGCTCCGGGATAAAGCCAACGGGCAATCGTACGCTGACAAACTCCGGGAAATGGGCGTGGATAGCCGAACTGTGGTGAAAGTCGTGTCGGAAGACGGCAAGGATATCGACCTGAATGAAAGCCGTCCCAAGCAGAACTACCTGGATCTGGAGTAAGATGAAACGCTTGGCCATCATCCTCTTTCTGCTGTTGCCGGCGGTTTTGTCCTTCGCCCAGGAGCCACTCTCCGGCATTGTCGTGGACGATGCCGGCAAGGCGCTTGCCGGGGCCAATGTGATGGCTTACGGCCCGGACGGGAAGGTACTCAGCTTTGCCGTCACCGGAGCAAACGGGGCTTTTCAGTTGAAGGAAACGGCAGGTCTGGAGAAGATTACCGCCAGTTTTATGGGGTTCAAGACTGTCAGCATTCCTGCAGGACAGTTCAAGGATGGCCAGCAGATCCGGATGGAGGCCGGAGGGTTCCAGTTGAAGGAGGTTGCTGTCACGGCAGAACGCATCAAAGAGAGTGGTGATACGCTGACCTACTCGGTGGGCGGTTTCAAGCAGGCGCAGGACCGGTCTATTGCCGATGTCATCGGCAAGATGCCGGGGCTGGAGGTGAAGGCCAGCGGCGCCATCGAGTACCAGGGCAAACCCATCAACAAGTTTTACATCGAAGGTATGGATCTGATGGGAAGCCAGTATGCGCTGGCCAGCGAGAACCTGTCGGCCGACAAGGTGAAGGAAGTGCAGGTGCTGGAGAATCACCAGGCCATCAAGTCGCTCCGGGATGTGAGCTTCAGCGAGCAGGCAGCTATCAATCTGGTACTGAAGGACGAGGCAAAATCCACCTGGTCCGCCCTGGCCGATTTGGGCGTCGGATATGGCAAGGAGTGGCTCTACGACAACCGCCTGATGGGGATGCAGTTCAATAAGCATTTCCAGACCCTGATGCTATACAAGAACAATAATACCGGCAAGGATATCGGCGCTGAGGTGGTGGACCTGACGGATTTGACCGGCTACAGGATGGAAAACGGCCTGCTGGATATGATTTCCCTGAGCGGGCCGGAGTTTGAGCGGGAGAGATACACCTTCAATTCCAGTCACCTGCTGGCCGGGAACTGGCTGCTGAAGACCGGGGCCGACTCCCAGCTGCGCCTGCAGGTGAGCGGACTTCTGGACCGGGAGCATCAGCAGAGCTGCAGCCGGACCACTTACCTGACCATCGCCGGGATGCCGGTTGTCGTGGAGGATTGGGATGTGACCGGGCGCCGCCGGGAAGTCAAGGGAGAAGTGGAAT
>JAEEGJ010007629.1_pt1 | contig 30816 bp, 17 predicted proteins | sample 8958761 | NCBI WGS metagenome assembly JAEEGJ01 (sample SAMN16246546, study PRJNA631951) | gut metagenome | biome: gut microbiome; feature: rumen; material: RS-attached | host: Bos | place: Iran: Karaj | collected 2018-10
TTCTCCTCCTTCACCAGGGCCGACACCGCGCTCAGGTAGGAATTGTCGAAATATTTGTCGATCAGGCCGATGAGCGACCGCTGCTTGTACTCCTCCTTCGTCACCTTGGCGAAGTACTGGTAGGTGGGACCATAGGCCTTATGGTCGATGAATCCCTCCTCCTGGAGCGTCCGCACCTGGGTGGAAAGAGTGGAGAAATGCGGCCTGGGCTCCGGGTACAATTCCCGTAACTCCCTGACAAACAGCGGCCCCTTCTCCCAGAAGTGCTCCATGATGATCTCTTCTTTCTTGGTCAGTCGTTTCATATCCATGTCCTCTTTTCCGCAAAGATAACTAAATTTTTTAACTACGCAACTAATTTTATTTAATTGTGCGTTTAATTTCTTTTAATTATATACGGGAACGAATAGCGTAACGCTTTTTTGTTGACGGTGAGCAAAAAGGGCCTGTTTCGCTTACGAGATCAGCAATCTGTCCATTTCATGAGCAAATAGGGGCGTATTTGCCCATGAAACCAATGTGTGTGGTTACGTTACCTTATGATTCGACCAGCAGGGGACAATAAAAGTGTGAATCGAGTCAATGTGCACTTATTTCCGCCCTTTCGGCCATAATAAGTGCGGAGCGAGTGGTTTTGCACTTTTCCTTGGCGGCTGCCCCTTCGGGGGGCTTTCGTATGGTCGGAGCCACAAGACAAGAAACGGAGTCAAGAAGACAAACTAACTCTCAACAAAGAGTAGTACAAAGATGAAACTGTTTACGGAAATGGCAGAGGAATTAGTTTATCTTCTGTCATTATGCTAAATTTGCATTCAGCAAGATCAAGGGATTTTCATATGGCTGAAGTTTTTTTTACTATGAACAATCTCCCGTTAGGGCGAAAGAATATAAACTTGAATTCGAAGTCTTTACAGTTTTCTTTTGCCTATGTGGACAATCCCTTCTATGTGAAAAAGGGAGATACAATTGTTGAACTTTCGGATAAAGAACAATTATTCAGTTGTCGCGTTACAGCTCTTTATGATTGTGTGGTCGATCGTTCCCATCTTTTCATTTATGGTAAGGGTATCAGAACATCTAGAAATATTAAAGAGGGAGATCTCTTTTATAGAGTGTATACAGAAGATGATTATTTAGCATCTCTTGATTCATCCTTTAGAATAGAAACAGATGAAATAACAGGCGATAAAAAGATTCTATGGGATTATGTTAATGGAAAGAATAGAAGAGATATATATAAGAGTTTCTTCCCACTAGGAGGCTTTAAGGCTCTGCTTGGGTTAAGTGTCTCTTCAGGATGGCCAACAATGACCTTTAGATGCGGTAAAGAATATTGCAAACTCAGGAGAAAAGATTCAGTTCATCTATTGTTTGATGAAAAGGTGGTTTTGTCTTTTACTGTACAAGATTTGAAGACATCCTCCGGTGGTTGGGTGGAAACCACATTTAAGTTGTCGAGAGATGATCTAGCAATAATGCAGAATAAAGCCCTTATTAAGGCCAGGGTTGATTCTCCCAGAGAAATAGGCTCAGTACTTTTCTATAACGAAAGAAATAGGCTACCTGATAAGATAGCACAAGAACTTTATAAGAAATATGCTTGCGAATTTGAGAAGGCTCTAGAGGCATATGGCTTTTCTTGGCCTGAGAAGGAAGAGAATAATAAAGGCAATTCTTTTTCAGATATGGAAGAGTCTTGCTATGTGTATTTGATGAAGGATGTAGCAAATGGATTCTATAAAATCGGTATTTCAAATAATCCAGAATACCGAGAGCATACTCTTCAAAGTGAAAAGCCGACGATAGAACTTTTATCTGCGAGGGCTTTCCCCTCCAGAGTAATTGCCTCTGCAATAGAGTCTGCCCTTCATACTGCTTTTGGAGAAAAGAGGCTCAGAGGAGAATGGTTTGATTTAAGTGAGAATGAAGTTAACGATATAATACAAACACTTAAATAAAGACTATTCATGTTACCCGCCGCCAAGGCGGGTCGCTCGTTCTAGACGGCCACAAAACAAGAAACGGAGTCCAGCCAAATGGCTAAACTCCGTTTCTGCGGTGCGGACGAGGCTCGAAAATCTACAACAACATGCCGCAGAGAGCTGTAGAAAACATTATTCTACGTTGATATATTGCAGATGCAGGTATTGGAATTCTCGGAAAAATGTCACATTTTTGTAACACGAAACAACTAAAACGTGTGACAAAATGACGCTCAAATACCAGATCGCTTTCAAACTCCGCCCTTATGGAAAGGACAACAACTTGTTCCAAATCCAGCAGCATGCCACTTTCAATGCCCAGCGTTTGATTACTTCGACTGGATGTCAGCTGCATGATATAAACGCCTGGGATACGGATAATCAGTGCGTCAAGGGCGATTATAAAGGCCCGAAGGGTGAGACCGCCATTTCGATCAACAATACGCTTCGTAATTGTCGGGAGCAGATGGTAACCGCCTTCAAGTATTTCGAGGCGAACGACATCAATCCGACAAAAAAACAAGTGGCGGACAAGTATCAAGAGAGGCTGCGGGGCACAGTCCCCAAGAGGCCGGAACCGGAGACAAAGAAGGAACGTAAACCAAAGGCTCCGGATTTCTTCAGTACTTTTGATCTATTCGTAAAGGAAGGTGGTGAGAAAAACGCTTGGACGGAAGGTACTTTTGAGAAATGGGCGTCGTTAAAACGTGACTTGCAGGCATTCAAGAAAAACGTCAAGTTCTCGGATCTGACGGAATCAACCCTGACTGAGTTCGTCGCCTATTTGCGAGACAATAAAACGCTGCGCACCCCTCGAAAGAAGAAAGGCGACAGGGAAAAGTACGATCACGATGACATCACCGGTTTGAAGAATGCCACCATCGAGAAAAAGCTTAGATACCTTCGTTGGTATTTGAACTGGGCGACTGAACGGGGATACAATACTAATCTTACGTACAAGACCTTCAAACCGACCTTGAAGATGACCCAGAAGAAGGTCATATACCTTACCAAGGAGGAAATGGCACGTATCCGCAAACTAGAACTTCCTGGAGAACTGGCGTATCTGGACCCTATCCGGGACATCTTCCTCTTTTGCTGCTTCTCAGGTCTCAGACACTCTGATGTCAACAACCTTCGTCGAAGTGATGTCAAGGGGGACCATATCGAGATTACAACCGTCAAAACGGCGGATAGCATTTCCATTGAGTTGAACGACATTACCAAGGCTATTCTCGATAAGTACAAGGACATCCCTTTCAAGGATAATAAGGCCTTGCCTAACTACACCAATCAAGCGATGAATCGGGATCTCAAGGAACTGTGCAAATTGGCCGAAATCAATGATCCTATCCGCATCACATCCTACAAGGGCAATGTCCGTATTGACGAAATCCACCCTAAATGGGAACTGGTGGGAACACATACCGGCCGACGCTCCTTTGTTGTCAATGCCCTTTCGCTTGGTATCCCGCCCAATGTAGTAATGAAATGGACCGGCCACTCCGATTATAAGGCTATGAAGCCTTACATCGACATCGTGGACTCCATCAAGGCCAGCTCGATGACTAAGTTCAACGGGTTAATCTAATCGTTTTCGTAATAACTAAGAAATAGTTGTAAATTTGGTTGAAAAACAGAGCCCATGAGCCAGACAGACATAAGCATCAGTTTCCCTTCCGGATTGTTTAATGACATCTGCCAGATAATCGAAGAGGCGCGGCAGCGGGTTGCCATCAGCGTGAACAGTGAACTCACTCTGATGTACTGGCATATCGGCGAACGCGTCAATCGCGATATCCTTCATGATAAGAGGGCCGAGTACGGCAAAGCAATAGTGTCAACGCTGTCCGCACAATTGATGGATCTTTACGGCAAGGACTTCAATACCCGCAATCTCCGTCGCATGATGCAGTTCGCCCGGGAATTTGCCGATCTCCAGATTGTGTCAACACTGTCGACACAATTGCCGTGGTCAGCATTCTTAGAGGTCCTGCCGTTGGAAGATGCCCTGGCTCGCGAGTTTTACGTGACAATGGCAGCCAATGAACGATGGAGCGTCCGTAAGTTGCGAGACCAGATGGATGGAATGCTCTATGAGCGTACCCTCATCAGTCGGAAACCAGAAGAAGCCATACGCTCAGAACTATCTACCGTCAGACAGGGAGGCTCTATTTCTCCGGAATTGGTATTCAAGAGTCCCTACTTCCTGGATTTCACCGGCCTCAAGGGGTATTACAGTGAAAAAGACTTAGAGGATATGATTATCAGCGGCATGCAGCAGTTTCTAATGGAATTGGGCAGCGGTTTTTCTTTCGTGGACAGGCAAAAGCGCATGATTATCGACGGTGAAGATTTCTACTTGGATTTGCTCTTCTACCATCGGAAATTGCATCGGCTCGTAGCCATAGATCTAAAGAAAACGAAATTCAAAGCTGCCTATAAAGGCCAGATGGAACTCTATCTCCGCTGGTTGGATAAATACGAACGCCAACCAGGAGAAGAAAGTCCCCTCGGTCTCCTCCTCTGCGCTGCAGGAAACGACGAGCAGATCCAGCTCCTCCAACTAGGTGACGCAGGTATCCAAGTCTCCCAGTACTACACTGAGTTGCCTGACAAAGGCCTTCTGAAGGCCCAACTCCAGAAGCAAATTGCACAGGCGAAGCTCCGCTTGGAGAATAAGAAAGAATAATGTCAGATTTCTGGCAGATTTACTGAGAATCTCTTCCGCTTCCGGAAGGGATTTTTGTTTAACTGCATCTGCTCTTTTTGGATGCCCTTCAGATTCTGAGTACCATTTTTTGAGCAAAAGTATACTCGAAACCTCATTTTTTGAGGAAAAATCGCAAAAGGGCGCTTGGAGAAGCCTAGAAGATAGACCTAATCCATAACTTGAGCCTGGGAAGTGACCCATAATTCCCAGGTTTTCGGTCGATTTTTCTTCCGAGGTTGGCAGAATCACACAAAAACATGCCGGTCAGAAAGAGAATGAAACCAAAGTTGATTAACACAAAACTTCAAGTATATGGAAACAAAAAACAAGATTGAAGGACTCCTTGAAAAGCCCCTTTGGCAGATGACCGGAGAGGAATACTGCCAGCTCACTCATTACGCCCTCTCCCTTACCCCGAACGCTGGATCTTCCCAGGCTCCAATCGGGCAGAAAGCTTTAGGAATTCATGCCTTGGCCGTTGAACTCGGCTGTTCTGATTCCACGGTTTATGGGCTCATGCGCACACCACGTGAGGAGGATGGATCCTTCGAAGGTGGTGGAGTCCTCAAGGATGCGATAGTTTCCCGTATCGGGCGACGGATCGTATTCGATGTCGACAAGGCGCGTGAACTTGCCAAGCGAAGCCAGCAGCGATGAGTCAGATCACGAACCTCCGATACAGCATCACCCTCAATGATGCGCAGCTCGATTATCTCTCAGACGAGCAGCAGGATATCCTCCGGATGAAGTGCCTCAAAACCTTCATCCGGATGGCCGTCCTGGAGGAAACCAAGGTCTCAGGAAAGAACTATTCAGCTGTCCTACAACCCGGGCAATTCAAGGCTTCCAAGGTCGAACTTGCCCGATTGTGGGGCTGTGACCGTAAGACGGCAACCCGCATTGTCCAGGAGTTCAACCAGATTGGCATCCTTCGGTCGGAATCGTCCAACCGGACCACCATCCACACGTTGATTTGTTTGTCTGTCTGGTTCACCGGTTGGAGGATGATAAAGAGTAGTTTCTTTGACAGCAGACCCGTGGTCAAGCCGATCGTGAAACCGTCCCGGACCATGAAGCGTGTCCCACCTGAAACTGCTATCGAAACCGATAAATCCGACTGCGCAAATTCTGCGAATTCAGGTGGGACACAGTAGGTGTATCCCCGTATCTTTTCCTTTTCCCTTTATTCCTATACCCACGGGAAAGCGGACACGGGAGGCGGAGACCCTCCGGCGGCAGGATCTGGCAGCAAGGATAGCACCGATTCACACACCTTCTTCTTCCCTTGAATCACAGATTGAATTCCTAATGAGGCCCCAATCTAAAGGAGAGAAGAAAGACGAGAAGCCGGTCCGGAGGGTGGCAGATTTAGAAGCAGGGCTTGCCCTGTTGTAGCCCACTATAACTACACGCTCCGCTTCTGTAGTTGTGGGCTCTCCCGAGGGGTAGGGCAAGGGACCGCCGCCCCTTGTATCCCCGGCAGGGAGTGACCCTCTCCCCGCACCCTCCGATCAGGGCGCTGCCCCGATACCCTGTCGCCGGTCTTTATTCAATCCAATAGAACACGAACACCAACCCATGAGTAAAGCATCCATCCATATCAAACCGTGCAACATCGCCCAGAGCGAGGCGCACAACAGGCGGGACAAGAAATACCTCAAATCCCTGAATCCCGCCACGATTTACATAGACACATACCTGACTCCCTACAATAAGTCTTATGTCTCACCAGAACTGGAGTTCACCAGCCTTCAGGAATACTATGAAGAGCTCAAGGCGATGGTTAAGGAAAAGACCGGCAGGGCGATGCAGGAAAAGGATGTCGAGTATACGGACAAGAATGGCAGAAAGCGTGTTCGGAAAGGAAGCAGTCCTCTCCGAGAGGGGGTGGCAGTTATCGAAGAAGGAACCACGTTGGAGGACCTCAAGAGATTCACCGCAGCCGTTCAGAAGAGGTGGGGCATAAGAGCCATTCAGATTCACATTCACCGGGACGAAGGGCACTATGAGGAAAACGAGCGAGGCAGGAAGATCCGGGTGCCGAATTATCACGCCCATATCGTATGGGACTGGATGGATCATACCACCGGAAAGTCTCATAAGTTGAGCGAGAAAGATATGTCGGAGATGCAGGATCTGCTGGCCGATATGTTAAAGATGGAGCGTGGACAGAAGAAATCCGAAACCGGGCTTGAACACCTGGAACGGGAGGAGTTTATTCTTAAGAAACTGAAGAATGAGCAGAAGGCTGTCAAGGAAAAGACTGAAGCTTTGGAGTCAGAGATCAAGGGACTCGATTTCGACGAGGAAGAGCTCAGCGTCCCTGAAATAGAGACGGACAGTATAGTCAAAAAAGCCAAGGAAGCCATACGGAAGGAACTCTCAATACCTGTTCCTGTTGTGGGAAGGGAGAAGTGGAGAGAGGAACGGGAAGAAGCCGTAAAGGCTATCATGACGCATATGGAAGACGATCTTATCGCGGCGAAGGGGAGCCAGAAACGGAAGATTTTGAGTTATGGCAAAGCGCTCTACAAGCAGACCAAAAGGGAAATCTATAAAATCAGTGAAGAAAACAAGCGACTCAAAGGGGAAAACCAGAGGTTAACCAAAGAGAACGACAATCTGAAGGGAAAACTTGCGTCAGTGGATGAGAATGCCGTCCGGAAACTGCGAATGGATCTCAACGCTGCAAACCAGCGCGCCGAAAACGCTGACCTTGCGACTGCTCAGGAAAAGGAGCGGACCCATCAGGAACGGTACCGGGCCGAGCAAGAGCGCAAAAGAGCAGACAATGCTGAAGCGCAAGTTCGCGAGATACTCTCTGTTCCCGAAATCAGAGTCTTTTGGGAGAGGATTCTTCGGCAGAAGGCCTTCCTGGAGGAGATGAACCAAAGGATCGGGAAAGCCGTGACAGCCCTTTACGACTTCGCCAAGAATCGAGACCTTATCTTCTCCAATGAGGCAGAGGACAGTATCGCCAATGGTATTATCGCAGAGGCGATCCTGAAAGAATTGGATCCGACGGATGAAGGCCAGCGGAAAAAGGCGGCGAAAAGCCTGCTGAGCAAGGTCAACTGGAAAGGAACGTATCAATCCAGCTGTGATCTGGCCGAGACCCGCACCGAACAGCTTTGTGAAGAGATTACCGTCTCGAAGGAGATCGTGGCAACTCTATTGCTCGCTGCCGGCGGCAAGGGTGGTGTCAGCGTCGGGGGTGGCGGAGGTGGCTCCGACAATGCCCTAACAAACTGGGATGGAACAAGGAGAAAAAAAGGATACAGCCGATAAAGGGTATCAGCGATGCCCGCGCCTGCTATCCCCGATACTCGGAAGGAGACTCGCCCAGGTACCGCTGGACATAACGGCTGAAATAGGCTGGCGAGGAGAAGTTGAACATTTCGGAAATGTCCACGAAACTGAGGCTCCGGTCTCTCAGCTGGCGGGAAATGTCCAGGACCGTGAAGCGGTTAATCCACCAGTTGGCCGAATTGCCGGTAATAGACTTGCTGATTTCGGAGAGATATTTCGGAGCGATGCATAACTCAGAGGCGTAAAACAAAAGGACCGGCCATTCCACATTGTGGCGATTGACCGGTCTTTCTTGAATTGTATCTGACGGATAGACGTATTTATGCTTTATCGAGCCGTCAGTTCTGTATGAGTACTTTGACTGGACCGAGCAGCCCTGCTGGTGACAGGGGAGATTCCGCACTGTAGAAGGCGGCGGGAGTGAAGGTGATTTTCTCAGTGGCGTCGCTCTGGGCGTCACCGATTATCCTGTTGGGCCAAAGGTTGGTCACTTTGACTTGGAGGGTGTTTTCCCCCTCTTTCAGATACTCTCCGATTCCGGTTCTGAACGGTGTCTTCCAAAGGACGGTGACGACCTTGCCGTTTACCGACACTTCGGCTATGTTCTTCACTGTTCCCAGATCGATCATCACCTTGCCTTTGTCGGGGATGCTGCCCAGGGTGAAGGTGGTGCTGTAAGTTGCTGTGCCGGAGAAGTACTTGATTCCGGGGATGTCCGAGTCTGTGTAGGACATAAGTGAGGAGAATTCAGCTTTGTCAGGTGCTCCTCTCCCTTTTTGGAATTCCACATTCCAAGGGCCCTGTACGGTCGTCAGCTCCTCAAAAGATGCCGGACGATATTCCTTGGCATCGCTCCTTATATCTTTTGAAAGTACGATGAAATAAGAACCGTAAGGGTCGAAGTCGACGGTGAGGCTGGTCCTGCCGTCACTTTGTCCGTATGCGGGAACGGAGATCTCACCCGTCTCCGGATTCCAAAGCTCGGCGCCTGCGCTGGAAACGTTCAGACTCACTTCCGCGGTCAAGGCTTCGGGTGAGGGGTTACTCAGCCAGAAGATATCTCCCCGGGAGAGTTTCCTGTGTACGAAATTGAGGTCGGCGTCGGTGATGAAGTCCTTGGGAACATTCAGTAGAGCTTCCTCGAGAGAGGACTTGACACAGGTTCTTCCTCCTCCCCAGATTTTAGCGATAAGGTCTTTGAACTCCGCTTCGCTGTCGGAAAGGCTTGTCATCCTTGAAGGTGCATTACCTACGATGACGGCTCCCTTTTCAGTAAGTTCGTTGATTTTCCTGAGTACTTCGACTGACATGTCAGCAGTGTTCTTTCCGAGGAGAAGTACCTTGTATTCCATCCCGCTCGGCGTGGTGAAAGAATTCCCGTTATATTCCAGGAGATTCAGGAGTGCATCAGGATTGATGAAGTCGAAATTGTATCCTTTGGGAATGTCCGGAAGGGAATTGCCGTATTGCGCTGTTACGTTGCTGTCTTCTCCGTAGTAAACGAGGATGTCGGCACCCCAATGGCCCTGCTGAAGAAGATACGAACTCCTTGCGATGTAGTCTGTCCAAGGCTTCGCGTATTCAGCCCAGGTCTCGTGACGGTTGAACCACTGTCCTGTGACGGAAAGCCCGAGTCCGGGGAACTTGTCATCCCTCGGCTGGTGGGAACTTTCATGGATGATGATCTTGTTGATGCCGGAAGCGAACTCCAGATCAACTACGTGCTTGAGGTTCTCAGGGCAATAAGAATAAGCCTGGTTGAGCATTCCTATTGCCGTGAGTGACTCTGCTCCCGCAACGTTCTGGCCGTAGATGTGGCTAACGGAAGATGCTTCCCTGAGGTCGGCCTTTGCCATGTCGAGAGATGAACCAGCCGCAATGGGGGAAGGAGTCCAAATAGCGCCCATTGGAACCATGGCGGTGCGTTTGACGTCCATTCCGTCAACGATATAGACTCTTCCGTTCTCGTGTGACTCGGAGAATCTTCCCTTCATTCCATATTCTTTAACGATGTCGGTGAGGGCATCGTAGCTTTCGGCCACGAGTTCACCCATCGTCCTTCTCCAGTCCCACAGGAATCTTTCCGTGGCCTCGGGGCTTACGAGTATCTGCCCGGTCAATGCGGGCAGCCAGGGAATGAGGCTGTATCCTCTTCTGGAGGCGAACTCTTCGGCCATTGCGGGAGTCCAGTTCTCCTGACCGGCTTCATAACTGTCGGTAAGAAGGTTGAGTATGCCCCTTTCACCCACAAGGCCTCCTGTAGCTTCCCGGTACATGTCAAGGTATGTATGGAAATATTCCTTCCATGCGAGCGGATCCATCTTGTCGACTTCCAGTCCAGTCGCTTCGGCCGGAGCGGGGCTGTTGTGCTTTCCGGTGAGTGAATAACCGATCCGAAGGATCCTCCATCTGCCTGCAGGGGCATCCCATGAAAGGACTCCGTCCTTGACCGATGCTGTGAGGTCCACCACCTGTTCGGGAGAAGGGAAGGAACCTTCACCGATGTTCGGGAAATCATGCAAATCATGCGGTGCGGCGAACCCGGCTTTCTCTTCCGAGTGGTTGACCCTCGGAGTAGTGTAGAGCCTGAATTCCGGAACCTTCACGCTTCGTTGACCGCCTCCTCCGTAACCCAAGGCGGCCATAAGGGCATTCCCTCCGCCTCCTCCGCGTATCCTCACTCGGAAATATCTGGCTTCCTTAGTGGGGAAAGAGACGGTTGAGTGACCGACACCGTTCGAAGGTATTTTGGCGACTTCACCGAAGTTGACTCCGTCATCGCTGCACTCAAGAACGGTAGAGAGGTCCCCGGCAGTATTCGCCCACTGATAGCGCGTGCGACCGTCTGCAATTGAAACCGCGCTTATCTTGACTTTTTCGGGGAAAGTGTACATTATCCATGCTTCGTTTGAAGAGGAGAACGGAATTTCGGCAAGGGTAGTGTAGTCACCGTCACAAAGAGCGTCAGCGGAAAGAGGGCCTGCATTAGAAAGTACCGTTGCTCCCATTTCGGATGGCGTGAGGTCATCTTCATGGATAGGCACCGCCAATACGGCAATATCTTCATAAAAGACATCCTGCCTCTCGGTCCCCGGGAAATTGAGGAAATTTCCGGCGTTGCTGTACGGCTCGGGCAGTGTCAAGTCCACATGCTTCCCGCCATCAGTTACGCTTTCTCTCCAGACGACCTTCTTCATTCCGTCCTTGGGCTGTACCCATGGACCTCCCATGCAGCTCCATCCCGGAGAACTGGCGACCGAAACGTCCATTCCCAGGCTGTCCGCCAGGGATATGGCATATCTGAAGGCGTCCTTCCAGTCATCCTGCATGTAGATGAGCCTCTTGTCGACAATCTGCGGAGTTGTCATCGCAGCATCGAAGTGATGGAATCCTCCGATTCCGGCCCTTTGGAACCATTCTATGTCCTTGCGGATGCCGTCCTTGGTGATGTTTCCGTCCATCCAGTGCCACCATACGAGAGGCCTGGATTGGCTGGGTGGTTCCTTGAAATTCGCCCTCAGTTCCCGGACAGTATAGTCGGACGGGTAAGTCGTGGCACTTTTGGAACGTGTCGCCCCGTCGGTACAGGACAGGACCATGGTCATTGATGCGGCCGCTGTGAACAGAGCGGCCATTACAGGTATTGTCTTTTTCATTTTCTGGTGTTTTGCACAATAATCAAAAAACCTTACTGTTACGGGTACAAAAGTAAGGTTTTTGAGACTTTTCAGATAGATTTCATGCCCCTTCTAGGGTACAATCGTGATTACAATCCTTGCGAATGCGCTCAGGGCCGGTCTTCCCCAGTCCTTGGCTTCATATATCATATGTATTGTGACGGGGGAGTCGACCTTCGGTGCGGTGAAGGACACTTTGTCCCCTTCGTGCTGCAATGTCACGAAGCCGGGATAAGTTCCCGCTTCCCTGTACTGCCACCATGTACAGGTTGGCTTGAGGTTCAGGCTCGCGGCCCTCTTTACGAGGGTTTCCTTTGTCATGGTGGGATCTCCCTGGGACATGACCGCTCCGAACCTGTCCCATAAAGCATCGGCGTCAAGGGCGTCTTCATCTTTGGCGGATGCTGCAAGAACGACTTTTTCTCCGGAATGGACTGTCCTTTCAAGGGGACCGTCAACGGTTATCACCGGATAGTGGTTGGCCTTTTCCCTTGAATCAGCCGTGCACCATTTGAGCCTCATCTCGAAGTCCCTCAGGACATATTCGATCCATGAAAGGTAAGTGGTCTTGCCGTTGTCCAGGTATACATTGTCATATCCTTCGTGGTGATGGAACTGTCCTCCCCATCCACCGAAAGTGGGGTCTACGTATGAGCGGAGTCCGTTTTCTATGAAATTGAAGAAGGAAGGGGAGTCTCCTTCACTGATGTTGTTCTGGACATAGTGTTTGGCCAGAGGTCCGGAATTCTCATGCAGGAAATCCCTCACGAAGTCCTTCGTGTAGAGTTGGCTGCCGTAGTCCCAGCTTCCGCTGAAATTGTGTGAAAGCAGCATGGTCACTTCCGGGTGGAAAGTCTCGATGTAACTGCCGGCTCCATCCTGGTACCAGATGTTGTACATCACCGCCTTTGATGCCGCTCTTTCGTATTGGTCGGGATATTGTTCCTTTAGCTTCTGGAAAGCTTTGGCGGCAGTGTTTCCTCCTCCCCATGCGAGGATGTATACGGGGCGAGGATCATCTTGGAGAAGTACTTCCACAATCCTATCGGATCCGGGGGTGTCCTTCCATGACGAAGGGTCAATCTTGGGCTCTACTCCGGGGTAGGTTATTGAAGGGACGATCTGCACGAGATGGGATTTGTCCTCGTCACCTACGAAGCAGATACTTTTCAGGTATTCCGGAGTAGGGTAATCGGGATTGTGTATGAGGAGGTTCGGATAGACTTTGGCGTAGTCGTCGATCTGCTCTTCTAGCCAAGGGTCTATGCTCCAACCGTCCCGCTGGAACTGGGAACCGGTCTCTATGATGGCATCCACTTGGAAGTCACTGGAACACAGCAGGAAATGTACCATTGAACACCTGTCATCGATTTCACCGTCTGTCATGACGATTAAGCGCGGCTTGTCTTTCGCCTGGAGTAAGGTCGCCATCAGGACGAGGACGGCGGTAAGGATCGTTTTTCTCATGTCTTGGTTGTTTTTCCTATTATTTGATTCTTATTGTACGCGATTTGGGTGAGAGCCCTTCAGTCTGGGCGGTTATCTTCACTTTACCGCTTCTGTCCGGAGAAATGATGGCGAGAGTCCTTCCGTAGCGGCTCATGTATTCTCCGGAGAGGAAGTCGTCTTCCGTCACGGGCAGGGAACTGCCGAATCCCAACAGCTTTCCACCTTCTACTGAAAGACTTATCTTCCTGTCTGCGTTCGATTCGACTTCACCGTTCTCTCCTACGATATTCACTTGGACGAAAGCGAGATGACCCTTCATGAGGTTATCGTTCTCGGGCTCGATGGAAAGTGAAAGCGCACCTTCGGCCGAAGTTAACACATCTTTTCCACAAACGGTGCCGTTTTCAAGATATGCGACCGCTTCAAGTTTTCCGGGGGCGTAAGGAATGTCGATCCTGGCGATTCCTTTTTCAACATCCTTCTTTCCCATGCTTTCACCGTTAAGGAAGAATTCCACCACGTTGGCGCTTGAATAGGCTTCGACGTGGGCGGTTGTCCCGTCTTCGCCCTTCCAGCTCCAGCTCGGAACTGAATCGGACAGTCTCCATTGTGATCTTGTGACGGGGGCGTCTTTCCTTACGGGCATCACCGCGAGATGGGGATTGCCGGGAGTCTCTTCCCATGTCACCGTCGAAAGGAACGCTTCACCGGTCGGGTCGCCGTTTATGTCTATGGCTCCGCAGTCTGCCAGTTTCCAGGGGTAAGGGGTAGTACGGCCAGTCTGCCGCTCACCGTACTTGAATGCACCGATCCCGACTTCACCTAGATAATCCCATCCGGTCCACACGAAATCTCCTATCAGAGCAGGATTTTTTTCAACGATAGCCCAAGTGTCCCACAGGTCTCTCTGGTAGGTCTCGCTGCCCACTATTATGCGGTCAGGATGGAGAGTGTTGTCAAGTTCATAACGCATGGTGCCGTAATTGTATCCGGCTATGTCGAGAGAATCCATTATCGGACTTACCGCCTTGTCCCAATCGTCGGTAAGGATGGCGTCCTTGTAAAGGAAGGGCCCCAATTTCTGGACGAGTTCGTTGAAGGCCTTGCTGTCCATGGCAGTGTTGAGCATTATGTTGAAGTCGAAGCCTCCCAACGCTTTCATCGCTACGAGCATGAGGTTGATTCCTCCCGTGACGGGACGTGACGGGTCGAGGCTGTGCAGGGAATTGATGATGGACATAGCGTATCTCATCCCTTCTTCGCTGCCCGGTTCTCCGACTTCGTTTCCGATAGAGTACATCACAACAGAAGGGTGGTTGTAGTCCTTCGCCACCATTTCACTGATGTCGGTCAGGTATCCGTCCTTCCATTTGTTGGCGTAGTCGTTCTTGTTCTTTGACACGAACCACATGTCCCACAGTTCGTCCATCACGTACATGCCATATTTGTCACATGCCCTGAGAATCTCTTCGGAGCAGGGGTTGTGGGCGCTGCGGATCGCGTTGAAGCCGTATTCCTTGAGGGTGCGGATTTTACGGTCCGCGGCGTCCTGATACTCGGCCATTCCGAGTATACCGTTGTCCGAGTGGAGGCAGCTTCCTTTAAGGAGGGTCCTCTCTCCGTTTACGAAGAAGCCTTCACTGTTCCACTCAAGAACCCTTATTCCGAATGTCTCTTCCCTTGAGTCGGTCTTCTTCCCGTCCACTTCAAGTGTGACGACGGCGGTGTACAGGTCGGGGAAGTCGGCGCTCCAAAGGTGGGCGTCGGGGATTTCCACAAGGACGTTGTCTCCGGAAGCTTCCGCGACTTTCTTCCCGTCCCTGAATATGAAGATACCGACATTCCCGCCAGTATGGGCTGTCACTATTCTCACAGCGGGAGGATCGATGCTTTCGGTCAGCACCTTGACTTTCTCTATGTGATCCTTTTCGCTTACTCTGAGTTCAACTTTGCGGTAGATGCCAGCTCCGCTGTACCACCTGCTGTCAAGTCCGCCTTCATTGCCGCATTCGACCCTTATGGTGTTTTTGCCGGGAACAAGATGTCCGTCCAGGTTGACACAGAATGAGCCGTATCCGTAATCGTGGGTGGAAATCTGTGTCCCGTTCAGGAAAATGACGGCATCACGGTAGACTCCTCCGAAGGAGAGGGTGACGTGTTTCTGCATCCAAGACTGGGGAACATCGATATCCTTCTCATAGGAGTATCTCCCGGCTCTGAAATAACCTACGGCATCTCCTCCGGGAACATCGGCTGACCTTCCGCTCTGCAGCATGGCGTCATGGGGCAGATCGACGACTGTTATGGCATCCGAACCGATTTCAGAGAATGACCATCCGCTGTTGATGTCGAAATCCTTCTCCTTGGAGCATGATAAGATGGTAAGAGCGATTGCGGTCAGAACCGCTCCGCGCGAATAAGTGTTCATGTGCTTTTGTATCAATGGTCCGTTTCTATTGTTTTATGGCGGAAGAGAACCTTCCTTTTGCGGCACCTTCGCAAGTCGCTGTGACCGAAAGGGTCCCTCCTTTCTCCGCACGTACAACCGCTTGGGCGTGGCCGTAATGGGTGGGGCTGGTCAGGTCATCAAAGTTGCCGGTGTCATTTTGGGATGCGCTTCCGAAGGCGAGAAGTTCTCCTCCCTCAACCGTTATCGTGACATCCCTGTCCTTTGTCATCTCCCTTTCTCCGTTGCCGCTCACAAGGTCTATATCCAGGAATACGATTTCTCCGGGTGAGATTTCATTCTCTTCGGAACTTACCCTGACGGCGAGTTCCCCTTTACCGCTTCGGAGAACGTCTTTCCCTGTCCTTTTCTTTCCGTTGTAGGAAATCGCCGTGAGTTTCCCTTTCCCGTAGGGTAGGGTAAAGGTGGCGACACCTTCTTCTGTATCCTTCACTCCTATAGTCCGTCTTCCCAGTTTAAGTTTGACTGTGGGGGAGTTGGTGAATACTTCCACCGTGGCTGTCATGCCTTCACGGCCGCTCCAGTTCCAGCTCCTTGTCCCGTCGGAGGATCTCCATACGGAAACTCTTGGCTCTTTGCCTGTTATGGGTCTCACGCAGATGTATGGTCTCATGTCCTCTTTGTCGAAGACGGTCTTCGCCTGGAAGGCTTCGGCCGTGGGTTCCCCGGTTACGTCTATCACTCCGGCACCGCTGTATATCCAAGGATAATTCTTGAAGAATCCTCCCTCTTCAGTATAGCTCCATGCCCCGAGTCCGGTTTCTCCGATGTAGTCCCATGCCGTCCAGAGAAAGTCGCCGATGATGTTGGGATATTTCCTGACCAGTTCCCAGTTACCGTAGATCGTGGTAGGGAATGTCTCCGATCCCACGACCACCCTGTCGGGATGCTGCTCGGCCTCGATGTGGTAACGTCCTGAGCCGTAATTGTATCCGGCTATGTCAAGAGGGTCTACGACACTGCTCAAGGCTTCTTCCATTTCAGGGGTGAGGACAGGGTTGTTGCGGCTGATTCCCATCATGTGCATCATCTCGTTCCATTTCTGGCTGTCGAGTCCTCCTCCAGTAAGCATCGTGGACATGTTCATTCCGCCTCCTCCTTGGGATGAACGTTCTTTCTTCGGGGTTTCAGCAGGATGGGCGGATTTGGCGATTTCCACGTTGAGTCCCACCGTGATTGCTCGTGTGGAGTCATTCTCTTTCACTGCTTTTATCAGGGCTTTTTCGGTTTCGAGTCCTCCAGGGGCGAAATATTCACTTATCTCGTTACCGATGGAGTACATCACCACCGAGGGGTGGTTGTAGTCCTTTTCGACCATCTTCTCTATGTCTGTGAGGAAGTGGTCCTTGAAATGGAGACTGTAGTCGTTGGGATTTTTGGCCTTGAACCACATGTCCCAAAGTTCGTCCATCACGTATACACCATACTTGTCGCATGCCTTTAGAATGGCCTCGGAACAGGGATTGTGTGAAGAACGTATCGCGTTGAAACCGAAACTTTTCAATATGCGGATCCTGCGGTCTGCGGCCTCATCGTACTCGGCCATTCCGAGGATACCGTTGTCGGAATGGATGCATCCTCCTTTGAGGAGCACCGTTTTCCCGTTGACCCTGAATCCGTTCCTGTCCCATTCGATGGTACGGATACCGAAAGTATCAGTGAGGACTTCTCCGTTTTCGAGTGAGACCTTCACAGTATAGAGATACGGGTCGTGTTCGGACCAGAGCTTCGCACCGGGAATCTCGAATGTCGCTTCGTCACCTTTTTTCACGGCGATGGACTTCCCTCCGTCCAGAATCTCAATGGTGGCATTCCCCCCGGTAGATTCGACACACACTTTTACGGTAGGAGGAAGAATGCTTTCGGTAGTTACCCTTATCGAAGAAATATGCTTTTTCTCGCGTACAAGAAGATGGACAGGACGGTAGATACCGGCGCCGGAGTAGTAGCGGCTGTCAAGTCCTGCTGCGTTGTCGGTGTCCACCCTTACTATGTTCTCGCCTTCCTTCAGCACCCCGTCAAGACAGACATCGAACTGGGCATATCCGTTGGGATATCCGCCGACGAGGACGTCATTGAGGAACACCTTGGCGTCCTTGTATACTCCTTCGAACCTGAGTACCACGTTCTTGGATAACCATTCGGAAGGGACGTCGAGAGCCTTTTCGTAGTGGTATATCCCTCCAGGGAAGTATCCAACGGCGTTTCCTCCCATTACTTCAGAGGACCTTTTCTCATGGATCATTGCGTCATGGGGAAGATTGACGCGTACCTTCTGACCGCCTTCTTTCCAAAAAGTCCAGCCCGTACCGAAATCGGTGGCAGAAAGGTTAGTCAAACCATGAAGCAGCATCAAGCTTGCCAGCAATCGCATTATTGTTCTCTTCATCTTGAATGTCGTTTCTCGTTACGGAAGCTCCTGAAGGGATGCTTCTCAGTATTACTTTCCCATACAATCCACCGAGTCGGGATGAGACTTTCTCATCAACTGTTCCTGAGGACAATCTGGTTGCGGTAATGCTTATTGAATTGGTACCGGGTTTAAGTGTTTCCCCGGCAGAAATGACGAATGGGCTTTCCCAGAAAGTCCCGAGGTCGACTCCGTTTATGATGACCCGGACGATATCCTCGACTTTACCCAGATCCAGTTCGTAGAAGCACCCTTGAGCGAAGAAAGTGTCCGGGAGTTCGAAAGCTTGGACATATGTCGCTTCTTCCGCTTCGGATCTTTCGTTTCCGTCTCCATATTCTCTCCAGGGAAGAAGTTCAGAGGCGATGATCCTTTCGTTGCTGCCGTTGAACATTATTTCCCATGGGGAAGTGAGCTCCATGCTTTGGATGGTCCCGTCCGATACAGTGGCACGCTCATTTCCCGAGGAGCGGGAAGAGAATACCAGGAAGAAAGAATCCTCCGGAGTGAAGGAGAGTGTGACGGAAGTCTTTCCTTCAGATGCCATAGTGGAGAGGGGAGTGATCAACCCTGTGACAGGGTCCCATATTTCAGCGCTTTTGCCTTTTATCGCGAAGGCCAGATTCTTTGTCATGAAAGAGCGGGAGAGGGACTTCAGCCAGAAAATGTCATCTTTTCCCGCTTTACGGTATTCGCAGATGACGTTTTCGGCTCCGGAGATTTCAGGGGCTTCTGTACTTTTTCCGGAGGAAAGCATGAAGAACGTCCTTTCAAGGTAATCCTGCCATGATGAGTACTTTTCAGAACTCATATGGTAAACATTTTCTCCTGCACCGGACTCTGTATTCATGACAAGGTCTTTCAATGCCATGTCAGCTTGACTTCTGATCTTCGAAGGCACCGCCCCGTTTGAGGGGTCGTATCTTTGAAGAAAATCTGAAGGGACATGGATATCCATTTTTTCAACGGACACGAAGCCTTTCCTCAGCTGCCGGTCGCTGCTGTTGCAGCCTGACAGCAGGCACAGTGACGCAAAAACATAAACCACTGCTGCTGAAGAAAGTGCTCTGTATCCGCTTTTTCTCATTTCAATGTGAATTTGATGCTCTGGCCTTCCTGTGATGAAGGACCGACCATAACTGTGAAGCTGCCTTTCTCCACGATCTTGTCAAGGTTGATGTCGTAGAACTCTAGAAGGCTGCGGTCAATGGTGAAAGTGACGGACTTGGTCTCTCCGGGTTTGAGGGAAACTCTCTCGAAACCTTTCAGTTCCTTGATAGCCCTTGATACCGAGCAGTAGTCGTCAGTTATGTACATCTGGACAATTTCAGCACCTTCCCTTGAACCGGTGTTGGTCACATCCACGGAGACTTCGACAGTCCCATCTTCTGTCATGCTGTCGGAAGAGATCCTGAGGGGAGAGTAGCTGTAGGTGGTGTAGCTGAGCCCGTATCCGAAAGGATAGAGAGCGGAAATCTGGTGGCCCAAAGTGTATCCTCTTCTGGAAGTCCTCTTGTAGTTGTAGTAAGCGGGGACATATCCTGCTCCACGAGGGATACTTATGGTGAGCTTTCCTGAGGGGTTGACATCACCGAAGATAGCGTCCACTATTGCGTATCCGCCTTCCTGTCCGGCATACCAGCACTGGATGACGGAAGGTACTGCACTAGCGAGAGGAGCCACGTTGTTGGTAGTTCCTGTTATCACAACTGCGCAAGTGGGCTTGCCCAATTCTCCAATCCTTCTGGCAAGTTCATTCTGACCTCCAAGAAGTTCTAATGTCGGTGTGTCGCCAGGAAGATTGGATCCCGTACCCTCCCTTGCCACGTGCTCATTGGAGCCTAGGCAAAGGATGATGGCATCAGCCTTCTTCGCGATTTCAACCGCTTCTTCGATCAGAGGAGCATTCACATCTTCAGGTGCGGGCATGCTCTTGTCAAGGATAGTATCATAGATGTAGCTGGGGATTATGACATCACCGATCCTTGTCTCCGAATCCTTCTCAAGGGAAGCGGGACGGTAGGTGATCATGCACCCTTCCGCATAGAGGATATTGAAGGTCTTGCCGTACTTTTCCACTATGGCGTCATAAACGCTCACTTTCTGCTTGGGGGTGCTGGAATATCCGCCGAGGTGGACTTCTTTGGCATTGGGACCGATGACCGCTATCGTCTTTATGGCGTTCTTGTCAAACGGAAGGACATTGCCCTTGTTTTCAAGGAGAATGAGGGACTCTGCTGCAGCGCGGTATGCTACCTGCCTTGCCTGGTCATTGCCGACAATCTTCTCGGACTCGTCCGGATTGATGTAAGGATTGTCGAAAAGACCCAAACGGAACTTTTCAAGCAGGATCCTGCGGACAGCCTCATCGATTCTGGATTCGGGGATGCGGTTCTCCTTCACCAGCTCTACAAGATAATCATAGGTGGCACCTTCGGGCATTTCGATGTCCACGCCGGCCATGAACCCCTGATAAGCCGCTTCTTTGAGATCCTCTGCAAGGAAATCAGCACCATGGAGGTTCTCAACTCCGCCGTAATCGGAGACCGTGAGCCCCTTGAAGCCGTATTTTCCGCGGAGAATGCCCTGGATCATCCTGGGATTACCGTGAACGGGCTGCCCCCAAACGTCATTGTAACCTATCATCACGTTGAAGGGATGGGCCTGCTCAAGGCACATCTCGAAAGGACGGAGGAAAGCGTCAAGAGTCGTGATTTCATCGACAAAACTGGGACCCGTGTTGCTGCCACCTTCGGATGCACCGTGGATTCCGAAATGCTTGAGCGTGGCTCCGACATGCTGAGAGTCGATCTTTCCGTCCACCACGTTTCCCTGATATGCTTTGACCTGGGCGATTCCGAGCCGACCGTTGAGGTATGGGTCTTCTCCCATAGTCTCTTCGGTACGTCCCCATCTGGGATCACGGGTGATGTCAACGACAGGGGCCAGTACCTCCTGGCCTCCCTTTGCCCTTATTTCGCGTGCGACAATGGTATAGATATCTGTGAAAAGGCCCTCGTCCCATGAGCTTGCCAGCCCTAATGGAACAGGGAAGTTTGTAGCCCAGTTGGACTGGGCACCATGCAAGCCTTCCTCATGAACAAGTACAGGGATTCCGAGACGGGTCTCCTCAAGGAAGTATTTCTGCACAGAATTGTACATCTCCGCGGCCTCTCTGGGAGTGTATGAACGCATCATGTTCCTCATGGAGGACTTGTCTTCGCTCATTCTTGCCCATTCACCGAGACCGTTCTTGAACTTCGCGTCCCATTTGGCCTTGTCGACGTTCCCGTCCTGGTCATAGAGTGACATGCGGGTGTTCCAAATGCATTTGAGCTGTGCGACCTTCTCTTCAAGTGTCATCCTTGGAAGCAGGTCCTCCACCCTTTGCTCTGGAGAGAGGGAGGCGTCTTTGTAGGCAGGTTTTTTCTCTTTTACTGGAGAAGCTAACGATATTGTCAGCAATAAAGCTGCTATGAAAGATTTCATCTGTATTGGTATTTATTACATGTTCAACTATTTCGTGATGTGAGGTCAAAAAATATCATCCTTGATGATGTCAAATAAAGTGCAACAATGGTGGCAGGAGGGGCGGTCAGGCCCCGCCTGCCTTTAAATAACTGTCATACTCTTAGAAGGTTAGTATGATGGTTGTGTTTAAAATGAATCAATAACCGGGATTCTGCACAATGTTTGGGTTAGCTCGTGTTTCTGCTGCAGGGAAAGGAAGAAGTTCATGTTTACCTTTCTTGAACCCGAATCCGGAAGGATCATTATGGTATTTTCTGTATTCTACGGTCTTTATATCTGTTGAAGGATCATTAGACTCAGCTGAAGCATAACTTACAGAGAAAAATGGAACAGATTCTCCTTGGTTCTTAAGCACGTCATAAGCATCTCCCCAACGAAGAAGATCTTTGTATCGAACACATTCATAACAAAGTTCAAGTCTTTTTTCAGTCTTAATGTCATTAAGGGTAAGGGAACTGAGATCTGCCAAACCGGCACGACGACGTACCTGATTCAGGTATTCGATAGCCTTGGCGTTGTTCCCTGCCATCAGTTGTGCTTCAGAAGCAAGAAGAAGGACTTCAGCATAACGCATAATATGCATGTTTCCAGTTGTGGTAATGTAACCATATGCACCACGGTGTTCGGGAAGAAGTCTGGTTTTCCAAGTGAAGATGCTATCCTGATATGAAGTGGAACCGTTGAGCATCCTCATCCCGTATTCCTTGTTGAGCTCCGAATATGTTCTTAGCGTCTGATGCAGACGTTTACCGTCTTTGCCTTCATGTTTCACGAAAGCATCATATAGGTCTTTACGTGGTGCACCTGATCCTGAACCAGTGTTTTCAACGACTGGCGGGAGATTAGTATAGACCTCGGTGAACCAGAAGAAGTTTCTCCAGGGGAGACCTACATTTACGTTGTTCATGTTTAAAGTACGGTTGATTTCGAACATGCTCTCACAACAGAATTTATTTCGATTTGTCCACATGTTCTCATAGTCGTCAGTAGGGAGAAGAGCATATTTCCCACTGGAAATAACTGATTCGAACTGTGATGCTGCCTCCGAATACTTGTTTTGCCATAGATAGGCTTTTCCTAATAGAGCTTGAGCCAACTGTTTGGTGACTCTCCATGTCTTGTTGTCGTTCACATTTTTCTTTTCAGAAAGTTTACCCGAGCTGATTGCTTCAGAAAGATCTTTCTCTATTTGTGCCCAGAGTTCGCCTGGCTCGGAATTATGTACTTGGTACTCGTCTCCCTGAAGAACGTGGTCTACATTTGGAGCTGTACCCCATAGAGTTGCAAGCTCAAAGTTTGCCCAAGAACGGAAGAACTTTGACTCTGCACGGCACATATCAACGAATTCACTCTGGCCTTCAGAGGTGTTGTCCAATACAAGATTTGCTTTATTGATCATTGCATACATGTATGCATAGTAGTATTGTATGGCAATATTATCGGAACTGAAGGTAAACTCGTTGATTTCTTCGTCGCGCGCAAGACCGCCACGGGTGGCAGCTCCTGCAGCATATGCTTCGTCAGATAGGAGGGTATTGATAGTGATATAATACAACTCAAACTGTTCAAGGAAGTTGAAGTTCATGTTTGAGGGGTTGACAATGAAGGCTGTATAATTGGCCGCATTGGCTTGTAGAACCTGTTCATCAGTTTTGTAGAAGTTACTCAAATCAGTAACTCCGTGTTGCTCAATTTGCAGGCTGTCTGAACAAGAGAGTGAAAAGCTGATTGCAGCTGCGATTGCGATGATATGTAATGCTTTCATAATTGTTGACTTGAAAGAATTAGAAACCTATGTTGACGCCGAATACGAGTTTCTTGGATGTGGGGTACGTTCCATAATCAACACCAACACTCTTGCCGGAACCTATGACCTCAGGATCAAATCCGGGGTATTTGGTGAAGGTGAAGAAATCATCCAGAGAGAAATAAATCCTGAGGTCTGATACCTTGAATTTGTTGAGGAAAGAAGTAGGAACAGTATATCCTAACTGTATCTGCTTTATTTTCAAATAAGAACCATCAATTACATTAGCAGTTGATGAGAGATATTTCTGATAATTGTCAGCTCCTGCTCTTGGATGTGAAGCTACTGTATGAGATTGTGTCCAACGGTCTTGGGTAAAGTATGTAAGCTTATTGCCTGCTCCCTTGGGACGGTCCAGCATTGCATAAATCTGAGTTTTAAGCGCCCCGGATGCGAATACTAGCAGATCAAATCCTTTCCATCCAGCGGTGAAAGTTAAACCATAAGTGAATTTAGGAATACCTGAACCTATATATCCCTTGTCTCCGTCAGAGAGGTCTCCGCTGCCATCAAGGTCGGCAAAAACGGGATCACCTGTGTTCGGATCAACTTTTTCAAACGTATATCCGTAGAAGTACCAAGCGGGATATCCGGCTTCAAAACGTGTCAGAGTGCCAATGTCCTGATGAGCGGTTCCATCGATCGCCTGGACAGAATTATCAATGTATGTGACTTTGTTTTTGAGAGTAGATGCATTTGCGCGTACACTGTAGTGGAAGTCACCTTTTTGTTCCTGCCATCCTATTTCAAACTCAAATCCACTGTTGGAAACGTTTCCAGCATTGATAGGGGAAGGGGGAAGACCGATAGAAAGAGAAGGTTTTGCTCCTGAGACTATGAGGTCTTTTGTCTTTTTATTAAAGTAGTCAACCGAGAAAGTGAGGCGGTCCTGAAGGAAACGGGCATCGAGACCGACATTAAACTGTTCAGATGTTTCCCAACGAAGACGGTTGTTACCCGTGGCTGTAGGTACCATACCCTTAATTGAAGTGTAGCCTTCCTCCGTCGGGTAATCGTATGTTTGAGCGGTTGACATGACCGCGGTATATGAGTGATTCCCTAATGAAGCGGTTGAACCATTTTGACCCCAACTTAAACGTACTTTAAGGAAAGAAAGCCAATTCTTGGTGCTCTGCATGAAAGGCTCATTACTTACTGTCCATCCTGCAGATACAGCAGGGAAGTATCCCCAACGGTTGTCAAAGGGAAGGACAGATGAATCGGCAGAGTCTGCACGAAGAGAAACCTGCAGGAGGTATCGGTTTGCATAATTCCAGTTAACTCTTCCGAAATAAGACCAGTTCCTGGTATACAGTGGTTCATTTCCGGTAAGCGACTTTGATGCAGAAGGAGTCGCATATGCCCAATAATGGTAATTTGGTTCATCTGAAATGAAACCTAAGTCGCCATCGGATCCTCTATATGTACCTGATATGCTGAATGTTCTGTTTTGGCTATAAGAAGTTCCAACCATTGCACCTAAAGAATGTTCACCAAAGGTAATGTTGTAATTTGCGAAATTCTCCCACTGGTAATATGTCGTGTTTCCAGATGTTCCTGTTGCTGATGCATAAGAATGATAGTCAGTGGAACTGGGATAATAGTCGTTTGTGAAACTTCTGTTTTCATTCGTGTCTACCCTATATCCGATTCGGCTGGTGATAACCAGATTCTTTATCGGCTTTAAGTTCAAAGCCGTACTTCCGCCAAGGCTGAAAGTCTGTGTAACTGGATCTGCTGAGTTGAAAGAAATGAATGGGTTTCCATTGACTGTAAACTCATCGAATCGTGAAATGGAATAATAGTTTCCGTTTCCATCTGAAAGAAGTTCTCCGTATGTCGCAGTGTTGTTGACAACATTCTTTAGAGCGTCAGGAAGCTGATCATATGTCCATGTAGGTGGTGTCAGAGGATCAAGGGTAATCATTGCTACCATAGGGTTTCCATAAGCTGAATTACCTCCTACAGCGCGACGTTTTGTATATGTGAAGGTGTTGTTCGTTGTCATCTCCAACCATGGTTTAAACTGCCAAGTGCCGTTAATGGTGGAGCTCAAGCGTTTGTATGTGTCCATCTTGCCTTTCATCATGCCATCTTGGTTAAGATATGAAACGGAAGTATAGATGGAACCTCTGTCAGAGCCTTGCTGAAAAGTAAGGGTATGGCGCTGCATGTCGGCTTTTTCAGAAATAGCTTTAACCCAATTAGTGTCCGTTTTTCCATCCCAAAATGTGTCATAATAATCCTGAGTGACGACTCCAGCTTCCTTATAATAGTCCATATACTCATGTGCGTTCATGACCTTTGGTATGTGTGCAAATGATTGTATTGTGTTCTGGAATTCATAAGAGACTTTCCCATCACCTCTTCCTTTTTTTGTGGTTATAAGAATTACACCATTTCCTGCTCTAGCACCATAGATGGCAGCCGATGCGCCGTCTTTGAGAATTTCCATGGACTCGATATCATTCGGGTCTAGAGTGCCTATTCCATCGGTTATTCGTCCGTCAACCACATAAAGAGGATTGGAACTTCCGTTTGAACTGACACCACGTACTTGGATTGAGGGAGATGATCCAGGTGCTGCAGAAGAAGAATATGCAGTCACGCCTGCGGTTTTTCCCTGAAGGGCCTGAGACGCATCGGTTATCGTTCTGTGGGTAAGGTCTTCTTCCTTAACGGAGGAAATAGAACCTGTGAGGTCACTCTTCTTCTGTACACCGTATCCGACTACGACGGTCTCTTCGATCATCATGTTGTCGGTTGCAAGGGTGAGATTCAGGGTGCCGCCGCCCGCAGGTACGACGATTTCCTGAGAGAGGTATCCTATGCAAGAGAATACCAGTGTGCTTCCTTCGGGAACTCTGAGGGTGTAATATCCGTCAAGGTCGGTTACAGCACCTGTTGATGTTCCTTTCTGCATTACTCCGGCTCCTATAACCGGTTCGTTAGCTTCGTCCACTATCTGTCCGGATACTGTCACAGGATTCTGTGCGGAAAGTGACAGCGCCCAGAAGAAGCTTGAAGCGAGGATCGCGATTGAGGCGAAACCTTTTTTCAGTGATTTGGTCATTTTGCTGTGTATTAGAGTTGTTGTTTGTTTTCAGGATCCGGATGCAAAGTTATCGCATGCGGTATCTATAAAGATTTCAGGGGATTCGGAGTGTATTCAATTCAGACGAACTTTATTCATAAGGTTCTTTTTGTGTATTGAGAGCCACTCTTTTGTGGGATTTTTATTATTTTCGTGAAGCATTATCAACTATCGTCCATCGTGAATAAATTCTCAGTTGTTTCCATATTCATCTTTCTCTTCGTCATTTCTGTTCCGGAATCTGTCAATGCGGCGGATTCAATGACTGCCTCCATCAAGGGCCAGGTGACTTCAATCACTGAAGACAATGACGGATTCATTTGGTTCGGTACAAGGCAGGGACTTTATCGCTATACAGGCTCCGTTTATACACGATTCCTTTCTACCGGCAATCCGGAGGACATCGTCAATGACAATATAAATGACTTGTGCAGGGATGCTGACGGAAGAATCTGGATAGGTACCATGTCTGGAATAGTGATGATCAATGATGGTGAGATCAACAACCCGTACCTGTCTTTTCATACTCCCGTTTACAAGATTCTGGATTTTGACAAGGATAACGTCATTGCCGCGGTCAGGGATGGAATCCTCAAGGTGGCGAAGGAGTCTTTTACTGGAGTAAGCCTGCATCGAGATGTCGGGATCAATTCGCTTAAGGATATAGTGGTTTCAAGGAACGGGGATATATGGTATGTGAAAAGTCTTGACGGAAAATTCATCCTCACTGTTCTGGACCATGATTTCAATGTCAAGGTGTCTGAGCGGATATCGGGGCTGGAAAAGCTTGGAGGAATAGTTCTTTCTCCGGACAACACCGTTCTGATTGCATCCGGATCGACGATCATCTCCTACGACGCCAATACCGCCCGGAGAATCGATACCCCGGCACCATTGGCATCCGTTTCTTCCGGAGGAGAGATCCTTTTCATGAATCTTTTCAAGGAGTCCTCAATCCTGGTCGGAGTTAAAGGCGAAGGCCTTTTCGTGTATGATTTCAGGACCGGTCGTTCAGAAAAGATCTATCCGGACAGGACTTTGAACAAAGACAGTTATGTCTGTTTTGTCGATTCTTCTGATAACATATGGCTCAGCGATGGAACATCTGAACCGGATTATCTGCATTCCAACAGACTGTTCTTCACATATTCCATTACCGGTATTCCTGACTCTCCGATAAAGAGTTTGTCCGTGGACTCCAAAGGGACAATGTGGTTCGCTTCCTACGATACCTATGGGTCGTATGACTTGAGGAGCAATTCCCTTGTATGGTCCAAGAGGGAACCATATGGGATAACCGGGATGCATCTCTCGCCTGAAGGCTTTCTTTGGACAATATCTGACCACAACAAAGTCATCAAATACTCGATTTCAGGTTCAGTTCCGGCTGAAGTGGGGAGGTATACCTTTCCTTACGATGTGAATTATATATCCGGGGATGGTAAAGGCGAATTGTGGGTCTTTATGGCTCAAAAGGTCAATGTCATATCAGCGGAAGGAGCAGTGGAGGATGTGGAACTGCCCCAGCATGAGACAATTTTCACTCCGACTTTCGTGCAGAAAGATCCGGGTTCGGGGAAAGTCTTCCTTATTAATCTGGACCAGACTGTTTATGAATGCTATGACAGGAAGTTCCTTCTTCAGGATCTTTTCGACCTCAAGTCCATAAGTACGATTTTCACTGCAAGTGACGCTTCCGTTTGGGTGGGCACCAGCAATAACGGAATCCATCATATATTCCCGTCTGAACACAGGATTGAGTCCTTCAGCCAGAAAGACGGACTTCCCGAGGGTGACATCAGGACCATTCTGGAGGACCGCTCGGGTAATGTCTGGTTATCATCCGCTACAAGAATGACCCGTTACGGGAAAAACGAAAGCACATTCCAGACTTTCAACGAGGCCGTCCGGAATGGAGGAAAGTACTATGAACCGAACTGTGGGGTATCGACTTCAGATGGTACACTCATTTTCGGAGGAAGCGGCGGAATAACTACTTTCGTACCCACGGAAAAGAGCGCTCCTGACATGGTCCCTATACCGATACGATGCTTAAGGGTATCGGTAGACGGGAAAACTGTCGCGAACAAGAGTATCCCTGTCGTGATGAAAAGCCGGGACAAGTTGCTTTCAGTAATATACTCCGGTATAAATTTCGTGTCGGGAAGTCTTCTCAATTATTCGTATAAGCTCGAGGGAAAGGACAGGGATTGGATTTATACAGGAGAACAGTCTTTGTCATTCAGCAATCTCTCTCCTGGAAAGTACAACCTGAGAGTGAGAGTCAGACTGTTCACAGGAGAGTGGAGTGAAGATGAACTTACAATCCCGATCACAGTAAAGGCTTCAGTATGGAACAGCCGTGCATCCAAGATAGCTTATATGCTTTTGGGCCTTCTTGCGATATGGCTGTCATTCCGTACGGCAAGAAAGATGATCCGTCAACGCAATGACCTTCTGATCTCAAAGCAGAATGAGATAATGAAGCAGGAGCAGGTGGAATTCCTTACCAACACTTCGCATGAATTCCGCACCCCTCTTTCCCTCATTTACGCTCCTTTGAAGATCTTGAACGCTAAATCCGGATTGTCTGCCGAAGACAAGAAACTCCTCTCCACCGCATTGGAGAATACCGAAAGGCTCAAAACGTTGGCGGACAAAAGTCTGCGCCCGTCTTTCGAAGATGTGTCGGATTCTGTTCTGCGGGTAGTACCCTGCAACATCTCTTCACTTGTGAAGGGAATAGCGGAGAATTTTGGATATGCTGCCCATCAGAAGGAGATAGATTTCTCTTATGACGTGAAAGATGACGTCAACGGCTATGCTGATACGGAGAAAGTGGAGAAAGTGCTCCTAAATATCCTTTCCAACGCTTTCAAGTACACTCCCGATCGCGGCACGGTCCAGTTGTCTTTGTGTACGGAAGACGGCAAGGCCATCGTGGAAGTGAAGGACAACGGAATCGGCATTCCCGAAGACAAGAGAAAAGACATCTTCAAGAGATTCAACCGTCTGGGCAGGGAAAAGGATGCGGACCTCGCCACCGGTTCAGGAATAGGTCTCAATTACGCTATTCGTCTTGCCCGGAGCCATAAAGGAGACATCAACTACAGACCGAACGGGGAAAAGGGGTCAATCTTCTCATTCTCATTTCCTTATCTGGAGGAGAGCTTTTCCGCGGACGAGATGCACAACCGCATTGAAGTGGAAGAACAGCCGGTCAATGCCGGGGAATCTTCCGGAAATGTATCATCACGCCATTCCAAGACCGTACTGGTTGCCGAAGACAATGCTGATGTGAGGTCATTCCTCAGGAATCTCCTTTCTTCCCAGTACAATGTCATCACTTGCAACAACGGGGCTGAGGCCTGGGACAATATCTCCATTCTCGCCCCCGACGTCATACTGAGCGACATCGTGATGCCGATGAAAGACGGGTATACGTTATGTGCGGAGGTGAAAGGCAATGAGGATTACTGCCATATCCCTGTCGTGCTCCTTACGGCGAAATCCGACGCTGCCAGCAACATCCGAGGACTCAATGCCGGTGCTGACGCCTATATCCCGAAACCTTTCGATCCGGAACACCTCCTGGCCACCATCGAGAACCTCCTCGCCAACCGCGCACGAGTGCAGCAGAAGGTGTCTAACCTTACCGCATCGTCGATGAAGGATGAAAAGGTGACCAGGGAAGCGGAACTCAATTCCTCCGACCGGAAATTCCTCGAAAAGCTTCAGAAGTCCGTTGAAAACCACCTCAATGACGAATCATTCAAGGTTGATCAATTGGCGGCCGAGATAAAGATGAGCCATAGCGGCCTTTACTCGAAAGTCAAGGCGCTCACCGGACATTCCCCTCAAACATACATCAATACCTACAGGATGAATGTCGCGATGGAAATGCTGAAGACAGGGGAATTCACCATTGCTGAAGTGGCCGATTCCATAGGATCTTCCTCAGTGTCCAATTTCTCGAGAGACTTCAAGAAACATTTCGGGATAACTCCCAGTTCAGTGTAGCTGTTGTCCTAGAAGCACTCCTTCAGGATCTCGCAGATGTTTCCGGCCTTGCCCATCGTATAGAGATGTATAGCCGGCACGTCGTGCTTGAGAAGGTCCTTGCACTGATTGATCGCCCAAAGTGTACCTATCCGGTAAATCGCACCCTTGTCATCCTTGTGGGCCATGACTTCATCAGTGAGTTCTGCGGGCAGATCGATTGAGAAGCTCTGCGGAAGGAGTTCCACGTGCCTTAGGGTGGAGAGCGGCTTTATTCCGGGTATTATGGGAACAGTGATTCCGGCTTCACACCGCGGCGGGGCTGGTCCACCAGGAATACCCCGTAGCCCTTGCGAAGGAAGAGGTCGCTCCAGCCTT
>JAEEGJ010007630.1_pt1 | contig 30814 bp, 22 predicted proteins | sample 8958761 | NCBI WGS metagenome assembly JAEEGJ01 (sample SAMN16246546, study PRJNA631951) | gut metagenome | biome: gut microbiome; feature: rumen; material: RS-attached | host: Bos | place: Iran: Karaj | collected 2018-10
ACTTCGAGTTTCGGCCCGCCAGCACCACGCAGGCAAGGCCCAGGACTGCCGATATTATATCCAGCGGGTTCATCCTACAGAGCCTTCAAGAGATACCTGCAGGAGCTTGCGCGCCTCAACGGCAAACTCCATGGGAAGGCGGGAAAGCACCTCCCGTGCATAACCGTTAACTATAAGTCCCACAGCTTCTTCCGGGCCAATGCCGCGCTGGTTGCAGTAGAAGAGCTGGTCTTCGGAAATCTTGGAAGTGGTGGCCTCGTGCTCCACTATGGCGGTGGGATTATTGCTCTGGATTACCGGGAAGGTATGGGCGCCGCAGTCCTTGCCTATGAGGAGGCTGTCGCACTGGGAGTAGTTGCGTCCGCCATCGGCCCCCTTTGCCATGCGCACAAGGCCGCGGTAGCTGTTCTGGCTCTTTCCGGCCGATATTCCCTTGGAGACGATGCGGCTCTTCGTGCCGCGGCCAAGGTGGATCATCTTGGTTCCCGTATCGGCCTGCTGGTGGTTGTTGGTGACGGCCACGGAGTAGAACTCGGAACTGGAAAAATCGCCCTTCAGGATAGTTGAGGGGTATTTCCAGGTGATGGCGCTGCCGGTTTCCACCTGCGTCCAGGAGAGGTGGCTGCCGCTTCCCTTGCAGATGCCGCGCTTTGTGACCAGGTTAAGTATTCCGCCCTTGCCGTCGGCGTCGCCAGGGTACCAGTTCTGGACGGTGGAATATTTTACGTCGGCATCCTTTTCCACGATTATCTCCACTACGGCGGCGTGAAGCTGCTGCTCGTCCCTCATCGGGGCGGTGCAGCCTTCCATGTAGGAGACGTAGGAACCTTCATCGGCCACGATGAGGGTGCGCTCGAACTGGCCGGTGCCGCGGGCGTTTATGCGGAAGTAGCTGGAAAGCTCCATGGGGCACCTGACGCCCTTGGGGATGTAGCAGAAGGAGCCGTCTGAGAAAACTGCGCTGTTGAGCGCCGCAAAATAGTTGTCCGACGGCGGCACCACGCTTGCCAGGTACTTACGGACCAGGTCAGGATGCTCTTTAACGGCCTCCGAGAAGCTGCAGAAGATGATGCCCTTCTCCGCCAGGGTCTTGCGGAAGGTTGTGGTGACCGATACGGAGTCGAAGACAGCGTCCACCGCCACGACGCCCGCAAGGACCTCCCGCTCATTGAGCGGAATGCCCAGTTTGTCAAAGGTTTCCTGGAGCTTGGGATCTATCTCTTTTGGCCTGTCCTTGTCCTTTTTTGGGGCGGCGTAATAGATAATGTCCTGATAGTCAATTTTTGGCATATCCAGGTGCCCCCACTGCGGCTCCGGCATCCTCTGCCACTTGCGGAAGGCGTCCAGACGGAACTCCAGCAGCCACTGAGGCTCTTCTTTCAGGGCCGATATCTGCCGGATTATGTCCTCGCTGAGGCCTTTGGGGATGAATTCCTGCTCGACGTCGGTGACGAATCCTTCCTTGTATTCCCCGGAGGTGAACTCCTGTATTATCTTGCTGTCTTCTGCCATAGGAGTGCAAAGATACGGATTTTTCCTCAGCGGAGGAAATCGGCAAGGACGATGGCGGTCATGGCCTCTACCACAACGGGGGTGCGGAGGGCGAAGCAGACGTCGTGACGGCCGGGAATTCCGGCTTTGGCTATGCTGGAAGTGGGTTTGAAGGCCACCCTGAACACCAGGGGGTTACCGTTGGTAAGGCCCCCGTTAACGCCGCCGGCATGGTTTGTAAGGGGCGGACTCTGACATTTATGCTTGCCGCAGCACTGGTGCTCCGGGTCGTCGTGGTGGTGGCACTGGTGCTCCGGAAAGGGGTCGTTGTGCTCGGAGCCGCGCATGGCGGAGGCCTTGAAGCCGTCGCCGAACTCTATGCCGCGGACGCCGGGAATGGCAAATATGGCGTGGGAAATCTTTGATTCCACGCTGTCCCAGAAAGGCTCTCCCATGCCTATGGGAAGGCCTTCCGCCACACATTCCACCACTCCGCCAAGGGAGTCCCCATCCTGCTCTGCGGCCTCCAGGAGGGCGTTCCAGCTGTCCGGATTGGCGCTGCCGCCAACTTCCTTAAGGCTTGCCTGGATATCGGCAAAGTGCACCATCCTTTTGGCTATAACCCCTGCTGCAACTATGCCCAGAGTGAGCCTTCCGCTGAAATGGCCGCCGCCGCGGGGATCGTTGTACCCCCCGAACTTGAGGTTGGCCGTGAAGTCTGCGTGTCCTGGCCTGGGGTGCTTCCGGAAGCTCTCATAGTCTTCCGGACGGGTGTTCTCGTTACGGAATATCACCGTTACGGGAGCCCCGGTAGTATGGCCTTCGTATACGCCGGAAAGGATTTCCGGAATGTCGCCTTCTATCCTTGGTGTGGTGCCGGAGGCTCCTGCCTTGCGGCGGAGGATATCGTCATAAAAGTCTTCTTCGCAGAGCGGGATTCCGGCGAAGACGCCGTCAACGGTGACGCCCAGAGCGGGACCGTGGGACTCGCCGAAGATGCTCACTTTGAAGTTGTTGCCAAATGTATTCATAGCTTTTCGAACAATTCGTTGAATGTGGGGAAGGATTTTGCCACGCAGGAGGTATCGTCAATAATGACGGGGCTGTCTGCGCCAAGGGAGGCAAGGCTCAGGGCCATTGCCATACGGTGGTCGGCGTGGGAGGTGTAGCTGCCGCCCCTGAGGAGTTTTCCCGTAAGGATGCGCTGGGTAAGACCCATACCGCTTATGGTCATGAGGTCTTCCTCTATGGTTACGGGGACGCCCATTTTTGTGAGCATCTCCTGTATTGCCGCGGCGCGGTCCGTTTCCTTGTGACGGAGGCGTTCTACGCCCCTCAGATGCGTTTCTCCAGGGCAGAAAGCGGCAAGGACAGATACCACGGGAAAGAGGTCCGGGCAGTTGTTAAGGTCTGCGTCAAAGGCGCTAAGCGGCGCCCTGGCAACGCGGATGGGGCCGGTGGGCTCGTCCAGCTGGGACATGCTGGCGCCGGCCTGCATGAGGATGTCCATGATGGAGATATCGGCCTGGAGGCTGCCGGTGTCAAGGCCCTCAACCTCTACCTCGCCGAAGATGGCGCCTGCGGCAAGGAAGGGGGCGGCGCCGGACCAGTCCGCCTCTATTGCAAAACTGGCCGCCTGGTAGCGCTGGCCGCCTTTTATCTTGAAGTTTATGCCCGTGCAGAGGCTCCAGTCCTGGGTTTCCAGAAAGTCCTCTCCCCCTTCCATCTCAGAGCCGATGCGAATGCCGAACTTTCCCAGCACGTCCATGGTAATGAAAAGGTAGGGGATGCTCCGCGGGTCGCTTACGTAAAGCATTGATTTTCCATCACATAGCGGAAGAGCGGCAAGGAGGCCGGAAATAAGCTGTGAGCCTCCTTTGCCGGAAACGTCGGCCCTTCCCGGAATTATTGGCCCGGCAACCCTGAGGGGAAGGTAACAATCTGATTTTCTGTGGTCTGAAACAACTCCGTTACTTGAAGATGTTTCCGGCAAGCCGGATGTAACAGGATTGTTAACCTCCGGATAGAGCCTCACTCCGCAGGCCGCCATTATGTCGTGGGCGTCCGAAAGAGGGCGGTTAAGGATGGTCTTTTCTCCCGTCACAAGTACTTGATTCTTAGCCACTGAGGCAAGAATCGGGATAACAAAACGGGTCAAAAAACCGGACTCTCCGGCATGTACGGCCTCAATGTCCAGGCTCTGAGGGGATGCTCCTATACCTGTTATAACAAGGGTGTTACCTTCGCGTACCACAGTTGCCCCCAGGGTCCTCACCAGCGCAATGGCGGATTCGTTGTCTCCGCACTCGGAATAACCGGCAAGACGGGAGGTCCCGACGGCAAGTGCGGCAGCCACTATCGCTCTCTGTGCGAAGCTCTTGGAGGCCGGCATGGTCAAGGGACCCGCCTTCACGGGGCGCCAGTTCCCGTACACGGCCTTTCTCATTTCCGCCGATGTCCACTGCCCCGGTGCGGCCGCTTCTTCTTCCGAGATGCAGGCGTATGTGAACGGAGCTCCGCGGCGGAGCGCTTCCAGGCGGGATTCGCGCCCCTTGTCTCCCATGCAGAAGGCAATCAAGGTGCCTGGCTCCGCCTTGGCGTAGAGGCTCATGACGGCGTCTATATCGGCCTCTGAACGGGCTGTGGTGACGATTTTCACCACTTCGCCTCCGTACATGCGGCAGCGTTCAAGGACACTCTCAAGGACCTCCTTTTGTGGAGTTTCTGTATAGTTGTGGTAAGAGCGGATAAGGACGGTTCCGTAGCTCCTGCAGGCCTCGCGGATGCGCCTTCCCACGGCGGCGGGGGCTTCCATCTCCAGGTCCACGTACTTGGCACCGGCCTCGATGGCAAGCTCCAGAAGCTCCGGAGCCTGCGGCTCCTCGTCCAGGCGGCACGTAGCCACAAGCGGCACGTCCGTATCCTGGAACAGAGCCTGGATTTCCTCTTCCTCAAGGGCGCAGCGGTCCAGGCGGATTTCCGCCATCTCCTCTGTCTTCAGGACTTCCAGGATATTCTGGTATTCCTTATTCTGTATAGATGTACAAATCATTTCATTACTACTGATCCAATCCTCTCCGGCAGCACAAAGCGTATCTTCCCTCCGGCGGCTTTCTTGTCTTTTGCCATGGCGTCTTCCAGGCCCGTGTAAGGGCATTCCGTGGGGAGTCCCAGGCTCTGGAAATCTGCCTTCAGGCGTGCTGCAAGGCCTTTTTCCGCTATTCCCTCTCGCTCCGACATCTCAGCAGCCATTATTATGCCTATGGCCACCGCCTCGCCGTGAAGGATATCGTCTCCCGCCTCCAGCGCCTTGTGTTCTATGGCGTGCGCGAAGGTATGGCCCAGATTCAGCTTGGTACGAGGTCCGCGCTCATAAGGGTCCATCGTGACGATGGACTCCTTGATGGCCGCCGCCTTCAGGATAAGGTCCACGTCCGCAAAAACGGCCTTTTTCAGGGACGAAACGGCCTGGGCGTATGCGGATGCATCGGCAATGATGAATGTTTTGAGCATTTCTGCAAGGCCGGCCTTGATCTGGCGTGCGGGAAGGGTCTTCAGGACATCCGGGCAGATGGCCGTGAACTCCGGCATGCGGAAGGCGCCAAGCATGTTCTTGTATTCCAGGAAGTTGACCCCGGTTTTTCCGCCGATAGCCGCGTCCACCTGCGCCAGGAGCGTAGTGGGCACGTTTGCATAGCGGATGCCGCGCTTGTAGATTGCGGCCGCAAAACCCGCCAGGTCCGTGGTAATTCCGCCTCCGACTGCCAGCAACAGCGCATCTCTGGTGGCGTTGTTCGAGAGGAGCCACTTGCAGATTTCCATGACGGTACCCATGGTCTTAAGGGACTCCGACGTGTCTATGGACACGGCCCCCACAAATGTTCCCGCTTCCCAGGCAACCCATTCCACATTGCGGTCACATACCACAAACACCTCCTTCTCCCCCTGCAGGAGGGCGAAGATATCGGCAATATGGCGCAATTCCTTTATCATAGATTACAAAGATAAGTTAAAAATCTGTATTTTTGCAGCATGTTCCACGTAATAGCACTGGCGGTACTTCCCGCCATTATCCTTATCTATTATACTTATCAGCAGGATAAGTTGCAGAGAGAGCCCGTTAGGAATCTGGTCAAGGCGTTTTTCTACGGGTGGATGTCCGTGTTTGCATCGTTCCTTATCTCTATTCCCAGCATGAAGCTGGGGCTTTTCACCCACGAATTCACATCCCTCGGGGACGCCTTCCGGACGGCATTCTTCGGCGCCGCCATCCCGGAGGAAACCGCCAAACTGTTCCTGCTGTGGCTGTTCCTTCGCAAATGCCCGGACTTTGACGAGAGGATGGACGGCATTGTGTACGCCGTATGCGTAGGGATGGGCTTTGCGGCCTTCGAGAATATAGAGTACCTGTTTGCATCAGGGACAGACTGGGTGACGACGGGTATCGGCAGGTCGCTGACTGCCATTCCGGGGCACTTTGCATTTGCGGTGATAATGGGCTACTACTACTCCCTGAATCATTTTGACCGCTACCGCGCACCGCTTGCCGGAATCAAGATGTGGCTGTATCCGGTGCTGGCCCACGGGCTTTACGACACCGTTGCCATGTCCGCCTCCGTAAGGCCGGAAATAAGCGGAGCCGTCACAATCGTGATTCTCCTTGGCTGCTTTTGGGCAATAAAACTGGCCCGTAAACGCATGCAGAGCCACCTGCTCGCCGACTCCTTCGACACATTCACCGGCATTGACGAGCAATAATTTGGCGGATTCCGCTTTTTAGCGTAAATTTGCAGTCCCCGTTAGCCCTGATGGCGGAATTGGTAGACGCGCTGGACTCAAAATCCTGTGGTAGCAATACCGTGGGGGTTCGATTCCCCCTTGGGGCACAAGCCTCCCTCACGGGAGGTTTTTTTGTTTTCGTAGAGCAAGAATATTTGGAGCTTTCAACATCTTTTTATATTTTTGTGAACTGGAAGTAATGTGTAACGGTACTATGGGTTTACAAAATCAACTCCTCCTGGATCTTTACAAGGACAAAGCAAGTGTTTTCACCATGAAGGGAATCGCCATGGCTTATGGTCAGGGGCTGGAGCGGAATACTGTGAAGAACCGTATGATTGGCTATGTTAAGAAGGGCGAAATTCTCAATCCCCGGAAGGGAATTTATGCCAAGCCTGGTTATGATGAGAAGGAACTGGCCTGCCTGCTCTATACCCCGTCCTACATCTCCCTGGAATATGTGCTGCAGCGGGCCGGGGTTGTCTTCCAGTACAGCGACGAGATCTCCTCTGTGGGGAATCTGTCGAGGAGCGTTGACATCGACGGGCGGGTGTACCGGTACCGGAAAATCAAAGGTGAAATCCTAATTGATACGACAGGCATCATCCGCGAAGGCAATGTCAATATCGCTTCTCCGGAAAGAGCCTTCCTGGATACTTTGTACCTGGACAGCAATTACTATTTCGACAATCCTTCCTCTCTGAACAAACAGAAGGTGCTTTCTATCCTTCCCATCTACAATAGCAAAACGCTCGAGCAGCGGGTTTCAAAAATTTTCGGATAATGGATACGAACAAGCATAAATTCTTCATGCTGCTGTTGCTGAAGGAAATTTTTTCCGATGCGCTGCTTTCAACTGTACTGGCCTTCAAGGGCGGTACCGCCACTATGTTCTTTCACAATCTGCCTCGCTTCTCGACGGACCTGGACTTCAACCTGCTGGAGCCGGAAAAGGAGACCGAGGTCTATGAGCGCGTCCGTATGATTGTCCTAAAATACGGCAAGATTCACGACGAAGCCATTAAACACTATGGAATCATCATCGTGCTTGATTATGGTATCGGCGAGCGGAAACTCAAGATTGAGATATCCAATCGGCTTTTCGACAATCACTATGAAATCCGGAACTATCTCGGTCTCCAGATGCGCGTCTTGGTGAAGGAAGACATGTTCGCCCACAAGTTGTGCGCCCTCCTGGACCGGACCGAGATCACCAGCCGAGACGTGTTCGACTGTTGGTTCTTCCTGAAAGAAAGGACATCCATCAATAAAGAAATCGTGGAATCCCGTATGGGAATGCCCATAGAAGAATACCTGGACAAATGCATCGCAAGTGTCCGGGATATCTCGGAAAAGAGTTTGATTAGCGGTTTGGGTGAGCTCACCGAAGGCGAGATGAAGATCTTTGTGCGGCATGGTCTGAAAGACGAACTGATCTCTCTTTTGACCATGTTCAAGGCTTTCCCTTCCTTTGCGTAACTTCTAATTACAGAGAGAATCACGCCCACTTATCTCCTTGACGCGGAGTACTTTTTGCATCAAGGGCGGGGCGGTATCTGAGGTAAGGTCCCGGCAAGGAAAGAATTTGTTATTCCGGCTATTATTTCGTAAATTTGTGTATTAGAGCTATCGGTCTATGGCCCAAGAGTATAAACAGTTATATCTGGATTTCGACCAGTACATCCGGCAAGGAGAAGCCGGACAGAAAGAGCGTGCACAGGCGTGGAGGACGGCCATCGGCCTTCAGGCTGTGGATGGGCTCAAGACTTCGGAGTATCTCCAGCAGACTGCACTCAGGAACATAGAGGGAGAAATAACCATAGACCAGGCCCGTAACCTTGTAAAGCAATACTACGTCACAAAAACAGCACACGACCACCCCAGTACCGATAATGAAGAGGCCGACAAGGTATCGGCCAATATTGCCAAGATTCTTTCATCGGACACGCTTGATTTCAGCGCAAATGGCTTTGTCTCGCTCCATCGCAGGATATTTGACGGCGTTTTCAGGCACGCGGGGAAAATACGCGATTATGACATTTCAAAAAAGGAATGGGTGCTGGAAGGAGACTCCGTAAGCTATCTGAACTGGGAAGACCTTGGGCGAGCCCTGGAGTACGATATCGAGCAAGAACGCTCTTTCAAGTATAAAGGCCTCTCACAAGATGAGATGATTACGCATATTGCCGGCTTTGTATCCGGGATATGGCAGATTCACGCCTTTGGAGAAGGCAATACTCGCACTACTGCCGTTTTTACTATCCAATACCTTCGTTCCGTAGGCTTTGATATTGACAACGACCTGTTTGCAAACCATTCCTGGTATTTCCGCAATGCGCTCGTGCGGGCAAATTACAAAAATCTGGTAAAAGGTATCGACTACACCCCTGTTTATCTGGAACGCTTCTTCCGCAATCTGCTTCTTGGAGAACAATGGAACCTGCGCAACCGAGATCTCCCCATCACCCCCGCCAGAAATACTTCCTTACAGCAAAGGGCCTGATGCTTTTGGAGTCATTGCAACACTAGCGCCGGGCGGCGGACTGGGCGTTTCAAAAAGCATATACATTCTACCTGCCCTTACCGGCGGTGAGAAGGCGAAACTCCATCTGGGCACGGGCCATGGCGCGCTGGAACTCAGTGGAGGTCTGGAGGCGGGAGAAGCCTATTCCGGCAACCGGGCGGCTGGCGTCCACGTCGCTCTGCCAGTGGCAGCCGGAGATGACGCGGCTTTCTCCGGAGAGCCATGCGCGGGCAAAAACCGCCTCTGCAGCTGCAGGGTTAATCTGCGCCATAATGAGGGCGCAGGCCCAGGCGCGGATTGTATGCCCGGAAGGATAGGAGCCCTCCGTGGCAAGCCACTCATCGTCCTGGGGGAAGATTGAAGGCTCCTGGAAATAGGCGAAGGGGCGGATACGGAAATAGTGTGCCTTGGGGCGGAAACGGATGTTCTCTATGGTAGTAATGCCCCTTGTAAGCACCTCATAGATTGCAGGAGTCCCATCTTTTGAGATTTTGAGGCCGAAGGGTTCTCCAAGGATCACAAGCGTAGTATCCATGCTCCAGATGGCATCACGTACCGCCATTTCCAGACGGGCCGGGTCACGGCGCTGCTGCTTTCCCCACATGTAACGCATGATGTCGCGGTCAAATTCCGGGCTGGGGTCTGCCGGAGGGGCAGGGAGCACCTTCACTACATCCGGCATCTCGTTTTCCGGAATATACGGTTCGAAACTCTGGGCAAAAGCGGCACTAAAACTGAGAGCGGCCGCAACCATGCAAGTAATGATATGTCTTGTCATAATACTAGTTCTTTCCCTTTATGAAAATCATGGCCATAAGCGGCAGGGCGAGGATGGCCATGGTGGCGCTGATGGGGAGGTAAATGCCGAAGTTGACGTACTGGACAACCAGATATGTTATCAGCAGAAGGCCGATGCCCATGGCGCTGCTGATGATATAGTGCTTACGGATATCCGTGCTCTTGCAGATGAGGCGGCTGAGGTTTGGAACACCCAGTGAAATGAAGCCGATGGGCCCGCAGATGCTTACAGAGCTGGTTACAAGGCACATTATGGCAAGAAGAAGGAGGGCTTTGCCGCTGTTTGGGATTTCTGTCTGCTCCCGGAAGTGGCTTGTGAGCCGCCCGGCTTGGGACAGCGCTGCTATAAGACCTATGGCAAACAGTACCAATGAGAAGATAATATCTCCGGTTGTCACGCCCTCCAGCCTGAAATTGGCCGCGCCCCAGAGGTAATACTGCTTGAGCAGGTCTCCCGTGGGGGCGTTTGTGACCACTATTGTGCCAAGACTGCCTATGAACGTACCAAAGAGGATTCCAAAGGTGATGAGCTGCTGCGTGTTCACCTTCAGAGTCACAAAGAAGCACACCAGGGTGCATATGAGCGTGCAGATGAAACTTCCCACCGTGAGCGAGCACCAGCCCGTCATGGTGGCCGCAGCGGCGCCAAGGCACGCGGCGGAACCAAGGCCCAGGGAATACACGTCCCCCAGCTGGTTTCTCCACAGATACTGCATCTGGATTCCGCCCACAGGCAGCGCAATGCCGGAAAGTATTACATACAGAAGGCTAAGTAACATGTTTACAAAGTTAGTAATAATTGCCCATCCACCAAAATGGCGTTTTTGGTGGACAAGTTGGCATTTTGGCAGGTTTGTCCACGGATTTGGCGTTTTTGGTGGACAAGTTAGGGTTTTGCGAGGTTTGTCCACGGAAATGGCGGGTTTTGGTGGAAGGATGGGCAAAAAATGCTAACTTTGCGCCGTGTTTAGAAAGTATGCGGCAATAGCGGCGGCGGTGCTGCTGGTTTCTACCTCGTGTTCCGTGACGCGGAGCATGAGGAAGATTCCTGTTCCGCCCACACCGGACCTCAACGCCCCGGTATATGACAGCATAGACATCCACTGGAGGCCGCTGGCGCGTACTTTGGCGCTCAGGGGCAAGATGAACCCGGTGGGAGGTAACTCAGTAGAGATTTTCACCGATGGCCGCACCAAATTCGCCGCTTTCAACGAAGACCTCAGAAATGCGGAACGATTCATAGACATGGAATACTACCGCTTTGCTGCGGATACCATAGCCGGCGTAGTTAAGAACATCCTCATGGACAAGGCGGAGGAAGGCGTTCCCGTACGAATGATCCTGGAATCCCGTTCCAACTCCCCTAAGGCATCGTTCTACAAGCAGCTCAGGAAGGCGGAAGGAGTCTTCACCGTGGATGTCCAGCCCCCGGGAGACCCATTCGGATATATCCTCAACATAGACTTCCGTGACCACCGCAAGATTGCCGTCATAGATGGCCGCTACTGCTACACGGGCGGAATGAACATTGCCGACGTGTACCACACCGAGTGGAGAGACACTCACGTAAAACTGGAAGGCCCCATAGTGGAAGACTTCGAGAATATGTTCGACGACTTTTGGGAATACTTCGGTGGAAAGCCCTTTGCGGTAAGGCCCATAAGGGAAACCGTGAAGGACGGCGGCGCCATAATGCAGGTTGCCCAGGGAGGTCCATACACTCTGGACAGGCCCATCAAGGACGGCGTAGAGCAGGCCCTGGCTGCATCCAGGGAGTATTTCTGGATCCAGACGCCGTATCTCTGCCCTCCCATATCAACGATTAAAGCCATGAGGGATGCCGTGAACCGCGGCGTAGACGTACGCCTCATGGTCCCGGAGAACCAGGACGTTCCCATCATGCTCTGGGTGAACCGCTATTTCTACAGGCGCTTCCTGAAAGCCGGCGTCAAACTCTACGAAAGGCACGACCCCTTCATCCACAGCAAGATGTATGTCACGGACGACTACGTCTCCTGCTACGGATCGGCAAACCTTGACAACCGCAGTTTCTTCCTCAACTACGAGAACAATGTCTACATATACAACAAAGACGTGGCCGGACAGAGCCGGAGCGTCTTTGAAGAAGACCTTGCCCACAGCCGGGAAATAACACGTGAAGACGTACGCTGGAACATCTTCCAGCGCATATGGCAGGGGTTTTTGATTCTGGTAGGTTATTCGCAGTGGTAGCGCTGATTCTTTGGAACCACAAGGGAATCCAGCGCCGCCAGAACTCCTGGCATCACAAACAGGATAAGCAGTATAACCGCAAGCGCACCCATGGAAAGGCTGTGCATTATTGATGCTGTGAGCTGGTCCTTAACCACGTGTGACATCACAAACGGCACTATGGTGATGATAAGGCCCGATGTGAGAATGGAGTTCACCGTCCGGTAATAAGTTACGGCAAGAGATTTCCTTATGCCCATTATCCTGCGGCAGTTCCTGTAATAACCGGTAAAGAGGATGGAATAGTCTATGGTGGCACCCATCAGAAGGCCCTGTATGATAAGGTAGGACAGGTACAGCATGGATTTCCCGCCCGCACCGCAGGCATACACGTTCACGTATACGCCGGACATGACGGTAAGGATGAGGATGACCGGTATTATCAGGGACTTGAACGTGAGCGCCACGATGATGAAAATGGCCACCACCGTAAGTATGGTAAGGATCAGGAGCTCCCGCGGGAAGCCGTCCTTGAGCTCCTTGTACATGACGGATTCGCCAATGAGGTAGTGCTCCCCTTCAAGGCTCCGGTCCACCATTTCCTGCAGCCTTCCCACAAACTCGTGCGTACGGGCCGATTCTCCCGGATACGACGTGAGCGCCAGCGCCAGGGAGCATTCCTCCCCACGGAGAATGTCCGTGCCGGAAGATAGCATCTCACGCGCCTCGGCAATCTCTTCCGATGCCCCCTCCGGAACCAGGTTGGCCAGGGAAGGATCGGCAAGGAGGTCGTCGCCTACAAAGCTCAGGAGCTCTCCCACGGACATCTTGTAGTCTTTCTCCGGATAGAGCCGGCTGGCTGTATAGAGGTATAAAAGGTCTATCTCTTCCTGCGTCACGTCCATTCCTGCGCCCTTGAGCGCCTTGAACACCTCGCGGGAAGGGTATCGGGCGTCCGTGAACGCCATCTCTGCCAGCACCTCAAGCGGTGTGGGGACGTATTCCGGTTCAGGATCGGGCTCCGGTACGGGAACCGCCGGCGGAACCACGGCCACCAGTGCCGATGTGTCCTGAAGCGGCGGATGTACTGTTGCTACGGTATCGGCCTTGGCTATGAGGCCGGCGGGGTCCGTTATTGCCACCACAGGACCGGCTGCATAGACGGAATCCATCTGGCGGCCGGTTTCGTGGATGCGGTCGGCATCGGCCTTGGGGACCATGCGGGAGAAGCGTTTGTCGGAGAGGACTTCCTCACGGACAAAGCGCACCAGCAGGTACGGGGCCATGGTGTCTTCCTTGCCTTTCTTTCCGGCCATGCGGTACACCATGGAAATGAGGCGGCGGTCAGCTCCCACAAGGTCGGCCACCTGCGTTGCGGTGAGCGGCGTGGTGACGTCCTCGTAGGAAAGGCCGGGGGCGGTGGTGTCTGCCGGCGCCGTGGAAGGCTCTTCCGCAACCAGAGTGTCCTCGACGTCCGGAACATCCTGGACCTCAGGCGTTTCCTTAACCACCACGGGTGTTTCAACTACAGGCTCTACTGCAGGCTCTTCTTCCGGTTCCTCCGGAGGAAGGGTGAGTGAATCTATGTCCATCCCCGCGGGAATAAGGCCGCCCTCCGCCAGGATGTTGGCCGATTCTTCAAGCTGGGAAAGCCTCAGGCGTTCCGTGCGCTTTGGATGGGCCTTGGCATAATATACTACGTCCAGGAGATCTTCCGTAATGAGCGGAGAGATGGAGGAGAAGCGCTCCGTCATCTCCTTCGCCGTAAGCTGCTTGAGGGCAAGGGAAGGGTAGCTTAGCGTAGAGATTACGTCGGGGTCCTGGGAAAGGCTGTCCAGAAGGTCCGGAATCTTTGCTTCCTCATCCGTATCGTACAGAAGCATTACGGGGTTGTCCGGAGGGAAGGCGTCCGTGATGGGGGTTGGCCAGTAGGCGGAGAAGTTTATTTCCGTGCGCTTCTGAAGGATGAACGCCGCCACGAAGAAGGCCACGAAAAGCACCAGCAGGGGCCAGCGGAAGGCCCTTTCAAACCTGGCTACTGGAGCTACCGGCACGGAGGGGGTGCGCTTGTTTGTCTTCCAGATGGCCTTCTCGAACATGAGGATAAGGCCGGGGAGAACGGTGAAGTTGCACAGCAGGCTGAACACCACGCCCTTGGAAAGCACCAGACCCACGTCGGCACCTATCTTGAACTTAATGAAGATGAGCATCACCAGGCCCACGAATGTGGTGAGGGCGCTGGAGAAGATTGTCCGGGACGATGCGTCTATGGCCGCGCTCATAGCCTCCGGCGAGGCCTTGCCCTTGTCCTTTTCCTCCCTGAACCGGTTCATGAGGATCACGGAGTAGTCCATGGACAGGATCATCTGCAGGATGGCTGCCAGGGAGTGGGTAACCAGGGAAACCGTGCCCAGGAATATGTTGGTGCCCATATTCATCATCACGGCAATGCCTGTGGCAATGAGGAAAAGCACTACCTCCATGTAGGAGCGGCACATTATGGTGAGCACCACGAAGAGTATGGCAAAACCAATCAGGACCACTTCCCCGATACCCGTCATCACCATATTGTCCCCGTCCACTTCCACCACGGCCTTTGAACCGTAATAAGCCGAAACCTTTTCTTTGATGGCGTCCGTGTCCGTGGAACTGGTAATGTTGAAGCGGAACAGCGTGAGGGAATCCAGCTGCCTCACCGAGTCCAGCGTGAGGTGCCCGGTAAGGGAATCCAGAACTGCCGGGGCATCGGCAACGAGGGTTGTGTCCGTGAGCATGACACCCATCAGACGCATGTGCTGGTCAAGGTTTGGAAGGGTCTGGGCCATGCGGTCCATGCCGCGTTTCATCTGGGACTGGTCCGGCAGGTAGAGAGTCATATCCGCGTTTACATTGACCCTGGGAATGAAAAAGGCGCATACCACAGCCGCAATTGCCATTGCCGCCATGAGCCACTTCCTCCACCTTACAAGCAGGGATGAAAAACGGGACATTACTTGGTTCAGGTTATAGTTCCAGTTTGCAAATTTACCTCTTTTTTAATAATTTTGGGAACTAAAATACAATATCAGATGAAAAAATTTCTGAAACTTGTCTTTATCGCCGCAGTGGTCATTTCCGCGGCCTCATGCAACAGCCACAAAACCAATTACACGGTTATAGTTTCCCTTGACGGATTCCGCTGGGACTATCCCCAGATTCACAGCATGCCGTTCATGGATTCGCTGGCCTCCGTAGGCGTAAAGGCAACAATGTCTCCCTCTTTTCCCTCGTCCACATTCCCCAACCACTATACCCTGGCCACCGGCCTTGTACCGGACCACCACGGCCTTGTGAGCAACAATTTCTGGAACCCGGCGCTCAACCACAGTTACTCCATGAAAGATCCGGAATCCCGCTACAACCCGGAGTATTACAGCGGGGAACCCATCTGGGCAACTGCCCGGCGCCAGGGAGAAAAGGCCGGCGCCATCTACTGGCTGGGGTCGGACATTCCAATCGGCGGGGTCCTTCCGGATTATTATCGTCACTGGGACGAAGACCCTCACTGGGACTTCTCCCAAAGGGTGGACGAGGCCGTACGCCTGATGTCCCTGCCCAAGGAGGAGCGCCCCCGCCTTCTCATGGTCTATTTTGACGAGCCGGACCACCACGGCCACGTATATGGCCCCACAGCCCCGGAAACCGCCGCTATGGCACACAGCATGGACAGCCTCATGAGATGCTTCTACAACAGGCTCAAGGCCCTTCCCGCAGGTAACAGGCTCAACTTCATCATAACCGGAGACCACGGAATGACCGATATCTCTCCGGATAGGTTCATCTGCATAAAGGACGTCATCAAGGAGGAGTGGCTTGTCCGCGCCAGCGGCAACACGCCAACCAGCCTCTGGGCCGCACCAGGCTGTGCAGACAGCCTTTACAACGCCCTTCAGGGCATAGAGCACATAAGCGTCTGGAAGCACGGAGAGGTGCCGGAATATCTGAACTACGGCACGTCGGACCACCTTGGAGAGGTTATAGTGAGCCCGGACCTTGGCTGGCAGTTCAACTGGAACCCTTCACGCAACAAGGGAACCCACGGATTTGACTGGACAGAGAAGGACATGCAGGTTGCATTCCGCGCCGTGGGCCCGGACTTCAAGAAAGGGTACGACGCCCCTTATACGGAAGGGGAACCTTCATCGTTCAGGAACGTGGACGTCTATCCCATGCTGTGTTATCTCCTGGGAATAAAGCCCGCTCAGGTAGACGGTAAACTTCAGAGAATCAAGAAAATATTGAAATAAGCCATGGCAAAGCATTTTACTCTTCCCTACGAAGGCGGTCTCATTGAGAAAGACCTTCCTGCAGGCATCCTGCACAATTACGAGAAAATCTGGACCCACGTTTTCGCCGATTCCCATCCCGCAACCTATGAGATAGCGGACACCATCATCGAGGCCATCAAGGCAAAGAAGGACGGCCTTTTCCGCCTTGGTCTCACAACGGGCGTGACACCCGCCACGCTGTACCGCGTGCTTGCACGCCGCTGCAAGGAAGGCGAGTTCTCCTTCAAGAACGTTGAAATCGTCTCCATTGACGAATACTATCCTTCCACCGGCCGCGACGCCCAGAGCCGCAACCGCATCCTGCACGAGGCCCTTATCGACCACATCGACATCGACAAGAAGAACGTGCATATCCCGGACGGTACCGTTGCAGCATCGGAGGTCACCAAATACTGTATCAAGTATGACGAGATTGCCCGGGGCCTGGACCTTCTGGTCATCGGCGTGGGCGAGCAGGGACAGGTTGGCTTCAACGAGGCCGGTTCCAACGAGAAGACCCGCACCCGCGTGGTACGCCTCTCCTACTCTTCCCGCAAGCGCCAGAGCGGCAACTTCAACAACGACATCACCGCCACTCCGGACAAGGCCATCACCATCGGTATCGGCACCATGCTCAGCGCCAAGAAGATAATCCTCATGGCCTGGGGCGAGGACAAGGCAAACGCAGTGAAGGCCATCGCGGAAGGTCCAAAGGATCCCGCCTGCCCGGCGTCCCTCCTGCAGTCCCACGACCACATCAGCTTCTACGTTGACGAGACCGCGGCAAGCCTTCTCACCCGCAGCGAAGCCCCCTGGCTGGTGGGCCCCTGCGACTGGACTCCCAAGTTTGTCCGCAAAGCCGTGGTATGGCTGTGCCAGACTGTAGGAAAACCCATCCTCAAGCTCACTGAACGCGACTATCTGAACAACGGCCTCAGCGAGCTCCTGGAAAAGAAAGGCAAGTTTGACGATATCAACATCCAGGTATTCAACGACCTTCAGCACACCATTACCGGCTGGCCCGGCGGCAAGCCCAATGCCGACGACAGCACCCGCCCGGTAAGCGCAAAGCCTTTCCCCAAGACCGTCCTCATCTTCTCCCCGCACCCTGACGATGACGTAATCTCCATGGGCGGCACCTTCATCCGCCTGGCAACCCAGGGCCACGACGTGCACGTGGCATACGAGACCTCCGGCAACGTTGCCGTACACGACGACGTGGTGCTCCAGCACATGGACGCCGCCTTCCAGCTTGGCTTTGCCGACGAGTTCGACAAGGTGAAGAAGCTGGTAGAAAGCAAGGTCCCCGGCGAGCCCGAACCCCGCGCACTGCTGGAGATGAAAGGCGCCATCAGGCGTTCCGAGGCCCGCGGCGCCGTCCGCTCCTTCGGCCTCAACGACAACACAAACGCCCACTTCCTGAACCTCCCGTTCTACGAGAGCGGCGGCATCAAGAAGAACCCCAGGACCCAGGCCGATGTAGACATCATCAAGGCCCTCATGAACAAGCTTGAGCCGGACATGATCTTCATGGCCGGAGACCTGGCAGACCCTCACGGAACGCACCGCGTATGCACGGAGGCCGCCCTTGAGGCCCTTGACCAGCTTAAGGAAGAAGGTGCGGCATGGACCGCCAAGACCCACGTCTGGCTGTACCGCGGCGCATGGATGGAGTGGGAGCTTGGCCGCGTGGACATGGCAGTTCCGCTGAGCCCGGACGAGGTCATCAAGAAGCGCCACGCCATCTACCGCCACCTGTCGCAGAAGGATATCGTCCCGTTCCCGGGAGAGGATTCCCGCGAATTCTGGCAGAGGGCCGAGGAGCGCACGCAGAACACCGCAAAGCTCTACGACCAGCTGGGAATGGCAGAGTATCAGGCAATTGAAGTTTTCTTAAAATTGTACTAGATTTTTCCAATTTATTAATAACTTTGCATTCCGGAATCCCCGCCGCCGTTGTGAGGGATTCCGGTTTTAATTTTCTTAAACACTAAAGTATGAAAGTTATTATTCGCCAGAACTCCGCCGAGGGTTCTCTGTGGGCAGCACACTACATTGCTGCAAAAATCAACGCCAAAGCCGCTGTCAGCGACAAGCCCTTCGTAATCGGTCTCTGCACCGGTTCCACACCCATCGAGACCTATGCAGAACTCATCCGCATGGTCAAGGCCGGTGAGGTATCCTTCAAAAATGTCATTTCCTTCAATATGGACGAGTACGTGGGCCTTCCCGTAGAACATCCGGAAAGCTACCACAGCTTCATGCACCGCTATCTGTTCGACCACATCGACGAAAAGCCGGAGAACATCCACATCCTGGACGGCAACGCCAAGGACATTGAAGCGGAATGCGCAGCTTACGAGAAAGCCATCGTGGACGCAGGCGGTTTTGACCTGTTCCTCGGCGGCGTGGGCGAAGACGGACACATCGCCTTCAACGAGCCTTTCTCCTCCCTGGAGAGCCGCACCCGCGTTGTCACCCTCACCCAGGACACCCGCGAGGTCAACGCCCGTTTCTTCGACGGAGACTTCAACAAGGTTCCCAAGCAGGCACTCACCGTGGGCGTAGCCACCGTGCTCAGCTCCAAGGAGGTGGTTATCCTTGCCTTCGGCTCCAAGAAGGCACGCGCCCTCAAGGACGCCATCGAGGGCCCTATGAGCCACTACTGCACCCTCAGCGGCCTGCAGGCACATCCCGCCGGAACCATCGTCTGCGACGAGAATTCCATCGGCGAGGTCAAGGTGAACAGCTACCGCTACTTCAAGGCAGTTGAAGAGGCTGAAAACGCCTGATGAACATAGCCGTCATAGGCGCAGGCAACCGCGCACGAAAGTACCTCTCCTGTATTCCGGGAGAGGTACATGTCGCTTATATAGTGGAGCCTGAGCCTCTGAGGCTTTCTTCTGCCGCAGCCGCCTGCGGCGTTCCTCCGAAGGGGTGCTTTACTTCCGTAGAGGAGTTCTTTTCCAAGCCGCGCGGCATACAGGCGGTAATTGTTGCCACGCCGGACAAGCTTCATGTTCCTGTAGCTCTTGAGGCGGTTCGCCACGGATGCCATGTGCTTCTGGAAAAGCCTGTGGCACAGACGCTTCCGGAATACATGTCCCTTCTGGAAGCTTCGCTTTCCCGGGGAGTTCAGGTTGGCGTCTGCCTGGAGATGCGCTTCCATCCATACTTCCGGCGCATCAAGGAAATTGTGGAAAGCGGCCTGCTGGGAGACATCGTGGAAATTGACCACACGGAGCATATCGGCCCGGACAGGATGGCGCATACCTTTGTACGCGGGCTGTGGTCCAGGGTGGAGGACGCCGGCCCCATTTTCCTCAGCAAATGCTGTCACGATGCAGATTTCCTGATGTGGCTGTCCGGCGGGTCCGTGGTTGAAACTCATAGCTCCGGCCTCATCCGCAAGTTCCGCACGGACCGCGCCCCTTACGGCGCCACCGCACGCTGCATTGACTGCCCCGTCGCTGACTGCCCGTATTCGGCCGTTAAACTGTACCGTGAACGCCGGGAATGGGTGGACGGCTTTGACATCCCTTCCGGAAGCACGTTTGAAGAAGTGATCGACACGGAGCTTGCCCATGGCCGATACGGCCGCTGCGTCTACCGCTGCAACAACGATGTCTTCGACACCCAGGACGTAGAGGCTGTCCTTTCCACGGAGGTCCGCCTGAACATGCACCTCGAGGGTACCTCCATGCAGGAAGGCCGCACCACCGTCATCCGCGGCACCAAAGCCACTCTTGAGGCCGATGGCGGACATATTTCCGTTTCTCAAGGCAGCGCGCAGGTCCTTTCCGAGGACTTCTCACACCTTGCCGGCCTTCCCCTCCACGCCGGTGCGGACAAAGCCCTTGTGGAGGACTTCTTCAGGGCCGTTTCCTCCGGCCGCGAACCCCTGGCCACCCTCTCCTCCGCCCTCGAAGGCCACAAACTCTGCTTCGCTACGGTTTAGCCCCCCCCTCCTCCGTCCTTTCCCCGTCATCCCCGACCTGATCTGGGATCTCATCCACCAAAATGGCGTTTTTGGTGGACAAGTTGCCGTTTTGACCGGTTTGTCCACGGATTTGGCGTTTTTGGTGGACAAGTTGGCGTTTTGACCGGTTTGTCCACGGAAATGCCGGGTTTTGGTGGACAAGTTGGGGTTTTGGCCAGTTTGTCCACGGAAATGCCGGGTTTTGGTGGATAAGTTGGCGTTTTTGGTGGATAGCCATAGGCTAATTCATTGTAATTCCCCGAAAAATCACTATATTTGCGGACTTACGCATATAATCGCAAAAACACAATAATTTACAATGAAAACTTACACAACCAAAAACATCCGCAATGTTGTCTTGATTGGCGCTCCCCGCAGCGGTAAGACCACCCTTTCAGAGGCTATGCTTTTTGAAGGCAAGGTCATCGACCGCCGCGGTTCCGTAGAAGACAAGAACACCGTCTCCGACAACACCGAATTCGAGCAGACCAACCAGAAGTCCATCAACGCAACCCCTCTGTACGCAGAGTTCGGCGGCTGCAAGATCAACTTCATCGACGCCCCCGGTTCTGACGATTTCTCCGGCGGCGCTCTCTCCGCTTTCAAGGTGGTCGAGGCTGCCGTGATGGTTATGAACGGCACTGCCGGCATCGAGGTGGGCACCACCCTTTTCGCCCGCTATGCAGACCAGTACAGCGTTCCCATGATCATCGCCGTAAACCAGCTGGACCACGACAAGGCAAACTGGGACGGCGTGCGTAACGCCATCGCAGAAGAGTTCGGCAAGAAGGCCGTCATCTGCCAGTTCCCCGTGAACCCCGGTGTTGGCCTGGAAGGCTTTGTGGATGTAATAACCATGAAGTTCTACAACAAGAAGAACGAGGAGCTTGAAATCCCCGCCGCATACGCAGACGAGGCCGAAGAACTCCGCGCAGAACTCATGGAAAAGGCTGCAGAAGGCTCCGACGAACTCATGGAGAAGTTCTTCGAGACCATGGAGCTCACCACCGATGAAATCCGTGAAGGTCTCCGTGCCGGTCTGGTAAAGGGAGAAACCATCCCCGTATTCTGCACCGCAGCAAAGGAGAATGTTGGCGTAAAGCGCCTCATGGAGTTCATCGTGAACGTGGTTCCTTCACCGGAAGGCAAGGAAGAACCCACCGTGGAAGGCGGCACCCTCAAGTGCGACCCCGCCGGCCCTACCGCCCTGTTCATCTTCAAGACCAGCGTAGAGCAGCACCTCGGTGACGTTTCCTACTTCAAGGTTATGAGCGGCACCCTCAACGAAGGTGCAGACCTTGTGAACCCTGAAACCGGCAACGGAGAGCGCCTCAGCGCCATCTACGCCGTAGCAGGAGCCAAGAAGGAAAAGGTTTCCTCCATCAGCGCCGGCGACATCGGCTGCGTCATGAAGCTCAAGGCCGGTAAGACGGACGTCACCCTTGCCCAGAACGGTGTAGACGCCATCAAGCACATGGTATTCCCGGATGCCAAGTACCGCACCGCCGTCAAGGCAGTTGACAAGAACGACGAAGCCAAGGTTGGCGACGCCCTCAATAAGATTGCGGCACAGGATCCCACCATCACCGTAGAGTACTCCAAGGAACTCCGCCAGACCATCCTTTCCGGTATGGGAGAGCAGCACATCAACTACGTGAAGTGGAGAGTGAACAACGAGTTCAAGCAGAACATCGAGCTCTACGCTCCCAAGGTTCCTTACCGTGAGACCATCACCAAGATTGCAACCGCACAGTACCGTCACAAGAAGCAGTCCGGCGGCGCCGGCCAGTTCGGTGAGGTACATCTGCTGGTATGCCCTTACGTCGAAGGTCAGGAAGCTCCCAAGAACTTCAAGATCGACGGCAAGGATGTCATCTTCAACTTCAAGAGCCAGGACATCACAGACCTCGAATGGGGTGGCAAGCTGGAATTCTACAACTGCGTGGTTGGTGGTTCCATCGACCTCTCCTTCATGCCCGCTATCCTCAAGGGTATCAAGAGCAAGATGGAGGAAGGCCCTCTCACCGGTTCCTACGCCCGTGACATCCGCGTATATGTTTACGACGGTAAGATGCACCCGGTAGACTCCAAGGAAATCGCCTTCATCATCGCCGGCCGCAACGCCTTCAAGGAGGCATTCCGCCAGGCAGGCCCCAAGATCCTGGAACCCATCTACAACGTGGACATCTTCACTCCCAACGAGTACGTAGGTCCCTGCATGAGTGACCTCAACACCCGTCGTGGCATGATCATGAACCAGGACATGGAGAAGGGCTTCACCGTTCTTCACGCCCGCGTTCCTCTGGCAGAACTCTACCGCTACTCCACCATCCTGAGCTCCCTCACCGGTGGTAGCGCAACCTTCCAGATGAAGTTCGCAGAGTACGTCCAGGTACCGGCCGAAGTCCAGACCAAACTCCTCGCGGAATACGCCGCCCAGGAGCAGGAAGAGGACTAAGCAGCAGCTTAAATGTGAAAGGTTCGGTAAAAATCACCGAACCTTTTACATAAAACGGCCATACAGCCCAAATAGCGTGAAAGGTTCGGCACAAAAAACCGAACCTTTTACATTTTACTGCCCCATATCCTTCAGGATCACCTCGAACGCCGGGGTGAGGACGGTGCCGTGGTCCGTGCCCGGGAACTCGTAGATGGGAATCTCCGGATTGCCGATGCCTTCAAGGACGGATTTAAGATAGAGGTTCTCCTCGTAGCGGGCCATCATTTCACGGGAGCGCTCGCCGGTGAAAAGAATGAGCCGGGTGCCAAGTTTGCGCACGTTCCCGAGCGGAGCCATACAGTCCACCACGGGCGTGGTGAACGATATGCCGCGCTCCGAGCGGATGGAGAAGTGCGTGGCGGTCTGACCGCTTATGGGGTAATAGGCCGCAACTGCATCTGCGTCAATTCCTTCCGCGGCAAGCCACTGCTTGTCAAGGGCAAGCATGAGGGTCTGGTAGCCGCCCGCGGAATGGCCGGAGACGTATATTTTCGACGGGTCTCCGCCATACTCCGCTATATGCTTGAACACCCAGGCCACGGCCGTGGCGGCGTCCTGCACGGCGGCAGGGCTCTTGGCCATGGGCGACAGGCGGTAATTGACTGCAACAACGGCAATACCCTTTTTCATGAGCTGCTCCGGGAAGTACTTGCTGCCTTCCGTAAGGCCGCCTCCATGGAACCACACAAGGGTCTTGAAAGGTTTCCGCGTCTTGGGATAATATATATCCAGCTTGCAGCGCTCCTGGCGGTACTGTGCGGCGGTCTGCGGTTTCAGGGGCGTGCTTATATCGGACACCTTGAACGGCTGGTCAACGGCAAGGTCTGCGGCTTTGCGGCATACACTGGCAACCTTCTGGTCCACCTTCTCCGGCTTCCAGGGATTGTCCGTGGCCCGGAGGCCGGTGAGGGCAGCGAACCAGGTGCAGGCGGCGGTGTATCGGCCATAAGAGAAATCCAGGTGGAAGCCGTCGCGGTTCATGGTGTCGCCAAGGAAAGATGTCCTGGCATTCTGGATGGCGGTTCCGCTGGGCACCACAATGCTTATCTCCGGATGGTCCTTCACGGCCTCACGGACGGCGTTCATGATGAAATTGTACATGTTCATCTGGTCCTTTCCGTACATGGGGAAGGCGCCGTGGTCGGAGTCTTTGGAATAGGCCCAGGTCTGGTGGAAAATGAACTGCGGCGAGCAGAAACCCTTTACGTACTTGATAAGCTCCGTCAGGTAGGGATCGTACGTGGCGTAAAAGCCGGAAACGCCGCTGGCCTGCTGCAGGCTCACGTAGGTCCATTTTTCCTCCCGGAGGGCGTCGGAGATGCGTACTCCCCAGCGCTCGGCGGTCTTGCCGTCCACCACCTTGCGGTAGCGGTACTCTGGGGCATCGGCCACAATATTGTTGTAGTGCCTTTCCAGGGTGCATCCGCCTATGTAGAGGTTGGCCACCACAGCCGGGATGCCGGCGGCGTCAAGGAGCTCCCAGAGGTTATTCTCGATGGCGTCCTCGGAGAAGGAGTTGCCTATGGCCAGAATCTTCAGGGTGTCCGGCGCATGGAGGTAGCTTATGTCCCTGACGGTCCTGTAAGTCTGGGCGTTGAGGCCGATTGCGCATGCGGCCGCAAGAAGGGTCAGCGTGAGTCTTTTCATGGTACGATATGTTTAGAGCGGCCAGTCGTCGGTGCGGAAAGGAGGCACGGGAAGGCCGTAGGTGGTCTGTAAATTGGCGCCCATATAGTTACGGAAGGCATAGCGGACGGCAACGGGGTTGGGAACATCGTCACACTTTACGAAGACCGTCTGTCCGTCCCAGTCCACCTCTGCCTTGGCAAGGTGGAAAACCTTGTCGCTGCCGGCAAGTTCAAACCCCACGATATCCCGTGCGGTTATGGACATGAGGTTGGACCAGACATTGGAGAAGGTTATCCGTACCCGGCCGTCGTCCATATAGTCGATGGTCTGCGGCTCCGGATAATCCACCGGCATGCCGGCATACTCCCCATAGGCAGAGGTATAGGCCCTCATGAACATCATGTCCGCCACCTCGCGCTTTCTGGACGGATGGATGGTGCCCTCGTCACCAAGGGTTTCAAGGCATACGGCATAGGCGTTAGGCGTGGTTTTCATGGCGCTGATCTGGGTGCGCACAAACTGCGGACGCCAGCGGCCGTTGGAGTCCCCGTGGCTGTACGGGGCAAGGAGAGCATAGATGAAAGGCATGTCTCCGCGGCCCCACTCGTCACGCCATAGCTTGACCATTGCGGTCTGCAGCTTGTCGTAGCACCCCTGGCCTATGTTGGCGCAGCCCTGATACCACAGGAAACCCTTTGCGCCATAGCCGGCAATGGGTTTCATGCGGCCGTTCCAGATGAGTTCCGGATTCCTGGGCCATTCGGGGTGTTCCTCCAGGGCATCTATCTCCGCCAGCTCCTGTGCCGATATTCCTGAACCCTCTATGGCCTCCCTGGTCATCCAGGGCTCTATGCGGCTGCCTCCCCAGGCGTTGACTATGATGCCCACGGGCACGCCAAGCGCCTTTGTGAGCCTCCTGGCAAAGAAATAACCCACAGCGGATACACCGGCCGTCACACCCGGGCTGGAGTACTTCCACTGGGCGTCAACATCGTCCTGAGGCTCTGTGCAGCAAGGGGTGGTAATCTTGAAAACACGTATGGCCGATGCGGTTTCCGGGGCGTCCAGTATGGCGTCACGGGAACCCTCAACCTGCTGGAAGCCGTAGCCGCCAACGGGCATGTCCATGTTGGACTGGCCGCTGCACACCCATACCTCGCCAAGCATCACATCTTCCATTGCAAGGGCCTCTTTGCCGCAGCTTATACGGATTACATAAGGGCCGCCGGCCTTGCCGGTTTCCAGATTGAACCTCCAGGTGCCGTCATCGGCAACCGTGGTCTTGAGGCTCCGGAAGTTCCAGGAAGCGTTCAGATAAACCGTTTTTCCGGGTTCTCCCCAGCCCCAGACGGGCACGGTGCTCTCGCGCTGGAGCACGGCGTGGTCGGAGAAAATGTGGGGGAGACGGAGGTGCTGGGCGTACACTGATGCCGTCAGAAGCAATGCGGAAACAATGAGTAGCGCTCTTTTCATTCTATTTTACGGTTATGTTTTCTGCCATTTTGTACATGTTAGGGAGGTCTTCGCAGAAGAAGGTGTCCGAGCGCCCGTACATCTCCAGGAAACTGTTCACGGACACATGTCCGGGGAACACGGAGAAGAAGTGGGAACCGGACTCAAGAGGGTCGTACTTGTTGCGCCAGGTAACCAGGAGGCTCATCTTGCGCCCGCTCATGGGTGCGGCAATGTTCTCTATCCAGTAATTATCGTTCTTGAAGCCTTCTACGCCGGTTTCAGTTACCCCTGCGGGCTTTTTCTTGTCCCCGGAGAGCTTTGACAGGACCTTTAGGTTGTTCACGAAGACGTTGTTGTTGATGCCCTGGTAGCAGTCCATGCCGATGAAGTCAACATAACCGTCTCCCGGCCAACGCTCAAGGAATTCGTCCTCAACCTTCGGGGAGTCCATCTGGGGCGATATCGCATATATGAAATTATGCACGCCGGCGGCCTTCATATATTCTACGAAATACTGCCAGAGCGCCACAAACTGCTTTTCGGTGGTGCAGCGTTTGCTCCACCAGCTCCAGGTCTGGTTGTGCTCATGGAAGGGGCGCATTATTACGGGGATGGTCTTTTCGTCGCTGCCTTTAAGGCCTTTGGCCATGGCAGCAAGGCGGTCCAGCCAGATGTTGAACTTTAGCTGGGTGTCGCTTCCCGTTTTGAGGATTTCCTCGGCCACCTTGTCGCTGGAGTTGTCCCAGGCGTCTCCGCCGGTAAGGGGATTGTTAAGGTGCATGCAGGCAATGATTACCATGCCCCTGTCATAGGCCTCTTTCATGCATTTTAAGCGGAGGGCATTGTCCGATGCGCTGGTCTCCACCCTGTCGTCCATGAACGTGGAAAAGTCCAGGCTGTAGACGCCGGGATAGTCCCCGCATACGGCCTTGGTGTCCGACCCGCCGTCGGTTCCGTACCATTTGCGGCCGTACATGAGGTCGTCGTGGTGGCCAAACATCCAGCCCTTTTCCCTGAGCGCCCAGAGGTTGGAATAGAGGGCTTTTGTCTCTGTAGTTGCGGCGGGGTCGGCAAGGGTAAGGGTTACGGGGCCGGAGGGAGGGGGGGCATTTCCGCCATCGTCCGGCTTTTTGCATCCGCACAGGAGGGGAAGGACCAGCAGTCCTGCTATTATAAGTGTCTTCTTCATTCTACAGTAATGTTTTCCGCCATTTTATACATGTCCGGAATATCCTGGCAGAAATAGGTGTCCGGACGGGCATACATCTCCCTGAAAGACTCTTCCGAGGGGTGCCCGGGATATACGGAGTAATAGACGTTGTCCAGTTCCAGGGGGTCGTATTTATTGCTCCATGTGACCAGCATGCTCATCTTGCGTCCGGCCATGGGAGCGGCAATGTTCTCTATCCAGTAATTATCGTTCCTGAAGCCCTTGACGCCTATTTCAGTGACACCGGCGGGCTTTATCTTTTCCTCTGAGACCTTTTTAAGGAGCTTCAGGTTATTGAGGAAAACGTTGTTGTTTATACCCTGGTAGCAGTCCATGCCCATGAAGTCCACATAATCGTCCCCTGGCCAGCGGAAGAGGAAATCACCCTCTGTCTGCTGACCGTTCATTGCAGGAGATATGGCGTAAATGAAAGTATGTACGCCGCGCGCCTTCATGCCGTCTACCAGATAGCGCCACAGGGCCACGTACTCCCCAGCCGTGGTGCAGGTGTTTCCCCACCAGCTCCACTCATGGCCGTGCTCGTGGAAGGGCCGGAGGATAACGGGAATCTGCACTCCGTCACTGCCCACAAGCTGCCCTGCAAGGGCTGCAAGGTTATCCAGCCACTGGTTGAAGAGGAGGTTGGTGTCACTGCCTTCCGTAAGGATTTCCGCCGCCACTCTGTCGCTGGAATTGTCCCAGGAATCCCCTCCCGTGAGAGGGTTGTTGAGGTGCATGCAGGCCATGATTACCATTCCGCGGTCGTAAGCCTCCTTGATGGTTCGGAGCTTGTCCGGGTTCTCCGCGGTGCTCTGAAGCGCCACCTTCCGGCCGTCCATGAACGACGCCACGTCCACGGCATATACGGCGGGATAGTCCCCGCAGACCGCCCTGGTGTCCGATTCGCCCTCCGTGTACTGCCATTTGCGGCCGTTCAGGAGGTCGTTCTGATGGCCGAACATCCAGCCTTTCTCCCTTATAGCCCAAAGATTTGAGTATAAGGCCTTTGTGGCCGGAGTGGCGTCAGGGTCCGCAAGGCGGAGGACAACCGGTCCGTCTTCCCTTTCTTCTCCCGCAGGCTTGTCCCCCCTGCAGGAAAAGCAGAGGGGGACAGCCGCAAGGATTATGAAAAGTGAGAGTCTCATCCTACTGTGCCTGTTTCTGGAATACCATTACGTACAGGAGGGGGCTGTGAACAAACCTGTCATAGTCTGTCCATTCATAGCTTGTGTCCTGAGAAGGGGCTTCCGCAAGCTGAAGGGCCAGAGCAAAGCAGTCGCTGCTTATGACAAGCGCCGACTTCTCAAGCAACTCATAGCTTCCCTCAAGGAGCAGGAATGCGGTGTATGACTCCGTGTCGCTCTTCTTTACGGTCACAGTGCCGGCAGGGGAAAGGGCTGTGTCATTGGGGTTGTAAGTATAGGTAGTCTGCTCGTGAGGAAGCCACCCGTACCACTGGCTGCAGTCTACGCTTACCGGGGCGCCGGCCTTGTTGCCGGTGTACAGGTAGTCCCAGTAGAGGCCGTCGGCTCCGGGTCCGTACAGGAGCGATCCGCTCAGGCTTCCGGCTTCAGACGGAGTTATGGTAAGGAGGTTGTCCATTTCATAATTGCAGTAGCTCCAGGTCTTGTCCCCATTGCAGCCGTTCCAGCTCCAGGGCTTGGACGCAGCCTGGTCTTTTGTAATCTTTCCCTCGGATCCGCCATAAACCCAGAGTTCCTTCACCTTCCAGTCTCCGGAAAGGTCAAAGGCCTCCGGATCGGGGTCCGGGTCCGGATCGGGGTCGGGGCCGATGGTGGTGTCGCCCTCGGTGCCTTCCGTCTTTGAGGCGGAGGGGATATCGTCCACCTTGTTTACCAGCACTGCAAACATCCTTGGACGCTTCACAAACTTGTCATAGTCCGTGTAGATGTTGGTCCAGTCGTCAACGCCGGAGAGGTTGAACTGGAAGGCCTGGGTGTCAAGGACAATCTCGTAGTGGTAGGTCTTGCCCTGGTCGTTGGTGAAGTCGAACCCATAAGTGTCCGGGGGCACCAGGCGGCCGGTGGTAACGTATCCGCGGGAATCGGTGAAGGAAATGGTTCCCTCCTTGTAGTCCCTCTTCCAGGTGCTCTCCCCAACGGGAATCTGGCGGTAGAACTTGTGGAGGTCTATATCGGTGGTTCCCTCCTTGTTCATCGCAGCCTTGAACATGCAGTTCCAGTGCTTGCCGTCAACGCCGCCGTAGTGGATGCACTTTCCGGTGGTGTTGCCGTCGGGCAGGATTTCGCCAAGAGTGAACTCAAGGTAGTCGTCATACTCCGCAGCCGGGCCAAAACCCTCGTCGACATACCAGCACCAGGACTTGTTCTCCGGAGAGACAATTGCGCCGCCGCCCCACTCGGGGCCCGTTCCGCCCCATACCTTTGAGCTGGTTATGGAATACTTGCCGATGAGCGTTTCCGCGAAGGGTGTCATGTTTATGGTGTAAACCCTTGAAAGCCCGGTTTCCGACGTTACCTTGATGGTGGGGGCCGCGCCGGTAAAGTCCAGCGTTTCCCCGCGTTTTACGTCCGAAGTGGCCTTGAAGGAAAGATCCAGTTTTTCAACCGTCACCCTGGACATATCGGACACAAGGTCGGTTGCGAGCTGGAAAGATATGGTGCCCGTGGTGGCGTCGATGTCCTTCACCGTGGCCGTTCCGGCCTGTCCGGCGAACTTTATCTCAAGGATGCGGTGGTCGTTGTTCCAGCTGCCTTCCTCAACCGCCGCCCAGGGGTCTTTCTGACATGCGCCAAGAAGTGCCAGGGCGCCAATTGCTATGAATATATACCTGGTCTTCATTATTAGTCGGTTTTGATGTTAGGATTAAGGTCTGTCTCGATGGACGGGATAGGATAGAAGAGGACGTCTTCCTCGTTCATTCCCTGTTCTGCGGCGGCTGTAACCGTGTGCAGCTGGCCGGTACGGCGGAGGTCGTAGGTGATATTGCCCTCGAAGGCCAGCTCATACTGACGCTCCTTGATCACGGCTTTCCTGAAGTTGGCCACAGAAAGGCCGGGAGACAGGGGCGCAAGGCCCGCCCTGGCGCGGATGTGGTTCACCAGGTCATAGGCCTTGGTGGTGGGACCTGCGGCCTCAGCATAGATGAGCGCGGCGTCCGAATAGCGGAAGAGGTAAGGCTTGGTGGAAGTCTTGTCGCCGTTGAATCCGGGGTCGATGAACTTGCGGCAGAAAGGATAGGAGAGCTTGCCGTTTGCAACAGATGCAACCACCTCTCCTGCCGCATTATACACTTCCTTGCAGATGAGCCAGTCCTTACGCAGGTCGCCGGCTTCAAAGGAATTGTAGAAGTTTATGTTGGTCTGGTACTCGGACCAGCCGTCGTGAGAGGGAATCATCACGTCGGTGGCGCCCTGCTTCAGGTAGACAGTACCGCCGGAGATGTAGGGAATGTACATCTTGGAGATCTTGGAGTACTGTCCCTCCGTTTCTCCGGTGCGGTCCATGCTCATTATGAATATGTGCTCCGGGCCGTCCGGATAGTTCACATCGTAAATGTGCATGAGGTCGTCGTCAAAGTGATAGGTGGTCTGGGCGGGGTTGTCAACAACCTTGCCGGCGGCCTCGGCGGCCTTGGCATAGTAGTCGTCCACATCCAGGCTCATGTCCTTGTACTGCGGAACGCCATATTCCTTTGCCGATGCAAGGTAGAGATAGGTCTTTGCAAGGAAGCCCTCTGCGGCAGCCCTGTCCACACGGCCGGTTTCCGGCTTTGCATAGTAGGGAAGCAGCTCTGCGGCCTTCTTGAAGTCTTCTATGATATAGCCCCACATCTCGTCCAGGGAGGCGGGAAGGCCGGCCTGGGTGTCGTCCAGGGTCTGCACCACGTCAAGGTGGATGGGAACGCGGCCGAAGTTACGGGCCAGGTTGAAGTAGGAATATCCCCTCA